>Ga0209395_1000564_pt1 | contig 54008 bp, 36 predicted proteins | sample GOMGulsemesocosm_3_FD_184635 | JGI IMG/M metagenome (GOLD analysis project Ga0209395, IMG submission 184635) | Methane-oxidizing microbial communities from mesocosms in the Gulf of Mexico - GOM9D Gulf of Mexico (SPAdes) (version 2) | ecosystem: Environmental > Aquatic > Marine > Cold seeps... | reverse complement strand
ACCATTAAAGCCCATGCTACCGCTATTTTCAAAAAACTGGATGTGCGTAATAGAACCCAAGCCGTTATTGCCCTCAGTTCACTACATCTGACAAAATCACCATTCGAAGTCTAAACCTTTAAGCATCATTATTAGTTGAACTGAACTCGGTATAACGGGTATACATACGCAATTAGTAACTATTCAGTGCTTAGATAATACACCACCGAGATCACCGAGACGCTGCGCTACACAGAGAAAATAAAGCGCGATATCTTTTCTGTTTGGTGCGTTCTGTTTTTTAAGCTGAATAGTTACCGAAATTTAACTGATTAAGAATATCTTAAATAACATCAGGCTAGTTAGTATAATTTTTCTGTAAATGCTGAGTGAGCTTATTGCTCATTAGTGCGCGCAAAGCCGCCGGTTTTACTGATTTTGTCATAAAACCAAAATTAAGTTGTTCACATACTTCACTTAATCCTTGTTCGTCTGACGCGGTAATTAAAATTCCAGGGATCGCTTGTTGTAACTGTTCCTGAATGTCTTGCATCAGGTGTAACCCATTCTCATTATTATCAAGTTGATAATCAGCCAGAATAATCGCTAGTTGGTCATGATGCTCAGCAGCAATTGCCAATGCTTGTTTGCTATCACTTGCAGATAAAACATGGCATTGCCACATTGTTAATAACTCTACCATTCCCTTAAGTACGGCTGGGTCATTATCAATACAAAGTACAGTTACCCCTTTAAAGCCAATATTGTAAGTTAGTGGTTGAACCAATTTGAGTGGCTTAGCTGTGGTTGCCTTAAGCGACAAGGTAAACTTACAACCCTGTCCTGGCTTTGACTTTAGGGTTAATGAATGCCCTAATAATGCGGTTAGACTTTGACTGATGTACAACCCTAAGCCCAAACCTTGTGATGACTGGCCATTGGGGCTGGCTAATTGAGTGAATTGCTCGAATACCAGGTTTTGTTTTTCAATCGGGATGCCCGGGCCATTATCTAATACTTGTATTGAAACCTGATTGTTAATTACTTTTGCCGCTAATAATACTTTACCAGGGCTGGCATAACGAAAAGCATTGCCGATCAGATTTTGTAATATTCTGCGCAGTAGTTTTTTATCTGAATATACCCAGATAGTGGTTGGTGCCACCCTAAAAAAAATCGTCGACTCTGTAGCTGAGGCTGAAAATTCTTTGGCCAAATCTTGTAGCAAGTGATGTAATGAAAATGCCTCAAAATGGGGTTTAATATTTCCACTGTCTAAACGGGATATTTCACCTAAGTCGGCAATTAAACCACTGGCTACTTTTAATGAATGATCTATATAACTGATCTGACGCTTTTGTGCCTCATCTAAATTACTTGTGCTACTTAATGAAGAAGTGAATAAACGGGCTGCCTCTAAAGGTTGCATTAAATCATGGCTACAGGCTTTTAAATATTGGCTTTTATTTATGTGTGCTTGTTCTGCTTTTTTACGAGCTATGGCTAAGGCTTGATTACTTTGCTCTAATTTTTTTGTTCGTTCTAATACACGGGTTTCCAAATCAAGATTAGCTTCTTTTAGTACTTGTTCAGCGCGGCGGTAAGCGGTGATATCAGAAAACATCATTACAAATCCACCATCAGGTAAAGGATTACCCTCAATGCGTATTGCCTGACCACCATTATGTTGTCGTTCAGAGCTATGGGCGCCGCCTTCTTTTAAATGTTGTATACGCTTATTAACTTCTTTATCAACATCACCACTACCACAAAGACCCCGTTGAACATTGTAACGGATTAGTTTTTCGATCGGACTGCCGACATAAATTAGATCATTAGGGTAGTTAAATAACGTTAGGTATTTTTGATTCCAAGCTACTAATTTTAGTTGGTTATCAATAATAGAAATACCTTCACTGGCATTCTCAATTGCACTTTGTAATAAATTTTGACTGAATGACTCACGCTCAGAAGATACTTCTTCAACCAGTAATGCGAACTCATCTAAAGCAATGTCACGCCCTTCAAGAGCAGAAGAAAGCACTAAACGTGCTGACGAAGCGCCCATAACACTGGATAAGGTATTTTCCGTATGCAGCAGTAAAGCTTGGTTGTAAGACTTAGTATCCATTTCATCACGCTTAATTGATGAAAAAAACAGGGCAAAACTGGCTTTGGCTTTATTATCACCAACAAAACGAGATACGAGTAACTCAAGCTCTTTATCGTCGATATTTCGCGTTACACTTTTAACTAAGGTTTTTGGTGGTTGCCACTCAAGAAATAAAGAGGCTTGTACGCGCTCCTGCACACTTTGTCGACTTATTTGTGAAATCAGCCATAAGCTAAATATATTGGCGGATAAACTTAAGAGTGTTGCCATGGTATTGGCTGGTAATAAACCGTCGCTAAAAGGCTGGGAGTAAAGGCCAAATTGAGGTAAAAAGTTTAACGTCAGCCACAGCATAAAACCGAAAAGCATACCTGAATAAACGCCTGCTAGGGTAGCTTTTCGCCAGTAAAATGCGGCGATTAATGCTGGGGTTAATTGCGCAAAGGCGCCAAAAGCTACTTCACCCAACGAAGACAAGGTATCTGGCGACGTCAGTAAAAATACACCATAACCTAACAAAATCACAAACAATACTAAGGTTTTACGAATATTGAGGAGGAACAATCTGAAATGATTGTAATCCTTATGTTGGCGATTATTGCCTTTAAATATCAGTGGGAAGATAATTTCATTGCTTAACATAGTGGTTAAAGAAATTGAGGAGATGATCACCATAGAACTTGCAGCTGAAATAGCGCCGATAAATGCTAATAACGTTAGCCAGGTTTGCTGATTATGTAAGGGTAAAAATAAAACGTAGGCATCTGAAGGGACTTTTCCGGATAACAATACATGTCCGGCTAGCCCAAGAGGAATGGACAATAAAGCAAATACCAATAGGTATAATGGAAATATGCGACGACTTAGCCAAGTATCTTTTTCATTTTTTAGTTCTACCACCATCACCTGAAATTGTCGGGGCAGGCATAAAAATGCAGCCATAACGACTATTAACATACCAAACATAGCGGCAAGGTTGGGAAACTCTAATTGCTGTTCGAGTTGTAAGTTAGCGCTGGATTGGTGCCATATGTCCATAGGAGAGTCGAATAGAAAGAAGCAAACAAATACCCCTATGGCGATGAATGCCAATAATTTTACTAATGACTCAAAAGCAATGGCTAACATCACGCCGGGATGTCGTTCGGTAACTTCAATATGTCGAATACCAAATAAAGCGGTAAAACCGGCTAACACTAAACTCACGATCAAGCCAAAGCGCCAGGTAACTAAGCTTTGCTCTGCCTGCAATTGCTGAAATGAGTAAACGATTGCTTGTAGTTGTAATGCGATATAAGGCATGGTGCCGATTAAGGCTACTAATGTGACCATAATACCCAGATTATGGGATTTACCGAAACGGGCGGCGAGCAAGTCGGCTATTGAGGTTAAATTGAGCTTTAAACTGACTCGGATAATTCGTTGAATAAAAGGCCAGGCAAAAATAAATAATAAAATGGGGCCTAAATAAATCGGCACATGGGACAGAAAGTTTGTTGAAGCTTGACCTGTAGTACCTAAAAAACTCCACGAGGTACAATAAACGCCTAAAGTTAGAGCATAGATAATTGCTTGGCTGTGGTTGGCAAATTTATGACGATATTTATCACCAACAAAGGCAATAAAAAAAAGTAAACACATATAGCCAATACTGATAAGGGCTAATTGCCAATTGGGAAACATAAATATCCTTTAGATGAATGCAATCTGATAATTTATCGTGAATTTATTTGATGGTTTGGCTATAAAACTCACTGATATATTGTCCGCCTTTTATTTTTGCGATTAGACGTAATTTAACATTATCACCTTTATTGGACAATAAACTACGCAGCTGCGTTTCATGCTGCCAATAGTAAGGACTGTCGTTCATACTTAACGGGTAGGCTTGTACATCTTTTGTGCTCTTAACCAAAAATAAGGTGGCACTGTCTAATGGAAAGGTGGAATTCACTGTGGTGATACCTTGTTGATCAAACACATTGACCTCAAAATCTCCTGATTTCAATATACATTTTTGATTAATCACATCGCAGTGACCAAACGGTGCTAAGGTAAATACTCTATTTTTCTTTGCTTGATAGTCAATATAAAAATCTGAAGCTATATAGCCACCTATTAATAAAAAAGGTGCAACTAAAATGGCAAGCCTGGTGTGACGATTCATGCTCTCTCCTTAAATTTCAAGTCATAATAGCAAAATAAAAAGACTTCACTGATTCGTTTCAGTGAAGTCTTTAATTAACAACAAGTAGGTTTACTTTGTTATTGTCTAAAATACATGTGTTTAATGGTTATGGGCTGCTCCGGCACCGTAAGGTACACGGAAATTATCCACCATTTCCTGAATATGCGCAGGCGCAGGTCCAGTGACTTTTAGTACTGCGAAGGCTACAGCAAAGTTAACCACAGCGCCGACCGAGCCAAAAGCGTTAGGTGAAATACCAAAGAACCAGTTTTCATCCATACCGCCAAGGAATGAAGTGCCCGGAATAAACATAATCCCCTTGTGCTGGAATACATACAGCATGGTAACACCTATACCTGACACCATACCCCATACGGCTGCAGTACCACTCATTTTCTTAGCAAATATCCCCATCATTAATGCTGGGAATATTGACGACGCAGCCAACCCAAAGGCTAATGCCACCGTCCCTGCGGCAAAGCCAGGCGGATTTAAACCGAGGTAACCAGCAACTATAATTGCTAAGGTCATTACAATACGACCCGCGAGTAATTCATTTTTTTCAGATAGATCCGGTGTTAATACTCCTTTCATCAAATCATGGGAGATGGAGGAGGATATTGCCAGCAGTAAACCTGCCGCGGTAGAAAGCGCTGCCGCTAAACCACCCGCTGCAACTAGGGCGATAACCCAGTTAGGCAAGTTAGCAATGGCAGGGTTGGCTAATACCATAATGTCACGGTCAACCTTTACCATTTCATTGGTAGTTTTATCTGCTGTGTATTGTACTTTACCGTCGCCGTTTTTATCTTCGTATTTTAATAGACCCGTTTTTTCCCAATCTTTAAACCATTGTGGACGTTCAGCATATTCAAGGTTTTGTCCAGCTACGGGTTCTATGGTGTTCATCAGATTTAATCTGGCCATAGCGCCAACTGCTGGTGCAACCGTATATAGTAATGCGATGAAAACTAAAGCATAACCTGCTGATGAACGTGCAGCCTGTACACTAGGTACAGTGAAGAAGCGCATAATAACATGAGGTAAACCAGCCGTACCTATCATTAGAGACAGGGTATAAGCGAACATGTTTACGCTGCCGCCCATGTTGTCGGTGGTATATTCTTTAAAGCCCAGGTCGGTAACTACCAGATCTAATTTATCTAATAAATACACACCGCTGCCGTCGGCTAAGGTACTGCCTAAGCCAAGTTGTGGGATAGGGTTACCGGTTAGTTGTAATGAAATAAATACCGCAGGGATGGTATAAGCAAAAATCAATACACAATATTGAGCTATTTGTGTATAGGTAATACCTTTCATACCACCTAGTACTGCGTATACCCATACTACGAACATACCGATATATAAACCTAAGTCATAATCCACTTCTAAGAAACGCGAGAAGGCAACACCAACGCCTTTCATTTGACCGATGATGTAGGTCAATGACGCAATAATCAGACAAACCACCGCAACAATACGCGCGGTTTTTGAATAATAGCGATCAGAAATAAATTCAGGAACAGTAAATTTTCCGTGTTTTCGCATATAGGGTGCGAGCAACATGGCTAGTAACACATAACCACCGGTCCAACCCATTAAAAATACAGAACCGCCGTAACCCAAAAAGGCAATTAACCCAGCCATAGATATAAATGAGGCTGCGCTCATCCAATCTGCCCCGATTGCCATGCCATTTTGTAGAGGTGAAATGTCGCCACCTGCCACATAGAATTCACTGGTTGAACCTGCACGCGCCCACCAGGCAATACCAAAGTAGAGAGCGAAAGAACCAATAACGGCAATATAAGTATATAGTTTTAACTCATCCATTATTTTTCCTCCACAAGATATTTTTTGTCTAGCTTGTTCATTTGTACTGTGTACCAAAATACTAAAGCAACAAAGGTATAAATAGAGCCTTGTTGGGCAAACCAGAATCCTAGTTTGTAACCACCAAGGCGAATAGCATTTAAAGGCTCTACCAGTAATAAGCCGAAACCAAATGACACAACAAACCAAATGGCAAGACATATAAAGATTAAGCGCAGATTTTCCTGCCAATATGAGCTTTTTTCTTCCACATTATTCTCCTAGCAAGGTTTAGCGTTTTTATTCGCTTTATTTTTTTAAGTTATAATCCCATGAAAAACTTGAATATTAATCCTGAGTAATCAACTACTTGATGGATACCGTAAAAACAATACTCAAGCCATTCTGTCATACACAGTAACAAGCTTTATTTGGCTAACCAATACCACTTTAGTCTAGATAAGTTACCGTTGACTTGGCTTACACAAAATACAAAAACACATACACCAAATCGCCAGGGCTGTTGTTTAGCTTGCTGAGTTATATTTAAACGGTTAATGGACAACGACTAAAGTGTAGGTTTTTTAGCAAGTGTAGACTTAGGTCTAATATTATATTTTTTAATACTTCTTTACGGTAATAAGCAATCCAATCAAGCCAATTTAGTATTAATGAATACTCGTAGAGCGTAAATATTAAGTGAGTACTCAATAGGGGGCTGAGAAGGACAAATACAGGGATTTTAACGCTCTGGAGCAGTAATCAGGGTAAATATAGTAAATACTAACGGGATATACGCATGAATAAGAATAAAAAAATAATACTTGCCAGTGGGTTATTAGCAATTGCGGGAGCTGCAAATGCTAGTTATGAAATAAAGATAACGGATAAAGATACCATCACTTTTGGTGGCTATATTCAGGGTGACATCCGTTATATTGACGGCAATGCGAGTTCAACACTGACCAATGACGATTTCTGGATTGGTCATGCAGTAAAAGAAGATATTTCTAATACACGATTTTCGGCAAATTCAACTCGTTTCAATACCAAATATGTACATGGTGAGGTGACGGGCTTTATTGAATTTGATTTGTTTGGAGGCGGTGGTAATGAAATACTGACTAACTCGAGACATCCTAGATTACGTCACGCGTTTATTAAGTATAAAAATTGGACGGTAGGGCAAACTTGGTCAACCTTTATTAATACTAGTGCGTTGGCTGAGTCGGCGGACTTTGGTGGGCCATTGGTGGCCTCAGGGTTTATTAGACAAGATCAGGTCCGTTACACTAACGGTAATCTACAGGTGGCTATAGAAAATCCTGAGTCTTATGGTGGCTATACCGGCTCAGCTGGTTACGGTACACAAGACGCGGCACCTGATGTAATTGCCAAATATACCTTTAAAGGAGACTGGGGTAATGTAGCAATTTCTGGAGTTGCTAAACAGCTCGAAACAAGAGAAGGCAACTCAGAATCTGGATTGGGTTACGGTATTACCGGCCGAATTAAAACGTTTGGTCAAGATGACCTGCGTTTTCAGTTCCACGGTGGAAATACCGGGCGTTATGTAGGCACCGCAGCTGTAACTGATTTAGTGGGAGAGGAAGTAGAAAAAAGCACTTCCATCATGGTAGCTTATCGCCATTTTTGGAGTGAAAATCTGCGTAGCAATGTATTTTATGGGAATACTGAAACCGATGAATCAGATAGAGACCGTACACATTGGGGAGTTAATATATTCACTAACATCACCCCGCAGCTTTCTTATGGTTTAGAATTTGGTAACTTTGAGATGGCTGAGCAAGATGCTGACTCAAATTACGCACAACTTTCAGTAAAATATTCGCTATAGACCCATAAAGTTAGCTACAACTCAGATGTTGTAGCTAGCTTCATTACAACTTATAGTTTGTCGATTACCTGATCTAAACCCTGTTTAGACATGGCAACTGATTGCATAGAGTCTAAGCCATATGGGTATTCTTCTTGCTCTAATACTAACCACTGGGTGCCGCCCACTTTAACATTATGTTTGATGTGGTTTGCCCAGTCGTAACCATCCTCTCCGATTATGGGGCTTTGTTCAGAGCCTTTTTTAGTACGTACTTTTATATGAGTAGTCAGGGTTCTATTTGGGTATTGTTTTAAGTAGTGAATAGGATTTTTACCGGCATAGTTAACCCAACCAACATCCATTTGTAAAATTACGTTTTGGCTGGTGTTTTGCGCAATATAGTCCCAAAAGGTAGATTTATTGTGAGCATTAAATTCCTGATCGTGGTTATGGTAACCAATTTTTAAACCCATCTTGGCGAGTTTACTTTCTAATGTATTAATATCGTTAATTAAATCATCAACTTTATTTGCATCCCATGCTCTTGAATCCATAGGAATAATAACGTATTCAACACCAAGGGATTTTAAAAACGAGAGCTGTTTGTCTGCATCTTTATTGGTTAATGTTTTTATACCTAAATGCGCGCCACTGGCTTTTAAAGAAAGCGAATCAAGGAAAGATTTTAGACCTTGTGGATCATCAGTATAGGGCCCGTAGTTACCGGCAAATTCAACACCGTTAAAACCAAGATCTGATAAGGTTTTTAATGTGCCTTTAAAGTCTTTCTCAATTTTATCTTTCACTGACCATAATTGTATGCTGACAGGAGGAACCGTAATTTTATTTTTACTTGTTTCATGATGTGCAGCGTTACTACAGCTTGCTATAAATCCGAAACATAGCGTCATGCAGAGTAATGTGAATATTTTTTTCATTGCTATTCCTTGTTTAAATAAATTGTTAATGACCTTTTGCTTCAGGAGTCTCTTGTAAGGTTTGTAAATAAGCGAGTATGTCTCTTACTTCACCTTTTTTAAGTATATATCTCATCGGTGGCATTCCTGATACAGGACGTTGAATATGTTTAATCGAATTTTTTTGATATGACTTTTTACTAAGTTCATCTTTACCGATTGTTATGGTTTTTTGGTCTTCGCTAAAAAATAATCCAGAGATCATTTTTTTATTTTTCATGGTTAATGTCATGCTGCCATAGCCAGGAGCAATCGCAGCATTTGGGTCGATGAGTGCTTCAAGTAAATAATCAGAGTTATACATATTACCCACATCAGATAAGTTCGGCCCAACCCTAGAGCCTTTGTCACCAACGATATGACAACGAATACATTGCGCAGCGTCACCGCCAAAAACTAATGCTTTGCCTTGCTCAGCATCCCCGCCATGTAGGGTGCTCGAAAATTGTGTTAACAGATCCGATTTATTCATTTTTTCATTATAAGTGTTAAGTAATTTTTGCACGCTAGGGTCACTACTTTTTTCAGCGGTAGCGAGCAGTTCTAACGTAATTTCTGGTTGATGTTTGTTCTGAGTGAGTTGCAATAGCTTTTCTACTAGTTGCTTGTTGATCTTTAGCGTAGAACGTTTTTCCAATAACGCCAGTGCGATTTTTTGATCTTGAGTATCCTTGGACGATAAATATTTTTCAGCTATCGTTAAGCCAAATGCTTCATCGTTCTTAAATATCATAGCCAGAGCAATAGATTTAACTTTAGGCGATTTTTCCTTGAGCATGCTTTTCGCTATGGCTAATACCGAGCTGTTAAAGTTAGTATCAAGTAACTTTAATGCTTGCTCTCTAATGAGTAGATTGGCTTCGGGATTTTTGGCTATTTTTTGTAGTAGTGCTGAAGGGAGAACATAATTTACTTGTCCTGCCAACCGCATAGCTTGTACCAATGCTTTGTCATTAGTTTCAGCGAGTATTTTCGGAATGTATTGATAGATTAGCGCCGTGATATTTTTCCGGTTGGTATTTGCTTGAGTCGGTAAGCCAGTAATAGTATCTATCGGGTTAATATCATTCCAGCCTTCAATCGCAGCGAGTGCTTCTGCGGCTAAACGGTCGGGTAAATCAGGATGCGCTGAATATTTAAGTAGTCGTTCAATGTTAACTTTTTGACCTTCGTTGAAGTTCGCATTAATTATTCTGTGGTGAATGTAAGCTTGAACGGGTGTATTTGATAGCATGGTAGCATCGAGTAAAGCGGCAACCTTTGCTCTAGATTTTACTAATGACTTATCGTCAATTGCGGTGATAGCTTCATCAACAAGTGTTTTGTTTTTATCCTGTAAGAAAAAGCTAACATCGTTATCTGCTAATGAGCGTAGAGTCAGTAATATTCCTAAGCGAACGTGCATTGAATTATGATTTTTGTAAGTTAACCAATGTTTTTTATCAATATTTTTTAGAGCCATGGTCAGTGCATGTCTTAACCATAGATCGCTGTCTTTTATGGTTTCAAGCTTGGCTATAATGGATTTAACCGCAAATTTTGAATGTATATTACCTAACGCATAAGCGGCATACATAGCGACTTTATTATGCTTATCGTTTAACGCTTTGATTAATGCTGATTCTGCAAAAGTAGCAGGGTGACTTCCTAAAATTCTGGCAAGTTGAATTCTCACTTTCTCATTAGGATCATTAAACAGTGTGATAAATTGCGCCAATTGAGCTGCGTCTATTTGATTATTTAGTGCTAATTGGCTTATTCCCCAAAGGCTATGCACTCTACTTAGTGTATTTCCGGTGTAGTTTAATGCAATTTCCTTAAAGTGATCAAAAGCCACTTGGCCACGATCAGCCATGGCAAACTGAGCACGTTGCCTTATGGTTTGATGATCAATTGATAATAATTGAGCCAACTCTTTGAGTGATTTTTGGGAAAAATCGCTGGTTAAAATTTTGTAATATTCTTTATGTATTTTAGTTTGTTTTTTTGTTACTGAGTTTGAACTTAAGGAGTATATTGCACCTTCGTCTTTAGGCTCCCAACCACCAAAATTAAATTCTGATATATAGAATTTACCATCGGGGCCAAAATCTATATCAGTCACATTCAAACCACGAATAATCTCTTTAATATCTTTTGAAAGAAATGAAGCGCCATTTTCTACTGTTTTAAATGAGATTATATAAGAGCCCGCTGGAGAACCTCCATAATTGGCAACAAAAAAGCTATTGCGCCACTCTTCACCCAAATAATTACTGGGATTGTATGTCATGCCAGAGGGGCCAGTGAATAATTGTCCAATACTTGGGAGAATAAACTGAGGTTGATTATCATTTCGTGGCAGCGACATATCATTCACTAACCAAGTTTGTGGGATCGCATCTTCCCCGGTATATTTTGAAGAACGTAATTCAAATTTTTTGGTGAAGCTCATTAAACTTTGATGACCTGCATGCCAGCCAGACTCACCTCCTTCAATGAGGTGATTAATACGTTCAAAGTCACCATTGTCGCCATCGTTATCGGCAGTAAATAGGTTGCCGTATTCGTCAAAAACCAACTCTTGCGGGTTGCGCAATCCGGTATAAAAGACTTCTAAGTTGGAACCATCAGGGTGCGCACGAAAAACAGCCCCTAAGTTTGGACCATGAATTTTTTTACCTTCTTTGTTGGTAAAACTATAACCACGATCACCAATTGACCAATATAGTCGTCCTTCAGGTCCCCAAGCTAAACCGTGCATGTCATGCCCCATAAAGCTTACACGGGTACCAAAGCCATCTTGTAACGATGTTCGTTTGTCAGACACGCCATCGTTATTTTGGTCTTCTAATTGCCATAAGTGTGGAATATTGGTGTAGTATACTTTGCCGTTTCGTTCTAATACACCTGAACCTAACCCATCAAGTAAGTCGTTAAATCCGTCTGCGTATAAGGTGGCTTTATCTGCTTTTCCGTTAAAATTTGTATCTTCAACGATTCTTATTTTATCAGACACTTTACTGAATTGATTTTCAGGGATTTGATCTTTGAAGTGGTGATACATTTTGAACCGGTCATCATTTGTTTCATTGTAAATATCAGCAATATTTAGTTCTTTACTGTAAGTTCTTACATCCGCGACACCTTTATTTACGCGATATATTTCGGCAATCATCATCCGGCCTTGGGAGTCGAAACTGAAAAACGATGGATTCTTTGTCAGTGTTGGATCTGCCCAAAGTTTAATCTCCATCTCTTTTGGTATGGAAAAACTTTGCATTCTATTTTCGATGTCTTTCGGCGTCATCGCTTTGGCAAAAACAAACGAAGTATTTAAACAAATAAGTACGTAAAACAATTTTTTAAACATAAGCGGCTACTATAATCAGTATGATAGTTAACAATCGACCGCTTCATGTTATCGGGAATTGAAGAAATTTATGTAGGAAATATTCGGCTAATAATGAAAAAAAATCGGCGTTGAAGGTGTAAAAATGTAACTGTATTTAAATAAGGAGATATACGGAGAGGGAACCTCTCCGTATCAATAACCGAGTCTAGCTTAGTGGATACCACTATGGCGAAGTAAGGCATCAATTTCAGGCGAACGACCTCTAAAGGCTTTAAATAGGTCACTTGGTTCTTGTGAACCACCCATTTCTAGGATGTTGTTTAAAAAAGCTTTGCCAATGTTTTTGTTAAACACACCTTCTTCTTCAAACCTTGAAAAGGCATCAGCAGATAGCACTTCGGCCCACTTGTAGCTGTAATATCCTGCCGCATAACCACCAGCAAAAATATGGCTGAAACCATTTTGAAAACGATTAAAGCTTGGTGCACTAGTCACTGAATACTGCTCACGCACTTTATCCAAAGTACTTTGGATATAACTCGCATTGTCAGCTTTGGGGCTAAAATTCATATGCATTTTAAAGTCAAACAAGCTGAATTCTAACTGACGTAGCATTTGCATTGCTGATTGGAAGTTTTTAGCCGCTAGCATTTTTTCAAGCATATCTGCTGGTAATGCTTCGCCTGTTTCAAAGTGACCCGATATAAACGCTAATGCTTCAGGTTCATAACACCAATTTTCTAAAAACTGGCTTGGTAATTCAACCGCATCCCAAGGAACACCGTTAATGCCTGAAACTGCACTTTCGTTAATTTGCGTTAGCATGTGGTGAATGCCATGGCCAAACTCATGAAATAAAGTCACGACTTCGTCATGTGTGAATAACGCAGGTTTGTTGCCGATAGGCTTGTTAAAGTTACAGGTTAAGTAAGCTACCGGTAACTGAATGTCGCCGTTTGGAAGTTGTCTTCTACCAACACAATCATCCATCCATGCACCACCACGTTTTTTAGCTCGTGCGTATAAATCTAAATAAAAACTACCTCGTTGATTATTATCAGCATCAAATACGTCAAAAAACTTCACATCTTCATGCCAGGTATCAACGTCGTTACGTTCAGTAATGGATAAACCAAATAAACGATGAACAACTTCAAATAACCCTGAAACCGCTTTGCTTTCAGGGAAATAAGGGCGTAGTTCTTCATCTGAAATTGAATAACGTTCTTGTTTTAGTTTTTCGCCGTAATAAGGTAAATCCCAAGCCTGTAGTTCACCACCGTCAGGATTAATTGATTGAGCAAACTCGGTCAACTCTTTAATTTCGTTACTACCCTGACTTTTCGATTTACTCGCAAGCCCCTCAAGAAATTCAATCACTTCAGAGGTTTTTGAAGCCATTTTTGTTTCAATAGATTTTTCAGCATAACTACTAAAGCCTAATAGCACAGATAATTCATGACGAAGCGTTAACGTTTCTTCCATAATGCTGCTGTTGTCAAATTCACCAGCATTAGGTCCTTGATCAGATGCTCGAGTACAAAATGCTTGATACATTTTTTCACGTAAATCGCGGTTATCACTGTAAGTCATCACCGGTAGGTAGCTTGGGAAGTCTAAGGTGAACAACCAACCAGATAATTTTTTTTCTTCAGCGAGTGCTTTAGCGGCTTCTTTTGCACTGTCAGGTAAGCCAGATAGCTCCGCATCATTGGTAATATTTACGGTAAATGCGTGCGTCGCATCAAGTACATTATTACTATATTGAGAACCTAAATCTGACAGTCGCGTAACAATCTCGCCGTAACGTTCTTGTTGTGACTTGTCTAAGGCAATACCAGAAAGTTTGAAATCGCGTAAGGTGTTATCAATAACCTTTTTTTGCGCAGTATTGAGTGTTTGGTAATGGTCACTGTCGGCAAGCTGTTGATACGCTTCATAAAGAGGTTTATGTTGCCCTACAAACGTACTGTATTCAGATAAAATGGGTAAACATGATTCATATGCATCTCGCAATTCATCACTACTGACAACTGAATTCATATGAGATACTGGAGACCATAATTTACCTAATATATCGCCAATATCATCGATTGGTTCAACTAAGCTTTTCCAGGTAAATTCAGTGGTAGATGACAACACTGTATCCATCACTTTTTTACATTCGGCGATAGCATGTTCTACCGCAGGTTTTACATGTTCAGGTTTTATTTTTGAAAATTCTGGTAAAGCAGTTTGAGATAGCAGTGGGTTTGTCATCAATGAGTGACCTTTTTTAAATTACTTACACTATATGTAATAACGATTGCCCCTTATTTCAAGGTTTAAGAGATGTTTACCTAAATACTTACGATAAATGATTAAATTTAATGATATTTCTTAAATATTTACTATGCTTATATTTATTAAATATTAAGATTTAGTGAGTAAAAGAGGTGTTAATAATTCCTGTTCTATTTGTTATTAAATAAGTTAATTCGAATATAATTATATCTTTGAATCCATTGTTTAATATTAAATGTGTGATGATCAAATATAGGTAAACGATATAGAATGAAAAAATGGGTATTGTTTGGATGTTATGTTTAAGTTAGTAATACGGTATATTTTGTTGATTAGCCTGTTCTTTATGAATGGGCTTTTCACGTTTAATGTACAAGCTGAAGTTAATAACCTTATGCTTTCAACATTAACTGTGGAAGACGGTTTATCACAAGGTACGGTGAACTCGACAGTACAAGATTCCTCAGGATTAATGTGGATTGGTACGGATGCAGGCTTAAATATATACGATGGGTATACGTTTAAATTACTACAAGGCCCTGAAGGCAGTTTAGATTCACTTGCTATTCAAGTGTTTATGCAAGATGAAGAAGGGCTGCTGTGGTTCAATGTATTCGACCAAGGCATTTATACTTACAATTTAACCACTAATCAATACCATCTAGTTATTTCAGTGACAGACTTAGGGAAAAATAACTATATTAGTTATGCCTTTGAAGATCACGATGAAACTGTGTGGATTTCTACATCTAAGTATCTTTATCGATATGATAAATCGACTCAAAGCGCTAATGTTGTCGCGGATTTATCCGCAGAGTTAGAAGATAATAATGAAATTTTACAGTTGTCAGATCATAACGATTATATTTTTATTGCAACTCATGTCGGCATATTTGTTTATCATAAACACCAAGGTAAATGGCTAAAGCTGCCTTCCACAGCGATATCAAGTAATCCAAAAATGGCTGCGGATGAAGAGAAAGTTTACACAATAAATGCGCATGGAAATGACCTGTTCATAGGTACTTTTGTGAGTATATTGGGTTTGGATATTTCAAACGTCGATAATTTCTTCAATCAAAAAGCAACTTTACCTGACTATATAAGGCTTGCCGAAGGTATTTCTACTTGGCAACTTCTTGAGCACAAAGATCAAATTTATGTTGCTAGTAATCAAGGTTTGTCTGTTATTAATCAACCACAGCAAAAACTTGATTATTTATTTGGCTTTTCTGATGTAAATGATGGTGTATCGGACAATACCATTAGATCGGTATATGTAGACAATAATGGTTTATTTTGGCTAGGTACCGCTACTTCGGGAATATATCAGTGGAAACCATCAACCGAGTTAATCACGAACTATCGCTATAAAAAAGATGCTACCAATAGTTTAAGTTTTAATGAAGTCTGGGGTGTGTTGCCGCATAAACAACGAAAAAGTCATTTTTGGGTCGCAACGGCAAATGGCTTAAATTTAATTGATCACCAAAATAAAATGGTTGAGTCTTATCTTGTTAGTAATGATACAAAGGAGATATATAACGCGAGTCATATTTTTCAGATGGAATACTATGATGACCATACCTTGATTTTAGCGACTTATGAAGGTGTGAGTTTTTTTGATACCGAGACTAATACATTAACCAACAAAAGCTATTCTAAAAAAATTAGTGACTTGTTTACCGGTGAATACATTATGTTTCATCTAGACGACAAAGCGAATATTTGGCTGGCGACAGAGCAAGACATTTATGTGATTTCTATTGAAAATAATACGGCGACTTCAGTCTTTAATATTCGGACAGATCCAAACTATCTTCATGTTAATCAGTCTATTTCAAATTTATTGGGCTTCTTACCAGATAAACAAACATTGTTGTTTTCAAATAGTGATTCGTTATGGAGCCTTGATATTAAAAGTTATGAAGCCTCTTTACTTTACCTTAACCCGAAATCAAAACTTGCTGAATGGGCCTATATCGATAACTGGTTTATCGACAAAAATAACATCTTTTGGTTAACATTTATTGGTAAAGGATTAATCGGATTGTCTCTGCCTGACTTTAAGCCAAAGTATCACTTCACCAATGCCAATAGCATTATGAATAATAGTATTTATGGTATTCAAGGCGATGTAGAAGGCGGTTTATGGTTTTCAAGTAATGACGGCATTTTCTTCATGGATGCAGATAGTCACCACATGCGTAATTTTAATACTAAGCATGGTTTTAATAATAATGAATTTAATGGTGGGGCTTGGGCAACTTTACCTTCGAATCACTTTGTGTACGGTGGAATGTCAGGGGTGAGTGTTTTTGACCCTCTTAAGTTAAAAAAATTACAAGACAACGAAGACTTTTCTGTCACTATTACCAATGTAAGTGCATTGTCACGAGACTTAAATTTACCCTTAATATTAAATCCAGAGACACCTGTTGAATTAGACTACGATGATATCGGGATCCGTATTGATTTTTCGACGTTAATTTTTGGTAATAACGAACGTATTCGGTATGAATATAAGTTAAGGGGAAATGAGAATGTTCAATATCCCTTAACGTATGATAATAGTATAACCTTTCCTTTTTTATCATCAGGCAAACATGTTTTAGAAATTAGAGCCGAGTCACCAGTTTCGGGTGTTTTTTCAAACCCTACTACCATTATATTTAAAGTATCTTATGCTCCTTGGGCGTCTCCTATCGCGTATTTGATGTATTTTATGATTGGTTCATATTTTGTGGGGGTATGGATCCATAAAAGACAAAAACAAAGAGTCGAGCTACTTAACGCCCACGAAGAAGTAAAATTTAGAGAAAACCGATTACAGCTCGCTTTAACCGGAAGTAATAGTGAAGTATGGGATTGGCAAGCTCAAAATAATTTAGTTTTTGGTAAGCGGGCTGTAGAAGATCTCGGTTTTGAACATTTTACAGATTTTTATCCTTTTAAAGAACATGTCGCTTTAATTCACCCTAAAGATAAAGAAGACTTCTTGTCACGTTGGCAGTTATTTCTGCACAGTGAATCACATCAGGAAAGCTTCATTTGTACTTACCGCTTACAGAATAAAAATGGTGAATGGTTATGGTATAAAGACTTAGGGAAAGTTGTTGAGTACACCGAAAGTGGTGAGCCGATGCGAGTTACGGGGTCGTATACCAATATTACTGACACTAAAGCATCAGAAGAGCGCGCGCTGTATTATGGAGACGCATTTAAACAAACTAAAGATTGGGTATTTATTATAAGCGAGAACTTTACTCGAGTAACCGCGAATAAATCATTGTGTGAAGTTTTTGGTTGGGAAAATGAGGAGTTTGAATTTAATGATCGGCTTTTTGGTGTTAGTCGAACAAAAAGAGAAGAATATAAGAGCGTTTTATCAAAACTAAAACAAGGAATGCATTTTAAAAGTGAAGAGCTGGTATTTACTGATAATGGTGATGAATATCACGTCATTGTAAATATTACTGCCAGCCGAAATGAAGCCAATAATCAACTTCATTATATTTGTGTATTTTCTGACATAACCGCACAAAAAATGGCGGAACAAGAATTACGCTATTTAGCTAATTATGATCACTTAACTAATTTACCTAACCGTTCGTTATTACTTGAAAGAATTAACCATGCAATGGATTACTCTAAACGAAAGAATCGATCTATTGCCTTGTTTTTCATAGATTTAGATCGATTTAAGAAGATTAACGATAGCTTAGGACATGACTGTGGTGATTTATTATTGAAAGAAATCACGCTTAGATTAACCAAAGCATTACGTATGGAAGATACTCTAGCAAGGATAGGCGGTGATGAATTTGTTGTCTTATTAGAAGATTTTAAAGGTAATTCGCAGTTAGCTCATATCGCTCAAGACTTGATTGCAGAGGTAGGAAAACCAGTCATTCTAAAGGGTAATGAAGTCAGTGTGGGAGCCAGTATTGGTATTGCCTTGTATCCTGATGATGCAAAAAATTCTGATGAATTGCTACGTAATGCTGATGTTGCTATGTACCATTCTAAGCAGTTAGGGCGTAATACCTTTCAGTTTTTTACTCAGCGGATGAACTACGAAGCGAATGTTAGATTACAAGTAGAGTTTAATTTAAAGCAAGCGCTGAGTAATGAAGAGTTTATTAATTATTATCAACCTATTGTTGATCTATCAACAGAAAAGGCGATTGGTTTTGAACTACTTTTACGCTGGCAATCTTATGAAAAACTTGTTTCACCTATAACGTTTATTCCTATTGCTGAAGAGCTGGGGTTAATTGTTGAAATGACAGAACATGCGATTGAAAGAGGTTTACGAGATCTCTCTACATGGCGTAAAACTAACGAAGAATTGTTTCTGTCGGTTAATCTATCCCCTTTACATTTTGCTAAAGATAGCTTGGTTCCTTTTATTAAAAAGCAATTAATGAAGCATGATTTACCCGCAAGTGCATTGAAGCTTGAAGTGACCGAAAGTGTGCTTATTTCTGAACCAGAAAAAGCGATAAAAATTATGAACATGCTATCAGCGTTAGGAATATTATTAGCATTAGATGATTTTGGTACGGGCTATTCATCGTTATCGTATTTGAAGCAATTACCCTTACAAATTATAAAAATAGACCGCTCTTTTGTTTCGGGTATTAACGTAAATAGTGCCGATGAAGCCATTGTAGATGCTACTATTGTGTTAGCTAAGAGACTGAATATGAAGTGTATTGCAGAAGGTGTGGAAAGTCAGGAGCAATTGGATTATCTCGCGGCACTTAATTGTAATCACATACAAGGTTATTTCTATAGTAGACCTTTAAATTTGGAACAGTTAACAGAGTACTTGGCGAAGAATAATAATTAAGGTCAGTTAACCTTGATTCTCATGGTTTAACAACCCATATAATGTTTATACATTGAAAGCATTTATGCGCTTTGAGGGTGTTTAATTTTAATAACTTCTCTTGGTATCAAACATCAATCTTTAACTTTTAATTGGGACACTAATGAATCAACATTTTGACTATATTTCAATCGGTGGAGGCAGTGGTGGTATAGCATCAGCAAACCGTGCCGCCAAATTAGGTAAAAAAGCAGCAGTCATTGAAGCTAAATATATTGGTGGAACCTGCGTAAATGTTGGGTGTGTTCCTAAAAAAGCCATGTGGTATGCAGGACAAATATCTGATGCGTTAAAATACGCTCCAGACTTTGGTTTTAAAGCACCATTACAATCGTTTGATTGGGCCACACTTGTTAAAAACCGAGAAGCGTATATTGAACGAATTCATGCCGCTTACCAACGAGGTTTTGACGCAAATGACGTGACTGTTATTGACGGTTTCGCAAAATTTGTCAATAAAAATACCGTTGAAGTAAATGGCGAACTTTACACCGCTGATCACATTACCATTGCAACAGGTGGTCGCCCAAGTATTCCATCCATTGAAGGTGCGGAATACGGTATAGATTCAGATGGTTTTTTTGCCTTAACACAGCAACCTAAAAGTGTCGCAGTAGTAGGCGCTGGTTATATAGCGGTAGAACTTGCTGGCGTATTTCATGCGTTAGGTACAGACGCCCACTTATTAGTAAGAAAAGAAAAACCATTACGTGCTTTTGACGACATGCTAAGTGATACCTTAGTTGAGCAAATGGCAAAACACGGTCCAACGTTACATACCAACAGTACACCAACCAAAGTTGAAAAACTTCCAGACGGTCAGTTAACCATTCATCTTGAAAATGGTAATACAGTTGGTCCTGTTGAAACATTGGTTTGGGCTATTGGCCGAGAACCTGCTACTGACAATTTAAACATTGAATCAACAGGTATTGAATTGGATGAACGTGGTTTCATTCCTACCGACAAGTATCAAAATACCAAGGTTGATAACATTTATGCAGTGGGCGACAACACTGGCAGAGCACAACTAACTCCAGTAGCTGTAGCGGCGGGTCGTAGACTGTGTGAACGTTTATTTAACAATAAACCTGACGAACATTTAGATTATTCAACCATTGCTACTGTTGTATTTAGTCATCCAGTTATTGGTACTGTAGGTTTAAGCGAAAAAGAAGCGATTGAAGAATACGGCATAGATAATATTAAAGTGTATAAATCGCAATTTACCGCACTTTACCAAGCGATTACTGATGATTACCGAGACCCAACCCGCATGAAGCTAATTTGTGTAGGCGAAGAAGAGAAAATCGTAGGCATTCACAGCATAGGGTTTGGTAGCGATGAACTCCTACAAGGTTTTGCTGTAGCAATGAAAATGGGCGCAACAAAAGCTGATTTTGATAACACTATTGCTATTCACCCAACGTCAGCAGAAGAGTTTGTTACGTTAACTTAAATTTCTATGTACTAGAAAATATAATCAACCACGTTAATTCGTGGTTTTTTTAGCTTCTTTTGTTGGTTTTAGTACTTTAATTAAAGTAGAAGCTCTGTTTAAAAAGGTGTATTCAAGTTATGATTTTGATCAAACCCAAGGACAATATATGAGTACAGAGATGAATCATAAGCAATTGATAAAAAATTGGCACATTCCGCTTTCTGAAGGTAATAGGTTACTGGGAGAATGTTTTGATCAGTTAAAAACGTTTGGGTTGGAGCAAGACGACATTCCGCTCATAGTCAAACTAGTTGAAAATCCAGCTTATGATTGGTTACCGGGGTTTGATATTTTTAATGGCGCTACGAATATCGATCAGCATGATTATATTCATATTGTGTTGGGTCGTGGCGTGCAAGTAAAAGACGAAGCTTTTGTTTTAGGGTTTACAGCGGGCTCAACAAACAAAGTATCAACATCAGAAGAGAAGCTTTATGCATTCTTTTCTAAACACGTTTATCCTAAACAATACCAGTTTACTAATGATGATATTCACGTATACAAAGACGCGGTAAAATTAGGGTTTATTAGTGATTGTAAACCGCTTGATAAGATTAACTTTGAATCGATGCGACATATGAGTTTACGTGATGTTCGAAAAGAGCTAAATATAGAAGAAGATTTATTGAGAGCTTATTACAAAATAGAAGAATCCCGATATCCGGATGCTTTTGAATGTCAGCGAAATGTATAATTCCCTGTGAAGGCATAGAGCCTACACAGGGGAACGTATTATACAAAGCTAAGCTGTTTTACTGAAGTACCATGGATAGGCTTTTTTGACGATAAACCTTAAGGTGAAATCTAAAAATACTCCTATTATTGTTATCCATAATACATAAGGGATGATCACATCCATATTCATATAACGACGCATTAAGAATATTCGATAACCTAAGCCATCTGTAGAAGCAATCGCTTCTGCCGCAATTAAGAATAACCAAGCGCCTCCGAGGCTTAATCGTAAGGCTTCTAATAATCTTGGAATTACCTGGGGCATAATAACTTTATACGTTAATGACAGTCCGTTGGCGCCTAATGTTTGTGCTTTTATTATGGTTTCTTTAGGAATGTTAGAGACATACAATGTAATGTCTCTAGTTAAAAGAGGTACTGTTCCGAGAAAAATCAGCATGATCTTCCCTAGTTCACCAACGCCAAAAGCGATAAAAAGAATGGGCAGGATTGCTAACGGGGGGATCATTGAAATGAAGGTAACAAATGGATTTAATAGAGCACGGGTACCTTTATACAGGCCCATATTTAAGCCGAGTAAAAGCGCAACGATAGTTGCCATACCAACGCCCATAAAGATACGACCTAAGGAAGACAAAGTGTCTTTAAGTAACAAATAATCGCCAGAACGTCGGTCTTCTTGAAATGCCATTCTATTAAAAGCTGAAGCCATTTGGGAGAACGAGGGCAATAATTTATCATTGGGATTCTCTGCCAGACGCGCTTCCGAGAATATAAAATAAAGTCCTACCACCAAAACAAAAGGCAATAAGGCTAATAACCATGAATTCATTTTACTAGGGTTAGCATGTATTCCTATAAATTGTGGTTTTTTCATTTTTAGTCCCTTGCATGTGGCATCTTAGTTAAGATGCCACACTTATCGTTACAGCTGACCTTTAGCCGCCATGTTCATGTAAGTACTGTCAAAACGTAATTTTATATTGTCTTTGTTTCCTAGTACTTTACCATTAGGGAACTCTATGCCGACAAAATTAGGATCTGCAGCACCGTTACCAAATAATCCATGGTCGAATGAAAAGTTTCTAACGTAATCCATTGTTTTTAGCACTTGTTCAGATTCAAATACTTTGGCTGCATTCTCTGGTTTGAAATACATACGTGTCGTTTTAAGTTGAGCTTTAAATTCTGCGTCTGTTGCACCGGCATTAGCTGCCATTAATGAAACCAAACGAGTTGATTCGCTACCACGAGAAGCCAGTTTTTCCATTAACTCATACCATGCGCCTGTAATTGCTTTTTTGAAGTTCTCATTAGCATTAGTTTTAACCACTAAAATATCCATAATTTCTTCAGGTATTTCACTAGAATCAAATACTAAATTGGCATCTTTGGTATTTCTAACCACTTGTAATGGTGGGTTCCATGTTACTGCTGCAGCATTCTTTTCTGATAAAAAGACTGATGCTATATCTGCATCAGAGGTGTTGATAACATTTAAATCTCGTTCTTTCATGCCATTTTTTTCTAGCGCACGAGACAGTAAATAGTGTGAAACAGAAAGCTCTACAAGCTTAACATCTCGCCCTTTCAGATCTTTAATGCTACTACCGTTCTTAATAACAATACCATCGTTACCGTTTGAAAAATCACCCATAATTAATGCGGTCGAGTCGATACCGCCAACAGCGGGAATAGTTAACGCGTCCATATTGGTCATAGTACAGGCATCAAACTCTCCTACGGTGTATAAATTAATAGATTCGATATAATCATTGATTAATGTAACTTCAATATCTATGTTGTATTTATCTTCCCATTTTTTCAATATGCCTGTTTGTTCTAATAAAGCATAAGGTTCCCAACCAGCATAATGTGACCAACATACCTTAAACGTATCCTTTGCTAATGCACCCTGACTAAATATGGCTCCTAATGTTAAAACAGAAACCGCTACTATGTTTTTTATCTTCATTTTACTAATCCTTTATATGTATTTAACTAAGCGCTAATTTAAACTCTTCTCTAACCACGTGACCTTTTTCCACACGTTGGATGTTTTTATCCATTTCATCCGTTGCCGCTTTCATTTCAATAATGCCAGCTTTCATACTCTCAATTGCACCGGCGCGATAATTACTTACCTCATCCATTGCTTGAATTGTTTTAGCGAAAACATTTTTCATTACTTCAACTTGAATATATGGTTCAGATGCCTGCGCCATTACCGCAGTACCTTGCTCTAATAAACTCTCACTGACATCAGTGATCATTTTTTCTGTAACCGCTTTCGATGATTGCAAAGCAACAATAACCCTTTTCTGTCTCGCTAAAGCAATCGCTAATGATGACGCTACACCTAAAGCAACCATAGTATGTTGTAATGCACGACTTACTCCGCGGATGAGCTCTTCATTAGTTTTAATAATAAATTCACTAGTTACCCATGCTTGTTGGTAAACCCCTTTAGAGGTAAGTAAATCTTGAACTCGTTGTTTTGCATGAAATAATATTTCATCACGTAAAAAACGTTTCTTTTCTTCATCTTCAACTAGTTCCAAGCGTTGACTGAATTCTTGGTCTATATAGCGTGCAAATTCAATTCGGTCATCTAATATGAATAAGGTTTTTCTATACCTTACTTGATCGTCTTTGAGTGTAATATTATCTCGTTTTAGTTTGTCTTTTCCTTGCGTTAAACCAGTCTCAATACTTTTGATGACCGACTCTGTTGTTTGATACTTTGCAATCCAACGTCGTAAAGGAGTCGGTATGCCCAATATGGCTAACAATTTTCTAAAACCAGACAAATTTGTGAAGTCATAACCGTTAGGGTCAATGTCACGAGCAACTTCTTCAAGCTTTAACAAGTCATTGGCTACATCGCTGCCATTTTCAGCGTCAGCCATCAATTCCGACATAGGTGCTTGCAACAATTTAGACTGTTCAGTAAGAATGGTTTCAGTGTCACTACCTAAGTTTTTAATTTCATTAGCTACCGCTGTTTGTGTGTCAAGATCTCTACTTTCAATGGAAAAAACACTATCAATCCATTTATCTGCCTGTTCCTGTTGTGCTGGCGCCAATGTGATTGTGTTGTCACTTTCTTTAGTAACAATTAACTCATGTTTCATTTGAGTTAATGAGGGCATTGCCAATGGTTTTTCTTTAGTCGTTACGCTTATATCCATTTTCTTACTCCTGTTAAAAATTGCTGATATCGTATTGGTCTGTTCGGTTGATTAAATGTAGAATTTCTGACATAGCAGTGTCTAAACGCACATCAGACAATCCTTCTCTTGTTTTTATTGACCCTAACCGACTGGTAATTTCGTCTAGTTTGGTCATCACTTGTTCGTTAATAGATAGAACGTTAGCAATTTTCGATTCTGCTGATTCATAAATCGATAATCTTTCATGCAGCGCTATCTTGGCGGTTTCATCTGTAACCTTGTTATTTAACTGTTTTTTTATGTTTTTTGGATCAATAGCTTCAACACTATACCAAAGCATCACTAACGACCTTAGGTTGTCTACAGCACCAAAATATAATTGTTCTGCACTTGTTAAATAACGTTTATGTGTCATTTCATCTTTATCAAATTGAAGATTAAGTACATTAGTGAAAGCTCCAAATTTTGACTGTAATTGGGTTAATTGCCTAAGACCTTGTTGATCATTAAACTTTGTTAGTCCGTCCAGTACTTGTTTCTCACTTGCTTGGCGTTCTTCTTGAGTTTCCTTACGCACTTTTTCAATGATTTTTAGCATCGCTTTATGGCGACCAATAGTGGTTTTGGAAACTAAATACCCTAAACCCGTAACTGCACTCAGGCTGGCGCCGCCTACAAGAAATAGAAACAATTCAGAAGAGGCGAACAAACCAGCGGCAATACCACCCAGCACTGCAAGTACTGAAGTGGATAGAAATAAGCCATTGTTCAATATTTCCTTTTTTAAACGGCTCTCAATCTCGTTCTCGGTTAATTGGGTGTTTTGATCTGATGGCATTAAATAGTCCCTGACTTTAATACTAATTCAACACGTGGTAACCGGTATTTATATGAACGATTACCTTCACCAGGTAATTTTGCTAACGGTTCATCAGAGCCCATACCTTTTGCTAGTACCCTATTTACTTCAATGCCATGGGTGATTTTTAAATACCGCGTTACAGCCTCTGCTCGGTCATGTGATAAGGTTTTATTAGCAAGTTCATTACCTTGTGGTGCCGTATGTCCTTTCACCAAAATTCTAAAGTTTGGATAATGTGACAAATCTAATGCTGCTTGATCAAGCTTACGCTTAGCTTCTAAGGTTAATTGGCTACTAGAACGTGAAAACTGTACTTTGCGTACTTTTAATGTTCCTACATCTCGAAGGTTAGCCCATTGTTTTTCTGACAACTGTTTCATGGTTGCTGGTTTTTGGTTACTTACTGAAGCTGTGGCAGAAGTGCCTACTAAATCAGTAAAAACCTCTTCAATGAATTTACTTTGAGTAATTGAATAGGGGTTTTCGTTTGGTAATGGGTTGCCTTGTGTTACCGACGTTTCTTCTAATATATGTAAAGTACTTTCAATGGCTTCCAAGAGGTATTCGCCATTAGTAGAATGACCAACAGTTGAAAACCAATCATAAGCATTGTCGGTAAGTGAACTCCATTGAACCCCTTTGAGCATAGATTGTACTGAGCTCTTATTAAGTCCGGTTTCTTTTGCAAGCTCCTTCAATAAATTGTCTGGATTTTCCTTATAAAATTTCAACGATTGAAAGTATGTTTTAAGCACCTTTTTTACAACATCAGGTTTATTGTCGGCAAATTCACGGTTAACGAGTAAAACATCAACAATCAGTTTTTCAGTGTCTTCGGTACCAATTATTTTTTTGATGCCATCAACTTGCAGCGCTTTAGTAACATCAGGCTCCCAAAGCACCGCAGCATCAACTTGATGGCTGAGTAACTTCTTTGCGGCTTCTTCAGAACCATTGGTAGAAACTAACCAAGAACCTCGTTGTTTGAAATTTTTCACATCAAAATGCACGGCTAGTGAACGAACTAAATGCTCACTTGGACTATCAGGTGTTAACGCTACACGTAAGGATGGGTTATTCTTCAGGTCATCAATAGTTGATACAACGTCTTCAACCGCTAATAATGCGTCCCCACCTTTTGATTCATCAATAACAGCGATTATTGTCCCTGGAAATTTATAATCTTTGCCGAGAGCTACATACGCATCAACAGTGGTAACTGCAAACTGTAATTCACCACTTCTTAGCTTTGAAAAACGATCATCTAAATTAGCATTATCGTTTTCACACGTTGCGCGTATACCTATGTTTCTCATAGATGTACGATAGTTTTTGCTACAAAGTAAATAGTAGCCAACCCAATTATCAACCCCAATTTTTATGGACTCTTTCATTGAGCTAGCATCGGAAGTCGCAACTGTCATTGACGTATTTTGTTCTAGGCTGAACATTTTTAGCCCACCTAGAACCGCAACACCGACAATCAAAATCCCTAGTGCTATTGATTTACGACCCATAAGTTAACTTCCTTGGAATTGTGTCGTATCAAAACTATCAGCTTCTGCTAATACCGCTTTCAAACTATTGATTAATTGGTCCGCGTTTGATGCACTGCGATAATTAACAATACCCTCTTGGTTTAATGCATGGTATTCATTTAAACAAAAACCAATAGTGTGGATATTAATCGGTGTATCATTGGTTATTTTATCCACCATATCTATCATTATGGTTTGATCACTGGCCGCACCATCAGTAATTACCACTAAATGATATTCACCGTAGCCTTGTTGGCTTCGAGCCTGAGAAGTCAGCTTTTCTAATGCCATTTCTAAAGAATGACCTAGTGGCGTGCCTCCTCCTGCTTTTATTTTGCTGATGGCTGAAGATAAAGAAGTCGAGTTGACTTGTTTAATAGCACTGCGTTCATTTAATCCCATTGAATCAAATGCAAGTAAGCCAGCGTTGACACTTTTTGGTAAGGCCTTAAAAAACTGCGCTACAGAGGCTTTAGCGGTATCAACACGTCGCTTGCCATCTCCACAGCTTTTGTCGATCATGGAACCACTACCATCAAAAATCACATAAAAATTTCTCGCTTGCAAATTTTCAGCAAGTACGAGGTTGCTGTCTGTGCCTCCGGGCCAGGTTTGGTCTGCGCCACGTAGGGCGTATGCTTGCTTAGAACCATATGATGCTTGGCTTGGTTCGTGAGTGCTAGTAGTTGATTGCTCTTGTCCACAACTAGCTAATGTACATGCACATGTTATGGCTAATAATTGTTTAATCATTTTATTACTTCCTTATAATGGCATGAATACATCTTCTTCAGCTTCGAGTTGTATAATTCTAAATACTACTCGCATGTTAGATAACCATTCGTCTTTTGTTTTTGGAGCACAAGGATCCGCACCACAAATATTTGTTTTAGGGTTCGCAATACCATGTCCTATCACGGCAAATTGTGAAGAGTCCATTACCGCTTTTTTATTTTTACCAAAATTAACAATTGCGTTACGTACTTCTTGTGCTCTTGTCATTGATAGGTTTTTGGCACTTTGCTTAATTTGATTTAATACATAAATAGTTTCAGCTTCTTTCTTTTTTCGAAGGTATCCCATTGGGTCAGAATGACCTTCAACGGTAATAACCGCTCCACCATAAGTAGCAGCCATTTCAACAACACGTTGGAATTGCTCTTCATACAAAGATTCATTAAACACTTTTTGATTGGGTTTAAAGTAAACTTCAAATTCAAAAATAGTTCCTTCATCTAATGTGTTTTGTTTTTGACGTCGGTCAATTACACGAGCAACTGAATTTGAATCAAACTTTGGCTTTTTAACTTCTATTGGAGATGTAACGCCGTTGGCTAATAAAGCATAATTTAATTTAGCTTTAAGGACTTTTCCTGGTGATTGAATTATTCCTAATGCTTGTACGCCTGAAGCGGATTCTTTAGTGATTTGTTCAAAATTTCGAAAGTTGTTATCGTTTTGAAAAAATTGCATGTTTTGGCTAAAGCCTGAAATTTCAGCGTCTAACAATAAACCTTCTGTATCTGCGATAGCATCAGGGGCATCTAATAACAAGCCAGCCGAAGCTCTCATTACGTTTTGATACTGTTTATCCTTTTTCGCCGATAATGCTTGTAATTTTTCTTGCGCAAGAAATAGTGAAGAAGCGACTGTTTCCACTTCCTTTTTATGAGCATCGTAATAATCTTTACGTACAGCATAAACATCGGCAATTACGCGGTTAGCGGTTTTAGTTGAAAGTAAAATATGTGCCCCTTTTATAGAGTCTTCTGAACCATCGCCAACATTACCACCAGAGGTCATTGCTAGGGCGTCAGGGATAATAACGAAGGCTGCATCAACATCTGATTGATATAATGCAGACATAGGGGTTTCATCAGTGCCGGTTAAATCACGTGTCCAAACAAACTTACTTTTAGAAATATTACAGCCGGCATCGCTTAGTATTTTATTGGCATAATTAAGATGTGGACCATCATAGTTAATGGCAATTTTCTTTCCACACAAGTCAGACGCTTTTTTTATATTGGACTTTACAACTAAAGCATCTCCGCCAGATGACCATGTGAGCTGGTAGAAAACAACAGGAGTGAGCTTGTTGTTACCTTTGACTGCGGCGGCGGCCATATTAATCATCGACATGGTGCCACGTAAATACGGGGTATCGCCTTTGATATAGTTTTTTATTTGATCCTCAAATACATCTTCTCTTTTTAGTTGGTAACGAAGACCATTTTTAGCAAAGATAGACCCATTACTTGTAATGTCTTTGTTTCCATTAGCTAGAATGGTCGCTATATCTCCACCCCAAGTAATAATTGGCATTTCATAAGGACCCGATTTTACATTTTGGGCGCGTGGTAGGTTTCTTTGTTCAATAGGTTTTACGTTTAAATTTGTTACTGCTTGTGCTGCCAGAGGCAGGAAAAACATCATTGCAATCAGTTGCTTTTTCATTAGTAAGTTCACCTTTATTATTCCGTTCTGTAACTATCAGGATGTTTTAAATTAAATTCTTTCATATGCTGTAATAAATCGGGGTTAAACGCTTTTTCTCTTACGTTTCTAATCAGTTCTTGAAACTCGCTACTATGCTTAACATCAGTAGATGTTGCCACAGCACCTAGTTTGTGGTCTTCCACAATTGTCGCTCCGTGCAGAGAGGTGTTATCGCCGCTGGTGTAATATTGACTTAAAGCAATTAAGCGAGTGCCAACAAAGCAGGCTTCCTCAAGAGAATGAGTAATAAAGAGAACGGTTAATTTCATCTCCTCCCAAAGCTCTAATAAAAATAACTGTAATTCTTCTCGAGTATCAGGATCTAAGGCACCAAAAGGTTCGTCCATGAGTAAAATTTCAGGGTGTACAATTAAGGTTTGAGCAATTGCTACGCGTTGTTGCATGCCACCACTAAGTTGGGATGGATATTTATTGGCAGAAGAACTTAACCTAACACGTTCTAGGTAGTACATCGCCTCTTCTTTAATTTGTGCTTTAGTAGCTTTTTTTCCTTTCACCCCGAGATATGAAGGTCCCATCATTACGTTTTCTAAAACAGTTAAATGTGGGTATAACGAGTACTTTTGATAAACCACGCCTCGTCTTGGATCTGGTAATCCGACCGGTTTATTATTTAATAATATGCTACCAGAATCGGGGGTTTCTTGGCCCAGTACCATTTTTAATAAGGTACTTTTACCGCAACCAGAAGGGCCTACTACGGAGCAAAACTCGCCTTCTCTAATTGATAGGTCTACGTTTCTAAGAACTGTTTTTCCGTCATAAGCTTTGTAGACATCTTGTATCTTTAGTAACTTATTATCAGTCATATCATCTTCCATAAATTTCATATACTAACTTGAGTTGCTCTTCCCAAAACTCAATCTTTTCTAGATGCGTGATTGAAGGCTCTAACAAGCCTAGAGTGACTGCTTCTTCAAAGAAAGACTGTGTGGGAATATTTTCATTCCGACTAACGACTACAGCACTTATTAAACAGGGATTTCCACTATCAATCGTTTCTTCATACGACTTATGTGATAATTCAATCAATACTTTGCTTATGAATTTTCTATCGGGTGGTGATTTCCAATCCATCCCCGCTTCATTTAGCGCATCAGCATAAGATGTTTTTTTCCGATTGTTAGCAAATTTCTTAACATGTTCAGCAATTAGATCACGTCGCTGCTTTTTTAAAATAAGTAAGCGTTTAACGCCGCCTATCTCTAAACCTTGAAACGTTTTTCTGACAGGGTCTGTAATAAAAAATGTTTTTTCATTCAATTCACCCGTGCTTATTCGTTGTTTTAATGTTTGAGCGGTGCTGCCCAAAAGGCTGATAGCGGCTTGTAAAGGGATGAATTCTTTAGAATCGAGAGATACTCTCTCAGACAATATGTATTCCCTTAACTCTATTGTTCTGTGCGCGACATTTTCTTTTGAAATATCCATTTCAATAGTCCCTAACAGTATGTTTAATACTATTGTATAGAAATGATTGTTTCTTTAATAGCCATCTGCAGGTTACATTATCACCAGTCTAATGATTTTGCAATAGTGTGTATTTCAATCGTTGTGATCTTTCTTTTTGAGTGTTTATGCTAAGTATGGCAGATTATATTTAAACAAATACAGGCCTCACTGGGTTTGTAAGGCCTTCACGTATAGTACTTGTTTGGGAATTAATATAATTTAATTTTTTGAGTAAATAATTTTAAAAGTACTTAACCCAACGTTTAGTTGTACGTTTTTTATAGTTTGAAAATAACGAAGTAGGATAATATAGAGCGAGAGCTAACCCCGCAGCAATTAGCCAAACTTGGCTAACGTACTCAACACCAAAATATTCTCCTTGGTTGGCACCAAATATGCCAACTAATACTTTGTAGCTTATTAGCAATATATACAAATGTAGAACGTAAAAGAACATAGGTGCTGAGCCAAAACGTTCAATTGCTTGGCTAGCTTTGTTATTCACATTTTCAAGCGCGTATAAAAGTAAACCTGCTATACCTAAGTTCATAAGTAGATAATCTAATGAAGGTGGGTATTTTGTATAGTTAAAGAAAGATTGTAGGGTTTCAACCATATTGCTGCCTGACTGCCAAGGGAGGGTCTCGCCGTAAATATTAAAGCCACGTAAAACTAACAATAAACTTATGGCGGTAAAACTGGCTAATAAAAGGTATTTTTTACGCGTTATCGATGGCATTGCTTGTGAGTATATTGGACCTGCAAAGTAACCTAAACAAATAACGCCAATCCAAGGTAGTACAGGGTAAGAGGCTTTAACTCTAATAAATTCATTAGAAATAATATAACCACGATCATGAAGAATCGACCACAATGTATAGCCTGTTTCGTGTGCTTCAAATGCTATGGGGGCAAGTGCGTTGTGTCCAAAGACAATCAGTAAGCCTACAGTACCAATAACCCAGTAATTCATTTTAACCAAGGCAGATAATACAATCATACTGACGCCAATTGCCCACATTACTTGTAAGTACAGCGCATCGTAATTACCAAACCATGAAAAGTTAATGAGCGTACATTCTATTAAAATAATAAATAAGCCGCGTTTTAACAAGAAGGCACTGGCGCTACGTGGCGATTTATTGTGTGGGTGTGCATATAACCAAGCGGATAATCCGGTTAAAAATACAAAGACTGGTGCACATAAATGTGCAGTAAGCCGTGTGAAAAATAGCTCAGTACTGGTTTCATTAATGTTAATAGGGTCTGATACATTGTGGTGATAAAAAAAGCGTTCACGAACATGATCAACCAACATAAATAACATCACAATACCGCGTAATATATCGATTGAAGCAATACGTTTTTTAATAAACTCTTGTTCGGTAGTCATTGGATTACTGTTAGCCTGTTTGTTTAAGTTTTAAAGAGGTGATTTAAGAGTGTTAAAATTGATATTTAGCACTTATACGGTAATTACGAGGTGTACCAGGCATAGTCCAATCTCTGTGGTAAGAGTTTGAAATATATTCTTCATCTAATAAGTTATCTACATCAAACATAATAATCACGTTATCAGTTAAGTTTACTGAACCAAATAAGCGAACTAACGAATGTGAAGGTAATAGATAAGAAGGTGTAATGGTTTCACCTAAGCGCTCTCCAACATAGTTATAGCTAACACCAATATTTGACTCTTTACCTACAAGGTTAAAGCTATGTTGCAGGGTTGCGTTTGCGGTATTTTCTGCAATATTGATTAACGGTGAACCTGCTGGAATTTCTACCCCCCAATCGGCATTCGTCACAGTATTTAAGGTTTTAGCGTCAGTATAAGCATAGGCAACTGTTAAGGTCGTGTTATCGCCAATATAGGCAGTTAGATCAAGTTCAATACCACTACTTTCTGCTTCACCTAAAGCCGCTGAGAATCCTGGGTTTGCTAGATCAGAGGTAATAATATTGCTTTTTTCGGCCTTGTAATACGCCAATGTACCACTGATGGTTTCCGCGTTGTTATTAAACTTAATCCCAATTTCTGTCGATTCACTCACCTCTGGATCAAATGTTTTGCCACTAAAATCAGCACCTGAATTAGGTCGAAAACCTTCAGCATAGCTGACATACAGCGTCATATTTTGGTTAGCTTGATAAACAACACCTAAACGCGGACTTACTTCACTTTGATCTTGGCTAAATGTAGTACCAGCAGCATTGTTCGTTACACTCTGTTCAAACTCGTCAAAACGAACACCTACTAATAACTTCCATTGGTCTGTTAAATCTATTTGATCTTGAATATATACACCAATCGACTCTTGCTCTTCTAAGCGGTCGGAAAAGGAGGCTACTTCAGGTAATTCAGTTGTTGCGTATACAGGGTCGAAAATATTAATGGTGTAGTCGTTCGAACGAAAACGACTTTGTAGCATGTCAATTTCGTAATCATAGGTATCAAATCCAATCAATAAATGATGAGTCATACTTCCCATCTCAATATTACCGCTGAGCTCAATGCGCGCTGATAAATCAGAAGCATCAAAATCACGTTGTCGACGTTGTCGCAACAATGTTCCATCTGTTTCTGGACCACGTAAGCGAGAGTCTGACGAAAAGCCATTAAAGGACGATTCGCGTAAACCTAGTCCAGCTAAAATATCCCAATTTTCATTAATCTGGTGCTGTAACACCATTTGATGTCCTGTTGCTTCAACGTGCATATCACCATCGTCTGGTTCACCTAAAAATCGATCTGCTGGAATCGTGTTAAAATTGTTATCTACCACTACGATACCGCGATCAAATGGCGTTTTTTGATCTAAATACTCCATTTCATAAGTTAAGCTAGTGGTGTCAGATATATTCCATAAAAATGATGGGTTAGCACTAATGCTTTTAGAGTCGATGTGGTCTCTAAAACTACCCGAGTCATCGTAAAAACCATTAACTCGGTAGGCAAAGTCTTCTGTTAATGCATCGGTGTAATCTGCTTCAACTTGAGTGGCATCATAATTACCAGCACTGACTTTGATATAGCCTTGACGATCAAATTGAGGTTTTTTAGTAATGATATTTACCGTACCACCCGGCTCACTACGTCCATATAAAGCAGAACCAGGACCTTTCAAAATTTCAATGCTTTGAATATTTGCAGTATTACGACGTCCGCTAAAGCCACGTCCAGCACTAAACCCATTAACTAAATATCCCGAAGGTAAATTTTCATCGCCCGCAAAGCCACGAATAGCAAATCCATCCCATAATCCACCAAAACCATTTTGACGAACAATACCGCTGGCAAAATCTAAAGCGTCTTGAAAGCTCACAATACCTGAATCTTCAAGGAGTTCGCCTGAAACAATACTTATTGACTGAGGAAGAGCTCTTAATGGTACGTCACCACGATAAGCTTGTTTTTGTTGACGGACTTCAATGTGTTCAACATCATCATTGGCTGATGATTCGGTATTTGCCGTAGCGTTAAAGGCGACACTTAAAGCAACTGAAGTCGCTAGCAGTGTAGGGCAACTTAGTAATTGTAGTTTCATGCTTTGTATTCTCGTATATAGGAAGAAGGTCTTGTCATTTTTAGTCAATATGACAAGTTTTTACTAAAATAATATTGTGATAATATCACAATATTAAAGTGTTACAATATAACAATTGTTCAGGACATACGAGTGATTGCTTTTATGAAAAATTAATTTAGAAAGATCTGCCTCCTTTTGTAATGAACTAAAAGCGTATTTTATTAGGAGAACAGTCGAGGAACAGGTGTTTTTAAAAGCGATATTGAGTAGACTTCGTTCCATTAATGTTTTTCGGAGAATGAATAATGGCCATGACAGCCTCAACCATGATGGAATTAGGGACGAAAGCCCCTTTTTTTGAGTTAAAAAATACAGAAAACACCTTAACTTCACTTAACGATTTTTCAGAAGATAAAGCGTTAGTGGTTTTGTTTATTTGTAATCATTGCCCGTATGTTATTCATATTGCTCCGGCATTGGCTGAATTAGCAAAAACATATCAAGCTAAAGGTGTAGCGTTTGTTGCTATCAATAGTAACGATACTGATACCTATCAAGCAGATAGTTTTGAAAACATGGCTAAAGAAAAAGCATTACGCGGCTATTCATTTCCGTATTTGTTTGATGAAAATCAAGACGTGGCCAAAGCTTTTGATGCAGCCTGTACGCCAGATATTTTTGTATTTGATGGTAAGCAAAAGTTAGCTTACCGAGGACAGTTCGATAGCTCTCGCCCACGTCGTATTTCTTCTGGTAATTATGATTCGTCTGAATCTATTGCCACAGGTGAAGATTTAACAAGTGCACTAGACGCTATTATTAATAACGAACAAGTTAACATAGAACAAATAGCTTCTATTGGTTGTAACATTAAATGGAAGTTAGGTAACGAACCTCAATAGGCTACGTAAATCAATTAAAATTAACTTTCTATTAACATTAATAAGTGTCGGAAGTTAAGGTATAATCACACACTGAAAAGATTAATATTTCAATAAACCTTTAAGGAAGAAAAATGAAATTGAACACTCTTATTTTAGCATCATCTGTTTTATTACTTAGTGCATGTGCATCTAACTCGTTAGAAACATCTGCAAAGAGCGACTCAGCAGAAACAAATGCAACAACAGCAGTTTTATCTGACGCTGTAGGCGCATTAAAAGAAAACTTTTTAGCTGATTATGCCGCGAAACAATTAGGTTTACCTAAAGAAAAAGCGACAGCTGCTTTAGGTGCCGTATTTAAAACCGCTCAAGGTAACTTAAGTGCAGAGAACTTTTCGTCGATTGGTAAAGCTATTCCTGGTTTAGATAGCTACATCGATAAAGCGCCAGACGTATCTTCTTTAACTGGCTTAGCATCATCTCTAGGTGGCGATAAAGCTAAAGCTGGCGCAAGTTTAGGTTATTTAGACGCAGCGTTTGAGCAAATCGGCGTGCCAAAAGAAACAGTTTTACCTTTAATTAACACGGTAACAGGTTATTTAGATCAAAACGGTATGGGCTCAGCAGCTTCATTACTTAAACAAGGAATGGATTTTTTATAAACCGTTAAGATAACCGATCCGTTATTAAAAAAATGAGATTAATTACCGTTAATGTGAAATAACATAACGTGATTTTACATAATTGTAATGATTTCATTTTTGTATTAATTTTTTGTTAAATTATCTTTAATAAAAGGTTGATATTTGTACAGCCCTTGTATTTCCTCGCTTATGTTTTTTTGTTATTTAACACTGCAAAAAACCCTTAAAAATAGTTTAATAATTGTCTGGTATTAGTGGCGAAATCTGGTAATCTTTCGTCTCAATTATTTTCTTAGTTCATAAAGTGAACAGTTAAAATAAGTAAAGTAATTTATTTATCCACATTACTAAAAATAATAATAAAAAGTGTATACAACCGCTTCTATACCATTTTTGTCAGTAATAACAAGTAGTTAAATTTTAAATTGCATATCGGTCATCAGATCTATGTGTGAACTTCGTACGTTTTCAACAAAGTTATCCACATTTTTTTCTTTATTTACAACTAATTCTTTACGATTAAGTAGAGTCAAACAGCCGAATATGGCATCCTTGCTTAAATTTGTCCGTTAGTTAAAAAATATCATGTCAACGTCAACATTATCTCCACTTATTTTAGTCGATGGTTCTTCGTATTTATTCCGTGCGTACCATGTTCCTTATCTTCAAGCGCTTTCAACTGCCGATGGTCAATCTACAGGTGCGATAACAGGCGTATTAAATATGTTGGGTAGCTTGAAAAAAGATTACCCGAACGGGAATATCGTTGTGATATTTGATGCGAAAGGGAAAACCTTTCGCAACGATTTGTATCCAGAATATAAAGCTAACCGACCGCCAATGCCTGACGATTTACGTACACAGATCGCTCCTATACATCAAATTGTAGAAGCAATGGGTTTACCTTTATTAGTTATAGAAGGTGTAGAGGCCGATGATGTTATTGGTACATTGGCAGACCAAGCAAATAATGCCGGTATTGAAACCGTAATATCGACCGGTGATAAAGACATGGCACAATTGGTTACCGAACATGTTCGTTTAATTAATACCATGACCAATGTTGAGTTAGATGTAGCGGGTGTTGTTGAAAAATTTGGTGTTCGTCCAGATCAGATTATTGATTACTTAGCTTTGATGGGCGATAAAGTTGATAACATTCCTGGTGTTGAAAAGTGTGGTCCTAAAACCGCAGTAAAATGGCTATTAGCGCATGAGTCGTTAGAAAATGTAATGGCTAATGCCGATCAAGTAAAAGGTAAAGTGGGTGAGAATTTACGTACTGCACTTGAGTTTCTGCCTCTTTCTTATGAATTAGCCACGATTAAGCTTGATGTTGACTTACCTCAAACTGCGGCAGAGCTAGCTCCTAAAGAACGCGATGTTGAAGCATTAAAAGAGCTTTATACAAAATTTGAGTTACGCCGTTTATTGGCTGACTTAAATAAAGGTGATTCAGCCGTTACTGAAGATAATGTAGAAACCGAAGATGACTCAACTCCAAATAGTGATATAGAAACAGAATATGACACTATTTTTACCAAAGAGATCTTTAATACTTGGTTAGAAAAACTTAAAGCGGCTGATTATTTTGCTTTTGATACTGAAACCACTAGTGTTGATTACATGAAAGCAGACCTTGTTGGTTTATCGTTTAGTGTTGAGGTAGGTAAAGCAGCTTACGTACCTTTAGCACACGACTATGAAGATGCACCAGAACAACTCGAACTTAATTGGGTACTTGAACAACTTAAACCGCTATTAGAAGATGAAAATATTGCTAAAGTAGGCCAAAACTTAAAGTACGATGCAAATGTATTAGCGCATTACGATATTCACATGCAAGGTATCACCTTCGATACTATGATTGAATCGTACTGTTTAAATAGTGTCGCTACTCGTCACAACATGGACGCGCTTGCCGATAAATATTTAGGTTACAAAACCGTTCATTTTGAAGAAATAGCCGGTAAAGGTGCAAAACAGTTAACCTTTAATCAAATCGATATTGAAAAAGCAGGGCATTATGCTGCTGAAGATGCCGATATTACCTTAAGACTGCATGAAACTATTTACCCTAAGTTAGAAAAATCAGCCGATCAAAAGAAAGTATTCGAAGATATAGAAATGCCCTTATTGCCAGTACTTGCACGTATGGAACAGCATGGCGTATTGATTGACAGTGATTTACTGGATCAGCAAAGCCATGTGATCGGAATGCGCTTAGATGAATTAGAAATAGCAGCACATAATATTGCCGGACAAAGCTTTAATTTAAGTTCGCCTAAACAACTACAAAAAATATTGTTTGAAGACCTTAAAATTCCAGTGATCAAAAAAACGCCGAAGGGAGCTCCATCAACGGCAGAAGAAGTGTTGCAAGAATTAGCGCTTGATTACCCATTGCCTAAAGTGATTTTAGAAAACCGTGGTTTAAGTAAACTAAAATCAACCTATACCGACAAGCTACCTTTATTAGTTAGTCCTAAAACGGGAAGAGTGCATACCTCTTATCATCAAGCGGTTACAGCGACAGGTCGTTTATCATCAACCGATCCAAATTTACAAAACATTCCAATTAGAAGTGAAGAAGGCCGTAAGATCCGTCAAGCGTTCATTCCACCAGCCGATCATAAAATAGTTGCTATTGATTATTCACAAATTGAATTACGAATTATGGCACATTTGTCTGATGATCCGGGTTTGGTTACTGCTTTTTCTACTGGCTTAGATGTACACAAAGCAACTGCGGCAGAAATATTCTCTGTAGATGTAGATGATGTAACGGTTAATCAACGCCGTAGTGCTAAAGCGGTTAACTTTGGTTTAATTTACGGTATGTCTGCTTTTGGCTTAGCAAAACAGTTAGACGTTTCTCGTCCTCAAGCACAAGAGTATATGGATACTTATTTTGAGCGTTATCCAAATGTACAAAAATATATGGAAGATACCCGCCAACAAGCGACAGAAAATGGTTATGTAGAAACCCTGTTTGGTCGCCGACTGTATTTACCTGATATAAAATCTAAAAATGGTATGAGAAGAAAAGGTGCAGAACGTGCAGCAATCAACGCTCCTATGCAAGGCACAGCCGCTGATATTATCAAGAAGGCGATGTTAGACGTTGACCAGTGGATTGAAGCACAACAAGATCCACGTATTAAAATGACCATGCAAGTACACGATGAATTGATCTTTGAAATTCATCAAGACATTGTTGAAGAAACAACAGCCAAGCTCGTTGAGCTGATGAACAATGCTGTATCTATGAGTGTGCCGTTAATCGCTGAAGCCGGTATTGGTAATAATTGGGATGAAGCACACTAAAGTTACTTTCTTTAATAAGAATTAAATATCTATAAAAATGAGGGGCTTTTGGTAATAAACAAACAAAACTGTAAATTAATTACATTTAGAGCTTTACATTGTTAGAGTTGTTACTCTATAATGCACTTGTTCCTAACGCGAACGCTTGTTGTAATAATTGTATACTTTAGCTTTCCTCATAGCTAATACGCCGGTGACTTTGTCATCGGTTTTTTTTTGCCTAAAATTAAGTAAATACCATCCTCCTTAAATAATTCATAAAGTTGTAATAATATTTCATAACAAAAGGTAAATTAGATGGATTTATAGGGAGGAAGTGCTAAAGGATGGTTGGATGAGTACTCTGTGAACTTATAACTGGCTACTTGTCGGTTACGGGATCAACAATCGGAGTGATTTTAGGTGGCTTAGAACGGCCAGACTTTCTTAAGGCATCACGTAGTACGTATTCAATTTGTGCATTTAAACTACGAAGTTCATCATCAGACCAACGTTGCATCGCTTCAAGAATCTCTTCATTTATTCTTAACGGATACGCTTTTTTTGCCACAACTAACTCCAATCTTAAAAAAACATTTAAAACTGTTAAATTGCCATCGTGTAATGACAATTTAACAGCGTAATTCTACAATTAATACAAGCTACCGGTGTTTACTACAGGTTGAGCTGCATCATCGCTACATAATACAACAAGTAGGTTACTTACCATAGCGGCTTTACGTTCTGTATCGAGTTCAACAATGTTACGCTCAGACAATTTTTGTAAAGCCATTTCAACCATACCAACAGCGCCTTCCACCACTTTTTGGCGAGCAGAAATTATTGCCATTGCTTGTTGCCTACGTAGCATGGCGTTAGCAATTTCAGGTGAATAAGCAAGGTGACTGATACGAGACTCAACCACTCTGACTCCCGCTTTTTGTAGACGGTCTTGTACTTCAATTTTTAAGGCATTGGAAATCTCAGTTGGATCGCTTCTTAACGTTATACCTTCTTCGTTTTCATGGTTTTCATAGGCATATGTAGTCGCTAAATTACGTAACGCTGATTCGCTTTGAATCGAAACAAAGTCTTCATAGTCATCAACTTCAAAAACAGCTTCGGCGGTATCAACCACTTCCCATACAATAACAGCTGCAATCTCAATCGGGTTACCGTTTTTGTCGTTAACCTTTAATTTGCTACTTTCAAAATTGCGAACTCGTAACGATACACGCATTTTAGTGTAGAAAGGGTTGGCCCATCGTAATCCTGTGTCGTGCACAGTGCCTGAATATTTTCCAAAAAATTGCATTACTCGGCCTTCTTTTGGATTAACCATAAAAAATCCAGCCCAGCAAATTCCAACGGCTATATTTAATAAGATGCCAGATATGATTAACAGAGCAATACCATTTTTCATGGCAAAAATAGTTAATGCAATCATCATAAATTGTGTGATTAATAAAACGAAAATCATGGGGATGCCATTAGGCGCTTTTATCTCTTTTTCAGTCATTGTTATATTTCCTTTAAAACCAAAAGTGATATCATAATGATATCACTTTTGGTTTTTGTCAAATATTACACCGATTCAATTGTAAATAAACATGTATATCACTGGTTAATCGTTATTATTTCAGTTCTAATAATAATATCGTCTAGTTAAAAAATTGGGGATGCTACACTTACATGCACACCTTTAAAAGGAGTTCTACCTTGAAAAAATGGACTATACCTCTATTACTCACTTGTTTAGCCGCTTGTGAAAATACGCAAACTACTCAAAAAGTTGCCGTTGAAGTTCCTTCAATTACAGGTATTACTTTTATTGAACAAGTTAAAAAAGCCAGTCACGAAACCGTAATTCCTTATCAAAAATATGTATTAGATAATGGCTTAACGTTAATTCTTCATGAAGATAAATCAGATCCTTTAGTACACGTAGACATAACTTACCATGTGGGTTCAGGTCGCGAAGCTTTGGGTAAATCAGGTTTCGCTCACTTTTTTGAACACATGATGTTTCAGGGTTCTGAACATGTTGCTGACGAACAGCACTTTAAATTAGTCACCGAAGCTGGTGGAACCATGAACGGTACTACGAATAGTGACCGTACTAATTACTTTCAAACAGTGCCTGTAAATCAGTTAGAAAAAATGTTGTGGCTTGAAGCCGATCGTATGGGCTTTTTAGTTGATGCAGTTACCCAAGAGAAATTTGAAGTACAACGTGAAACCGTTAAAAACGAGCGTGGTCAGCGTGTTGATAATCGTCCTTACGGCCGTTTGAATGAACGTGTATCTCAAGCGTTATATCCTGAAGGGCATCCTTATTCATGGCCTGTTATTGGTTACATGGAAGATTTAAATCGTGTTGACGTAAACGACTTAAAGGCATTCTTTTTACGTTGGTATGGCCCAAATAACGCCACGTTAACTATTGGTGGCGATATCAATGTTGCAGAAACATTAGCGTTAGCAAAAAAATACTTCGGTTCAATTCCACGTGGTCCTGAAGTAAAAATGCCAGAAAAACCAAGCTTTGAAATTAACCAAGACCGATATATTTCAATGGAAGACAATGTACACCTACCGCTAGTGTATATGTCGTATCCAACGGTTTCGGTACGCCATGAAGACGAAGCACCCTTAGATTTATTATCGAGCATTTTAGGTGGCGGAAAAACGTCGCTGCTATATAAAAACTTGGTGAAAAACCAATTAGCAGTGCAAGCATCGGTTAATCATCCATGTGCTGAACTTTCATGTACGTTTAATATGTTTGCTTTGCCTCATCCTGCATCCGGCAAGTCGTTAGCCGACATAGAAAAAGTGATCCGCGATACATTAGTTGAATTTGAAGCGCGTGGTGTTGAAGACGACGATTTAATTAAAGCAAAAGCGAGTATGGAAGCTAGTTTTATTTTTGGTTTACAAAGTGTGTCGGGTAAAGTGAGCCAATTAGCTGCTAATCAAACGTTTAAGGGTAATCCAAACTATATTGAGCAAGATATTGCACGTTACGCCAACGTGACTAAAGCAGATGTTATGCGTGTTTTCAACAAGTACATTAAAGGAAAACATGGCGTTATTATGAGTGTTGTGCCTAAAGGCAAACTAAACATGATTGCAGCAAAAGATAACTTTATACCTAAGGAAAGAACGTTTGATAGAACCGCGAATACTGCAGCGACAGATATAAAACAGAGAAAAGCAGTTGATAACTTTGATCGTAGCGTTATTCCAACAGCGGGTGTTAATAAAGCGGTTGATGTTCCACAAATGTGGAATGGAGAGCTTTCAAATGGCATTAAGGTTTTAGGTACACAAAGCCTAGAAACTCCAACCACGTCGTTATTGCTTAAAATACCTGCAGGTCGGTATTTTGAAAGTAAAGACAAGGCGGGTTTAGTGTCTTTATTAACCTCAATGTTAAATGAATCTACCACCAAACGTAGTGCTGAAAATATGAGTAAAGCGCTACAAAAACTGGGGAGTTCTATACGTATCTCTGCTTCTGACCATTACATAAAAGTGAATGTGAATACGTTAACAAAGCATTTAGCTGCAACTATGATATTGGTGAATGAAAAATTACTCGCTCCAGCGTTTATTGAAAACGAATTTAAGCGCAATCAAAACAATGCTATTCAAGGTGCTATTAATGCTAAGAAAAATGCTGGCTACTTAGCATCAACTGCTTATCGTCAGTTATTACATGCCGATAATATTGGTGCTATGCCTGGTGGTGGTAACGAACATACGATAAAGATGGTTACTTTAGCCGATGTCAAAACGTTTTATGCTACACAAGTTAAACCAGCAGGAACTCAGATTATAGTCGTGTCTGATCTGCCACAAACTAATGTGTTAGAGCAACTAAATGTATTTAAAGCATGGCAAGGTAAGGGCGAAGCACTAACACTTACCTTACCTAAATCTGATACCAAACTAGGCGTTATTTATTTAGTAAACAAAGATGAAGCCGCGCAATCGGCAATTCGCATTGGTAAACGCTCAATTACCCAAGACATTACCGGTGAGTACTATAAATCATACCTTATGAACTTTCCGTTAGGTGGGGCTTTTAACAGCCGTATTAACTTAAATTTGCGTGAAGACAAAGGTTATACCTATGGTGCTCGTTCGGGGTTCAGTGCAGATAAACTTTCTGGTACTTATACAGCAAGCGCTGAAGTTAGGGCGGATGTAACTGATAAATCGATTGTAGAATTCATTAATGAAATTAAAAACTACGCAGAAAATGGCATTACAGAAGAAGAACTGTCGTTTATGCGTAAAGCGATTAATCAAAAAGATGCACTTAAATACGAAACTCCAGGCGCTAAACTGGGCTTTTTAGGGCAAATACTAGAGCATAACTTAACACCTGACTTTGTTAAAACACGTTCTGAAATTGTAGAAACAATCACGGCAGATGAGATAAATGCACTAGCGAAAAAACACTTGAACTTAAATGATATGTTAATGGTTGTGGTAGGTGATGCGAAAGTATTACGCCCTCAATTAGAGGCATTAGGTTATGAAGTGGTAGATCATAAAATTTAACCGAGCTTCAATTATTTAGAAAGCCTTAAGTAAAATTAAAGCGCCCAGTCAATGTTAGTATTGACTGGGCGCTTTTTTGCTTTCTGTTTACTTATCCGAAGCTCAGGTTACTTAGTATTAGTCTTTAGACCAAACTCCTGGTTCTGTTTTACCTTGGTATTCAACGTCAGCTTCAACAAAAGTAGGCTCTTTATTTGACTGTAGCTTTTGCTGATAGTCTTTCATCAGGTTAACTATTGTTGGGGTTAATAATATAATGGCGTAAATATTAACGAGTGTCATTAGTCCTAATGCCATATCCGCCATACTCCACACCTGCGCTAACGTGGCACTTGAGCCCCAGTACACCATGCATAAATAAGCAGCCGTATAAGCAAGGCGACCTATTTTGTTATCAAGTTTGAATAAGTGCAGGTTACTTTCTGCGTAAGCATAATTGGCAACAACCGAGGTGAAGGCAAATAAAGTAATAGCAGCTGCAACAAAGTAATTTCCGCCCGTGCCAAAGTGCGCAGCCATCGCATTTTGTGTCATGCGAATACCTTCCATTTCACCACTAATCGGAATACCAGATAAAAGAATCACAACCGCAGTACAGCTACACAACACCATGGTATCTAAAAATACCCCTAACATTTGTACATAGCCTTGAGCAACGGGGTGATTGGGTACTGGTGACGCGCCAGCTGCGGCATGAGGAACACTACCTGCACCCGCTTCGTTTGAATATAAGCCACGTTGAATACCATTTTTAATGGCGGCACCTAACGCTCCTGCACCGGCTTCGGTTAAACCAAAAGCAGACTTGAAAATGTCCATAAACATAGAAGGTAATAACTCAATATTCATCAAGGTTACAATAATTGCCGTAGCAACAAACGCTACCCCCATAAAGGGTACAATGAGTTCAGCAAATCGAGCAATACTACGCAGGCCACCAGCAACAATACTGCCAGCAAGTAACACAATAATAATGCCGGAATAATGGCTTGGAATATCGAAGGTGTTATTTAAAGCGTCTGAAATGGTATTGGCCTGCATGGCACTAAAGCTCATGCCGTAACCAAGAAATAAACAAAGAGAGAACAACACCGCGAGCCAAGGTTTACCTAACCCAGCTCGAATATAGTAAGCTGGACCACCCCTGAATTCTTTTTTGTCGTCTCTTACTTTGTAGAGTTGACCTAGAACACTTTCTGCAAACCCTGTTGCCATACCAAGTAGAGCGATTACCCACATCCAAAAAACCGCACCAGCACCACCTAGCGAGATTGCCATAGCAACCCCGGCTAAATTACCCGTACCAACACGAGCAGATAAGCCTGTACACAATGCTTGAAAAGAACTAATACCTGACTTATCAGACTGAGTACTGCCTTTCATTACGCTAAACATGTATTTAAAGTGGAATATTTGTACCGCTTTTAATTTAAACGAGAACCATAATCCAGCAAATAGAAGAAGGTATATTAATACCTGACCTTGTCCCCATAACAGGTTGTTAATAGGGTCGACAATAAAACTGATCATACTGCTTCCTTTTTGTTTTAGAGGGATTTACTTGTCAGTAATATACACAATAATAATATGTGTTCCTGTGAGTGTGGTAACTTGATTCGTTGTTGGTGCTAATGTAACTAGGTGCTGCGCTGGAGCTTTTTGACTGTGCTTTGCTGAGTTTTCGATATGTATTTCTCGGTACAAACTATAAATAAAGCAATGGTCAGCTTGCTCTAAGGTATAATTATCGAGCTTATGTTCAGCAACAACTTTTACTTTCGTTGTTTCGGTTTTAGTAATAATATTAAAATCAGTTATATCACCGCTGTGTAAATTACCTACGGTTTTATTACCACCATCAAAGGTTGCAATATCGAGTAAACTAGTCAGCTTATCTATTTTGTTGTCGTTATGTTGTAGGCTTATTCCTTCACCATCAATTAATATCAGGTTTCGGGTGTAACCGTTAAAATTTGAAAATTGACCATCCTCGATCACACTTGCCATGCTTAAGCGCCACTCGAAGTCTTCTATTGTTCCACCTTCATTAATCGCTACTTCTATAGTTTCACCTAAGCCATTTTTCCAAGGCACGGTTTTGAACTTTTCAGGAGATATTACAGTGAGTTCTTTTAGCATTTTTAAGTTTGTATATTGGATGTTGGTAGATTTTTAAAGTATATCAGGATTAATTACTTCACTTGATATTAATCCTGATATCGATGCTTTGAGTCGAATCTTATAGCTTTCGGCCGAGTCTTTTCTCAACTTGTTTCTTTTCCCACGCTGGGCTGAAGAAGTTTGTAATTTCAAAAACAGATAGAGCTTGAAAAAATAGACCAATGCCCCACCCCAGAGCAGGAAAAATAAACCAATAGAACTCAGGAACAAACATCCAGTTGATGAATGCTAAGAAGGAAATAACACCAATATAACTTACAATTTGCGAATAAAAATGTTTTATATCTTTAACATATTCTATCGCTTCTTGTTCATCATGGGTTAAAGGGGCAGATTGTGTTGGGTTAGATGTAGTCGCTGTATTGTCGTTCATGTTGGGCTCCTGTGTTAAGTCAGTAATGTTTACTTCAAAAACAGCAGCTAATGATTTTAATGATTCAACACTTGGTTTTTGACCACGTTCAATTCGTTGAATGGTGCGAACACTTAATCCACTACATTCAGACAATTGTTCTTGTGACCAAGCACGTTGTAGTCTTAATTTCCTAATTATCATTTTTATTTCCTTAGCTGTTATCTGTTTTCTATTTTGACTTAAAACATCATGAATAGACCACGACACCGACACGACACAAATACGACAATATATATTTATCAATTACTTACGTTACCATCGTGACAGGTAGTTGTCACGATGGTATTTATTCATGCTAGACGAAATAACGACTTTAAAACCAATGTTTTGAGTGAAAACGTAGATGTTCTTCAATAAAACTGGCGATAAAAAAGTAACTATGGTCATAACCTTCACGTTGATTTACGGTGACCGGGTAATTGCGTTCGGCTGCCACAGAAATTAAGTTTTCAGTTTTTAATTGTTCAACTAAAAAGTTATCTGCCAGTCCTTGCTCAACTAACATGGGTAAATTATTAACATCGGTTTGCTGACTTTGCTTGAGTAACTCACAAGTGTCGTAAGTTTGCCATTGCGTTTTATCGTCTCCTAAATAAGCGGTGAGTGCTTTTTGTCCCCAAGGACAGTTTATAGGATTAACAATAGGGCTGAAGGCGGAAACTGATGAATAACGTTCTGCATTTTTAAGAGCAATGGTTAACGCACCATGTCCACCCATTGAATGGCCACTTATTGCGCGCTGTGTTGTTACTGGAAAGTTGTTTTCAATCAATTCGGGTAGTTCACTCACCACATAGTCGTACATTTGATAATGCTTTGCCCATGGCGCTTGTGTCGCGTTAACATAAAAACCAGCGCCCAAGCCTAAATCGTATGCGCCTTCTGCATCGTCAGCAACATCTTCACCACGTGGACTGGTATCTGGACATACTATTGCCATACCTAGTTCAGCAGCCACACGTTGTGCACCGGCTTTTTGCACAAAATTTTCGTCGGTACAGGTAAGCCCTGATAACCAGTATAAAACCGGTACTTTATTGGTTTGGCTTGCTTGTGGCGGTAAATAAATAGCAAATTGCATGGTGCAGTTTGTGGTTGCAGACGAATGGGTAAATTGTTGCTGTTTACCACCAAAACTGGTTACGTCGCTTATTTTAGCTAAAGTCATTTGTATTCACTCTTTAAGTTTTAATGATGATGTTCTTTTATATAGTATGCTTTAGTGATGATTATATTCACTTAAAAAAGCGACAATACGTCCTAAGGGTTACCTAAAATATTTAAGGTATTTACATAAAAATTAGGATCAATCTTTATGCTTGGATTTTCACCTCCAATCGTTATTGTTGTCCATTCTTCAGTGGGTGATATCCACTGAACTTTACCGTTTATATATACTTTGATTGGCATGTTAAATCCTTCAACAACATTGCTCCACTTAACTTTAAGTATGTTATTTTTTACAAAAAATTCAAAGGTCGGAATGCGTACATCACGTAAATATTGATCAAATACTTTTGATAAATCTAGGTTGGATTGTTTACTAATGTAACTTTCAACTTGTTGAGTACTAACGGTTTGATGAAAAAACGTTTTGTTTAAACCTCGTAAAATGCTACGCCATAACGTATCGTCGTTAACAACTTGTCGAATAGTATGTAGCATATTGGCACCTTTATCATACATATCGCCCGAGCCTTCTCGGTGTACATTATAAGTCCCTATTATTGGTGCTTTATTGCTAATATTTATTCGTTGGCCACGCAAGTATTCAGAGGCTCTTTCTTTATCAAAATGGTATTCAACAAAAAGGTTTTCAGAGTAGCTGGTGAAACTTTCGTGTATCCACATATCAGCAATATCAATATGGGTAATGTTATTGGCGAACCACTCGTGTCCTGTTTCGTGCACAATAATAAAATCGAACAACATACCAACGCCTGTTTGGCTACGGTCTTTACCTAAATAACCGTTTTGATATTTGTTGCCGTAGGTCACTGAACTTTGATGTTCCATACCTAAATAAGGTGTCTCAACAAGTTTGTAACTGTCTTGATAAAAAGGATAAGGGCCAAACCAATACTCTAATGCTTCAATGGTACGTTTTGCTTCTTTAAATTGTTTTTTCGCCTTAGCTAAGTTTTCACGCAATACAAAATAATTCATGTCGAGCGTGCCATTTTCACCTTGGTAAGTTTCACCAAAGTGAACGTAATCAGCAATATTAATATTTACACCGTAATTATTAATTGGGTTAGTCACTTGCCAATGAAAGGTTTTGGTTTTTTTAATGGGGTGATGTTCTATTTTTTTCAACCGACCGTTAGATACATTAGTTAAATGTTCAGGAACTTCAATACTCATAAGTACGCCATTATCTGGTTCGTCGTAGGCGTGATCTTTATTTGGCCACCAAATACTTGCACCTAAACCTTGGCAAGATGAAGCAATAAAATCGATGCCGTTACTGTCTTTACTCCAAGTTATACCACCATCCCAAGGTGCTTTTACCGCCGCTTTGGGTTTGCCTGAATAGTGCATAATTAACTCATAATTTTCACCAACTTTGGGGCTGTTTAATGTGTGAATAAAATAGGTATAACCTTCTTGAGTAACCGTTAATTCCGTTCCATTTTGGGTGACTTTATTAAGGTGTAAAGGGGGTTGTAGTTCTATTTGTAAGGCTGATTGTGTTGTCGTACTTTTTTGAAAAGGATCGCTTAACACTTTGTACTGCATGGTGTTTGTACCAGCAATTGTTTTATTTTCAGGGTCAACACTTATCGCTAAGTGATAATGCAAAACATCCCACCAGGCACGTTCAGGGGTAATGCTACCGCGTAAAATATCTTGGCGTGTAATGTTATCGTTCGACTTAAAAATTTCCTTAGTTAATGCAGGTGTACTGAGTAAGCTGAGCAATAAAAAAGGAATGAGAAAAAGTGTATGTTTCATAGGTGCGTATTATTATTTATCCCACTGCATAATATCAGCGAATATATTGATTACCAACCGCTTTGCTATAAGTCATGCAAAGTTATACTTGTACCTATTGAAACAATCACGTTAGAATCATTATAGTTAATGTGCTTTACACATTAACGACCAAGACTTGTCGGAGTGCCAAAGGGCTGAGATCGCGAAAGCGGGATCCGTAGAACCTGATTCAGATTAATATCTGCGAAGGAAACAAGTGAGTAGCCTCTCAACCTATTCGGCTATTCCTCGTTTATACCCCCTATAGCTCCGCCTTTTTAATGATTGTATTAAGGTGAGAGAACATGAGTATTGATTTAACCAAAAAACCACAAACAAGACGTGAGAAACGTGAAGCAGCCGAAGCCTTCCTAAAAAACGTGTCTGATCAGTCGTTTCCTAATTCTAAAAAAGTGTATGTACCCGGTACAATTCATGACATACAAGTAGGTATGCGTGAAATTACGCTCTCTGATACTTTAGTGGGGGGGAAGACCGACAACCCCATTTATGAAAAGAATGAACCTTTATGTGTGTACGACACGTCAGGTTTTTACACCGACGACAACGTAGAAATTGATGTACACAAAGGCATACCACGTTTGCGTGAGTCATGGATTGATAATCGTAACGATGTGGAATTTCTAGAGTCTAATAGTTCGCTATACGCTCAGCAACGCCTTGCCGATGAAGGTGTTGATCACATTCGTTTTGAACATTTACCTAAAATGCGTATTGCCAAACAAGGTAAAAACGTTACTCAAATGCATTACGCTCGCCAAGGTATTATTACCCCAGAAATGGAATACATTTCGATTCGTGAAAACCTAAAACGCGAAGAAGTAAAAGATGAAATGTTACTGCAACAGCACAAAGGAAAGTCTTTTGGTGCCAGTATTCCTGAGCAAATCACCCCTGAATTTGTACGTGATGAAGTCGCACGTGGTCGCGCAATTATTCCAGTAAATATTAATCACCCTGAATGTGAGCCTATGATCATTGGCCGTAACTTTTTAATTAAAGTTAACGCTAATATTGGTAATTCAGCAGTAACCTCAAGCATTGAAGAAGAAGTTGAAAAGCTGGTGTGGTCTGCTAAATGGGGTGCAGATACAGTAATGGACTTATCAACGGGCCGTAATATTCATGAAACACGTGAATGGATTTTACGTAACTCGCCAGTTCCTATTGGCACCGTACCTATTTACCAAGCGTTAGAAAAAGTAAATGGTGTGGCTGAAGATTTAACGTGGGAAGTTTTCCGCGATACCTTAATTGAACAAGCAGAGCAGGGGGTTGATTACTTTACTATTCACGCTGGCGTGTTATTACGCTACGTACCAATGACCGCTAAACGTGTTACCGGTATTGTTTCTCGTGGTGGTTCAATTATGGCTAAGTGGTGTTTAGCGCATCACAAAGAAAACTTTTTATACACGCACTTTGAAGACATTTGTGAAATTTTAAAGCAATACGATGTGTCGTTTTCACTGGGTGACGGATTACGCCCTGGTTCTGTAGCTGATGCTAACGACGAAGCACAGTTTGCCGAATTACATACCTTAGGTGAGTTAACCAAAATAGCATGGAAACATGACGTACAAACAATCATTGAAGGCCCAGGTCACGTACCACTTCACATGATTAAAGAAAACATGGAAGAACAAATTGAGCATTGTGGTGAAGCGCCTTTTTATACTTTAGGCCCATTAACTACTGATATTGCACCGGGTTACGACCATATTACTTCAGGTATTGGTGCCGCTAACATCGGTTGGTATGGTTGTGCCATGTTGTGTTACGTAACGCCTAAAGAGCATTTAGGTTTACCGAATAAAGAAGACGTAAAAGAAGGTTTGATTACTTATAAAATTGCCGCACATGCTGGCGATTTAGCTAAAGGTCATCCGGGCGCTCAAATTCGTGATAACGCTATGTCAAAAGCACGTTTTGAATTTCGTTGGTACGATCAATTCAATATTGGTTTAGACCCTGAAACAGCAAAAGCGTATCACGATGAAACGTTGCCGCAAGAATCAGGAAAAATTGCTCATTTCTGTTCTATGTGTGGTCCTAAATTCTGTTCAATGAAAATATCACAAGAAGTACGTGATTATGCGGCTGATTTAGAGTCAGGGCGAAAAATTGAAATTCAGTTAGTGGACGAAACCATTGTACTTGACGCAACCCTATCTGAGGCTGAAAAAGGTATGGCTGAAAAGTCGGCTGAATTTAAAGCAACAGGTAGTGAAATTTATCACGTTGCCAAATAGGATAATGTAGCGATGAAAATTGCCGTTATTGGTGCAGGTTTAATCGGTCGTTTGTTGGCGCTTTATTTACATAGAGCGTCACATCAAGTGATACTGTTTGATAAAGATGATCAACAGGGTCGCCAAAGTGCTGCTTTCGCTGCTGGTGGGCTATTAACACCTTTAGGGGAGTCGTTACATTGTCCGCCTAATATTGTCGACATGGGATTGGCCGCGGTAAAGCTATGGCCAAACATCTGCGCTAGTTTAACGGCTAATACCTTTTTTCAACAAACTGGCGCCATTATGGTAAGCCATGAACAGGATAAAGGTGATTACCAGCACTTTGTTAATCATCTTCATCGTCGTTATCGCGAACACCAACACCGCCAACTCAGTCGAACAGAATTAGCTCAGTTTGAGCCTGAATTGTCGCAACGCTTTTCACAAGGACTTTATCTGCCTCAAGAAGGGCAGCTAGACAATCGTCAATTGCTAAACGCGCTTGGTCAGCAACTCAGCCAAGAAGCGGTTGCGGGGCAAAAGGTACAATGGCATAGCCAAACAGAAGTCGTGGGATTGTCGAAAGTAATGCATAGTGATCACGGTAGCCAAGTTCATTATCTGTATCAGGGTAAAAGCCACAAACAAACGGCTGATTTAGTTATTGATTGTCGAGGTACAGGCGCATCACTTAAACAAAGTAGCAAAGATTGCGCACCTTTAGCCGATTTACGCTCTGTTCGCGGTGAGTTATTTCATTTATTTGCGCCAGATGTACAGTTATCGCGTCCAATTCGTTTAATGCACCCAAGATATCAGCTTTATATTGCACCTAAGCAGCACGGACATTATGTAGTTGGTGCCAGTGAAATAGAGAGTGACGATCAATCGCCAATGTCGGTACGTTCGGCAATGGAATTACTCAGTGCGGCCTACAGTGTGCATTCTGGATTTGCAGAAGCAAGTATATTGGAGCAAGTCAGTCAATGTCGTCCGGCTTTTAGCAACAATCAGCCAAAAATTATCGCTAATAACCGGCTAATTCAAGTTAATGGTTTATATCGCCATGGTTTTTTAATCGCCCCGGTAGTGCTGGAACAAGTATTGTCGTTAATTGCCCAACGTCAACAAGAAATCGAGCAGCCATTACCCTACGATGACTATTTACCAGTAGATATTCATCAAGAGCTACCACGAGCAGAGTATTTATTATGAAGATACATATCAACGGAACAGCCTACCCGTTAACGGCAGTACAACCAATAACACTAACAACGGCATTAACATTACATTTTGCAGAACCACAACAAAGTACTTTTGCGGTTGCGTTAAATGGTGACTTTGTAGGTAAGGGTGATTATGAAAGCACCATGATCACATCAGGCGACAGCATTGACGTGTTGCAACCGATCCAAGGAGGTTAACCGAATGTCACTTAACATTTACGGCACTATGCTCGATAGCCGATTACTGATTGGCAGCGCACTTTATCCTTCTCCTGAAGTAATGAAGCAAGCTATTTTAGCCAGTGAATCACAGGTAATAACATTGTCGTTAAAACGACAAAATCCGAACGAGCAATCGGGCCAACAAATTTGGGATTATCTGCAAGAAATCGTCGCGGATAATTTCGCTTATTTATTGCCTAATACCGCAGGCTGTAAAACCGCCAAAGAAGCGGTAACTCTAGCAAAAATGAGTCGGGAAATATTTAGAACTGACTGGATAAAATTAGAAGTTATTGGTGATGATTACAACTTACAACCGGATCCCATCGAGTTATTAAGTGCCACAGAAACACTAATTAAAGACGGTTTTAAAGTACTACCTTATGTTACCGACGACTTAGTTTTATGCCAACGCTTAAGCGATTTAGGTTGTGAGGTAATAATGCCATGGGCATCGCCAATAGGCACGGGTAAAGGGCTGATGAATCCTTACAATCTTGAAACGATTCGTATGCGCCTACCCAATACCACACTTATTTTAGATGCAGGTATAGGTAAACCTTCAGATGCTTGTTTAGCAATGGAAATGGGTTACGACGGTGTATTGTTAAATAGTGCAGTCGCGCTAGCAG
>Ga0209395_1000561_pt1 | contig 54114 bp, 55 predicted proteins | sample GOMGulsemesocosm_3_FD_184635 | JGI IMG/M metagenome (GOLD analysis project Ga0209395, IMG submission 184635) | Methane-oxidizing microbial communities from mesocosms in the Gulf of Mexico - GOM9D Gulf of Mexico (SPAdes) (version 2) | ecosystem: Environmental > Aquatic > Marine > Cold seeps... | reverse complement strand
TAAAAATAAAACTAAATAACAGTTCCTTATTATCCCTATGTTTTAAAACAATTATCATGTGGATTTATTTGAGTTAGAATGGCTAATTTCACTAGGATCCTGATATGAATACTATTCCATTATCTTCTTCATTGAGTGAGGTAAGCACACTCGTTTATGGCTGCATGGGTTTTGGCGGCGAATGGGGACCAGAACCAGTCACTAAAAAGCATGTACAAGCTGCACATGACGCGGTTGAACAGGCGCTCTTAAGTGGAATTAATATTTTTGACCACGCCGACATTTATACGTTGGGCAAGGCCGAGTTAACGTTTGGTCAGGTACTTAAAGAGCGACCAGAATTACGCGAAAACATTTATCTTCAGTCAAAATGCTCGATCCGGTTCGAAGACTCACAAGGCCCAGGTCGTTATGACATGTCTAAAGACTGGATTACCTCATCGGTAGAAGGCACGTTGAAGCGCCTTAATGTTGAATACTTGGACATGCTGTTGCTACATCGCCCTGATCCATTAATGGCAGCTGACGAAGTAGCTGAAGCACTGCACCAGCTCAAAGCGGCAGGGAAAGTACGCCACTTTGGTGTGTCTAACATGCACAGCCATCAAATGAACTTTCTGCAATCTGCCCTTGATCAACCGCTGGTGGCTAATCAAATCGAAATGAGCCTGTCGCAGTTAGATTGGTTAGAACAAGGCGTGCTGGCAGGTAACCCACAAGGTAAAGATATTAATTTTGATCCCGCTTTATTAGATTATTGTCGTAAAAACAACGTGCAACTACAAGCTTGGGGAAGTTTATGTGGCGGGCTATTCACCGGAGTAGACACTGCTAACAAGCCGGCACATGTGCAACAAACAGCGGCATTGGTCACGACATTGAGCCAGCACTACAACGTGAGTAAAGAAGCGATAGTCATTGCGTGGTTAGCGATGCATCCTGCCAATATTCAGCCAATTATTGGTACCACAGATGTCGCACGTATTAAAAATTGTGGCGAAGGGGCCAAGTTAACCTTAAGCCGTGAACACTGGTATGCGCTTTATGTGAGTTCACGCGGTCAAGCATTGCCTTAATGGTAAGCTACAACCTAATACAAACTTAAATAGTAACAAAATGACACCCAATATATTGATTTTAATGTTCTAAATTTATGGGTGTCCCTTTTTGCTTTCATTAGATTATTGTCGTCAAAACAACGTGCAACTACAAGCTTGGGGAAGTTTATGTGGCGGGCTATTCACCGGAGTAGACACTGCTAACAAGCCGGCACATGTGCAACAAACAGCGGCATTGGTCACGACATTGAGCCAGCACTACAACGTGAGTAAAGAAGCGATAGTCATTGCGTGGTTAGCGATGCATCCTGCCAATATTCAGCCAATTATTGGTACCACAGATGTCGCACGTATTAAAAATTGTGGCGAAGGGGCCAAGTTAACCTTAAGCCGTGAACACTGGTATGCGCTTTATGTGAGTTCACGCGGTCAAGCATTGCCTTAATGGTAAGCTACAACCTAATACAAACTTAAATAGTAACAAAATGACACCCAATATATTGATTTTAATGTTCTAAATTTATGGGTGTCCCTTTTTGCTTTATTTCCTCAATAATCGAAACTAGTCCTGCCAGCTCGATTTTTCGCCCCAAGTTCTCGCGCCGGTATTACCGAGCGTTAAGTTACCATCGTTTGCCTGTGGCGTGCCAGCTTGCGCCGTGGCTTTTAGGGAAAAAGCTTGGGCTGTGGCACTGGTAATACTCAGTACATAATATTTGTCCGTGCTGTCTTTTGGGACGTGGTTTGACACGGCAATACTGCCGCCAGCTGAGGAGAAATTAGCGCCGGTATAACTGCTGTTTTCAGAGTAATAGCGTTCCATGGCTGCTGCTAAGCCCTCTAACGCAACTTTCGCTTGCGAACGGTTGGTTTTAATTACCGAGCTTTGATAATTGGGGGAAACCAGCATGGTTAATATCCCAATAATAGCGACAACCACCATTAATTCAATCAGGCTAAAGCCCGTTTGTTTTGAATTTTTCATGGTTATTCCTTGTCGGTCCAGAACATGGTTGTAGTATCAACCGTGTCATATTTTGTCACTTCTTTACCGACGACAACGAGCTTGTTACCGTTAACTTTAACGATGATCGGATCCGCGGGTAAAGAGGCAGTTTTTAAATTAGCGTAGCGATCGGTAACCGAGCAAGAAACACCATGGTCACTGCATGATTGTCCGTCGACCGCGCCTTCTTCAACGGGGGAACCGTCATAGTAATTGATGCGATAAAGTCGCGATATTCCTGGAGTAACGACACAATCGACAGTCTGAGGATCTGGCTCGAAGGTAGTAAACCAAATTTCTTGATTGGCGGTGGTACTCGACGAGAGCACTTTTTCACCGAGGTTTGATGATAAATCAAGATACCAGCCATTTTTTGTCGCTAAAACAGTGCGGTCAATGGCGGTAAAGGCGCCATTGGTATCGCTACTGGTAATGTCCATTAAATTCAACGGGTCATGGAGTAAGTCGCTGTGCGTCGTTGGTGCGGTCAGTGGGGTTTTTATTAAATAAAAATTATCTTCAATTGTTGTACTCAACGGGCTGGCATGAAACCCTGTGCCGATGGCAATCGCTAAGGTCGATTCGTCAAACATTGAGACATCGGGCGCATGGTAAAAACGGCGATTTGTCGCCGCAGTATCATCGTTAAGGTCGGCAATGACATCGCCCTTAATTAAGTTAGATGCGCTATTGCCATTGGTGATATCAAATCGCCACAATTGGCCGCCAAGATCACCAATGTACATTTGGTCAGCAAGCTGGTCATTATCAACATCAATTACCTTGATGTCAGATGCAAAGCTGTAATTCATTTTCGCCATCGTTTCAGTGGCTAAATTACCAGAACCATCTTGAATTGCAGATCCGCTACCCCACCATAATCTAGCGCCAGTGGCAGCATCGACAATATAAATAGCGCGCCCCATGGTGTCATTAGAGCGAACAAGCTTAGTATCTTGGGCTTTGTCATAACCGCCGGCAAAAATAAGCACATCTTTGGTGTTACTGCCGATTGTTATTTTTGTTTTTATCGGTTTAGACCAGCTTTGCCCAAGCTCGGTAAAATCATCCAAGCCACTGCTAATTTTCCAAACAAGTCTCGGCGCATTTTTGTCAGTGATGTCAAGGGCATAATAGCTGCGGCCACCACGGCGCATGCCGACATAGAGATACTTTTTATCATCGATTAATGCACCAGTGATATCACCATCCAGTCCATAAATGTGGCCTAAGGTCGAGTGTTCACCGTTGTCGTAAAGGGTTTTCTGGTTTTCTAACAGCTCTTGAGGAATAAAGGCCCAGAGTTCTTCACCGTTGCTGGTATCGATAGCATGGAGCAAGCCTTGATTGTCGCCGACAAACACAACATTTTCTTCAGTCGTGGTGCTTGTGTTGTTATAAGAAACAGAAAAAGGGACAGAATGCAGCGGGTCATACATTTGGTAGCTAACATCGTTATCGTCATCAAGTCCGCGTAAAAAATTAATGACCTTGTTTAAGTCATCACTGCTGGCGGCGCTTGACAAGCCCAACATGGTATTGGTTAACAAGCTATTGGTTGTCACAACATGATTACTAGTATCACTTAGTAAACCGTTGCCTAAGTTGGTATAAACCTTACGCAATGCGCCTTCAAATTTGCTGGCTACACCACCATCTTTAACCTCATCGCCGTCGGCAATTGTCGACCAAAAGCTTATCGAGTTGGCTTCGAACAGGCCTGTCGCGTCGTCAACGGCTACAGCCCCCGTAGAATCGACCACCTTTCCAGAACCATTTAATTCGTAACGCTTTAAGTTACCGTCCCATTGCACCTGCTTGCTTGGCTTAAATAATGAAAAATATAACTCATTATCGTGGTTTAATCGATTAAAGCTGCTCACCGAAATACCGGCGGATGAAAACGAAGTATTTACATCTAAGATACTTGAAATAATAGTATTAAAGGCACTAAGTAATCCATCTGTTGAGCTGGCGGTATAATAATCACCACCACCATTGTCCGCACTTGCTAAGCTTTCAAGCCAAGTATCCGCGTGATTAAACCCGATGGTATATAACTTACCGCTATCAACCGTGGTTGCTAAATCGGGGCGTAAATCACCGGTACGAATAAATTGAGCGAGTGTTGTACCACATTGTTTGCCGTTACTGCCGGAGCAAGTGCCACCGGTCAACGTTTCGATGGCCGTTTGTTCAGGAGCCGAACTTGATGGGTAACCGTCAGTTAACAAAATGACATAGTTATTATCAGCGTCACAGGTCTGACTAATGGGTGATATGTAGGTGGGAGCGGTGCCGCTGGTAGAGATGGTTTCGTTTCTGCAGTTGTAACCGTTAGGGTGATAACTAAGACAGTTTGCAGGGGTAGCAACGCTGTTATTGATGTACGAATTAGCGTGCGACACTCTGGCGTATTGATTATTGCCCCGGCTCAACCCAATATCGACCGTTGAACCGGTTAGGTAACGAACCCCTTCATACAACGCATTAACCGTAGGGGTGCCGCCTCTGGCATGAATTTTATCGATCACTGAAATCATGGCATTGCCAGCTGTTTGCTCTTCAATGGTAATGGGCGCTGTTTCAATAACTAACATCGCAGGATATTCATCCTTTTTACTATACGCCGTTCTGTTGCCCTGAGTGTTGGTTAATTTTAAAACCAGACTATTACCACTTTCCCAATCTGCATGGGAGGTAATGGCACTAATAATCGATGTGATGTCGGGCGAGTTATACCATGAATTTTTCGACCAGTTGCCAAACGTCCACTCAACGGACTGACTGGTTGAGGAGCGGCTGCTAATATTGTAATAGACCCGCTCGAATGTACTGGTATTGCCAGCGTTTTGTCCCGTGATTGTTGCCTTAGCGTTGTGTGTCTTACTTTCTTTGGCTTTTAACTGTAAATACGCCGATGTAATACTATGGCCTTTGGGAATGGTGATATCAGTAAAGCGCAAGCCGATAATATTATCATTGTTGCTTGAAATGCTGTTCGCGGATAAACTCTGCATGTAACCATTTGAGTATTCAACTGAGTCATCCGTGTAGTCGCTTATTATTCGTGCCACGCCGTTAATGGTATGGGCTGGCACGGTTGAGTCGATGTTGGCAAAGGGATAAATGACACTGCTGCTGGAGCCGCTAAATTGCATCAGCCCAACGTTGATATTTTCAGACGAATCAATTAGTTCAATCATAGCGTCCTGCATTTGCCTCATTCGTGATGAGTCATTGCCTGAATCGATGTAGCCCATTGAGCCCGAACTGTCTAATATGAACAATACATTGGGGATAGTGCCTGTCGAAAATAACACTTCAGTATCGTCAGCTTGTGCTGGAAATAACGCAAGAGCTGGTAATAATAAGCCCAATACAAAACACGAAATTTTAGGTGGTAACTTACTCATTATTTGCTCCGTTAATCATATTCTATGCCTTGTTCAATGTGGGTTTTTGCGCCTGAACCCGTCCATGCTTCACCGGTAATGACAAAGCGATGGCCAGATATGATGGTGGAGTTTTCGTCGGCATTAAGCGAGTTGGCAAAATCGGTCGCCATGGTTGATATATAATTTATCTCGGTGGTTACCGTGATAATATTGCCGGTACTGGTGCTGAGACCATTGTCGTAATTGATGGCTGTGGTTGGCGCATTTAACGCGTTGGCTAATAATATTGAGTCGCCATCAATGACGTTAAGTAAGCGTGCTATACCACTTTCACTGGCCTGAAAGGTTTGATTTTTCTGTTGGATGCTTGCCGCCATATTTTGCTGTAACGAAGCATTATTGATCCCAGATGCCGCAATCACGGTAATAATGAGTAATACAACTAAGCAGACGATAAGGGCAGCCCCTTGCTGATTTTTTAATGACACGCGTTGGTTGATCATGGGTATTACCTATTTCTTAATACGATGCTGCTGCTGAATATTTGTCGTAACCGTTTATCGTTCTGATGAACATTAATGCTCGAACCTGACACGCCGGTAATATCGACATCTAATAACGAATAACTGTTGTTATCGACCGATTGGCGCACACTATTGTTGCTGGTTAGCATTAAGGCGATTTTTATCGTTGTAACATCTGCCCAAATGCCAATGTCACTGGCCTTGGCAAAATTCATGTCGCCATTGGCACTTTGCTCACCATAAAGAATTTGCATATTTTCGACCCCCTCGACAATTTCTTGGCTGTTAAACGTGTCATCGTCAAAATTTTCATTGGCTTGGTAAAGTGCGTATATTGGATCGCCACGCGTATTGTCGCGCCCGGTATCGGCGACAAAATAGCTAATTGAGTCAAACTGATAAAGCACGGTATCTTCATCGTAACTGTGGGCCAATGATGCTGAGGTGTTGCCGGTAGTTGCAACACCATGAGTCACCACCGTTGTTACTCCCGAGACAGTGACATTGGTTGCCGCAAAAAGATCGGCATTGACGCAGTCTGAGATCAACACCAAATCATCTGTACTGATAAAATCGCTGATATCACCTGAGGTGGTAATATTGTTAATATTTTGCGTAATATTGCCGGTTAAAGCACTGTCGATTGAGGTCGCTATTTTAATGTTGAGTATATCAGTCCCCAATTTTGGGGATCGCAGTTTAAGGCTGCCACCGACGGCATATTGAGTCGTTTGCCACCAATTGCTTGTCGTTGCATCGTAACCAATAACTTCATTGTCGATCACGCCACCAACGGGAGGTTTCGCCGCATTGACGTTAAATTCAGTCCCTGTCGCTGTTGAGCAGCCAAGGTAACCGGCCATGCGCACTTCTGTCGCGAGATAATTAAGGCTAAAGCGGCCACTCTCTTGTAATCTTGCCAAAGACTGAGCAAGACGGTCGGTTTGTTTAGCCGTGAAAAACGTAGAAAACACACTGCCGATGACAACTGACGTTAGCAACAACGCAATCATTAGCTCGATTAAACTAAAACCATTCTTTTGTCGGTTATTCTTAAACGTCGGGTATTTGATCATTAAATCTATATCACCAGATTAATACTAAAGGTACTTGCGGTGGCACTTTCGCTTTGCCAGCTTACTGCTATGGTATAAATACCCGCCGCTTGCGTCACCGTGCCTTTGCCCGTAGGAATTAAGCCGGTGGTGTTGGTTGTTGTTTTAATCTTCTGGCTCCATTCGAATTTATCCATGTTGACTATTTGCGCTGGCGTGCAAGGTGAACACGAGGTTTGGCTATAGCTGTTACTGGTGTCGATGCCGACATAAGCTGATAATTGCGTGTCATTACTGCGCATGCGCTCTGCCATATCTTGAGTTAGCAATACAGCTTGAGAGCGAAAATAGGCATCACGGTTGTCTTTTAAGCTCATCAATTGCATTGCTGCAATCCCTAGCATTGCAACCGCTAAAATAGACACGGCGATTAATACCTCTAACAGACTAAAACCTGAAGATTTTCGATAGGGTGGGTAACCACAGCGCTGGCTTTTTGTTAACTGCATGATGATTCTGCCGCTGTCGCCTTTCGGATCTGGCCGCTCATATTCATGACAAGGCCGTGAATATGTGAGCTACGATCATCACAAACCATGATTGAGCCAGTTTTTTCAGGTTTACCACTGGCCAAGAAAACAATTCTATGATTATTAAAACCACTAAAATCCAACTTGATCTTAGTGTCATTAATGGCGACTTGTTTCAATAAAACATCTGTTCCGTCGATACTTCCCATCGTGCCAGCATCGGTAAAAACGATTAAGTTAAAGCCCGATGAAGCATTAGAGCACGAGGTGCCGTTAGCCGACTTGCATAGTGTGATATTTTCGTCGTGCCTTTTACTCGCATGCATCCGCGCATAGGCTGTCAAACCAACCACTTGGTTGTACGTGGTGCTTAGACCATTATCTTTTACCATTGTATTTAAACTAGGTACACCAATGCTCATCGCAATGCCCATAATGGCAATGGTAACCAACAGTTCAATTAGGGTTAGCCCTGCCGATTTTTTTATCGCGGTTTTTCGTCGCATTAGTAACCTGGTGGTTCTAACTAAAGAGGTGTTAATACTGAACATTGCTCATAACCCTTGCCACTTTTTGATTCCATATAGAGCACCGATCTAGTGTGCAGCCCAATTAATGTCGACTAAACTGCTCGACAGTGACTTGTGCTCAACATAAAGATTCAAGTGGTCAGTTAATAAGAAATTGAGGGCTCAAAGGCAAAGGATGATTAGCAAGAACAAGTCTGTACACAATTTTCCTTTAACCACTTAACCAAGCGTGATTTCTTATTTTTCATCCTGAGGTAAATAGAAATCAAGTAACAAGACTATGTTTAGGTCTTTAGTTACGCCGGTGACAACATCATTGTGTACGACCGTTTGATCATTGAAGTAAAAACTAAGGCGGTACTATTAATAAATATGCAAAACAAGCGACTAATTATTGGTTAAATCAAATCGTTTTTTGACTTTTATCTGAGCAGTTTTTAACGATGTTGCATAGTAACTGAACAGTACGATTGAGTCGAGAGACTTTCTGGAAATAAGAATTCACATGATTAATAATTGAACTGTATACGTTTTTTACGTGAACTGTTTTGAGGGTTACTTTGAAATGCTTATCTATAAATTAGCTTTGTGCCCTTTATAATGTACCTAGAACTACGGACCAATCCGCGGCTAAATTACTCTTTTTAAGACGCTAAAATATCGCTGTAAATTAACACTGACTAGAGCGCAGACTAAAGGGTACTCAGTAAACTAGCAATTTCCCATTTTTATTTATTTTGGGTATTTGCTCGATATACCAGCACTCGATTTTCTATTGTTTCATTGCCAAATTCAAAATGATATTCACCGACATCTTTGAAGCCAAATTTTTTATAAAACCCCATCGATTCATTACGCACCCATGTATAGAGCCAAAAAGTATCGCCATAGCGCACTTGAATTTCTGACAGTAGGCGAGAGCCAATATGCAGACCTTGAAATGCCGTATGAACATAGAGTTTTTCAATTTCAAAGCCATTTTTCTCACGGCATGAGTATTCAGATTGATAACTCGACTCTAAATTTACCAGTGCGTAGCCTCGCAGGTATCTATCATCGACATAAACTAACAGCTTATATTTTTTGTTCAACAGAGTTTCTTTAAAACTACTTTCGGTGAATGTAGACAATGCGAACCGAGCAACGTGGGAATTTATCCCATCAATTGCATAAGTTTTAAGCCATACATCTAAGGACAATGCTGCCAAGGTTACGCAATCATTTTCGTTAGCTTCTCTTATCACTACAACACTCCATAAGTATGCCAGCCTAATTTAATCAAAGAGTATTATTAAAAACAAAAGATTACCAGCACACTAGTACAAAATTAATATGCGACAGCTGAAGGTTGTTAGCCACGCGTTGTACTCGTATCTCGTAATTGCTAATCTACATTCTAATTCGATAAAGAGGCGGTACTAATGGCGCAGAAAATACACATTGATGACATTTTGCAATCATACTTTGAGCAAAAACCAGCGCTAGAACAAGCTATTGTCGTAAACGTTGCTGATCAACAATGTTTGTTAATTGATAGGGTAGGTAAGGTACATAAAACCTACCAAGTATCTACCGCCGCAGTAGGTATCAATAATGCCGCGGGTAGTAATGGCACGCCAATTGGTTTGCATTCTGTGTGCGAGTTAATTGGGGATAAACAGCCATTGGGCCGGCGCTTTATTGGCAGAGTCGCAAATGATCAAATTATCGATATTGTTAAAGAGACTCCTGATGTTGCGCCGACAGGGGATTATATCCTGACACGTATTCTAAGACTTAAAGGCGAAGAGCAGATCAATAATAGTGAAGGGGTCGATAGTTTCAAACGCTATGTTTATTTTCATGGCACCAATGAAGAATACTTAATCGGCACGCCAGCTTCACATGGCTGCATCCGAATGCGTAACGATGACATCGTAGAGATTTTCGGTTTAGTCGCACTAGATACGCCAGTCGTCATTAGCTAGCTAACTTTTCAATTAACGTCGGCGAAATTTCGACAAGCTTAATCGATTAGCCCAGAACACATCAACAAAACGCGGTTGATGTGTTTTATGCGCTAATCAATGATTAATTCTCTTGGCCCATAATATTTCATAGGGATCGTGATGATAATTGATAGATTAGATCACTTAGTGTTAACCGTAAAAGATATTGAAAATACCGTTAAATTTTATCAACGCGTGTTGGGCATGGAAAAAGTAGTCTTTGGTGATAACCGTTTGGCGTTAAAATTTGGCCAACAAAAAATTAACCTTCATCAATTAGGCAATGAATTCGAACCCAAAGCAAAACATGTTAGGTCAGGTAGCGCAGATCTCTGTTTTATTACGACAACACCAATTACACAAGCTATCTCACATATCAAATCTTGCGGTGTAACAGTGATTGAAGGGCCCGTTAACCGCACCGGCGCGCTGGGTAAAATTGTGTCTGCTTATATAAGAGATCCTGATGAAAACTTAATTGAAATATCAAATTACGATAATTCATAAGCAGGGCTTACTTAGTGAAGGTAGTGCGTTAACGCAGCAATGAGGATTTAAGCTTTTTCTGTCAGGTAAGCGCCGCCTCACATTAGAGACGGCGTTGGGGATTACTGGTAAAACGCTGGGCGCTCTGGCATTTCTATACTTTCAATTTGGCCACTTTCTTGTGCTTTAACACATGCATCAGCGGCAATTGAGGCGGCAAAGCCATCCCAAGCAGTTGGTCCAATAAGCTTTTGTGCTTTTACCCCATCGATAAAGTCTTGCAACTCTACGTCATAGGCATCAATAAAGCGTTGTTTCCAATCTGTTAATACAGTCGTGGCGAGTTTAGCATCTTTGCGTATCAGTAAGCTTTGTGGCTCTGGTAAATTAGCGATCCCTTCTTCGCCGACCACTGAACACTGAATGTCGTAACCGTATTGGCAGTTAACAAACACTTCAACGTCTATGCGTACACCTTTAGTGGTTTCAAGCAGCACAATTTGTGGATCGGCCAATTGGCTGTGTGCATAACGACTTTTACGTGGGAATACGACTTGAGCGCTTTTGTAATCGTCATCGAGTAACCAGCGTAATACGTCGAGCTCATGTATTAAAGTATCGTGAATCGCCATCGGTGTTAGATAACTCTCCGGAACTTCTGGGTTTCTGTGCGCGCAGTGCACCATTAGCGGTTCGCCGATGTCGCCATTAGTAATGGCTTGTTTTAGTAGCTGATAGCCGCTGTCATAAGGGCGCATAAAGCCGACTTGTACCAGCTTTTTACCGGCCTTTAATTCTGCATCAACAATGTTTTTACAGCCTTGCGCTGTGGTCGCTAATGGCTTTTCACAGAACACATATTTGTTAGCAGCAATCGCGGATAACACGAATTCTTCATGGGTTGGGCCCCAAGATGTCACCAATATTGCATCGACATCATCGGCGTTAATCAGCTCATGAGCGTCGGTATAAACTTTAGCATTGAGTTGCAGTGTGTCTGCAACGGCATGTGCTTGTGCAAGGTTAACGTCATTGAGGGCGACAATGCTAGCGCCAGTTAAACTATTGGTGATACGTTTTGCATGATCAGCCCCGATAGCGCCGATGCCAATAATTCCAATTTTAATACTCATAACTATGTCCTTAAGCGTTGATATTTTTTGTGGTTAAAATGTTTGTCGCTGATTACTGGTTCCAGTACTTGTCGACATAGCGCTGAATTTCTTCGCGCATAAACCGCGACGAATGTTCTGCGCGCTCTTCCCAGGCAAATACGCAGCTTGATAAAACGCCGTCAAAGCCACTTCGTGCAATGTTTTAAAGAAACAGTCCCAATCTATTTCGCCTTCACCCATGTCTAAGTGTTGATGTACGCGGGCATTAGAACCGGGAGGATTGACGATATAGCGTAGCTGTGACGATGCTTTGTGATTAAAAGTGTCGGCGATTCTGGCGTGAGCGAGTATGCCTTTTGTATCACGAATACTCTGAGCTAAGTCGTCACCGTAATAGAAAGAGTGCGGTGCAATATAAGAGCACTTGATAGCATCGGAGTTAATGCTTTTTATAATGTTGACGGCAGGCGCCATTTCCTCGACCCAATCTTCAGGGTGGGGCTCAAGACTTAATGTGAGTCCTTCGCGCTCAAGCATTGGAACAAGTACGTCCATCGAGCGCCAAAAGGCATTTTCACAAGCTTCAGCAGTATGGATGCCAGATCGATCTGCCGCTGATCGTTCAGGCGAACCACCACGGCCAAATTCAGAGATTAGTAACGGGTTGTCCATTTCAACGGCTAACTCGATTGTACGCTTCCAGTTGTCCATCGCCATTTCCCACTCATCAGCGTAAGGGCTCGACCAGCGATACATAGGTTGCAGCGTTGCGAGCGATACATTGTGATCGCGCAGGGCTTTTTTGAATGTTTTAATGCGCTCAGGGTAAACGCGGGGCCTGGTCCACCATTGCAAAAAATCTTCGCGAGGTGACAATTCTATATGCTCGTAACCTAATTCGGCGCTTAAACGACAGGTCTCTGCTAGTGATAAGTGGCGGTGCATGTATGGATCTAAAGCAATTTTCATAACTATTGTCTCTATTATTGTATTGGGAAAAAACTACTGCTCACAGGCTTGGCGAATGTAACTAATGCTCTGGGCTACTGCGCTGATAGGATCTTCAAGATCCCAAATGGCAGGCGAAAACGGTTCGAAAGACACCAAGCCTTGGTAACCTGCATTGTGCAGCTGTTTAATCTGTTCAATGTTGCCAAGGCGATCTTTAGGCCCGACTAAAACGCGATGACCATCAAGCATGTCATTAAAGCTAATGTCCTGATCTTCTAAGCCAGAGATATGCACCAGTCCTGTTTGCTGTGCAAATACCGATTGCTCAGCAGCGCCGCGATGATGAAAGGTGTCGTGTACCACAGAGAAGCAATCGCTGGCATCGATTGCTTCAATTGCCTCGATAGCTTCTTGCTTAAAACGTAATGAAGATATGGGAAAGCCGAGTGGTTCCACTAATCCTTTAATCTGGTGCTTATCTAAAATGGCTTTTAATGCGCTTAGCGCGTGGCGCAAATCGGCGCTTTTCTCTGCACTTTGTTCAACATGATTGCCATCGTTCAACGGGCAAAGCACTAGCGCTTTGGCGCCGCAGGCGCTGGCAAGTTCGGCAAGCGAGTCGGCTTGTGCTGCACGTTCGCTGTTCCAGATATTGAACGGATACAATGCATTAATACTGATGATATCAATGTTCAATTGAGCAGCTTTAGCGCCAATCGCTCGAGCCTCATGGAGTGACGTAAGGCTATTGTCACCAATATCAGTACGCAACTCTACCGCGCTCAAATCGAGTTCTGCTGCAGCTTCTAGCAATTGGATTGGTGATAATGAGGGTGCAACCATGTGATTGAGGGAAAAATTTAGTGGATAGCTTGGCATATTATTCTTCTCTTTAGTGAATGCCTTAACGGCTTTGGTTAATAGATGATCCCATTGGGTTAATCGACTTAATCTAAGCGTAAATTAACCAATTTGAATTATTGGTGTCAATCAATTACATCATTAGTGATGCATATCAAATCAAAAGACATCATTAGGCTGTTTTCGCTATTCATTAATGATGTAATTACATCATTAATGAATTAGTTTTAATTATTTTTTATTGTATAAATTACTGTTTCGAACCGAGGGGGTAGCATTATTGTTTGTGATGAATGCTTAGGTAATATCAGAGTTTCGGGAAAATAACGGCTAATTTTGTAGCCTATTTAAAACGAAGAATTGTTGTGTTTTTTATATTGGAAAATTGTGAAAAATACAGATTTAGGCTTTTTTCAAATTTGACAATGAATGGTCTGCTTGGCAGAGTGAAATGCATATTCCGTATACAAATTATTCGAAATTATTTTTTCGGGAATTTTAAGTTGGAATATAAAAGCTAGTAAATATAGTGCTTTAAGCGTATTTTTGTGCTGAAAGTTCTGTCGGTGTGTTATGGTGTAAAAACATGCTGGCCATTAATTAAAAAATAAAAGGATAATAAAATAATGAAAAAACTAGTATTAACGGCTCTAGCAGTCTCAGCAATTTCAGCGCCAATATCAGCAGGTGAACTTAAAATAGGCGTTTCTATGGCAGCCTTTGACGATAACTTTTTAACCACTTTACGTTACGGTATTGAAGCAGCAGCCGAAAGTGAAAAAGCGTTTGTTCAAATTGAAGATGGCAAGAATGATGTAGGCGCACAGCTTAACCAAATTCAGAATTTTATTGCATTAGGCGTTGATGCGATTATCGTCAACCCAGTTGATACTGATGCGACGATTTCGATTAGTGATGACGCACAAGCGGCGGGTATTCCACTTATTTATGTCAATCGACAGCCGATCAATGTCAAGCAGTTGCCAGACAATCAGGCGTTTGTTGCTTCTAACGAACTGGAGTCTGGTACTTTTCAAACCGAAGAAGTTTGCCGTTTGTTAGGTGGTAAAGGAAAAATTGTCGTGATGATGGGAGAGCTCTCTAATCAGGCTGCATTACAGCGCACTAAAGATATTCACGATGTGATTAAACGTCCAGAGTGTAACGGACTGGAGGTTGTAGCAGAGCAAACGGCACTGTGGTCTCGTACTAAAGGCAATGACTTGATGACTAACTGGATTTCAGCGGGTATCGAGTTTGATGCGGTGATTTCAAACAACGATGAGATGGCAATTGGCGCTATTCAGGCATTAAAAGCGTCAGGTCGTAGCATGGACAGTGTAGTAGTCGCTGGCATTGATGCAACGTCTGATGCGTTAGCGTCGATGAAGGCGGGCGATTTAGATGTCACTGTTTTCCAAAATGCGGCAGGTCAAGGTCGCGGTGCTGTTACTGCAGCTATTATGTTGGCGCAAGGCAAAGAGGTTGAGCAGAAAGTTTGGATCCCTTTTGAGCTAGTAACACCAAAGAATCTTGCTAAGTACATGGCTAACTAGCCAATTTAAATAACCGGCATTGAGGTTAAATATCTAACTAGCAGATCTCAGCTTAATATAGTCGTTAAGCTGAGATCGCAAACAGCAGTACACCAAGCGTTACAAGTAATGCCTATCGATGATCAAACATATGTAGTATTCAACTAAGCAAGTCAACTCACACATGTCTAATGCGGTTAGATATTCTCAGAGATATATAATTCAGAAGGTACGTAGATCGTATTATTTAAGACAGGGCCTCGCGCTAAAAAAGCGCGGTTGAGCATTGTTATTGCCTCTTGCGCGACACGTTCTACCGGCGTAGCAATAACCATATTGACGATGCCGTCTCTTAATGCATCACGGGTCGCAGGCATTAACTCGTTGCAAATGGTCACCAAGTTATCGGGTGTTTCTTCTGATCGCAAAGTCGAAATCATGCCACTTACTCCTCCCCCAGCACTGTAAATACCCACTAAATTAGGATGATCAGCCAATAGTTGCGCAGTTGCTTCTGCAGCCAGCCTATCGTCATCGAGGTTTAAAATCGGGGGTAACAGCGTGAAACCACCGCCAAATTCACGAAAGTAAGAGATAAAGCTTATTTCAGCTATTTCCTGATTTAAGTAGCGGTGGCTACCTAACAAAATTGCGACTTCACCGGATTTTTTAGCAAGACTAGAAATGGCCCAACCAGCTGTGCGACCCACTTTGCGACTGTCTTGCCCGATATGGCCACTTTGAACCGGCGATGAAAGAGGCGAGAGTAAAGTGATAACAGGCTTGCCTTGGTAGATTATTTTTTCGATTTCTTTATTAACGGTATGATGATCAAGGGAAACGAGCACAATAGCATCGGCTTTCGCCGCTTGCTGTTTTAGCTGCTCAGCAATATGACTTGGGGATACCTCAGCCATAAAGACAATGGAAACCTCGAGTTGAAAATCCATTAATTGGGAAGACGCTTGTTCAATGGCCAAGCCGAGCGATTGATAGAAAAAGTCTGAACTGCGTTGTAATAAACACACGACTCGTTTAATCGGCTTTGACTCTTTATGGCGTATTTTGAGTAATCCCGCCGCGTGATAACCTATTTTCTCCGCCGCAATTAATACTCGCTGTGCCGTTGCATCTCTAACCGTTGAACGGTTGTTTAATACACGATCAACCGTGGCACTGCTGACATTAGCGGCTTGGGCTAAATCGCGAATAGTTGGGCGTTTAGACATAAAGGAGTCCATAGATAGGTTAAAGCACTGATTATATAAGCTTATAGCGATAAAACAAGTTAGGACACTCAACAATTACCAGTTAGGCAGAGCTTATAGCGGTACTGTAGTAGTACAGTGAATTTGACCACCTAACGAGAGGTGATATACACAGAAAAGTCACCACTAAATGACACTCAAGATTGATTTTAATGATCTAAATTAATGAGTGTCCCTTATTTAGTTCTAGGAGACCAAAATGATTAGCTGTCTAAAAGGGATACTGAGTCGATTATTTCTCAAATTTCAAGAAATCGCCATCAATTATCAGTAGATGAACGCCTCCTTTGGTAATTGAACGATGAGAACTAAGATCATCAGAAACAATATATGACATGCCTTCACTCAAAGTGGATTGAGTACCGTCTTTGAGTTCATTTATAACTTCACCCTTTAAGCAGTAAACTATGTGACCTTTTTCGCACCAATGATCAGCTTCATAATTCTCAGAATATTCAACATATCTCACACGTAAACCACCAAACTGCATTGTTTGCCAATAGGCAGTGCCAGTAATACCCAAATGCTCGGTTTTAGCGATACTTTGCCAGTCAATCGTCTGAAAAGGAATATTGCTACTCATAGATACTCACACCTTATTTACTCAATAACATTAGAAGTTGAGAATCAACTTAAGACTACAAAAGCCAATTAAGCCACCAGTCATATAATCAATCCACTTCTTACTTCCAGTATAAATATCTTGTGATTTTTTAGAAGAAAAAACAAAAACAACCACTAAGTTCCAACCAATAGACACCACTCCCACTACTAAAATCGACCAAACCTTTAAAGTCGTAGTAATATCAGGTGTATAAAGAGTGGCGAAAACACTTGAAAAAAAGATTAAGCTTTTAGGGTTTCCTAAATTGGTCAACAAGCCCGATAAGTACCCTGAAAAAACATTTAGATCTGCGGATACTTCGATATTTTTAGCCAGTGGTGCCTTTGCATTCTTTAATGTTTTAAAAGCGATATACAATAAGTACATACCGCCAAAAATTTGTAATGCTCGTTGCGAACCTTGAAATTGAGCCAGCACCAATCCAAGTCCCATTGCAGCAAGACCAGACCAAAACACACTAGCTGTCGAAACACCCAGCGCGACAAATGTTGCGTACAACCTCGACTTACCAGCGGCAGCCACTGAGATAATTAAAAAGTTCGGTCCCGGACTTAAATTAATGAGTGTCCCTTATTGCTCTAAACTGTTACACCTTTTGTCAATTTCCGTTTAAAGTGCGATTTCTTGCTCGACTAATAAGGATTACAAGCTAACGGTGTTTGCTTGTGTGCAGTAATTGTAAGATCTACAGCTTATTAATAGACCAAGTTTGATATGACTTTTGAGTATCATCACATGACTGCAGAGACAGAGGGCGCATTACATGGACTGGAGATCCGCCGCGGCCTTCTTTCTTTTCCGTGCTACTGACTGTTACACATAGTGTTTGGTCGGTTTGAACGATCAACTGGCCATTAGAATTCAACGTGAACTTTTGGGTATCTGATTCATTGCACTGTTCCAAGGAAATGGCTGCGCCAGCTATAATAGACGGAACGGACATACAAACCCCAAAATAGGGAATTTGAAATTTTCCTTCGCTAATAAGAGCTAGATCAAAGCCTTGATCTTCAATAATTCCACCTGTGTAATGATAACAGGTATGCGCTTGCAGCCCTTTGTCTAAAGGTGCACTGATCCCTTTACCACCGGCGATGTCTAAGCAATAACCTCGTGCATCGTCCAGGTTGGCTGCTAGCATTATCTCTACAACGTTCTTAGGAGTATCTGCTCGTGCAGTAATAGGCACAAGCAGAATAATTGAGAGACTTAAGGTCATCAAGTGTTTGTGCATAATTTCCTCTCTTTTGACTGGTTAAATTTAGGAAAATTTTGATCGTCATCAACGATTAGCACGCCTAACTCTTTGACAGCTAATGAGGCCGCTGAATTAACGATTTCAGCCCTAATTCAGGTTTGAAATGCGCGGCTAAGTGAAAATAAAACCGAGATACCCACATAATTTAGTCGGCTAAACATCTTTAGTCAACTTGTAAATATGAGCTAAGATCTCATTTGAACTAGGTTATTAGTGTTTTTCTAAAACTAATTTTTTGTAACATGATGAGCGCCTGATTTACTCTTAATCGTCGATTCGTAGGTATTGTAAGGCCAGACTCGAGGCTGTTGGAGTATTTACTTTGTTGTTTTAACCGGTATATTTATGCCAACACTGTCGATGGTGAGTGCACTAATGCCTAATCACAGCAACGCTATTGCTGTGATTAGGCATTATTATTGCGCGCTAAACCGCAGGCTTTAACGCTAAAGCCACTTTTGAATTAGGTACTTTGCCAAGGGCTTTGCTGATATCCCAGCCAGCAGTGACTAGTTTTTCAAGGTCGACGCCGCTGATAATGCCAAGGCCGTTTAATAGGTAAACTAATTCTTCGGTTGCCACATTGCCTGATGCACCTTTAGCGTAAGGGCAACCGCCGAGTCCTGCCACTGCGCTATCAACTACGCTAATGCCGAGTTCTAACGCGCTGTAAATGTTGGCTAATGCTTGGCCGTAGGTATCGTGAAAATGTACCGCGAGTTTATCAACCGGTACTACCTTAATTACTTCGGTTAACATGGTTTTTACGGCGAGTGGCGTACCCACGCCCACGGTATCGCCAAGGCTTATTTCATAACAGCCCATTTGGTAAAGCCTTTGCGCGACCATTGCTACTTTTTTAGGCGCAATCTCACCGTCGTAAGGGCAACCTAACACACAAGACACGTAACCTCGCACCCGTAATCCTGCCTGCTCGGCACGCGCCATTAATGGTTCAAAGCGTTGCAGTGATTCTTCGACACTGCAATTGATGTTCTTTTGGCTAAAGCTTTCTGACGCTGCGCCAAATACTGCTACCTCATCGGCGCCCGCCGCAATGGCGGCTTCTAAACCTTTAAGGTTGGGCGTTAGCGCCGAATAAGTAATGCCATCGCCACGTTCAATTCGGCTAAATAGCACACTGCTGTCGGCCATTTGTGGCACCCATTTCGGTGATACAAAGCTGCCAGTTTCAATCATCTTTAGCCCTGTTTCACTCAACGCGTTGACTAAGATGATTTTATCTTCAAGGCTAACCGCGGCTTCATTTTGCAAGCCGTCGCGGGCACCCACTTCAACAATTTTTACATATTTTGGTAACGTCATGAGTTACTCCTGAGCCTCAAATTCGACTAACAGTTGACCGTCTTTTACCATATCACCGTCGTGATAAAATATCTCAGTTACTGTGCCATCGTATGGCGCGGTAATGGCGTATTCCATTTTCATCGCTTCCATGATCACTAAGCTATCACCGGCTTTGACCGTTTGATTTTCTTGGCACATGACACTAACAATGGTGCCGTTCATTGGCGCGGTCAGTTTTGACTCGGCTTCTTCACTGACAAATTCGGTGCTGCCGTGACCTTTAATCGAGAAGTGATGAATGTCTTGCTTAATAAATAAACTGACATGCTGATCGGTTTGATCAAGCAGTAAATTGATTTTATGGCCATTAATGGTGGCACTTAACTGATCATCACTAAGCTTGCCACTGACCGTTAACTTCACATGGTCAAAATCAAAGTGATAACTGTCGTTATTTTGGGTGACATCAATTAAATGAGCAATGCCGTGTTGGTCAGTAAGCTCAAGCTGGTGGTTTGGCACTTCATTTAAACGCCAGCCGCTGGTATTCGCCCAAGGTGAAAAAGGATCGTTACATTGGGGGCTCGCAACATTATTGTGCTGCTGGCGGCCAAGCAAAATGGCTAAGCTTGCCAAAGCGAGGGCACGGTGACTGGTATCAGTTGCTGGACTAAACAGTAAGTCGGTGTGCTTTTCTATAAAGCCGGTATCGAGCTGTGCCTGTGCAAACGGCTTAGCACCAACAAGATTGGTTAAAAAGCCAAGATTGGTTTTTAAGCCACCAATTCTATATTCGTCAAGCGCGTGTAACATTCGAGCAATGGCGCGTTCACGGGTTTCGTCCCATACAATTAGCTTGGCAATCATTGGATCGTAAAAGCTGCTGACCTCGTCGTTTTGACGAACCCCAGTATCAACCCGCACATGGCGCGATTGTTGGGGCTGGCGTAAATAATTAAGTTGGCCGGTCGCTGGTAAAAATTCGTTGTCAGGATCTTCGGCATAAATACGCACTTCAATTGAGTGACCATCAACCGTTACTTGCTCTTGCGTTAAAGGCAGGTGCTCGCCGCTGGCTACTTTTAACTGCCACGCGACTAAATCTTGGCCGGTGATCATTTCAGTAACAGGATGCTCAACTTGCAAGCGGGTATTCATTTCCATGAAGTAAAACGAGCCGTCTTCGTCGTATAAAAACTCAACCGTGCCAGCGCCTTGATAATTAATCGCTTTGGCTGCATCGACGGCTGCTTCACCCATCGCCACTTTGATTTCGCTTGGCATATTTGGGGCGGGCGCTTCTTCGATCACTTTTTGGTGACGGCGCTGAATTGAACAATCACGCTCAGACAAATAAATGCAGTTGCCGTGATTGTCGGCAAACACCTGAATTTCAACGTGACGGGGTTTAGTTAGGTAGCGCTCAATGAGCATTTTGTCGTTACCAAAACCGGCCATTGCTTCTCGTTTGGTTGAGGCCAATGCCGTGTCAAATTCTTCAAGGTTCCAGACCACCCGCATGCCTTTACCGCCACCGCCATAGGCTGCTTTAAGCAGTTGCGGGTAACCAACAAGTTCAGATTGCTGCTTTAAGAACGCTGGATCTTGGTTGTCGCCGTGGTAACCAGGCACTAGCGGCACACCCGCATCGGTCATAATGATTTTGGCCGCACTTTTAGAACCCATCGCATCAATTGCGCCAACCGGGGGGCCAATAAATACGATACCTTGCGCTTGACAGGCTTTGGCAAATTCGACGTTTTCAGACATAAAGCCGTAACCTGGGTGAATAGCTTGTGCGCCCGACTCGCGAGCCGCAGCTAAAATACGATCCATTCTAAGGTAAGAGTCTTTCGACGGTGATGGCCCAATATGGAACGCTTCATCGGCCATCGCGACATGGCGCGCGTCTTTATCGGCGTCAGAATAAATTGCGACGCAGCGTACCCCCATTTTGTGCGCGGTTTCGATAATACGACACGCAATTTCACCGCGGTTAGCAATTAAAATCTTATCAAACATAATGTTATTCCTTGACCCAAGACGGCGTTCGTTTGTCTAAAAATGCGTTGAGGCCTTCTTGGCCTTCGTCTGACACGCGAATGGTGGCAATGCGCTCTGTCGTGCCATGGATAATTCTTGAGTCAACGGGTTTTGAGCTGACAAATTCAATTAACTCTTTGGCTGCGGCCATCGCCGCGGGGCTGTTGCCGAGCAACGAATCAATAATCGGGGTAACGCCCTTGTCTAAATCATCAACCACTTGATGAACCAGACCAAAGTCGACAGCTTGCTGCGCTTTAAATCGTTCGGCGGTTAAAAAGTAGCGCCGTGCTTGGCGCTGGCCCATCGCCGCGACCACATAAGGGCTAATGGCCGATGGAATTAAGCCAATTTTAACTTCACTGAGGCAAAAGCTGGCTTGTGGGGTAGCCAGTGCAATATCGCAACAGGCTACTAGGCCTACTGCGCCACCAAAAGCCGCGCCTTGTACTAGCGCAATGGTTGGTTTTGGGAAAAAGTTGATCGCGGCCATTAATTTGGCCAGCAGCGCAGCGTCATCAATGTTTTGCTGGAAATTGTTATTGACCATGGCGCGCATCCAATTAACATCGGCACCGGCAGAGAAGTTTTTACCCTTAGAACGTAAGACAACGCCACGCACGTTATCGTCATATTTTAAGGTTGAAAAGGCATTCATCAATTCGGTTATCATGACATCGTCAAAGGCGTTATGCACTTCAACGCGGGTCATGGTAATGGTGGCAATGGCACGGCTATCAATTGTTACGGTAAGGTATTTATAGTCAGTGGTATTCATGGCGGCCCCTAAATTCTGAAAATGCCAAATTGAGTGTCTTCAATTGGCGCGTTTAATGCGGCGGAAATGGCCAGCCCAAGCACTTGACGTGTTTGCGCCGGATCAATAATGCCATCGTCCCATAAACGGGCACTGGCATAATACGGATTACCTTGGTCTTCATACTGTTCAATGATCGGCTGCTTAAATTGCGCTTCTTGCTCGGCGGTCATCGACTCACCTTTACGGGCTAAGCCATCTTTTTTAACTTGGGTTAATACGCCAGCGGCTTGCTCGCCACCCATCACCGAAATTCTGGCGTTGGGCCACATCCACATCATAGTCGGATCATAAGCGCGGCCGCACATGCCGTAGTTGCCTGCGCCATAACTGCCACCAATTAATACAGTAAATTTAGGTACCTTGGCACAAGATACCGCAGTAACCATTTTTGCGCCATGTTTGGCAATGCCTTCGGCTTCGTATTTTTGGCCAACCATAAAGCCGGTAATATTTTGTAAAAACACCAACGGAATTTTGCGCTGACAACACAATTGAATAAAGTGAGTGCCTTTTTGAGCTGATTCAGAAAACAAGATCCCGTTATTGGCAATAATGCCCACCGGATAACCGTGAATACGGGCAAAACCACAAACCAGCGTGGTGCCGTAATATTGCTTAAACTCATCAAAGTCGGAGCCGTCAACCACGCGCGCTATTACTTCTCGCACGTCGAACGGCTTTTTCAAGTCGGTGCCAACAATGCCGTAAAGCTCTTTGGCGTCAAATAACGGTTCAACACTTGGCAGCAAGCTGATGTTGGGCTGCTTAACGTGGTTAAGGCGGCTGATGCTTGAACGAATAATTTGCAAGGCGTGTTCATCGTTTTGAGCGTAATGATCGGCCACGCCTGATACTTTACAATGAACATCGGCGCCGCCTAAGTCTTCGGCGCTAACGACTTCACCGGTGGCTGCTTTTACCAATGGCGGACCTGCTAAGAATATAGTGCCTTGCTCTTTAACGATAATCGACTCGTCGGCCATCGCGGGCATGTAAGCGCCACCGGCGGTACACAAGCCCATCACCGAGGCGATTTGGGCAATGCCTTTGGCCGACATGTTGGCTTGATTAAAGAAAATTCGGCCGAAGTGATCGCGATCTGGGAATACTTCATCTTGGCGCGGTAAAAACGCGCCGCCAGAGTCGACTAAATAAATGCAGGGCAGGTGACAACGTTCAGCAATGTCTTGGGCGCGCAAATGCTTTTTAACCGTTAACGGGTAATAGGTGCCGCCTTTTACTGTGGCGTCATTTGCCACAATCATGCACTCAATGCCGCTGACTCGGCCAATGCCAGCAATAACCCCAGCGCATGGCACAAAGTCTTCGTAACATTGCCATGCGGCAAATTGACTAAGTTCTAAAAACGCCGAGCCATTATCAAGCAGGGCGTTGATGCGGTCACGCGCCAACATTTTTCCGCGTGATTGGTGACGTTGCCGTGCAACGTCACCGCCGCCTTGTTTTAAGGTTTCAAGGTTGTCATTAAGCTGAGTAACCAGTGTTTGCATGGCGTCAGACTTGGCGATAAATTCTTGACTACGGACATTGATTTTTGAAGCGATAATTGCCACGAGCGAGCTCCTGATAATCGTTGGGCCACAAGGGCCCAGCAGATGAAATAGGGATAATAAGAAAGGTTATTTAACCTGTATCAGGCTATTTAGACTCGTTAAATAATTCGCGGCCAATTAACATTCGGCGAATTTCAGAGGTGCCTGCACCAATTTCATACAGCTTAGCGTCGCGTAATAAGCGACCCGCGGCAAACTCGTTAATGTAGCCATTGCCACCGAGCAGTTGAATGGTGTCTAGCGCCATTTTTGTGGCAAGCTCGGCGCTATACAAAATAACCGCAGCGCTGTCTTTGCGGGTGGCTTCACCACGGGCACAAGACTGAGCCACGGCATAAACGTAGGCTTTGGCTGCGTTCATTTGGGTGTACATGTCGGCTATTTTGCCCTGCACGAGCTGAAACTCACCAATCGATTGTCCAAACTGGACGCGATCGTGAATGTAAGGCACAACTAAGTCCATGCACGCGTCCATAATGCCTAATGGGCCACCGGCTAGTACTAAGCGTTCGTAATCAAGGCCGCTCATTAATACTTTAACGCCCTTATTTAATCCGCCTAAAATGTTCTCTGCTGGCACTTCACAGTCTTGAAATACTAGTTCGCAAGTGTTTGAACCGCGCATGCCTAATTTGTCGAGTTTTTGCGCTTGGGTAAAGCCTTTAAAGCCACGTTCGATAATGAATGCGGTAATGCCGTGCGCGCCTTTATCTAGATCTGTTTTGGCATACACGACGTAAGTTTGGGCGTCGGGGCCGTTGGTGATCCACATTTTGGTGCCGTTTAAAATGTAACGGTCGCCGTCTTTGCGGGCATGCAGTTTCATTGATACAACGTCAGAGCCGGCATTAGGTTCACTCATGGCGAGTGCGCCAACATGTTCACCACTGATAAGTTTTGGTAGGTATTTTTCTTTTTGCGCTTGGTTGCCGTTACGGTTGATTTGATTAACACATAAATTAGAGTGCGCGCCGTACGACAGGCCAACCGACGCAGACGCGCGGCTGATTTCTTGCATTGCGACTACATGGGCTAAGTAGCCCATATCAACCCCACCGAATTCTTCCGCTACGGTAACGCCTAATAAGCCCATATCACCGAATTTACGCCATAAGTCCGCTGGAAATTCGTTGTCTTTGTCAATTTGTTCGGCGCGTGGTGCTATTTCATCGGTGGCAAATGCGTTGACGGTATCGCGCAGCATGTCGATGGTTTCACCGAGTCCAAAGTTAAGTGAGCTAAAGGTTGATTGCATGTCAGTCTCCGTTGTGCCGACATTTGCGACGGCTAAGTTAAGTCTTTTAATTCGCTTTTACAGCGAGCCTCCACCGAACTCAACTCCATCAGTACTACAGTTATGTCTTCCATTTGTTGTTGCAGATGATCTTTTTTCTCATCGATTAAACTTAACATGGTGTGTAACTGCTGCACGCTAGAGCGATCGGCGTCGTATAATTCGAATAAACGACGAGTTTCTGCTAACGAAAAACCTAATCGTTTACCCCGTAAAATTAATTTCAGTCTAACCCTGTCTTGCGGGCTATAAATACGCGTTTGACCACGACGATTAGGTTTGATCAAACTCTGATCTTCATAAAACCTAATGCTTCGGGTTGTGACGTCAAACTCTTTTGCCAACTCACTAATTGAGTAGGTCTTTTGTGGTTCATTCATTGCTCGTCATCCTGCTATTGACTACACCTTATATGAAGTTTACGTAAAGGTAAAGTTCGTTCGGGCGCAAGTTATATATTGTTGTTGTCTGAATTAATTTTATCGACGTTTATATTGATGTATATCGGAATGATTACCGAACTTTGTACTGGAGTTAGTGTATTACGTTAGTGTTATTTCGTCACCCGCTGCCTAGTGCTTTAGTGGTGATTATTTAAGTTAAATTTGCGCTAAGGGCAAAATTTCCTCTGTAAATCAGCCTATTTAGTTGTTGTTAGCGCTAAGTCTAACACGCTAAGGTCTAATAATTTAGATTTACCTTTACGTGTTAGTAATAGTTGAACAGTCGTAGTCGTCATAATTAAAACGTTGTCATTAAATGTGTAACAGGAGCATCTTGTGGAACAGAGTGAAACCTATCAGCAACTTTATCGTCGTTCAATTGAACAACCCGAACAATTTTGGGCAGAGGCAGCCGAGCAAATAAGTTGGAGTAAACCTTGGGATAAGGTGTTAGATGTTAGCAATAAACCCTATTACCGTTGGTTTAGCGGCGCAATGCTTAATACTTGTTACAATGCGGTTGATCGCCATGTTGAAGCGGGATTTGGTCAGCAAGTCGCGATTATCTATGACTCTCCTGTTACCGGGACCAAACAGCAAATAACCTACCTTGAGTTACAAGATCAAGTGGCAAAACTGGCTGGTATGTTAGCCGGACTTGGCGTGGTGAAAGGCGACAGGGTGGTCATTTACATGCCAATGATCCCGCAAACCTTAGTGGGCATGCTCGCTTGTGCACGTTTAGGGGCTATTCACTCGGTTGTGTTTGGCGGTTTTGCGGCCAATGAACTGGCCAGTAGAATTGATGACGCCAAACCCAAGGTAATTTTGGCGGCTTCTTGTGGCATTGAACCAAACCGGCAAGTTGCCTACAAACCACTACTTGACGAGGCGTTAGCGATTGCGTCGCATAAACCAACCAATACGATTATCTATCAGCGTCCGCAGTTGCTGGCAACGATGATCTCAGGTCGAGATCTAGATTGGCAAGATGCTAGCGACGCGGCCAAACCGCACCCTTGTGTTGATGTTGCGGCAACCGATCCGCTTTATATTTTATATACCTCGGGCACCACGGGCCAACCTAAAGGAGTGGTGCGTGACAATGGTGGCCATGCGGTTGCGCTTGCGTGGTCAATGAAACATATTTATAACGTTAAGCCCGGTGATGTATTTTGGGCAGCCAGTGATGTTGGCTGGGTGGTTGGCCATTCTTACATTTGTTATGGGCCATTAATTAATCGTTGCACCACGGTGTTGTTTGAAGGAAAACCCGTTGGCACACCTGACGCTGGCACGTTTTGGCGGGTGATTGAAGAATATCAGGTTAAAAGCTTCTTTACTGCGCCAACGGCATTTCGCGCGATTAAGGGCATAGATCCGGAAGGTCTGTTGATTGATAAATACGACATCAGTTGTCTTAATGCCTTGTATTTAGCGGGCGAACGCTGCGATCCGGCCACGCTAAGTTGGGCTCAGGAAAAACTCAAAATACCCGTGGTCGATCATTGGTGGCAAACTGAAACTGGCTGGTCGATTGCCGCCAATTTGTTGGGCAGTTGTCCCGCGCCAATAAAAGCGGGCTCTCCGACTCGAGCTGTACCCGGTTATAACGTTGCCGTGCTTGACTCTAATGGTGATCCAGTTCCCGCAGGGCAGTCGGGTTTAATTGTGATTAAATTACCGTTACCGCCGGGTACGTTACCAACTCTTTGGCAAAATAATCAACGCTATTATGATGCTTATTTGAGTCAGTTCGAGGGTTATTATCTGACCGGTGATGCGGGTTATATGGATGAAGACGACTATTTATGGATTATGAACCGAATTGACGATGTCATTAATGTCGCCGGTCATCGTTTGTCGACAGGGCGCTTAGAAGAAGCCTTAAGTAATCATAAAAGTGTCGCTGAAGTTGCAGTTATTGGGGTGAACGATCAGCTAAAAGGCGAATTACCTTTAGGCTTAGTGGTGCTCAATAGTGAATGCCAGTTAAGTGTCGAGGAAATTGAGCAACAGCTGATAGCGCAGGTGCGCACTGAAGTTGGGCCGGTCGCGGCATTTAAACTGATTGCGGTGGTTGATAAATTACCCAAGACTCGTTCTGGGAAAATTTTACGCGCGACCATGAAAAGCATTGCCAATAATCAAGAGTACGGCATACCGGCAACGATTGAAGATGTATCGGTGTTGCATTCAATTGAGCAATCGCTGCAAAATTTGGGTTACGCGCAGTAGCAATATTAGTAGACTCGGTCATAAGGCTAGTGACCGAGTACTATTTTGCGTTATCATAAGCTGTCTAAGATAAACCGAGCAAAACATTGGCCGAACAAGTACAAATGAATTTATTGTCTTTCCAGCGAAAAACAATCAACTCTTATCAACTAAAGGCCGACATTCGGGCCACTGGCGCGGTATTAATGCGCAAAGGGCGCTCGCGCAACTGGATTTTACAGGCCGATAACGAACAAATACAACAGATTATCGCGCACATTGAGCAAGCAGAGCAGCCAAGCTGGTTGTGGTTAATCAAGGTGCTTAATAAGCAGCATCAGCAGTTAACGAGTCAGCAATTACTCAATCTTGTTGAACGTAATCCGGCGATATCGCTTAATCAATTAATCGGTTTAACCAATTGTACTCGTGCCCAAGCGAGAGCGGCGATGGATCAGTTTGAATGGCTGTAGCCCTATCTATTTACATTAGTTATACCAATTCCGATAATTAACTGATCATGCTTAACGGTTAAAATAAATGATAACCGCGTTATCTATTTTCTATGTAGAATGACTACAGACGTAAATAAATGCCTTGTTCTCATCCGTTTTCCCTCGTAAATAAATTGGCCACTAATTTAACGGAATTGGTATTAACGCCGCTTGCAGTAAGTTAAACCATTAAGATCAAAAAAGGAGCTGTTATTGCTAACAGCTCCTTCATTTTAACTCTTAAGCACCAATTCGTGATTGGTGTTAACGCTTAGTTAGAGCGTCGTGCGTTACGTCGCTTAAGGTTTTCTAAGAATGATACTAGCTCTGTTTGAGCCCACTGCGTTGCTTCAGCTTCAGTAGCAAAACCATCTTGGGTTTTTGATACGATAGTTTCGCGTGCTGTTTTACGTCTTACGATTTGTGCAGTCCAAGTTTCGTTGTCTTGTTCAATGCGGTAATCGAATTTTTTACCTTTACTCATGTCGCTTGTTTCCCGGCGGTTGTTGATTATTAGGGCTATAATTGGCGTTTTTTCATTCAGTAACGCCGAGCCAAATTGCTATGGCGGCAATTCTACCGTAAAGCGAGAGCTTGGGCACTAAAAAAACGTAAAAATAGGGCAATGATCGCGTTTTATTTGCTAAACTGCCCCGGTATTTTGGGTGTTGTAAACACTTGTTTATTTTTTATTACAACAGTCTGATAGGCAGGAGATTGCTTAGTGAGGACTGTAGCTGTACGGATGTGTAAATGTTAAAGATTATTGCTTATGTTGTGCTCGCACTTTTTTTAGCCTTAGTGGCGGTGTATTTTTGGGTTGAAGCGCAACGAAAAAAAGAAAAAGAACTGAAACAACAAGCTATTGCGTTTAAAATGAGCACGATGAAAGATCAATTTAAGCAAGACTTAAATCAGATGGTCGAAAATCAGTTATTAAGCAAAGCCGGCAGTGATAGTATTTATCGTATTGCTAATAACTTTTTTGTATTTCAAGCTGTCAGTGACGATAGCATCTTTTATTGTGAACAAATTTTACGCCAAGTAAGCGATGCCTTGCCTGAGCTCAATCGCGAGAAAAGCAACTTAGAACTGGCACAAGAAGTGACTAGTTTGTTTGTAGAATCGTTGCCAACAGAAGCCAGCGGTTACAATGCACATTTTTATCGGATGCGGCTGCCTGAATTAATTACCCTGCTGATCACTCATCAAGAGCAGGCTGACGATGCTAAATTACAAAGCCCGTCGGAAACTGAATCAGAATTTAAATCAGAACCTAAGCCACAAGTTGAATCTGCAACTGAGCATGTGGCATAACATTTATTACAACAAACACTCGTGTCATCATGGTTTAGAGTGATAAAGCGAGTGTGGTTAACATTATTATTAGGAAATTAAGATGGCTTTATTTTGTCAGGAAATCTATCGAGTAGTGTGTGACGGCCTGAGTGATTTAACCCAGGCGCAAGATGCGGGGAAAACCCCGACCAATCCACTGAGTGAAAACCATTTTTTTAGTGCTTGGATCACCAAAGCATTAAAATCGCATCGATTCGACATTTGTGTCGTTCCGCCGCTGTCTGCATGGCAACGCCAGGCAAGAACCCAAGGTGTTCAAGCGGGTCTGAAACAACAATTTTTAGCGATACAACGAACTTACGCGCCAATCTTGGCAGATAATAACCAAAGTAAGCCTGTCGATAAAGCGCAGTTCACTAAGCTAATTGAGTTGCTAACGACGGCTGGCTGGCAAGTAACGACTGACCTTGAAGTTGGAAAAAAGTTGAGCCTTAGATCGAGTGGGTTGTCTTCGTTAGTGATCTGTAGCAAACGTTGGGCGGTCGCTTTTGATGAAGAGGGTCAATTGATTAAACCGATTTCGTTATATGTTCGTGGTGACACTCAGGGTTTGATCGACTTGGCGCATAGCGTTGATTTGTTATTGCACAAGAAAACTGATTACAAATCGGCGGTAAAATATCATGGTCAATACCTGATCCATCCATTGAATAATGGCAGTGATTTACCCTGTATTATTAGTGAATAACCAACTTTTTATTCGGTAATCTGATTAGGTTTAAACGATGACTTATACCAATTACATTAAAAATGTTCACCTTTTTAATGTAATTGGTATTAACCTTTATTTCGAACACAGGTTAAGTCATGATACTGGCGGGGATTGACGTTAGCGCAGCGTTAGTTGCGGTAAAGGGTCTTAATTAAATGAAAACCAAATTGGGTTCTAACTGGACCATGCACTTCTAAAATTGCTTTCTTAAACACGACATCGTCAAAAGCCTTCACCATTTGTCCAGGTTTGAATTCGCCCAAATCGCCACCTTTTTTACCCGAAGGACACGTTGAATACTTTTTTGCTAGGGTCGCGAAACTGTCACCTTTGGCTAACAGTTTTTTGATTTTTTCGGCTTCAGGTTTGGTTTTAACTAAAATATGTACTGCGCAGGCTTTAGCCATAATGGTTTCTCTTAAAAAATATCAACAGTTGATATTATAAAGTAATTTCTTAGACACGTCGTTTGTTGGTGCATTTAAAATTTGCTTAGCATCACCAAACTCAATCATTTTACCTTGATCCAACACCATAATTTTATCGCTAATATGACGCACTATATTCATGTTGTTCGATACAAACACATAAGACAGCCCCATATCGTATTGCAATTTCAATAATAAGTTAATGATTTGAGAACGAACCGACATGTCTAATACCGACAAGGCTTCGTCGGCTACAATAATGTGTGGGTCTAACATTAAGGCACGGGCAACCCCAATACGTTGCTTTTGACCACCTGAAATCATGTGCGGATAAAAATGCGCATGCTCGGGCAATAACCCCACCTGACGTAATTTGCTGTAAACTTCTTTTTCACGGTCTTTTTTATTAATATCGGTCGCAAAAATTAACGGCTCCTCAAGCAAGTTACCAATTCTGATCCTTGGGTTAAGCGAGGTATCTGCGTCTTGAAAAATCATTCGGATATAGCGACAGCGTTGGCGATGGTTTTTGGATTCGAGCTGTTCGCCTTCAAGAATAATTTCACCGGCACTGCGTTGTTCTGCGCCCACTAAAATACGGGCTAAGGTCGATTTACCTGAACCACTGCTGCCAATAACAGACAGGGTTTGTTGCTCAGCCAATGAAAATGAAATGGGCCCTAATGCATGTTTATATTGGGGAATTAACCATTTGTAACCTGTGTGAAATGATTTAGTTAGGTCATTGACCTCAAGCAGGTTAGTCATTATTGGGACTCAGCGTTGTCATAAGTAATGGGAAAGTGGCAAGAGTAGAAATGGCCATTTTTCTCTTTCATTTTTGGCATTTCGACACAACGTCGCTGCGCATTAGGGCAGCGAGGGCCAAGTCGACAGCCGATCGGCAAGTGTTGCATGGTTGGCACGCAGCCAGAAAGCGAGCTAAGCTGAGATTTATGACTAAGTTTGTCATCAAAATGCGGCATGCTGCGCAATAGCGCAATGGTATAAGGATGAAATGGTCGACTAAATATTTGCTTGGTTTGACCCGATTCAACGGCTTGACCGCTATACATCACGGTGATTTTTTGGGTCCAATGCTCAATGTATTCCAAATCATGGCTGATGAGTAATATTGAGACGTCATTTATTTTATTTAGCTTTTTAAATAACTTAAATATTTGAGCCTGAGCGCCACTTTCTAATACCGTGGTTGGTTCGTCGGCAATTAACAGCCGGGGTTTGTACGCTATCGCCATCGCGATTAATACCCGCTGACATATGCCTTCCGACAACTCATTGGGGTAACTGTCCATCACATGGCGGTGATCTTCGATCCCGACTTTATGCAATAATTGCCTAATGCGTACTTCGCGCCATTGTTTTCTTTGCCAAAATGGAACATCGGGTGCAATGGTCGCCAAAGCTTCGTGCATTTGGTGACCAACGGTATCATTAGGATCAAGGCAAGACGAAGGTTCTTGAAACACCATGGCTATTTCGCTGCCCATTAACTTGCGCCGTTCACGCGCGCTAAGTGACAGCAAATCGATGCCGTTATAACGCAGGCGATCAGCCGAGACCCGCCAGCGGTTACTTAAAATGCCCATGATCGCTTTGGCAACTAACGATTTTCCTGAGCCCGATTCGCCAACCAAGCCGCGAATTTCGCCCGGGTCAATCTGCAAATTTACCCGATCGACCGCTTTAATTTTGCCGTCAGGGGTATCAAGTTCAATGGTTAAATTTCGAATGTCGAGTAAAGGCATTAATCGATCCTCTCTTTGAGGGCACGTTGCAGACCGTTTCCTATCATATTGATTGATAACACACTACAAAAAATGGCCAAACCGGGCATGGCGACATTCCACGGCGCTAAAAATATTAAGTCGAGCCCTTCAGATAACATCGCGCCCCATTCTGAACGTGGTGATTGCACCCCAAGTTTTAAAAAACCTAAGGTTGCAATATCAATGATAGCAATTGAGATTGATAAGGTAATTTGGATCACTAGCGCGTCGAGAATATTGGGTAAAATCGAATGAAAAAATATTTGCGATTTATTGGCGCCATCGAGTTTGGTCGCGGTAACATATTCTTTTGATAACTCATGATGAACGGCGTTATGGGTTGCGCGCATAAATTGCGGGGTCAATGAAATGCCAACAGCTAACATCACGTTGGTGATGCCGGGTCCACTGATAGCAACAAAGACTATCGCTAGCAATAACGATGGAATAGCCAGGGTAGCATCGAGAATATGGTTGAGAATACTCGATTGCAGGCCATGGCTCATACCTGAGAATATGCCAATGATACAGCCAAAAAATAAGGCAATAAAGGTCACTAAAATACTGGCACCAAAGGTCGTTCGGGTGCCATAAATTAGGTTTGAAAAAATGTCTCTTCCGAGGTCATCGGTACCAAAGAAAAAAGCAACATGTCCTTCGGGGTGCCACGACGGAGGCATCAGCAAAGCACTAGAATGCTGATAGCCCTGTGGATAAGGCGCTAATAAAGGGGCAAAAATACTAATTAACATAAAAATGGCAAAAATCCACAGGCCAAGCATCGCCAATGGCGATGTTGCAAAATTTCGCCAAATTTGCTGCAACGGCGATGGGATGATCTCATCTTGATAAATGTGGCTAGTTCTTGCCATGACGAAGGCTCCGGCGTTTGGTGGTGCCAACGATAGCGATTAAATCACTGACGATAGAAATAACGATAATCAAACCGGCGCAAATTAGAATGCCAGCACTTATTACGGGGAAATCTCGTTGATAAATTGCCGACATTAACCAGGTACCGATCCCGGGCCATGAAAAAATAACTTCGGTGACCATCGCACTGGTTAGCAAGGTACTCAATTGTAAACTTACTTGGGCCAGTACTGGCTGCATCGCGTTGGGCAGGGCATGGTGCAATACGATGATCAGCGGTGACACGCCACGGGCTTCAGCGGCTTTGATGTGATTGGTATTAAGCTCTTCTAACATTGCAGCACGGGTAATGCGTATAACCACGGTGATGGGGAATAAGGCTAAGGTAACTGTTGGCATCACTAAATGAAAAAATGCATCCCTTAAAGCCTGCGCCTTACTGGTTAAATCCGACAACATGATATCAATTAAGGTAAAACCGGTGATCGGTTCAATTTGATAGAGTAAATTGAGTCGACCAGCGACGGGCAATAATTGAAATTCTAACCCTAAAAACATAATGCCGATAACCCCGAGCCAAAAAATAGGGATTGAATAAAAAACGAGACTAACGGAAACAATCAGCAAGTCAGTCATTTTTTTATAACGAAAAGCTGCCAGTACTCCAAAAGGAATACCAACCAGCAAGGCTAAAATCATCGCATAAATACACAGTTCAATCGTGGCGGGTAAGCGTTGGGTTATTTCGTTAAGGATCGGTTGGGCCGAGGTTAACGAAAGTCCGAAGTTACCACTGAGACGTTCAGTCGCAAAGGCAAGGTATTGATTAATCACCGAACCGTCAAGCTGGTACTGCTGATCTAATAGTTCAAGTTGATGAAAGGTCGGATTGGTAATGCCGCTTAAGTTGATTAAGGGATCGCCGGGTAATGCTTTGTGCATTAAAAACACCAGCAAAAATAAAATGGCCAGTGTCAACACGAACAAATTAAACCGGCGGGCTACGTAAAACCACATAATTAAAAGCTCTTCTTAGTAATGCGGTGGCTTTTAGCAAAAGAAATACCGCCGTAAGGATTAAGAGATATGCCACCGACTGTTCGGTCGCGCACCTGAAAACGTAATGCGTGTGCTATTGGCACCAAAGGCACTTCATCATAAAGCATTTGCTGCGCTTGCCGATAGAAATCGACGCGTTGACTCAGATTAGTGTGACCGCTCGCGGCATTAAGCAATTGGTCAAATTGGGGTTGACACCAATTAACTCGATTATTGCCAGACATCAGTGCGGCGCAGCTTAAAATTGGCCGGAAGAAATTATCGGGATCGGAATTATCAGCAGTCCAACCTAATAAAACCGAGTCATATTGATATTCATTGAGCTTGTTCATGAATACCCCCCAGCCGTAACTGACTATTTTAACCTTAACCCCGATTTCAGCCAGTTGACCTTGAATTAATTCGGCCATTTTTACCGCATTAGGATTATAAATACGCTGCGCTGGCGCCGCCCATAAGGTCATTTCAAAACCGTTTGGAAAACCAGCATCGGCTAACATTTTTCGTGCTTTGCGTGGATTGTACTCATAAATAGGTAGCTGTCGATGGTAGGCCCATGATAACGGTGGCAAGACCGTTTTTGCGGTCGTAGCACTGCCGTAATAAACCGCTTTTACAATGGCGCGTTTATTGATCGCATGGGCTAACGCTTGGCGCACAATTAAGCGGTCAAATGGCGGCGCTTGGTTGTTAAATGCCCAATAGGCAACGTTAAGCCCTGTTTGTACTTGCAGTTCTAATTTGATATTACGACGAATAACGTCCAGTTCGCTCGATTGTGGCAACGCAGAAACGTCGCAGTCACCCGTCATTATTTTTGCGATGCGGTTGGTGCTTTTGGGGGTTATATCATAAACCAGTTGCTTAATTTTTGGCGCACCAGCCCAGTATAGGTCATTGCTTTTGTAGCGAATGAAATTATCTTTGTAGTGAGACTCTAAAATAAAGGGGCCGGTGCCAACAGGCTTAATATCGATTAATTGTGGCTGGCCTGCCGATAATAAATAGTCGCCATATTCTTGCGATAATATCACCGCAAAATCGGTCGCTAAGTTGGCTAAAAACGAGCTGTCTCGGCTACTTAAATGAAAAGTAATAGTATGTGGGTCGATTACTTCAATTCTATTGATGGTATTAGCTAAATCGATGCTGTTGAAAAAAGGGTAGTTGCCACCGGAAATATCGTGATATGGGTGGGTTGGGGTAATAATACGATTAAAACTAAACGCGACGTCAGTCGCAGAAAAACGGCGTGAAGGTTTGAAATACTTGGTTTGATGAAAAACCACATCATCACGTAAAGCAAACGTGTAGGTACGGCCGTCGTCAGAAATCGACCAGCTTTTGGCCAGTGCCGGTTCAAGCTTACCTAACCTCGGGTTATATTCGACCAAGCGGTTATATAACTGATTGGAAGTCGCATCAATAGTGGTGCCAATGGTCGTTAATTGTGGATTAAAGACCGAAGGATCCCCTTCTGAGCAATATACTAAACCCTGTTCGCGCTGAGTATTATCCTCGGCTGCTGGCGAACAACCAAATTGAGCGAAAATAGCGCTAACTAAGGCGAGTTTGGTGGATAATCTTGAAATTTTATTCATGCTGTTGTGTCGCGGCTGCTGATTACTAGTAATGTAACGCTCAATGCCAATAACATCAATAAATTTAGCCCATTACACCTGAGTATTTATGGTTAAGCCTGGTATTTTTTCAAGAGGCCGCGCAACCGATGATAAGTGATGCCTAAAAGCTTGGCTGCTTGTTGTTGATTATGGCGGCTGGCGCTCAACGCTTGGTTAATTAAGTTCATTTCAAAATCGGCGCTAACCGTTTTAAAACACAGTGGGAAATCGGCGACAGTGATCGGATCATTTGCTTGAGAATTGGTTAATGGTTCGATGGGTAAATGATGATTTTGTTGCGGCATATTTGCGATGCTGTCGCCGTTTTGTTGTGGCCGAAACGGTGAATCAAAGGCATCGAGAATAATATCTTGCACCGGTGACGTCGGATCCTGATGGCGATAAAGCGATCGCTCAACAACATTTTTTAGCTCTCGCACATTGCCGGGCCAGTGATAGCTTTGCAAGCTGTGTTGGGCTGACGCTGAAAAACCGGCGAAATACTCATATTGCAGTTGTCTGGCCATGTTTATCGCAAAAGTTTGAGCTAGCAGCATGATATCGCCAGTGCGGCTGCGTAAAGGTGGCAGGGTAATAACATCGAAGGCTAAACGGTCTAATAAATCGGCTCTAAAATGTCCTTGCAGCACCAATTGCGGTAGATCTTGATTGGTTGCACAAATTAGCCGGACATCGGTGTTAACGGGCTGGTTACCACCAACCCGTTCAAATTCACCATATTCAATGACATTGAGTAATTTTTGTTGGATTAAACTCGAGGTATTAGCGAGTTCGTCAATAAACAAGCTGCCTTGGTCGGCGCGTTCAAAACGGCCTAAATGACGTTTGTTGGCCCCGGTAAAAGCACCTGATTCATGACCAAACAGTTCACTTTCGAGCACGTTTTCATTGAGCGTGGCGCAATTGAGTTTTAAATATGATTGCTGCCAGCGTTTAGATAAATAATGAAGACGTTCGGCAATTAGCTCCTTGCCAGTGCCGCGCTCGCCAATGATTAAGACCGGTTTATCGATCTGAGCGACCAAGGAAACATGATCTAATACTTCTAAAAAGCAACTTGCTTGACCAATCAGGTTATCTTTACGACTAAATCTATTCATTGGTGAGTATCACTAGTTTGTGGTTGTATTGACTAATTTATAGTCTACCAGACTAATTTGATAATGAATGATTTTTATTGTGCTAGCGGCTTTGTGTGGTTTTGTAGCTATATTTCAAGTTGTTAGATGTTTTTGGTTGAAGTTGGCACTATTGCTGCTATGTAGGACATAAGCTGGATAAACCAGCATCGATGATTTTATAGCAATTAGTTAAGAGGTGTATGATGGGAATTTTTAGTCGATTTGCCGATATCGTTAATTCGAATATCACGTCCTTGTTAGATAAAGCGGAAGATCCAAGCAAAATGGTGCGCTTAATCATTCAAGAAATGGAAGATACCTTAGTTGAGGTGCGTTCAAATTCAGCACGAATTTTGGCCGATAAAAAACAATTGCAACGTCGGATTATACGGGCAACTAGTTTAGTCGATGACTGGCACAATAAAGCAGAATTAGCGTTGAGCAAAAATCGTGATGATCTCGCTCGGGCAGCGTTAATTGAAAAGCAAAAAGCCAGTCAACAAAGTCAGCTGTTGGCGCAAGATATGTTACATATTGAAGAGCAACTTGAACTGCTTAAAAGTGAAATAAGTCAGCTGCAACTTAAACTGGACGAAGCGCGAGCCCGTAAAAAGTCGATGGTGGTGCGCAAAGACACAGCTACTACTCGCTTGCAGGTAAAACAGCAGCTCGACCGCACGAAAGTTGCGCAAACGGTTGAAAAGTTTGAGCAGTATGAGCGTCGTATTGAAGACATTGAAGCGCAAGTTGACGCTCAAGACCTCAGTAATAGTGCGCTTAACGAGCAATTTGCCGAGTTAGCGGCCCAAGACAGCATTAGTGAAGAGTTGGCAGCAATGAAACAACAATTAGCCGATAAGCAATAATTGCCGCTGGGCAGAAATTTTAGATTAAGGACGTACAGATGATGAATTTAGGTGTGGTCGAGCTACTCAATAATTTAACGATATTACCGATCCTGTTTTTAATCTTTGTCGCGCCGTTATGGTTGTTTTTACATTATCGTAGCAAGCGTCAGGTTAGCCAAGGACTAAGCCATGAACAAGTTGAGCAGTTAACCGTATTAAGCGGCCAAGCTGACACCATGGCAAAACGTATTTCGGTGCTCGAATCATTGCTTGATCACGAAGCGCCACATTGGAGGGAGCGATCATGAGCCAAGGTAAAAAGCCCAATGTGCTTTACCGCATTCCAGAGCAAGGGCGCATTGCGGGTGTTTGCGCAGGTGTCGGCGAACGTTTTGGGGTTGAAGTTTGGTTAATTCGAATTGGCGCAGTGTCTGCATTTTTCCTTGGCGTGCCCTTTGTGCCGGTACTTTATATTGCCGCGTGGTTATTGCTTGATCGAAAACCCGCTGCCCAGCGTGAACAGCCGCAAGGGTTTGAGCATACAGTGTCGGTGAAATCTAAGGTGTGGCAGCAAGGGCAATTGCCCCAAGCAGCCTTTAAAGAGCTAGAACAGCAGTTCAATCACATTGAATTGCGGTTACAAAAAATGGAGAGTTACGTAACGTCTGCTGAGTTTAACTTGGCCAACGAAATTAACAAATTGTAGTGAAGTGGCTTAAATAAGTGGCTTAAAGAGACTGGCTTAAATAGACAATCTCAACTTTTTGTTAACGTTGTAGTGGCGACAGCGAATTAAATATAAGCATAAAACAGTTGCTTGTCATGAATAAATGACTGAAAATCCTGAGCAATAAAATGACGTATGCTTGCTGTTTATTAGCACTAACATTGTTGGACAATCGCAATAGTTAGTATAACAAAGCCGTAATATACAAACTAAATTTGCTCTAAAGCTTAGGAAAAGAAGTAATGAAATTGAAAATTGGTGTGTTTTTTATGTTATTGGTCAGTGCAACCTTTGCTCATGCTGGGCAAGAGTTACTAGTGACCCAAAAGACTTTTATGGATATAACGATTGGTGGCAAACCTGCTGGGCGGATAGTGATCGGTCTATTTGGTGAAACCGTGCCTAAGACGGTGAAAAATTTCTCTGAGCTATCTACTCATGCGAATGGCTTTGGTTATAAAGGGTCTAAATTTCATCGAGTGATTAATAATTTCATGATCCAGGGGGGGGATTTCACCAATGGTAATGGCACCGGCGGTAAATCGATTTATGGCGGCCAATTTGCCGATGAAAATTTCAAACTTTCTCATGCGGGAGCAGGTTGGTTATCAATGGCTAATCGTGGCCCTAACACCAATACTTCACAATTTTTTATTACTTTAAAGCAAACAGCTTGGTTAGACGGTCGCCACACCGTTTTTGGAAAAGTTATTGAGGGCATGGATATCATCAAACAAATTGAAAAAATTCAAACTGATTCGCGCGACCGACCAATCAAGCCGATTCAAATCGCTGATTCTGGCGTATTACCACTGGCTGCACCTTTTGTGGTGACTCAGTAACATTGGGTTGCTGGCCCAAAGCTAGCCGGCAGATATCAAAAAGGAACGAAATTCGTTCCTTTTTTTGTGCCAAAATTTAATTGAGAGTCTGCGTTATTGAGCATTTTCTAGGTAGTTTAAAACAACTTCGTGATGATCTTTCGTTTTAAATTTATTAAAGATATGAGCTAAATTACCTTGTTCATCAATAAGAAAAGAAGTTCTTACTACGCCCATATTTTCGCGGCCCATAAACTTCTTTAGTTGCCACACGCCATAAGCTTCACATACGCTGTGATCTTCATCGCCCAACAAAGTAAAGTTAAGAGATTGTTTGGTAATGAAGTTGGTTAATTTCTTTGGCGTGTCTGGGCTTATACCCAAGGTAACGACATTGTGCTGTGCTAACAATGATTGAGAATCTCTTAATGCACAGGCTTGAGTGGTGCAACCAGGCGTTGAAGCGCGTGGGTAAAAAAATACCAAGACTTTTTTGCCGCTGTAATCACTTAATGAAACAGGCGAATTGTCTTGATCATTGAGGGTGAAATTTGGTGCTGCTGTGCCGATTTCTAACATGTTATTTTCCTAACTATTACGTGATTTATTATCATTAGCGGCTTTAGGTGTCATATAATTAACAGCCGCGTTTCAACATTTAATTTTATTGTTGAACTTTGCCCTGCTCAATGAGTCTTTAATGGGACATTTAAATTTGATTCAATCAGTTGGTATAATATTAACGGTTAAATTTAAACTATGGGCCAAGGTGGTGAAGTCATCACTTAACTGAGTAAACTCCACCGAAGCTGGCAAGCGTATTTGCATTGAAATTTGTTGTTGACCGTCTTTGGCTTGAGTGCGCAAACTGGCCAAATCAACCTGACGCTTAGCCAAGTATTCGGTAAACTTTCCAATGCAGCCAGGGGCATCTTGGCCTTGGATTTGAACTGAAGCATTAGACGCATAATTGACAAGTTTGTGTTCACTGGTTCTTTTTATTAATGTAATGAGCTCTAATTCGGCGCTGCGCGCTGATAAATCAGCTTCAAAACGTGTGATGGCATTCCATTGACCACTGAGTAACAAAATGAAAGTACATTCGTTACCAAATACAGCCATGCGGCTGTCAACAATGCTGCAGTGTGAATCTGTTGCGAGTGTGGTTAACTCATTAACAATGCCTGGACGATCGGTCCCCATGGCGGTTACCACCAAAAAATTTGTCATATTTAGCTTAGCCCTAGTGAATATTGTTTTTATCTAGTTCAATTAAACATTTGTTGGTGTTGAAAATTGAAAAAATATTTTATCATAGTTAGAGGATAAGGCGATTAATTCCTTGAGTTTATTAGTCTTGAACCTTAACATAGCCTACCGAGATTATCAGAGGATTTGTAGATGTTATCTGGCAGTATTGTTGCATTAGTGACGCCATTTTTACCAAACGGTGATGTGGATTATAAAAATTTAGAACGTCTTGTTGAAATGCATATAAAACAAGGTACCGATGGAATCGTGGCTGTTGGCACGTCAGGCGAGTCGACAACACTGAGTATGAAAGAACATGTTGCCGTTGTTACAGCGGTCGTTAATGTTGCCGCTGGGCGAGTGCCAGTAATAGGTGGTAATGGGTCAAACTCAACCGCAGAAGCTATCGAGCTAACTCAGTTGTTAAAGAGTTCAGGTGTCGTAGCGATGCTGGGGGTTACTCCTTATTACAACAAACCGACCCAAAAAGGCTTAATTGCTCATTTTACGGCAATAGCAGAGTCGACCGATATTCCGCAAATTTTGTATAACGTACCGGGACGAACGTGTTGTGATCTGTTGCCTGAAACCGTGGCAATCTTGGCAAAAATCGACAACATCGTTGGTATTAAAGAAGCGACCGGTGATGTATCGCGTCTGACCCAAATTAAAGCTTTAGTTGCTGATGATTTCTTAACCTTTAGCGGCGATGACGCCACCGGGTTAGAATTTATGTTGCTTGGCGGCAATGGTGTTATTTCTGTCACCAACAATGTAGCGCCAAAGTTAATGAGCGAGATGTGTCGTTTTGCATTAGCAGGCAACAAAGAACAGGCGCAAGCGATTAATGAACAGCTGAGTGCCTTACACAATGATTTATTCGTGGAAGCAAACCCTATTCCAGTTAAATGGTGTGTTCACCAATTAAAGCTGATAGACAATGGTCATGTGCGTTTACCTTTAACCGAACTCTCGCAAGAGCATCACGGATTATTGACCGCAGCAATGAAGCAGGCTGGCGTCCTTTAGGTTGGAGAAACCATGAGAAATATTACTGTAGCGCTTTGCTGTGGCCTGTTTATGACGGGTTGTAGTAGTTTTACTGAACGTAACCAAAGCACCGGTAGCTTTGACTATGTCACTGAGCAAGAGGCAAAAGCCTTAACGCTGCCAGCAGGTTTTAGCGCAATTGAGTTAAGCAATCAATACAATATTCCAGTGTTGGCCACAACGGCGAACAGTGCATTAGTTGGTCATAAGCTTGATATTCGCGCGCCCGCATTAGCAATGGCGGTAGCACCTGAGTCATTAATATCACAAAATCGTCAACAAACAGAAATCGTGTTTGAGTCGTTTAAGAATGTTACTGAATTTCGTGCAGACTTGTGGCAAAAAATCAGCGGATTTATCGACGCTAAAACCTATGGCATTAGCATGTCACGTGAGGGTAGCAGCTTAACCACGCGTAACATTGAGTCAGACCCTTTTTTCATGCAAATATTTGGCTTAGAAGAGCAAACACTGACTCAGCAATATCAGTTTGCGCTTAATGTTGCACCGCAAGGCCACCGTGCTAACGTTGCGGTAAAGTTGGTTAAACACCAACAACAAGGGCAAGATCTTGAACTTAACCAGTTTGCTCAGCGCCGTTACGAAACTAGAATGCTCAATGCGTTCTTGTCACATCTGCAATCGTTAGATCAAACCGATAAGGTTGCCACTATCGTTAAGGCAAAACCTGCCGTGGCGATGGAGTTAGGCTTTGATGACGAACAAAATGTCGCGTACATTATTAAGTCACCATTTGAGCCTACTTGGGAAAAGTTAGCCGTTATATTACCTAAATTAGGGTTTATGATTAAGGATCGCGATAAAACGCTTGGTACTTACTTTGTTAACTTTGAGCAACAAAATCCAAATTATTTAGCTGTTCTATTTAAGATGAAGCACATAAGACCGATTTATTTAGACGAAGGGAAATACCAGATTAAGTTGCAACAATCAGGTGCGCGCAGCGTACTAACGATTATTGATAACACAGGTGAGGCTCTGACCGCAGATAAAATGGCCGAAATGAGTAATAGTATTAAACAACGGCTGGCCAAAAAACCACAATAATTAGTCCTGACTAATTAGCTTTTAAAGCCCCGTACATTGTTAATGCACGGGGCTTTTTTGTGTTCAGTAAATAATATTTCATATATAAATCAATAGATAAATCAAGTGGTAGCTTTGGTGCGGCAGCTGTAGTATGGTACTTTAACGTCAAGGGAAGCCTATTTTCTAGACAAACGGCAGCCATCAGTAAAAGGAGGATTAAGGTGCAGCAGTTAAAAATAAGAACAGCAACCGCTAATGATTCAGCTGAAATTAGTGCGTTAATATCTCGTAATGCCAAAGTGCTATTAAATGATGACTTCGATGAAGACGGCTTAGAGTTCTTTTTACGCAGTGTTGAAACTCAGTCGATTCGTGAGTATATGGATCAAGGTTTTTTCTATTTAGTCGCCCAAGAAGCTAAACGTATCGTTGGGGTGATTGCGATTAAAGATAACCGCCACATGTTTCATCTTTTTGTTGATCAGAGCCACCATAAATGTGGCATTGCGAAGATGTTGTGGGATCAGATGAAAGCCCATAGTCTTGAGCAAGGAAATGATGGCACTTTTACCTTAAATTCGACCACTTATGCACTGCCAATTTATCAACGCTGGGGTTTTGAAGTGATCAGTGCAGCTAAGCATGCGTATGGGATCCGGTACACGCCAATGAAATTGGTCGTTAAGCAGGTTCAACTAGAAACGGTTGAAGAACTTAATAACTAAAAGCGGTTGTAGTGACGATTATACAAAAAAAGCACCTGATTATTCAGGTGCTTTTTTTGTCATAGTAGCTAGCAGGTAAGTCTAGCGGCGACGCTTGTTGTTACCGCCAAAGGCACGGTCTTGGGCGCGGCGTTTTTGCGCGGTGTTGGTGTTTTTCTTATTGCTAAAGACCTTGGTTAAATCAGGTTCAAAGCCAGGGATCCATTCTTGCGCAATGCGGGTATCAAGAATAGCTTCGACGGCTTCAAGCAAGTAGGTTTCTTCAACACTTAATAATGAAATAGCTAAACCACTGCTGCCTGCACGGCCAGTACGGCCAACTCGGTGGATATAGTCTTCAGCAATGTACGGCAATTCGTAGTTAATCACATATTGTAATTGGTCGATATCAAGACCACGTGCTGCAACATCTGTTGCGACTAAGGCACGAATTTTCCCTTCTTTAAACTCTGCTAAGGCCCGCTCACGCGCTCCTTGAGATTTGTCGCCGTGAATTGACTGGGTTTTAATGCCGTCTTTACACATTTCTTTGGCTAGTGCATCACAACCTTGACGGGTGCGGGTGAAAATAAGCACCTGTTTCCAGTTTCTTGAGCCAATTAGGAATGACGTTAGTTCGCGCTTGCGGTGGCTGTCGACCCCATAAACTACTTGTTCTACTTGCGAAGCGGCAGTATTGCGTTGATCAACTTCAATCAGTTTTGGATCATTGAGCATGGTTTTGCTCAGGCTAAAAATGGCATCATCGAAGGTTGCTGAAAATAACATCGTTTGGCGCTGCGATGGCATCCGCTTTAAAATCCGTTTAATGTCGATAATAAATCCCATATCGAGCATGCGATCGGCTTCGTCAAAGACCAAATGCTCGATATCGTCTAAAGACACCGTGCCTTTAACTAAATGATCAAGTAAACGGCCAGGCGTAGCGACTAAGATATCCGCTCCGGCTTTTAGCGCTGTAATTTGGGGATTAATGCTAACACCACCGTAAGCTATCGCCGTGTTAAGCTCAGTAAATTCGCCGTACGTTAGAAAGCTTTGATAAACTTGCTGAGCTAGTTCGCGGGTCGGGGTTAATATTAATGCCCGTAACTTCTGCTTGGCAGGGGCCGATTGCGCTAGCTGCTGTAAAATTGGCAGTGCAAAGGCGGCCGTTTTACCGGTACCAGTCTGGGCACCCGCCATGACATCTTGCTTGTTTAAAATGGCAGGAATGGCTTCGGCCTGAATTGGTGTAGGTTTATCATAACCTTGCTTTGACAATGCTTTAATTAAATTTTGATTAAGATCTAACGCGGAAAAACCCATAACAACCTACCCAATAACACGACTGAAAAAATATTTGGCGCAGTGTATCAGATATTAACGCTTAGGTTCGTTATAGATCTCACAAGATTAAGCTATTTTGAGGCGATTGGTCCATATTTATGCCCGGGCCACTGAACAGATTAATAAAGGCATCGGCCATTGTCACTTGGTGATCAAAATGATCGGTTGAATCACGCAATGCATCGTAGCCTTCTTTGCCCGCTAAAGTGTAACCCGACGAAACGCCGCGATATTGTTGGTGGTCATCGATTGTGTGCCATTGCTGGTCGCGATAAATTTGCAACGAACTAATGCGTTGCTGCGCTGGGCTGGTGGCCTGATATTGAAAGCGTAATTTATGGGTATAGGGATAACTGCCACTGCCGGTGCCGCTAACACCATTGTTAATCGCGTTATTAATTGCGCCTTCTAATGCTTGTTTTAGTACTTTGCCGGTTACGACATAACTAATAATAGAAATAGCAAAGGGTAATAACCGACCACAGATTTCAGCCTGAGTGAGTTCTCCTGCTTTAATTGATACGCGAACCCCGCCGGCATTGTGAATTGCAAAATCGATTGGTTTATCTTTGCTGGCGCTATGATAAAAGCCTTGAGCCACTAATGGCGCAATTTCACTGCCATAAGGTAACTGCGCCGTTGGCAGCCGAGTGTGGATTAGTGGTGTGTCGATGGTCGTTACTACTTTGCCGCGCATTTCGTCGACGGCAGGGCGGTAATGGGCATTAATCAGTTGGGTAATTTGGTTATCTTCGGCCAGTTGACTAAAGCAGCTGCTGGTTTTGATGAAATCGGTAATCGCCAAACGCGCACTATTGCTGGCAGCCTTGTTTTCAATCGTGGCTTGCCAATCATTGTTAATCATAAACTTGACCCCACCACGCATGCTTGTGGCTTGCCCGTGCTGATCAAAATCGATTTCACAGCAACCAATTGACTCAGCGTGTTGACCGCCGTGCAAGATCAGGGTGTTATTAACCCGCTCGTCGGCGCAGCCGGTGCTAGGCAGGTTAAGCTCGCTAAAGTCGCCTGAAAGGGTGTGGGTGTGGCCGCCAACAATAACACTGATGCCATCGACAGCTTGTGCGAGCGCTTTGTCACCTTGATAACCGAGATGGCTTAATACCACAATGTGTTTTATGCCTTGCTGGTGTAGGTGGCGCACGGTGTTTTGGGTGGTGGTGATGGCATTAACAAAATGACAATCGGGATCCGGACAGCCGATTTTGGCCATTTGGTCTAATGTGATGCCGACAATGGCGATTTGCGTGTGGTGGCCATGCTCGCCTAATAAGGGTTTAACGAGGTAATTGGCAATTTGGCGCTGGTTATCATAATAGTATAAGTTGGCATGGGGCTTTAATGGCGCCGCTTTATTTTGATCTTCCAAGCTTAGATCCATGTTGCCAGCTAATACCGGGAAGTCGACCCGTTTCAGAAAATCGGCAATCGGGCTATTGCCCAAATCAAACTCATGATTGCCAATGGTCATTGCGTCTGGCTGTAGGCAATTGAGCAAGGTGGCGTTCGCTTCGCCTTTAAAGCAACTAAAATACAGGCTGCCCTGAAAGCTGTCGCCGGCATGTAAAAATAATGCGGTTTGTTGCAGCTTAGCAGCGCGTTGTCTTAACCCTTGCACGGCGCTAGCAATGTTGGCATAACCGCCACAGTGAGCATCGAGTCGGTATTTGAGTTGGTCAATCGCAATCTCAAAATGTAATAACGAGGGTTCAAAATGGGAATGGGTATCATTAATGTGCGCTAAGTGCAGGGTGTAAGTCATAAAATCTCCAGCTAAAGAAGAATTTTAGCCTATCTTATTAGTCAATTACTAGTGTTATGCCTGTTTCATCACCTTGTGTTTTCGTTGTCATTTGATTGTCACTGTATCGTCACTTCACTTTCACCGTATTGTCACACAGATTTATTATTTTGTTTCAGAGCCTAATAAGTTGGAGCACGTAATGAAAAGTAATTGGTCAACACCAGAAGTGGCATTTGAATTTGAGTCAGAGCAAGTTTTGCCGCATAAACAGCGCCGGTCAAAGCCGCGTAAATGGCGTGAAATTGAGGCATTTAAAGATCGTGAGCGATTACGGCGCGAGTTGTCACTATACGATGGTTATGACTACAAAGATCAATATGACAGTCAATAGATTGGGAAGTCGTGCGGTAAAGAATGCGGTAAAGAGTGCTGTAAAGAAAAACCGCTACGGTTGAGAGCTAAGTAGCGGTTATTTTATGGTTTAGTTGTGACGCGGTCGGCCAATTAATTAAGCGAGTGCTTGCTGCACTAAACTTAGCTCATTGGCACCAAAGTTGATTTTTAATGCCAGTTGATGACCCTTGTCAGACATTTTGGCCCAAGTTTTTTGGACAATGCGAATGATCTTTTCGTCGTCATGTGCCTGCGCAAAATCAACAAATTGAAATTCAAGAAAAACTAAACACGCCGCATCTTCCATCAGTTGGGTATCAGGATCTGACTTAATATTCTTTTTACGCACAATGTCATAAACCTTATCGCAACTGACTTGATCGTAACCATTATCAGCCATCGCTTGCGACGCTTTTTCGCCGTGATACTTACCTTGGGCAATGCGCCATTTATAATAACCGGCGCGATTCATTTCAAAATCCGCGCGTGGTAACTGCCAGCGGCATAAGTGCTGCGAGCGTGCGGCAATTTGGGCAAACTCACTTGGGGCATCGGTCAATTTATCAAGCCACGTTGTCATCTGCTGAGCATAAAGTAGCTCATTAGCGATTTCGTTGCCATTGTCAATCACCCGAGTGGGATCCGCTTGGTGTAATAAATCGATCGCGGCTAATGTGTTGATTAATTTGCTCATAACTAAACCTTTATAATATATTCTAGCGATATTTTTGATCATTATGTCTTGGAAGCGATAATGAAATCAATGCTGCAATCAAAATAAATAGCCCGGAGATCGCCAGACAAGCGACTAAACCCGCTTGGCCATAAACCCAGCCCGACAATAACGTGCCCAGTAATCGGCCTAACGCATTGGCCATGTAATAAAAGCCGATATCAAGTGAGCTGGCGTCATCTTGCGCATAGCTAACAATTAAATAGCTATGTATTGACGAATTTACCGCAAACACAATGCCAAATATGATTAAGCCGATAATTAAACACCAAGCCACGGCAATTTCAAAGTTGAGTGCTAGGGCAATCAGCAAGGGGATGGCTGATAATGCTAACGCCCAACGTTGCGCTGATTGGCCGTCTGGCAGTTGACCACTGAGGCGGCGCGTAATCAGCGGCGCAACACTTTGAATTAGGCCATAACCAATAATCCAGCTCGCCAGAAATGCGCCCACCTGATAATGATCCCAACCTAATTGATCGGCTAAAAATACTGGTAACGCGATTACAAACCAAACATCGCGTGCGCCAAATAAGAACATCCGGGCGGCAGACAATGAGTTAACCTGACGGGTTTTGGCAAACAGTTGACTAAACTTGGGCTTGGCCGATGACTTGCCCAAATCTTGGATTAAGCAGAACAAACTGACTAACCAAACGGCGGTTAAAGCCAGCGCCATCACTAAAATGGCCTGACTAAAGCCAATCAGGCTTAATAACAGCGAACCGACAAAAAAACCAATGCCTTTGAGGGTGTTTTTAGATCCCGTGAGCAAAGATACCCAGCGATAAAGCTGGCTTTGTGCGTCTGCTGGCAGCAAGGTTTTTATCGCGCTTTTGGCACTCATTTTATTGAGATCTTTGGCAATGCCACTGAGCGCTTGCGCTGCCATCACCCAACCGACACTTAAAAAATCGGTTGGTACCAGCAGCATCACTAGCGCAAGTATCTGCAAGCCAAGGCCGATATTCATGGTGCGATTAAGACCAACTAGCGCGCCAAGGTAGCCGCCCACTAAATTGGTCACCACCCCAAAGAATTCATAAAATACAAACAACATCGCGATGGCGAGCGGGCTGTAACCGAGCTGATAAAAATGCAATATTACTAACATTCTTAACGCGCCATCGGTCAAGGTAAAGGCCCAATAATTGCCAGTCACAATCAGGTATTGTTTCAAGGGAGTGTTAAGCACTGTCTTGATCCATTTGGCCGACCATAATCGCTAATTCAGCCGCGCGGTTGGCATAACCCCATTCATTGTCATACCAAACATAAAGTTTAACTTGGGTCTGGTTAACAACCATAGTGGACGGTGCATCAATAATTGATGAGCGGGCATCAGTTCGATAATCAATCGACACCAGTGGGCGTTCTTCATAACCTAAAATATCTTTTAACTCACCGCGGCTAGCATTGTGCAGCAGTTGGTTGATTTCTTCGACGCTGGTGGCGCGCTCCATCTCAAACACACAATCGGTTAGTGATGCATTGGCCAGTGGTATTCGAATAGCATGACCGTTTAGTTTCCCTGCAAGTTCAGGAAAAATATGGGTAATAGCGGTCGCAGATCCCGTGGTGGTCGGAATAAGGCTCATGCCACAAGCACGCGCGCGGCGTAAGTCTTTGTGTGGGGCGTCTAAAATAGTTTGAGTATTGGTAATATCATGAATCGTTGTCATTGAGCCATGTTTAATACCAATGCTTTCGTGTAATACCTTAACCACTGGTGCTAAGCAGTTAGTAGTACAAGATGCAGCGGTAATGATCGGGTGAATCGCTTTGTCATATAAATGATGATTAACCCCCATTACCACATTTAAAATACCGGGTTCTTTAACTGGGGCGGTGACCACCACGCGTTTTACGCCCTGATCAAGGTAAGCTTGCAACAAAGCGCTGGTTTTCATTTTTCCTGAGGCTTCTAATACCACGTCACAAGCAGACCAATCGGTTGCGCTAATCGTTGTGTTATGGCTGACCTTAATTTGGTGTTGGTCAATAATCATCAGATCGTCACGGCTGGTGGCTTCAAAATTCCAGCGGCCGTGGACCGAATCAAAATTAATTAAATGTGCTAAGGTCGCAACGTCGCCCGCGGGATCGTTTATTTGGACTATTTCAACGTGATCGTTTAACCAGGCAACTCGCATCGCTAAGCGACCCATTCGGCCAAAGCCGTTAATACCAATTTTAATTTTTTTCATTATAGTGTTTCCATTATTCGCAGCAGCTAATGATGCGGGCAGGGCGTTGGCCCATGGCTTCAAGGCGATTGATATCGGCCTTAATATACTCGGCGTTATTGCTTAATGTTTGCACAACAGTACTGTGCGCCCAATCGACTAACTCGCTATTGAGTTGGTAGAAAATCCACTGACCCTGACGGCGATCGCTTAAGATCCCTAAGCTTTTTAGTTGGGCTAAATGGCGCGAGACTTTTGGCTGACCAAGATCTAACGCCGTCACCAATTCACAAACACATAATTCTTGGTAATGGCTAATTAACAACAGGCTTTTAAGCCGGGTATCGTCGGCCAGTGCTTTATAAAACTGAACAGGATTCATTAATACTCCAACGGTTAAATACAGTTAAGTATTGTTAAGTTATTACCTACTTATGCAGACTCATTACTGGTAGCAATAGTACATGTGGTAAATCGCATATACGATAAATCATATATGTGTTTTTTCGTATATGCAATAAATATTGTCAGTCGATTTGAGCTTTGCGATCAAAACAGCAAGAATCGGGTTGTTGCGCTGATTTTAGCTGGTCATACTGTGGCTTCAATCGATCAAGAGGTAACATCATGACATCCGTTAACTTTATGCGACTATTACTGCTTGCGGCATTGTGGGGCGGCTCGTTTTTATTAATGCGGGTAACAGCAGGTACTTTAGGCCCAACCATGCTTATCGGAGGCCGGGTAGGTTTTGCAGCGCTATTTTTGCTGGTAGTTGGCTGTTATTTAAAGCGCCAGCTGGTGTTTAGACGCCATTGGCAACATTTTTTTATTATCGGATTTTTTAATTCCGCCTTGCCATTTTTGCTGTTTGCTTACGCAGCACAAACATTAACTGCGGCAACAATGTCGGTGGTCAATGCCACAGCGCCTATTTGGGGCGCTATTATTGGCGCTATTTGGACCAAAACTGCCTTAAATCGTCAAACGGTAATTGGGCTGGGACTCGGCATCGCTGGGGTCAGTATTTTGGTTGGCTTACAGGCTAATTTTGATTTAAGCGTTGCTATTATTCCTATTTTGGCTGCGACACTCGCAGCGGCAAGTTACGGTATAGCGACCAATTACGCTAAATCTGCACCAGCGGTCAGTTCATTTGACAATGCTCATGGCAGCATGTGGGCTGCCACGCTGATAATTGTGCCACTGTTACCGTTTTTTCCAGTCACTGAGCCGGTCGATTCAACGATAGTCTCTGCGGTAGTGGCGCTTGGGGTCTTATGTACTGGCGTGGCGTACTTGTTGTATTTTAAATTAATTGCCGACGTTGGCGCAGCGCCCGCATTGTCAGTAACCTTTTTAGTGCCGGTATTTGGGATTTTATGGGGTTACTTATTTTTAGACGAGTCGGTTGGCTGGCATACGGTAGCCGGATCGGCGTTAGTTATCTGGGGCACGATGTTAGTCACTGGCTTTTCAGTGCAGACGTTGATCCAAAAAAGGAAGGCGAGTTATGAATAGCAAAGTAACCGGATTAATCGCCGATGAAAGCTCTGATGAAAGTACTAATGAAAATGTGGCCCATCAGCATTATGAGGTGATAAGTCGAGCGATTGACTATATCCGCGGACATGTTCAAGACCAGCCAAGTTTACAGCAGATTGCTGAGGCCGTTCATTTAAGTGAATTTCATTTACAGCGGGTATTTGCTAGTTGGGCAGGCATTTCACCGAAACGTTTTTTACAGTTTGTTACTAAAGAGCGGGCACTGGCTCAGCTGGCACAGTCGCAAGACTTACTTAATGTCGCGTTGGAATCGGGATTGTCAGGTACTGGTCGATTGCATGATTTATTGGTTACCTGTGAAGCGATGACCCCAGGGCAAATAAAAACGCTCGGCAAGGATTTAACAATTTCGTATGGCCGGGCAATGACCCCCTTTGGCGCGGCTATTTTTGCGTGGACCGGGCGCGGGTTATGTCATCTTGAATTTCTTGATCACGATAGTGAGTGCGATTATCAAATTCAGATCGAGCAATTAAGATTGTCGTGGCCACACGCCTCGCTCCTAGCTGATGCTAATCAGGCGAGTGAATTGGCCGCGGCAATTTTTAATGCGCCGTTAACCCCGGGTAAAATCCATTTAGTGGTTAAAGGCACCAATTTTCAACTTAAAGTGTGGCAAGCCTTGCTTAAAACTCGCGGCGATCAGTTAGTATCTTATGGTCAATTAGCCAATATGGCCGGTTCACCTAAGGCTCAGCGTGCGGTTGGCAGTGCATTGGCAGCCAATAACATTGCTTTATTAATCCCTTGTCATCGGGTAATTCGTGGTAACGGTGAACTGGGTAATTATCGCTGGGGTGAAAATAGAAAATTGGCCATTCAGCTGTGGCAAAACAGCAATGACATTTGATCCATCAGTATTTTTATTTAGGGACAGCCATAACTAAATCGTTGATATAAAATTATTGGCTATGACTATCTCACGATCAAAAAGTATCCGTAGCTGAAGTGAGCTATCTAATTTTTCCTATATTACTTGAACTGACTTTATTTATTGATACAGAATTGGATTTTGGACAAAGCGGCGCAGGAGATAGCTATCTCCTATTTAGTATTATGTTTATTAATCGACTAACTGGGGTGCTTACACCAACTCTTACCGTGACTATGGGCAAAGTCACGCAAATGTATAGTGCTGCCAGCAAAACTGCCATATTGCCGTCTAAAATGTTTAACGGCTGTTAGCCAGTCATCTTCAGCAATGCCTAGGGTTGTTAGTATTTGGGGCTCATCAGAATCGACATAGCTTGATTTGTTAGGGTCTACATGACGGCTACTCCAATCAACCAATTCAAAATAATCGCGATAGCTAAAGGGAATGGCTTTTGTATTATCTGTACTAGCGAAGGGTAGTAATGAGTGTGGTTGCTCAGCTACAGATATATCAGAGTTGTTATTGGCGTGTTGTTTTTGGTGGGATTTATATTGGACAATACGCTTTTGAATCGAGGTGAAATCACTTTGGGTTATATTAGGCGCGGCGCCTGATCTAATCGGGTTCAAATCAACATAAGCCATGCAGCTAAGCAGTGCTATATCATCGAGAAGCGCCTGTGATTTAAAGCGGCCTTCCCAAAAACGCCCGGTACACTTATCTTCTTTATTTGCTTGTCGCGCAATATGTTCATTCAAACATTTCATATACCAAGATATGTCGTAAAGTCTTGCCCGCCACAGATCTACTAACTTTTCGACGGCCTCTAAGTGGATTGGGCTAATCTTTTCCTCTGTTAAATAACGGTCGACTAATAAATGGCCATTAAACAAACGGTACCAACGCTCGATAACTTCATTCATTGACCATGTATCCGCTACCACCTTATCGACTTGAACTACCAAATGATAGTGATTGCTCATGACTGCATAAGCAGCAATGTTAATTGAAAAAATATCAGATAACGTTGTAAAGCGCTCGACTAGCCACTGCCTGCGGTGATCAAAGTTTTTACCACTAACATTGTCATCACCACATAAATAACTGCGGCGTACACAACGGTTTATAACGTGATAAAAACTGGTTGCGGTTAAATCGATTTGAGAATGTCTTGCGCGGGTCATCTATCACCTCAGCTAGTCAAATGTAGCAGTGCTGAGTATAGGACACAGATGGCTTAAATTCTGACAATCTGGTTAGGTAACTGCAAAATCAATGATATAGTTATGGCTGTCCCATGTTATATGGCTGTCCCATGTTATATAAAAAAGTAAAGGATACACAATGGACGTAGATTTTTGGCACCAAAAATGGCGACTTAACCAAATAGCTTTTCATATGCACCAAGCTAATCCGATGTTAGTGCAGTA
>Ga0209395_1000559_pt1 | contig 54183 bp, 32 predicted proteins | sample GOMGulsemesocosm_3_FD_184635 | JGI IMG/M metagenome (GOLD analysis project Ga0209395, IMG submission 184635) | Methane-oxidizing microbial communities from mesocosms in the Gulf of Mexico - GOM9D Gulf of Mexico (SPAdes) (version 2) | ecosystem: Environmental > Aquatic > Marine > Cold seeps... | reverse complement strand
AAATTACGAATGCAAAAGGAAATGCTAAAAAAACGAATTATTCGGTAAAAGCATCCTCAGGAAAGAAAGGAGATATACACAAATATGGAGAAGTTAAGCTAGTGGAACCTGGGGAAAACAATTGGAAACTACATAGGTTTGAGTTTACAGTGATTGAAGGAAGAGAAAAAGTAGCCTTACAGGTATACCGATGGGCTGAAGGGGTTATTTTAAATATTGATGATTTTCAATTGATAAAAAAATAGTGTCTTTATTATGAAGTAGTGCAACAGTTATTTTAAAATGGGTTGTAGCAAAAGGAATTTCAAAAAATAGTTAAATAGTTCATTAAGATAGAAAAGCTTCCCATGCGTACTTGAAAAATAGTGGAAGTTTTTTTATCGCTTAAAAAAGTCGGTTTATGTACAAACATTTAGTGTTGTGGAAGTTAAAAGAAGAAGAAAATGGCATGTCTAAAAAAGAATTAGCCATGGAGGTTAAAAGACGCTTAGATGAACTACCAGGATACATTCCTGAAATTAAATCCTATGAAACAGGTATTAATATAGGTGATTACGGTGCGTCATTTTTTGATGTAAGTGTCCTATCGGTTTTTGAAAATAAAGATACTTTTTGGGATTATACCAAGTACCCTGTGCACGACGATGTTGTTGCGTATATACAATCTGTAATGGTTGCAGAGGAAATCGTAGATTATGAAGATTAGGACTGCAATTTTTAAAAATGGAATTTAAAATTGCTTAAAATATTCTTTTGTTATGGGTAATAATTGATTGTTTGGAGGTAATGATTGCATTTATTGAAGTGTTTTAATCAAGTATTTTTAACAGGGTGTACGAGGTCCTTTTTTTGGGCTAGAAATAAAGAAATTAGTTATGAAGATTGTAAAAATAGAAACGTTTATACTGAAAGATATTTTATCTAAGAGTTTTTTCTTTTCTCAATGGGAGTACTCTGAGAGATGTATATGTGTTGTTAAGGTAACCGCCTCTAATGGCCAATATGGTTGGGGAGAAGGTTATGGACCTGCGCATGTTTTGGAGGCAGGAATCAAACTTCTAAAACCGATGGTTTTAGGGTTAAACCCCTTGGAGAACGAAGTTATTTGGAACCGAATGTATCGTAAAACATTGGATTTTGCTAGAAGAGGAACCTTAGTAGCATCCATAAGTGCTATAGACATTGCATTGTGGGATTTAAAAGGAAAAATCTTAAATTTACCAGTTGCTACTTTATTGGGTGGAGCACAAAGAGATAAAATAAAACCCTATGCAACGGGCTTGTATTTTACAAGTCATGACAATCCATCTCAGGATTTTGATGAAGAGATTCGTAAGTATGTCTCTCAAGGTTTCAAAGCTATAAAAATGAAAGTAGGGCTTGGAATAGAGGAAGATTTTAAAAATGTAAAACGAATGCGCGAAGTCGTTGGAGATGATATTCAGTTGATGGTAGATTCGAATCATGCGTATAGTTTTAGAGAGGCAGTGTTGCTATCAAAAAAAATAGAACCCTTTAATATTAGTTGGTTTGAAGAACCATTGTCACCCGAGTTTTATCATCAATATAATGAGTTAAGAAATAAAACAAGCATTCCAATTTCAGGAGGAGAATGCGAGTATTTGCGTTTTGGATTTCATCAGTTATTAAGAAATAAATCAGTTGATATTATTCAACCGGATATTTGTGCTTGTGGCGGTTTGACGGAAGCAAAAAGAATTGCAGCGTTGGCCACAACGTATGGAGTTGAGGTTATTCCTCATACCTGGGGGACATCCATAGGGATCCATGTAGCGTTACATTTTATTGCAAATTTAGAGGCAATACCAGGAAGAATGAAAAGCCCAGATTTTTTAATAGAATATGATCAAACTGAAAATGCCCTACGTGAGCAACTTACATTTCCACCTATTGAAATGAAAGATGGTATGATTGAAGTTCCAAAGAGGCCAGGTTTAGGAATTGATGTAAACGAAGAAGTTTTACGAAAATTTGCTATTCCTAAGGATAAAATATAAAGTATCTTGTAAAAAATTAAAACAATGAAGACTCAAAATTTCGGATATAAAAGATTATACATCAATGGTGAATTGGTGGATGCTGAGAGTAAAAAAAGAATTGAAGTTGTTTGTCCAGCAACAGGTGAAGTTATTGCTGAAGTTGCACAGGCGGGAGAAGCAGATGCGCAAAAAGCATTAGTCTCTGCTAAAGATGGATTTAACTATTGGTCAAAATTGTCTCTTTCCGAAAGAACTGTTTGGATGGATAAGTTAAGAACAGCAGTCCTAGAAAAAGAAGTAGAATTACGTACTGCAATTGTTCATGAAATGGGAAAAACCTATGCAGGTGCTTGGGAAGATATTGAGGCAGTGATAAATGCACTCGAATGGTATCCTGCAGCAATGAAAAACTTGCGTGATGAGCAAATTCCAGATTATGAAAATACACATACACATAAAATGATCCAGCAACCCGCAGGGGTGGCTGTTGCCTATTTAGCATGGAATTTTCCATTATTGAATGTTGGTTTTAAATTAGGTCCTGCTTTGGCTTCAGGGTGTTCAATAATTATCAAACCATCATCTTTATCTCCTTTGTCAGCTTATATGATTGGTGAGATTCTAGCTGAAATTAATTTCCCAGCTGGAGTCGTTAATATATTGTCAGGTCCAAGTAGGGAAGTGGCAACACCGATGACAAAAAGTAAAATTCCATCGGTAATTACAATGATTGGTTCTACAGCAACAGGGCAACAGGTTATTGCAGAAAGTACCACTTCTATTAAGAAATTAGGTATGGAATTAGGTGGGAATGCACCGTTTATTGTTTTTGAAGATGCTGATTTTGAAACGGCGCTAAATTTAGCAATAGGTTTGAAGTTTGGAAATACAGGTCAAATCTGTGTCGCTGCAAATAGAATTTTTGTGCATAAAAATATATACGATAAATTTTTAGCCGCTTATATAAAAAGAGCTTCTGAATTGAAGCTTGGATTTAGTTTGGACAGCACTGTTGATATGGGGCCTTTAGTAACCCGTAAAGATCGTGATCGTATGTTTGATCTAATTCAAGATGCCCTCAGTAAAGGTGCTACCTTAGAATATGGAGGTAATATACCGAAAGGAAAAGAAGCTGGGAACTGGATGGAACCAACGGTTTTATCAGGGATGACTCCAGAAATGCGTGTTTTTAGAGAAGAAACATTTGGACCGATTGCTCCATTTATGAGTTTTGAAACAGATACTGAAGTGTTGGAACTTGCCAATGACACAGAATTTGGTTTGGCTTCTTATATTTTCACAAATAATCATGATAGAATCCATCGTTTTTCAGAAGAGTTGGAATTTGGAGAAGTACAAGTAAACGGTGTGAAATATGCTATTTATTTACCACATGGTGGTATTAAAAATAGTGGAATTGGGCACGATTGTTCACATTTAGCTTTGGATGATTATTTGGTAAAAAAACGAATATCAATTGCAATTAAATAATACATAACTAATCTTTTTACATATGGAATCAATGATTTTCCCCTTTTTATTAATAATTTTTGCCAGTGTCTTTCAGGGATCATTTGGTTTGGGTATGAAATATATGGCACCTTTGAAATGGGAGTCTTGGTGGCTTGTTCACGTAACTATTGCCATGATAATTTTACCATTGCTTTGGGCATTTATTGCAGTGCCAGATTTAATAGGTGTTTTAAGTACAACATTTTCTGATCCTACATTACAGCAAGTTGTTTATTTAGCGATGTTATTTGGTTTCCTTTGGGGAATAGGAGGGATACTTTTTGGTGTAAGTGTACCGTATATCGGCTTATCACTAACAATGGGTATTGTTATGGGATTGGCAGGTTCAATAGGGGCTTTAATCCCTTTACTACGTATGGAAAATGCAACATCATTATCACAGTTTCCTTATGTTATTGCAGGTTTAGGAATTACATTAGTAGGAGTTGCTATTACCGCTAAAGCGGGAATTGATAAAGATAAATTGACCGTAGAAGCATCCGGTGAAAAATCTAATATTTTAAAAGGAATTTTAATTGCTGTTGCTTGTGGTGTGTTGTCGGCTTTATTAAATGTTGGATTTGTTGAAGCAAGGCCAATTGCGAAATTAGCGGAAGAAATGGGGGCATTAGATAGAAATGCAAGTTTAGCCGCATGGGTGGTTGTATTATTAGGGGCGTTTATAATGAATGCTGGATATGCAATCTTTTTATTATTTAAAAACAAAACGTGGAGTTCTTTTAAAGTTAAAGGGGCTGGAAAGGCGTATAGATGGGCGATTCTTGCTAGTATATTTTGGTTTGGAGCGTTAGGTGTTTACGGCCAAGGAGCTGCTTTAATAGGACCTATAGGAGGTGTTATAGGATGGCCAATGTTATTAGGTCTGTCTTTGATTGTCAGTAATTTCTGGGCGTATAGAGCTGGCGAATGGAAAGGTGCAAAAAAACCTTTTAATTTATTGTTAGTAGGCTTAGTGGTGCTAATTACGGCTAGTATTGTATTGGGTTATTCTAATTCAGTTGGTTAAAAAAAACATCAAAAAAAAAGCGGTCTAAAAATATTGATTTTTAGACCGCTTTTTTTTGTCTTGTAGTTATTTATGAGTTCAAACGAATGTATTTATTTTTGTATTCACTTGCTGAAATATTTTTTAAATTCTTGAAAATCCTGTTAAAGCTTGAAAATGAATTGAAGCCTGAATCATAACAGATTTCTGAAATACTCTTTTCTCCATTAATCAACATTTGACAGGCTTTATTTACTCTAAATTCACGAATAAATTCAAAAGCAGTCTTTCCTGTTCTATTTTTGAAATAGCGACAAAAAGAATTTGTGGTCATACATGCTACTTCTGCTAGATCATCTAAAGAGATATCTTTAATATAACTTTTTCCGATATAGTCGATTACTTTTTGGATTCTTTCTTCCCCTTTAGTTGAAGCTTTTATATGGAAATCTTCACTTGAGAGAAGTTTAAAATCTTCAGCTTCAGAAAGCGTTTCAAAAATACTAATAAAGTGGATTATTTTAGAAGGACCACTACTTTCGGATAATTTAATTATTTGGTTTTTTAACTGTTTTGTTGTCTTATGAGAAAATACAATTCCCCTTTTAGAGGCTATTAAAAGCTGTCTAATTTTAGAGAACTCTGGAAGAGAAAAAAAAGAAGATTCCATTAAAAGATCCCTAAATTTAACTACGATATAGTCTGCAGGAGAAGATTCGTCCTTTTCTTCATTTTTGAATAAGTGAGGTAACCCAGCTCCCATTAAGACCAATTCGGAATCATTAAAATGATCCATATTATCTCCTACAATTCTGACTCCTTCACCTTTTAACGTAAGCATTAACTCAAATTCTTCATGGTAATGCCAATGCACACCGAAATAAGGAATCTTCTTACGTTCTACGTAGAAAGATTCTGAATCTGTTTTATCTAAAGGTTTATATTTAAGTTCCAAAGTAAACTTGTATTTATGGACGATAAATATATACATTTTTTAGCACAAGAAAGAACTTTACATTGGGTCATTATTGAAGGTTGCTAGTTGTGCATTTGATATGGATTACTTATTCTTTTTTGTCAATTGCGTAAACAATTCTTTTTTATGAATCATTTTTAATTGCTCATACTCCTTTAATGTTGCTACATTTTTCCATTCATGAGGATCTTTTCTATGATCATAAAATTCTTCTGCTCCATTGGCATAATGAATATACCTATAATCGCGAGAGCGAACGGATACATGCTGCTCACTTGGTTTTTTTGATTTCCAACTTGAAATTATGCTCAATGCCATGTCAGGACCATTCCATTTCGTAGTTTTTGGATTTTCAAGAAATGGTTTTAAACTAAAACCATCTAAAGGGGCCCCTTTTTCATTGATTAGAGTACTTCCTTTTAAATTACAAAAGTCCTTAATAGTTGGATAAACATCTACTAAACTTACGGGGTGGTCTACTTGTTTTCCTGCATTGTTCGAGTAGTCAGGATGCTTTATTATTAAAGGAATATGGGTGCTTTCTTCCCATAAAGAGTATTTAAATAAATAATCCTTTTGTCCTAAGTTGTAACCGTGGTCACTCAATAGAATGACGATGGTGTTTTTGTTGAATTTACTGTTTTCTAGTGCTCTTAACGTTTTTCCAACCATGTCGTCTGCAAAGGCCACGCTTGCTAAATAAGCTTGAATATACTTTTGAAGTGCTATTTCTTTTGTAGAATAGGAGCTTGTTAGCGTTCTGTAGGCTGTTCTGCCTCTGGGTTCTTTAGAAGTGTTTTCTGCTAATTTTGTGTCATTTCTGTCGTTTTCTTTAAGTACTGGAATTTGAACTTTTTCCAAAGGAAACAGATCAAAGTATTTTTGAGGAACAACAAGAGGCGTGTGTGGACGAATAAAACCAACGCTTATGAAAAAAGGATTTGATACTTCTTCTTTTTCTAATTGTTCGATTTTATTTACAAACCATTCTGCACTTTTTTCATCCGTCATCTTATCTCTGTCATTTTCATTTATATAATGAAACGGAGCATTTGTTTTCCAATGAGTATTGTACCAACCATTGTATCCAGGCGTACTTTTAGTCGCTGGAACATGGGGGACATCTGCCAAGGAAGTAAATGTAGCATCTAAAGGACCTAATGCACCCATTGCCTTTGGACAAGAAGGATGTAAGGCTACTTTTTTTCCATTATAGGCCATAGGACCGTAATCTGCAGTAATTCCCATTTCATTCCAAACTCCTTTCTTAGTATTGTGAAATACTTTTCCAGTTTGGTAGGCTTTATATCCATTTTCTCGGACGTATTCTGGTAGTGATTTTGAATTGATTAAAGTTTTATTTTTTAACCAATTGTTAAATCCCCAAGTTCCGGAAGTACTCGGTAAAATCCCATTCATAAAACTAGCCCTGGAGGGCATGCATATGGGAACATTACTATGAGCATTGGAAAACAAAATGCCTTCATTAGCCAATTGATCAATGTTGGGAGTTTGTGCCTGTGGATGACCTCCCATAACCCCTACATAATTGTTTAAATCATCTAAAACAATCATGAAGACGTTGGGCTTTTCTTGTGCGCTTACGAACAAAGAAAATAAGATAAATAGAAGCCCTACTGTTTTGCTCTTTGTAATCATTTGAAATGAAGTTTTAATTATTAGTACGGTATGTTTGTTTCAATAGCTAGCTACTTTTTTTGAACTTAAGTTTGCTATTAAGAATCGTAGGCAAACGTAACGTTACTTCTGTAAAGAGGGGAACAATAAAATAGTACTCCTGCTACAGGAACAATTTTATTAGTTATTTTTAGTCCACCATTTATCACTACCAAGTGTTGGAAAAACTCTATCCTTCATTTGCGAATCCCATTTTTTCCATTCCTTTTTTAGTTTATTGGAAACCTTTTTTTTCTCAGATTTAATATTAGCTGATTCCGCTCCATCAACTGATAAGTCATATAATGCTGCTGAGTTTTGGTCTTGATTTCTATTGGCGACCAATTTGTAATTCCCAGACCTAATGGCCATGGCATTTTGTTCCCATTTTCTCCAAAATAACATATCATGTGGAGTTCCCGGATTTTCACCTGTTAAAAAAGGAATTAAATTAACCCCGTCTAAAGGTCTTTCTGTACTTATTTCTACAGCTGTTTGAGCAACAATAGTTGCCATAATATCTAGTGATGATACAGGTTTTTTATACGTTTTTCCCTCTGGAATTACACCTTTCCAGCGTATTGCAAAAGGAACGCGAACGCCTCCTTCGAAAAGGTCTCCTTTTAATCCTCTAAGTGGACCATTATCTGAAGCATTATTGTGTGCACCTCCATTATCAGATAAAAATACCACCATCGTGTTTTGGTCTAACCCTTTTTGCCTAAGGGTTTCTAAAACACGTCCTACGCCATCATCTACAGCACTTACCATAGCGGCATATGTTTTTCTTTTTTTATTTTTAATGTTTGGGAAACGCGATAAATATTTTTCTGTAGCCTGTAAAGGTGTATGTGGAGCATTGTAAGCAAGATACAGCATAAAATGTTGATCATTATCGGCTTGTTTATGAATGTATCTTACCGCTGCATCACTTAATTCATCCGTTAAATAGTCGTCCGTTTCAACCTTGGTTCTATTTTCTATAATTTTGGTTCTATACCATCCCCATTTAGAAGTTACATCTGATAGGTCGTTATATGTAAGTTGGTCAGGATAGTAATTATGACCTCCAGATAGAAATCCGTAGAAATAGTCAAATCCTCTTTCTAAAGGATGAAAGACAGGGTTTGTTCCCATATGCCATTTACCAATTATTGCATTGTTATAATCCGCTTTTTTTAATACTTGAGCTATTGTTTCTTCTTCAACAGGAAGTCCAGCTGTGGGGTTTTTAGGATCGATAGAAGGGTTTGTTGTAAATCCAAATCGATCTTGATAACGTCCAGTTAAAAATCCAGCCCTACTTGGACCACACACAGGAAATGATACATAGCCTTCATTAAACTTAAGTCCTTCATTTGCTATGATATCTATATTTGGTGTAGGAATGTCTTTACAACCATTAAAACCAACATCTGCATAGCCCATGTCATCTGTCATAATAACGATTAAGTTTGGTTTAACCCCGTTTTTAGTTGGTGTATTTTGAGCAAAAGTAAAACTACTTGTTAGCAATAAAAGTAAAACTAGTTTATTCATAATGTTATCTATTTCTTAATGTGTTTCAAAGAACCTTAAAATCTATTAAAATGAGCGCATTCGTATTATCAATGTTCATTCAGTAATTATCTTTGTTTAGTTTTATAGGTCTACTCCAATGAAATGAATGATATATAAAGGGGCTAATCGTTGTTTTTTTCTGAACTAAGCCATTCTGAGGCCAACGTAGTCCAGTCGGGAGCTCTTTTTTTACTTTTCCCCAAGCTATACCCATGTCCTCCTTCTGGATAGATATGCATGGTTGCCTTTACCTTGTGTTTCACCAAAGACTGGTACATTTTGATTGCATTTTCAACGGGAACAGCATTGTCATTACCAGAATGAACAATAAAAGTTGTGGGGGTGTTTTCGGTGATGTGTAATTCGTTTGAAAATTGTAATATTAATTCTTCTGAGGGTGTTTTTCCTAGTAAATTTTTCCTGGATCCCATATGTGTGATTCCCTCTTTCATACTAATAACTGGATAAATAAGCATTTGAAAGTCTGGCCGAATAAGCTCATTATCTAGAAGATCGCTTGAGGGGTAATATGTTGTATTAAAATGGGTACTTAAAGTTGCTGCAAGATGCCCACCTGCCGAAGAACCTATAACTCCAACGTTGTGTTTATTGACATTAAACTTTTCAGCATGAAATCGAATGTACCTCATAGCTCTTTGCGCATCCTGTATAGGTGCTTTGTAGGAGGTCACAACGGATTTGGCTTGTGGCATACGGTATTTTAAAACAAAAGCAGCGATCCCTTGGCTATTGAACCATTTGGCATAATCAGTTCCTTCCCAGTCATAAGCCACACCGCTATATCCACCACCAGGACAGATTAAAACGGCCATCCCTGTTGCATTTTGTTTGGAGGGAAGAAAAATTTGTAACGTAGGTGTTTGAACATTTTTTATAAATACAATATCTCCAGGGCGTATTTCTTCTTGATCATCTGATTTTTGATGATTAGGAATATCTTCAGGACTCCAAAGTGACACTTGTTCTTGAGCGGTTAAACCATTAAATATCAACACGACACACATGCAAGTAAATTGTACTATTTTCATAGAAATGTAATTAATTATATTATTTTATTGAAATTTCAAAAGCACTATTGATTTCTAAAATATCATTGGCTTTTATTTCTATTGATTGAAATGCATTCCCATAACGAATTTTACAAACACCGTCTTTTTTAGCCTTAATTTCAGCGTGCAATAATGTACCATTAGTCCATTCCATGCTCACCTCATAGCCACCTCTAGCCATTAAGCCTTTTATATGTCCTTTTTTCCAGGCAGTTGGGAGTGCTGGAAGTAACTCTAATGCACCTGTATGCGACTGCAACAACATTTCTGCCATTCCTGCGGTACCTCCCATATTTCCATCTAACTGAAATGGGGGATGAGCACAAAATAAATTAGAAAAAGTCCCACTACCACGTTTTCCGTTTTTTTTGGTGCCTGCAGGATATAATAATCTTTGATAAAGTTTATAGGCACGGTCACCATCTTTTAATCGTGCCCAAAAATTTGTTTTCCAAGCCAAAGACCAACCTGTACCTTCATCACCACGAGCGTTGAGGCTTACCTTTGCTGCTTCTGCCAATTCGGGAGTTTTATCTAATGATATTTGCTTTCCAGGATGTAAGGCAAATAAATGTGAAACATGGCGATGTTTACTTTTAGGATCATCCACATCTTCTTTCCATTCTTGTAACTGTCCCCAGCTACCAATTGTTGGTGGAGATATTTTGTCTCGAATACTTTGAGCTTCTGTTTTAAACTCACGGTCTATATTCAATATTTCACTTGCCGCGATGCAATTGTTCAGTAAGTCCCAAGCTATTTGATGGTCCATAGAGGCTCCTCTTGAGATACCTCCATGCTCAGGAGAATAGGATGGCGATGACACTAAATATCCATTTTCATCTTTTATTAAATAATCGATCCAAAACAATGCAGCCTCTTTCATTAATGGGTACGCTGTTTCCTTTAAGAATTGTTCATCTTGCGTGAACTCATAATGTTCCCAAAGGTGTTGGCATAACCATCCTGCACCACCTGGGTAGAAACCCCAAGGGAAATTCCAACCAGGGGAAGTATATCCAAATGGATTGTTCATGGTATTTACTACCCAACCACGTGTATTAAAAAACTCCTTTGCTGAAACTTTACCTGGTGCCAGCAAGGTTTCCATATAATCGAACAAAGGTTCATGGCACTCGCTTAGATTGGTGATTTCTGCAGGCCAATACAACATTTGTTGATTGATATTCATGTGATAATCGTTAGCCCATGCTGGATTGGTACTGTTGTTCCATTTTCCTTGTAAATTCATGGGCATGGATCCTGGACGAGATGAACTAATCATCATATAACGACCAAATTGAAAATAGAGTTCTTCAAGACCTAGATCTTCATTTCCATCAGCATATTTTTCTAAACGTACATTCGTTGGAATACTGTCATTTGAGTCGTCTCCCAATTCAAGTGCAACTCTTTCATACAATGCTTTGTAGTCTTTTTGATGTGCTGCATATAATTGGTTGTAAGATTTACCTTCAATGTTTTGTAATATCTTTTTATTTTCAGCTTTATAATCATTCCCCTTATATGCAGGGTATTTGTTGATGTAATCAGTAGTAGCAACATGATACATATTCAAATATTCGGCACCTGTAACTTCTATTTTTCCATCATTTAAGTTGACTGTTCCATCCGTTTCAACTTTTATACAAGTTTCAAATTGCATTCCATTGTCGGCAACTTCACCTTGGAAGGAAAAAATTGAGTTGGTGAATGTTTCGTTATTTTTTTTGTGAGGTGTTTCAAAATTAATTGAATAATCTGTAGCCTTATCTGCTTTAAAGCGATAGACCATCGTTTTTGCTGGGTAGGAGGCAAAATAGGTACGGCTATAATTTACCTCGTCAATTTTGTAGCTTATGCGTCCTTCCGCTTTTTCAATAGCTAATTCACGAATATAATCTGCTACATCACCTTTATGGTGTACTTCAACAAAAAAATCACCCATGGTTTGTTGTGCGCCATAATTACCAAATTGAGATTTTGAACCATCAGCTTTGTGTAGAGAACCGGTTAATTCGCTATTTGCCAATTCATGAGCTTCGTCCATTTTTCCGGCAGCTAATAAACGACGTACTTCGGCAAGGTGTTTCCACGCGTCTTTTTTTAGTCCATAATTATAGGCTTCACCAGTTCCTGGTCCGCCGCTCCACAAGGTACCTTCGGTAAACTGAATTTGCTCTTTTTCAATACCTCCAAAAAACATGGCTCCCATAAATCCATTCCCAATAGGAAGTGCTTCCGATTGCCAGTCTGTTGCTGGCTGGTTGTACCAGAGTTTTAAATTATCTTTTTTAGTAATTATTGTTGTATTGCATGAAACTAACCCTATAATTACTGCTAATAATAGTAGATTTTTGTGAATTTTCATTTGTTGTAATTATATTTTATCTATAAACTTAAGAAATGTATTTGCATAATATTCACCAAGTTTTAATTGTCCGCTTGTATTATAATGAACGTTTTTAGGATGTTTTTCTAAATTAGGAGTAACAACAACTTTTACATTTGATAGTTGTTGTTCCGCCTTAAACCTGGCTGAAATTACATGCTCAACTCCCGGACGTGCCTTCTTAACTTTTTGAAGTTGCGGACTATCCTTCATGCTCGTTAAAGTCTCTTTACTAACAGAGCACCCAATAAAAACAGGTAGATTTGGTAAATCTAGATCTTTTCTCAAACCTTTTATCAAAAATTTCAAATTATCGAAGTACTCTTTTCCTAAAGAAACTTTTGTCATATCTTTTCCTCCTTGTTGCCACATAAAACCAACAATTTCAATATTGGCTTCTTTTTGAGCGGCTTTTATTTTATCAATTAAGACCTTGTACAAATCACCTTTTCTACCATCATTGGTCCGGTTTGCTTGCTCTTTTGTCCAATTAGGTGACCAAGCTAAAATTCCGGTACCTCCGAAACTACTTTTAATAATTCCTATAGTCTCATTGGGGTATGACTTTGAAATTTCTTCTGCTAAAGAAATTTCAGGGCCAAACGTATTTCCGGACAAACCATACTTTGTCTGCCCCTTATTTGACGGTTTAAAAGGTTTCAATATTTCCCATTTCCCATTTTCGAACATTAATTTATGCGCATCTCCGTTACTCAGATAATCGGGTAGTTTTGAATCTTCGCCCCAACCTACCATATTGGACTGGCCTGAAAGGATAAACACTTTAATTGTTTTATTCCCTAATTGTAAATTGTTTTTTTGAGCAAACAAAAGTGATGTACAAAAAATAAAAAATAGGATTGAATTGATTTTTTTCATGATATGTGCTTATTTTGTTATTGAAAATACTTCTTTATATCCTTCCTAATCATTTAGTGACGATTAAAAGTTACTTTTATCTTGACTGCAAGGTATTAATATGATTAAAATTATAAGATTGTAATACCGTTAAATCATTCTCCTCATTGCTACTTACTTCTGTTGTTTGAGTTGGTAGGTACTGTCATACAGATCCACTTGATTTCTTCTCCAGCGGTTTCCTTCCAAATACAGCACTTGTGGGCAAGAAACATCCCAATCGCCTAATTCTTTGAGCATAGATTCAACCAAATCCCAATGTTCACTTGCAACGTTATGTTGCTCAGAAACATCATTATCCAAATTAAATAATAATGGTAAACGATCTGGGAGTCTCACTAATTTCCAGTTTCCTTTTCTAATTCCGGCACTAATAGTAAAACGCCACATCATAGTATCATGAGGATTCCCAGCTACTTGATTCATTATATATGGGTATATATTCACGCCATCTAGTTTGTCTTTCGGTTTTGTTTCTCCACCTGCTAAAGCCACAAAAGTAGGGGTAAGGTCTAATGCGGAGATTGGCTTATTGTAGTATCCACTTTTAAGTTGGGCAGGATACGACATCACAAAAGGGACACGAATACCACCTTCTAATAAAATTCCTTTTTGTCCATTGAGTGGTGCATTTATGGAGGCATTATGATTACATGGACCACCATTATCGCTTAAAAATACCACGACGGTGTTTTCGTACAGGTTTTGAGCCTTTAGTTCCTCCATTATTCTACCTATGTTTACATCCAATCGATGTACCATGGCACTATAGGTACGTCTTTTTTCATCTTTTATGTGACTGTATAACTGTAAATCCGCTTCTGTAGCTTGCATTGGAGCATGTGGCGCATTAAAAGAAGCATATAAAAAGAAAGCTTCGTCTTTATGTTTTTGAATAAAATCAACGCACTCATCACCTTTATCATCAGTGATATAAGTAATTGGTTGTGGTTTTTTATAGTTACTAATTATTTTATTTGGATACCTTTTTCCATTTGGTTTTGAAGGGAAATAGTTGTGACCACCACCTAGATAGCCCCAAAATTCATGAAAACCTCTTTTTGTCGGATGAAAATGATCGGCTTCTCCTAGATGCCATTTTCCAACAAGGCCGTTTACATACCCTAAGTCTGCTAATCTATCAGCGATCGTTTTTTCTTCTAATGGTATTCCAACAAAATTTTCATCAAATTGCGGTAAATCTACGATGGGGTTATTATCAAAACCAAAATTCACTTGGTTTCGCCCTGTCATTAAACCTGCTCTGGAAGGCCCACATACAGGAGCAGAAACATAGCCTTGTGTAAAGGTTATTCCAGATTTTGCCAATGCATCTATATGAGGAGTTTTTATTTGTGTACTTCCGGTAAAACCAACATCTCCATAGCCTAAATCATCGGCTAAAATGATAATGAAATTTGGTTTTTGATTACTATCTTGTGAATATATCAATCCTTGTGTTACAAATAGAGCTATACCAATAATTAATAATTTAATTTTCATACGTGATTTATTTTTTTGTGTAATTAATATCGTTCTGTATTTTTTTCTTCCAGCCGCTAGCATCTAGTGGTAATACATTGTTTTCTTTTGCCCATTTATCCCATTTTTTCTCAAGATCAGCTACAATATTGGGATACTTTTTAATAAGGTTGTTTTCCTCGGATCTATCTACAGATAAGTCATAGAGTTTCCAATTACCTTTATAAGAAGGTAGTCTACCTTTGGAAGCTACTAATTTCCATTTTCCTTGGATAACTGCTCGCTCTGCCTCATGTTCAAAAAACAGTGCCCCTCTTTCAAAAATGGAATCTTTAAACGCAGCAACTAAACTTTTACCTTGATACGATTTTATCTTATTTCCGTTGTTTGATGATGGATAAGTAGCCCCGGCGAGCTCCATAATTGTAGGCATAAAATCTATCACATGACCTTGTTGTTTAGAAATAGACGCTTTTTTTATCTTTTCAGGCCAATGAACAATTAATGGAGTACTGATTCCTCCTTCGTGATTGGAACTCTTATATAATCGGAATGGTGTGTTACTCATATGTGCCCATTGCTTTCTATAACTCTGATTAAAGCTATGGTCTCCTGGATTTGAAATTGTATCCGAATCAAAATCGTTCCCTTGAAGTTCGGCATTTCCACCATTGTCAGATAAGAACATTATGATCGTATTATCGAGTTCCTTTTTCTCTTCAAGTAGAGCTATAATCCTCCCTATTCCTTGATCCATTCTATCTATTTGAGCTGCATACACTTCCATGCGCATTTCCCACATGGCTTTTTCTTTTACTGATAAACTATTCCATGCTGGAATATTAGAAGGACGTTGGCTCAGTACCCAAGCGTTTGTCAAACCGCTTTCATTCATTGTTTTAAAACGTTGTTCACGGAAATAGTCCCATCCTTTACTAAATTTCCCCTTGTACTTTTTAATGTCTGGCTCCAAAGCATGTAAAGGCCTATGAGGAGCGTAATGGGCTACATAGAAAAAGAATGGTGTGGTTGCTTTTGAGTCGAAATGATCTTCTAGAATTTCTATGGTCGTATTATTAATAGCTTCTGTAAGGTAAAAACCATCAGAAGGTGTCAATCTTTCATTGTCTTTTGTTAAAGCATGAGGAGTATAATAGCTTCCTCCCCCAGATAGCACCCCATAATAACTATCAAACCCTCGTTGAATTGGCCAATTAGAATTGTCGGCTCCCGGTTTCATATTATTCTCGTAGGTTACATGCCATTTTCCTGTCATATAATTGGAATAACCAGCACTTTTGAGCACTTGCGCTATAGTGACGCTATTTTTACTAATGGCTCCTCTATAGCCTGGACGGCCAAAATCTGAAGCTGTCATCCAACCTAAATCGGCATTGTGAGCATACAAACCTGTAAGTAAGGATGCTCTAGAAGGACAGCACCGTCCTGCATTGTAGAATTGATTAAACACAATCCCCTTGTTTGCCAATCGATCGATGTTTGGTGTTTCAATTCCAGATCCCATAAAGCCGAGATCGGAGAAGCCCATATCATCTGCCATGATCAGTATAATGTTTGGTTTTTTTTCTTTTTGAGATGCTTTATTTCCTGAAGGACTACATGAAATTAATAAGAGGCTTAAACAAAAAGGGAGTAGATGTTTCATAAATGATAATAATTTTTTTTCAATTTATTGATTTTACCAGCCTCATCAAAAGTGAGTTCATCAAAACAAATGGAGCGATGGCAACTATTACTAGATAAATTCATGTTGTGATAAAAGAGGTAGCATTTGTCATTAAATTCTACAATAGAATTATGTGATGTCCATGAATTTACTACATCCATTACCTCACCTTGAAAGTTAAAAGGACCCATTGGGGTCTTGCTGGTAGCATATACCAAGGTACTTTTTTTTCTCCTACTATTTGAATATAGTAAGTAAAATAAATCATTGCGCTTAAATACAAAAGCACCTTCACCATAGAAGCTTAAATTATTTTTTTTATCTCCTTCATTTCCAGTTATTTTTATCCCTTTGATCGGTGCTGCTATTTGTCTGCTCATTGTATCTCTTCTCAATTAAATATTGCTCCGTGATCTAACCAATCAAGTATCTGCTACTGATTATTTCTAAAATCTATTCTTAAACGATATTTTTTATCACAGATATTGGTGAAATATTTTTCCATTGGAATTGGACCACAACTACCATTACCCAACGCTCCGTGTTCGAAATCGATGTTAAGAACATTAAAAGAATTTGATTTTAACTGATAAGGATGCGTAGCGTCATTCAATTGCTTCGTGGTATACTTTCTAAAAGAGAAATTTAAGGCGTTTTCTCCTTGAATTAGAAATCCATTTTTATCCGTAGTATAAAATTTAGCCCAACGGACTTCCGATTTGTTTCCGTTCTCTTGCGGACGTGCATAATTTACAAAATGCTCGTCTATATTGGCAGTATAGATCCCCATTTGCATCCCGGTATTTCTGTCTTTATAAGAACTTCCAGGACCTTTTCCGTACCATGTACTTTCTGAAATGGTTTTATGTAACTTTATTTCATAACCAATCCTTGGAAAAGTAAAAGGTTTTCTACCTCCCAAATAAGCAACATTCAAATCAATGTCAAGCAATCCGTTCCCATGAATGGTATATTTTTCAATGCTGGTAAATCCATTAGTATGCCCAATTGATTGCAGTTTTTTTCTAACATCAATCAGAACCTTGTTACTGTCTTTTTGGATTTCAACGCTTTGGACAGTTAATTGTAAATTGTGTAAATCAATAGCATCCCATGTTTTCCTGGTTTCTGGTCTTTTGTCATTATCAATATATGCGCGAGCAAATGATAATTCAAAACCGCCATCGATCATTATTTCATCACCTTTAACAAGTTTTGTGATTTCACCTGAGGCTTTGTTAAACTCTAAGAAGCCGTTGAGGAAATTAACGGTTACCTTATTTCCATTTTCTTTTACCGATACTTTCTCTTTAGTATTGATTTCTTTCAATTCTAAACGAGGTTCTTGAATCAGAAATTCTTCCCAAGCAACCAAATGACCTGACCTAGCCCAACTTGAATTGTTTTTAGTTTTGGCTTGAATTTGAAGTACAACTTCTTTGTTCTTCGAAAATTCAAAAGACTTCAACTTAAATATATTTTTTTCAGCAGCATTTAATTCAACCGCTAAACTACCTGTTCTTACTACGATCCCATTTTCCAATAATTGCCATTCGAAATCAAATGCATCGAGATTTGTTTCAAAATACTTGTTGGAAATTTCAAGGAAGCCTTTTGGGCTATCCACCAATTTAAAAGCAATATTCTGATAGGCTTTTTTTACCTCAACCGTTTTTGGAGAACTACTTAAGTCGGCCATAACCACACCATTCATACAAAAATTACCATCGTTGGGTGTATCGCCGAAATCACCACCATAGGCCCAATAATAATCACTTTCAGGCTTCAAACATTCGTCATGTGCTTTTTCGATATCTTTAATTTTATTACCATAAGCCCCATCTATATGCCTTGTAATTCCTTGGTCTGACCAATCCCAAATACATCCACCGATAAGCGCTGGATATTTTTCAAATACATCCACATACTCCTGTAAATTTCCAATACTGTTACCCATAGCATGGGCAAATTCATTTAATAGAAAAGGTTTATCAAGATTCATTTTTCCAATATGCTCCATATCTTCTACAGACTGGTACCTTCCAAATTTATGCTTTTTACCTCCTTTCCAAACACCACCTCCGTAGGTGTCGTATGAAACTGGATTTTCCGAAGAATGATAATGTGTAGGTCTTGAGCTGTCAATTTCTTTGGTGCGCTTTTGCATTGCCACCATATTCACGCCATTTCCTGCTTCATTTCCAAAGGACCACATAATGACACTTGGATGATTTTTATCTCGTTGTACCATGGCTTCCATGCGTTCAACATGTGATTTTTCCCAAGAGGGATCTTTAGCCAGGGATTCCGCACCATAGCGCATACCATGGGACTCTACATTGGCCTCATCAATCACTAAAATTCCATATTCATCACATAGTTTGTAGAAATAAGGAGTAGCAGGGTAGTGAGCCGTTCTTACGGTATTAATAGTATGTTGCTTGAGTAGTTGTACCGTTTTCTCAATACGCTCTTTTGGAATGTATTTTCCATAGATTGGATCATGCTCAATGACATTCACTCCTTTTATAAGGATTGGTTTTCCATTGAGTAAAAGTTCTTGTTTATCTGAAATACGGATGTCTCTAAAACCAATGTTTGTGCTTATTTGATCAACGATTTGGTTGTCCTTAAGTAAGTGTATTTGCAACGAATAAAGATGGGGATATTCGTTAGACCACAACTTAATATTTGTAACCTGTTTATTGAAATTTATGGACGCTTCAGCATTGATGGTTTGTTGAAATTTTTGAGTTCCATTGCTATCCAACAATGAGATTGAAATTTGGTAATCTTTCAGTTGCTGTTTTTTTCTGTTGTCTAGTTCTAATTGAAGATTAAATTGGGCTCCACCTTTTGTAAAGGGGGTGGTAACAAAATAATCTTTAAGGTGAATTTCGTTTTTTTGAACCAAAAATACATCCCTAAAGATTCCGCTCATACGCCAGCCGTCTTGATCTTCTAAATAGCTACCATCGCACCATCGAAATACTTGCATGCGTACTGTGTTTTTTCCTTTTTTGATGTATGCTGAAATATTGAATTCGGCTGGAGACCAACTGTCTTGACTGTAACCAACTTTTTGGTCGTTCACCCATAAATAAAAGGCCGAAGACACACTTTCAAAACGAAGATAAGTTTCTTTTTTATCAAGATTTTCAATCGTAAATTCTGTTTGATAAATTCCAACAGAGTTTCCGTTTTTTCCACTAATAAATGGTGGGTTTTTATCGAAAGGGTAGGTGATGTTGGTGTAAATTGGAGTACCATATCCTTGCATTTGCCAGGTTCCAGGGACTTGAATTTTATCCCATCGTTTTGGTGTTGCATTTTTGGGAACCTTACTTACATCATTAAAATAGGCAAAATTCCAAGTGCCGTTTAGTGATGTCACATCGTTAGAAGTATCATCATAGAAAAGTGTGGCATGAGGTGCTTCTTTATGTATTTGGGTAACATGTTGATTTTCCCAATCATTATTTTGAGATTGACTATACACACAATGAAATGTGAACACACCAAGTACTATAAGTAAGTTTTTTATTGTCATTTCTTTAATTTATTTTTCCAATTATTATATTCCTCAATTCGTTTTGTCTTTGAATTGCTATCGTAAAAACGAGCACCTTCTCCAATTCTATCATGATCGCCTAATTCTTTACGTCCTTTTTCTATGAGTATCATTAATTCTACTACTTTTTCTAGATGTTGTTCGGCAAGGTTGTATTGTTCCTCTTTGTCATTTGTCATATTGAAAAGTTGTACTTCCTCGACAGCATCAATCTTTCGTGCCCACCATTTCATATATGTTGGTTTAGCTAGACGTGGTAGCACCAATTTCCACTCTTTATTTCTTACTCCGTGTAAATTGGTATAAGCATAGTAATAGAATCTATCATGTGCGCTTTTTTCGTTTTTTAAAATGACGTCACTGAAACTATTTCCATCTATCGTTAATTTTGACGGGAGTTTTGCTTCAGCGATTTCCGAAAAAGTTGGCAGAAAATCCATTGTAGTTAGCAGTTCGTCATTTACAATTCCTTCTGGTATCTTTCCTTTCCATTTCATAATTACCGGTACCCGAACACCACCTTCCCAGGTTTGAGATTTATTTCCTCTTAAAGGAAAAGCGCTACCTCCATGATCTCCAATTTTAGTTTCATTCCACGGGCCATTATCTGAAGCGAAAATAACCAAGGTGTTTTCGTCCATTCCTTCTTCTTTTAAGGCCTTTAGAATTGCTCCCATACTCCAGTCTAATTCTTCGATTACATCACCATAAAAACCTCCGGCCGATTTCCCCCTAAATTCTTCTGATGCTCCTAATGGTACGTGAGGCATGTTATGTGAGAGGTATAAAAAGAAGGGTTTCTCTTTTTGCTCTTTGATAAAATTAACGGCTTCGTTCGTATACAATTTGGTGAGCTGACCCATTTCTTCAACAGTGTTAACCACTTTAATGGTGTCATTATTTCGAAGGATAGCGCATCTAAATTTATTCTGTTCAATTAATTTAGTAGACCCATTAAATTTTGGAGTACCATAAAAATAATCAAATCCCTGTTTTAATGGCATTTGATTTGGCGCTTCACCGGCATGCCATTTTCCAATACATGCAGTTTGATATCCTTTGGTTTTTAAAACTTCGGCAATCGTTAATTCTTTTGGGTGTAATTTAGGATGAAAGTTTTTTGTATTGTTCGGCTCTGCAACGCGAATTGGGTAGCTACCCGTAAGTAAAGCCGCTCTGGATGCTCCACAAAGAGGCTGGGCATAAAAATTTGTAAACTTTATACCTTCTTTCGCCATTTGATCTAAGTGAGGTGTTTTTATCTTTGGTGATCCATAACATCCCAAGTCATTATACCCTTGGTCGTCAGTTAAAAATATGATGAAGTTTGTTTTTTTAGTCGTAGAATTCTGAGCATAGGTGCCTTCAACATAGAAAACTGCCACAAGAACCAGTGCTAATTTCTTTAGTGGATTTAAAAATATAGATGATTCTGAAGGCTGTTTATTGGGCATGTTTAAAAAATTTATGTTATTGTTTTTTCATGTCTTTATCTTTGAAATTTCACTTCAATTACCTCATACAGCCCGTCGGGACCGGCATCAGGATTAGGGATTATCAAAACTCCATCTTCATAGTTGTAGTCCACCAACTCACCTGTACGCAACAGATTTACTGATATTACTTCAGGTACATTTGATACTCGAATCGGCTTACTTGTATGGGTTCCAGTATAATACATCTTTTTTATTTCCCCATGTAGAAGCGTCAGCTTGCTGACCAGGACGAGTATATAGCCACCAAGTAGGAGCTTCATAATCCTACTTTATTTCAATGGCTCCCATATCTGGTGCACCAATAATTTTATTTCCTAAAATATCTTTTTTTACTTTTAATCCAATATAGATTCCTTTCTTATCGTTCGGAATCAATGGAATTTCAATTCCTTTATTTTTGATAAGATTAATATTGGTAGGCGTATAGTCTTTAATTTCTTTTCCTCCAGCATTCAAAAATTGTGGATTTCCAATTATAGGAGACTCATCTTGGATTGAAACTTGTTTAGGCCAATTGTCTGCTTTTAAAAATAAATTGTTTTTAAAAATAATATCTTTTAAAGAAGATGCTCCTTCTAGTTGAGGTTGGTATTGATCACCTAAGACAGCTTTACTTTTCCCTTCTATATAAAATATATTATTCATTAGTAAAGCTCCCTTAGCTACTTTTGCAACTGCCATTTTTGCAAGAATATCACTTTTTACATAGATGGTATTGTTATAGAAATAGGAATTGTAAGGGCCATGACGCTCTTTGTTTTTACCAACAAAACCACTCAACCAATAAATTTTCCCTTCTTGAAAAGCGACCCCTTTTTTCTTTACACGATAGCCATCATTAATACTTACATTATAACGATAAGCGCAATTGTAATTATTTCCTAGAATTTCTGCAAAACCACCGGCATTATTTTCACTTACATTGTATTGTACAATAATATCTGAACAATTAAAATCGATATGGCATCCTGCGGAATCTGCTGGTCCGTACGCATTTCTAAAAGAATTGTGTTCTATCAATGCTTTTTTACATCCCCAAGTCCAAAGTCCACTTCCGCGTCCCCATTTTCTACTGTCATCTTTGGAGCCTGAAAAATTCACATTATTTCCTTTTACATGCGCATTGGTAACTATACTAAATTGCATTCCTGGTCCTCCGGTTTTAAAAATCTTATTATCGTATAACTTTAGATCTTCCAGTTTTCCTTTGAGTTTGATACCTGTATGAGAGACATTACTCACGGTGCAAGATTGTACTAATACATCCTTTAAAAGTGCATCTTTTCTTTTATTTATAAAGCGAATTCCCCATCCATAACTTTGTGTGCCATTGGCAGTTTTAACTTCTTTGGCACCTCTTTGAAAGTTTGGGTTTTCATAAAAGATATCTTTCACTTCAAGATTGCTTAAAGTAATGTTTTGATAGACTCCCTTTTTTGTAATGTTCACTAAAACGCCACAGCGCATTCCTTTTTTATTAAAATTAGGAGTTTTTCCTCCATTCGCCATAATTGTTATTCCATCAATTTTAATATGACTGCAATTAGTTAACAGAATGCCATTCATAAAATCTTTAGCGTTTATTATCGGGTTGCCACTTCGATTTGAAACACTATAGCTGCTTATAATTATAGGCTTTGATTGCGTTCCACTGAGGTTATTCCACTCAATTGTTCCGAAAAACACCTGTCCTTTTGCTAATAATATTTTATCTCCTCGCTTAAAATTAGTGCGACTAATTTTTGCGAGTGTTTTCCATGCCTTTTCTTTACTTTTTCCAAAGTTTCGATCGTTTCCTGTTTCAGCATTTACATAATAATTGGTTGCAAAAGCTGAAGTACTTAGGGATAGAATTATGATAATTGTGGCTAAATATTTGAATGGATTCATATGCGATTGCTATTTAAGTGTTTTTTTATTTTTGAAAGATTTCATAGTGGCATACCGTGGATCGTTATTTTTTTGCCTATGCTGTATAAAATTGTACAATATGTTAAAATCTATGTTGTCTTTTAGTAAAGGGTTGTTTTTGAGCTTCTCTAGAATTATAAGTGGATTCTTTTCTTTATAATTAAAAGCTTTTTGCACATCATTTGTATGTGGAACAAACGCCTCATTTTGTTTTTTTAGAATGGCTGCAGTTTGTTGATTTCTGATAATGTTATTTTTAAATTTTGTTAGGGTAGGATAGGCCCGTCCCCAATCACCAAATTCCAATAATGTATTTTCAATTGCTGCTACGGGTTTTTCCGGAATAATAATAATGTTGTGATGGATAGAGGTGTTTTCTACAGGGCCTGTAATATGGAATATAGGTGAGAAAAATCGCTTGTTATGTGCTTTATACGGTCGCAATCCATCATTGATACTTAGATTATAACGAATTTTAGTGTCTTTGGTTCCTATATTGATAGGTTGTCCCAGCTTGCTTCCATTATTGCAAATCAACATAAAACCTCCCCAATTATCGAAGCTATAGTTATATTGAAATACACTACCTATACAGTTAAAATCGGCATCATAACTTTGTCCGTCCCACTTTGCTCTATGATCACTAACTTCATTGAACTGAATTAAGGTATTGTCTGAACTCCAAGGCCAAATTCCTGCCGCAGCATCACCTTCTAGCATTACATCCAGTCCTTTTCTAATCACATTAAATTCAATAATAGCACCATCGCATCCGATTGGTACAATGCCATCACCTGGAACATTTTCAATTAAATTACCTCTAATGACCACTCCCAAACTTGGATGCCAGTTTGTACGTAGTATATTTCCTTTGGAATTGATGGCGTTACGCTCACAATGGTGGATGTAATTATTTAGAATTTGTAAATCTATAAAACGTGTCTTTACCTTTTTTCCTTTATTTTCCCAAAGAATACCAGCACCACCACCTTTTTTCTTTTCTAAAAGACCATTTACATGATGTATTTCCAAGCCTTCTAAAATGATGTGATGACAATCACCAAAATTTTCCGCACGAACAATAACACCGCGTCTTTTTGCTTTAGAACTTTTTCCTTGATTGGTGATTTCTAAATTTCGAACCTCCCAATACTCTATATTATATAGTAAAACAGTATATTCTTTCCATCCGTTCCCATGAATGGCAGGTTTCGATCCTTGTCCGTATTGGTCTATTTGTATTGGATTTCCTTTTTTTCCAGCACCTTTAGGCGCCAATTGACCTTGATACGATGTTCCTGCAGCAAATAAAATTTTATCTCCAGGTTTAAAAACGTGATTGTTTACTTTCCAGAGAGTCTTCCATGGTTTTAGTTCACTTTTTCCACTGTTTGAGTCGCTTCCAATTTCTGAATTAACATAGTAGTTTTTTGCAACTATTATATTGCTAATGAGTAGCAATAAAAGCAATGATAAAATTTTATTCTTCATGCTATTTTTTCTTTTTCTTAGTTTTATAGTTCGATTTGTCTGCTCCTTCAACGCTCCACTTGCTTACATAATCAGATACCATTTCTTTTTCTTGTGTTGGTAAATGGGCTTTTAATTCCTCTTTTAGGGATTTATAATTAGTGTCATTGGCTAGATTTTTCCATTCATTTGAATCCTTATAATGATTGTATAATTCTTCGCCTCCATCAAAATAACGGATATATCGATACTGTTTTGTTCTCACAGAATAATTACCTCTTCCCCAAGAAGTAATGGTTGGTTTTTTTAAAATAATTGATTGATTGTTCACGATTGGCAAAAGACTTTCTCCATCTACATAATCGGGTGCTTTTACCTGCGTATAGTCCGCAATAGTTTTGTATACATTAATAAGAGAAACGGCTTCAGAATAGCTACGAACTTTTTGTACTTGTTTGTTTCTAGTATCGTAAATAATAAAGGGTACTCGTGTTGCTTCTTCCCAAAGGGTGAATTTTTTAAAGGTCTTTTTTTCTCCTAAATGGAATCCATGGTCAGACCATAACACAACAATTGTATTATCTGCATATTCACTTTGTTCAAGTGCATCTAGTACGCGACCAACATTGTAATCTGCCCAAGAAATACAAGCGAGATATGCCTTTCTTACATCTTTCCATACGCCTTTGTTTAAGTAATGATTGTATTCTCCTTTTTTAGAAAAACTTTTTCCTACAGCTGGAATATCATCATAGTCAGTTTCATTCATAGGAGGTGCAATGATGTCTTTAGGTAGCTGGTCGAAAAATCGGGCAGGGGCATCAAAGGGTAAATGTGGTTTTACAATTCCAACGGCTAAAAAGAAAGGTTTGTTATGTTTTTCATTTAGTTTTTCAATACCATAAGAGGCAACCTGATGATCTATATGTTCTTCATCTGGGTTTAAGGTAGGCCTAAAAGAGTACTTACTGTTGTTTCCCTTAACATATCCTTCGCCTTTTCTAAACTTTTTTCTATTTGATTTTGTTTTAAGATAGTCGGTCCATTCCCGTTGATCTCTATCTCTTCCATGATGAATTTTTCCTGCACCATAGGTTAGATATCCATTTTCTTTTAACAACCTAGGCAAACTCGTATACTCCTCCATAAGTTGCTTATGAATATCATGTTCGTAAAAAGGGTATAAACCAGAATTGAATGGCTGCACTCCGTACAGCAACGCATTTCTGGAAGGAGAACAACCAGGAGCTGATGTATGAGCATTGGTGAAATTTACCCCTATTTTTGCCAATTTATCCATATTGGGAGTGATGGTTTGGGAATGACCTCCTAAAAAACCAGTCCAGTCATTCATGTCATCGATGGCAATAAATAATATATTAGGTTGTTTTTGTTGTGCTACCAGTGAATTTGTACTGAGGCAAATTAAAATTAAAAGTGAGTGAATTATTATTTTCATTTAGTTTGTGTGTTTGATTAAGGTTTGTTCCAAACAACAGTTTGTAATTTGGCTTCAAACGTTGTAATAAGTGTTTTGTATTTTTTATTTCTTGCTAAATTATTCCACTCATGTGGATCTTTTTTTAGGTCGTATAGTAAATACCCTCCGTCTTTTAATTTGGTAAAACGATATTGCTCTGTTACCAACCCATAGTTTCCAGTGGCGCAAGTATAAACAACATCCTCCCATTCAATTTTTTCATTGTTTAAAAATGGTACCAAGCTTTTGCCATGTAGGGTAAGGTTCTCAGGTTGTTCAATGTTTAGTAAGGCCAGCAGTGTAGGATAAATATCAATATTTTTCACTACATTTTCTACTACTTTGGCTTCCTTAGAATGTGGCGTTTTAATAATTAATGGGCTCCTTAATGATATGTTATATCCAGTGTTTTTACGCCATTTCCCGTGGTCTGTTAGGTGATATCCATGATCCCCCCAAACGATAATAATCGTATTGTCATACAAACCTTCCTCTTTCAAGGCTTGGATTACTTTTCCCATTTGAGCATCGGCATAACTGGTACTTGCCATATAACCCCTGATGAGTTTTTGGGCAGTTTGGTCAGAAACACCTTCGTTCCATCCAAAGGAAGTACCTCTTCCTTTAAAAGGATCTTTTGTTATGTCTTTATCAGAATTTTCTGGAAGATAGGCTAGTTTACCAGCATCCTCAGGGTACATGTCAAAATATTTTTTTGGAGCAACCCAAGGCATGTGCGGTCTTGCAAAACCACAAGAAATCATAAATGGTTTACTTTTGTCGCGCTGTTTTTTAATAAAGTCAATAACAGTATTTGCAGTTTTTCCATCATTCAATAGATCGTCTGGACCATCCACAGAAGCATACATTAAAGCTGCGGGACCAGCTCCTTTTTTTAGATATTCATCAATTTGATCTTGTCTACCTCCAATATCAACAATCCTTTTTTCTATTTCTGGACCTCCATCGCGGTATTTTCCTTTCCAATATTTTCCTGGAATGTCCCAAGCCGTTTTATCTACCCCTGGTACATTTCCGTGATACAATTTTCCGCTAGTTGCTGTCCAATAGCCATGTTCTCTTAACACTCTAGGCCAAGTATCTTGGGTTTGTATCATTTTTGGAAAAGTCCATACTTTTTTACCGTCTACCCAGGTTTGATTGTCGAATCGGGTACCTGTAAGCATCGCTGCTCTTGAAGGTAAACACAAGGGGTAATTCACATAGGCTTTGTTAAATCTTGTAGCCTCGTTGGTTAGAGCGTCAATATTCGGGGTAAGAGGCTCAGGTTCTCCATAAGCGCCAATTAATGGTCGTAAATCATCAAATGCTATAAAGAGTACATTCGGTTTTTCTTGTGCGTTGCAAATGTTTAACGCAGTAAAAACGAATACAAAGAAGAGTTTATAAATCACATTATATTGCATAATAGTTTATTTTAAAATGGACTTCTTTTTTAAAGGTTCATTAAATTTTTCCATTTGTTCGTAGAGTACTTTTTCCATTTTCTGTGCTATTTCGCGGTATTCTGGATTGTTATAAAAGTTAATGAGCTCATCAGGATCTGTTTTTAAATCGAATAACCATGGCTTGTCACTAGGCGAAAGAACTATTTTATAACGGTTATTTACTGCAGCTACCCATCTCCCATGTGCATTGGTGATATACACTGTACGATCATCGATAATGGTGTTTTTTGTACTTTTAAAATCTTTAGATGCATCTATACCATGAAAAGAATTTGAAGAATGATCTACATTCATTAAACCTAAAATAGTAGGAGTGAAGTCTGCCATAGTATAGGCTTTCTGTATTTTTTTTCCTGATTTTACAGCTGTTGGGTATCGCAAAATAAATGGTACACGCGCGGAGGTTTCATAGGGAAGCCCTTTATTTAGTTTTCCATGTTCTCCCAATAAATCTCCGTGATCTGAGGTAAATACAACGATGGTGTTTTCTTCTAAATTATTTTCTTTAAGATACGTTAGAATTCTTCCAATATTATCATCGATACACTTGACCATTCCGAAATATTGTGCCATTTGTTTTTGATTAGCAACATTTTTTTTCTTCTTTTTACCTTTTAATTTTAACCATCCGGGTATTTGATCCGGTGTCGGATGCATGGTTCTCGGATCTTCAAATTTTAAATGAGAATACATTGTGTTGTAAGGGGCTCTTACTTGATTAGGGCCATGAGGATCTGGAATAGAAAGCATCAAACAAAAAGGCTTGTCTTTGTCTTGTTCTAAAATTTTAAGAGCTCTGTTTACTAAAAAATCTGTGGTAAATGATTCTTTAGTGGCTTTCTCCTGCACAAAAACGCCTCCTCCGTATTTACTGATTTCCTGAGCTACTTTTACACCGTTTTCATCCTCCTCAAGAATTTTCCAATGTCCTCGGTTTATCATATAGCGATTGTGTTCAAACCCAAATTTTCTGGCCGGTGCAAACCCAGGTTTGTCTTCACCATCTAAATGCCATTTTCCCACATAAGAGGTCGAATATCCATTCTCTTTTAATATCTGAGCAAAGGTAATTACCTCATCATTTAAAGGCATATCATTTATGGGAGATCCAGTTGCAACTGGGTACAAACCACTAATCATTGAGGCACGTGAAGGTGTACATACAGGTGAAGTTGCATACCAATTTTCGCAAATAGCACCTTCTTTGGCAAGCCTATCAATATTGGGGGTTTCTACAACAACATTTTCTCCCCACATAAATGCTTGCTCCGCTGACAAAAGTTCTCTATAGGCTCCAATAGTTCTTAAATTATGTTCATCGGTATGAATGATTAACAGATTTGGTTTACTCTTTAATTTTTGTTGTGCAACCAGTTGCAAAGAAGTTGCAAAAACTAGTAAATAACTTAAGATTTTTAGGGTTCTCATTGGTGGAATTTAGTACGATTATTTATTTTAAAATGGTTCACTCAATTAATGTTTCACATTTAGGAGACTTCAATTGTAACTGTATATTTGACTGTTATTATTTCGTTTGGTTTAATTTGGATCTAATTTTTTATATAAATATTTTTAATTTATGTTAAACTCCTGATTGTGAGAAGTTTTTTTCTTTTTTTTTTGTTCAGAAATTTGTAAAAACACCACTGGAAGCCATGTTGGCTTTGGGTGTTGAAAAAACGTGTCACTGCATTTATAACGAAGCTTTCCCATTGTTGATATCACCTTGTTAAATTCTTGGGAGATTATCAGAAAAACTTATAATTTATTTTAGTTTCAGTTCGATTACTTTATCCATTCCATCAGGGTTGATATCTGAATTCGTTATAATGAGTTCTTTATTTTTATCCTTTTGTTAGATAAAGGTGAACTGTTACAAGAACGATTATGACTGAAATAATGAATTTCATCATTTTTTATTTCTAAATTCCAACACTGCAGGAGGCCCTTGTAAAAAACCTAAAGAGCATAAAAAAGTATCTGCATCCTCCATGGTTTGATAATGCATCTCTTTACTTTTATCTATATTAAAAAAAGCATGGTCATGACCTTTATATAAAATTAAATCACATCTACTTCCTAGATCCTCCATTTTTTGTTTATAAGCTTTTGCTAATGCTGGCTTAAATAATTTATCTTTTGTACCTAACATAATGAGTGTAGGAGGGGTATTTTCTTTTAAATTGTGATAGGGAGAAAAAGCTTCCCAATAATTTTTAACTCTACTATATCCATATCCTTCCAAACTATTATTGGCTACGGGGTTAAAAAGGACCAAGGCTTTAGGAATACAACTAACAGAAGTGTCTTCTCCTTCTTCATTAAATCCTTCTAAGGTTGCTATAGCTGCAGCAACATGGCCACCTGCAGAACCACCACTTGCAATAATTTTATCTGGGTCAACACCATAATAGGAAGCATGCTTCTTAAGATACCTCATAGCAGATTTTCCATCTTTTACACATTCTTTTGGTGTTGTTTTATGTTGGTTTTCAACTCTGTATTGAACATTAACAGCAACCATTCCTCGTGATGCGAAATAGGCACTCTGATTGTAAAAATGACTAAGTCCACCGCCTTTCCATCCGCCTCCATGAAAAAATACTATGGTAGGTAGTTTAGCGGTGTTTTTGTGATTTTCAGGGAAAAAGAAATGCAATGATAATTCCACTCCATCAACTTTCTTATACATAACTTTTTTATCAGGTACTGGATTTGCGTATACCATGACAGCATTTAGAAACAGTAGAAAGATGAAACTATTTTTTTTCATTGTTTAAATTTGTTTGTTATGAAATTATTCAGTGTTCTTTTTTTTACGTGTTCTATTAATTGGATGCTATTTGTAAAGAAGTATTCTTAAGTCCCTCCGATGTTGCATTAATTTCAATCATACCCTTTTCATCCATGGCTTGAATTAGCAGTAAGCATTTCCCCTTAAAAGCTTTACGATACTTGACTTTATGAGGAGCTAAATCTAGGATATCACCATTTTCAACTCCAATAATTTTTCCAGGTCCTGTAATCTCAAATTCAATTAAATTATTAGCATCAGGATGCATGGTGCCATTTTTATCTACCACTGAAACTTCAATATGTAGTACATCAGTTCTGTTTGCGCTAAGGGATTTTTTCGTTGTTTTTAGTTGGACAGCAGTTGGTTTTTCTGCACTTGTATGCTTCATTTCAGTAGCTACGTTACCTTTATTTTTAGCAATAGCTTTTAGTTCCCCTTTTTCATAAGGCACCATCCAAACTATTTGTCCTTCGCTAGTCATGTTCTTTTCACCAAGGGAATTTCCATTTAAAAATAATTCAACACTTTCGCAATTGGTATAAACAACCACAGGAATTTTTACTCCTTCTTTTCCTGTATGTGTCCAATGTGGGAGTATATGAACCATAGGTTTATCACTCCACAAACTTTGGTATAAATAATAATGGTCTTTAGGAAAACCTGCCAAATCTATAATTCCAAAATTTGCGGTACGTGCAGGCCAACCAAATGATTCTCCTAAGTAATCAAAGCCGGTCCATCTGAAATTTCCTATGTAATAATCGTTGTTTTCAACACGTTTCCAATCATCTCTTACTCCGATTCGAACGATAGAGTTATCATAGGAGGATTGATATTTTTTTGTAATTCCAGGAAAAACTTCTTTATCTGATAGGTCTGGAATCTTAAAAACCCTAGGTTCCATTTTTTTGAATTGACCAGGATTCTCCCAAGGGGCCGGATTGTCTTTTGTTCTATACCAGGTTTTTGTTCTATAAACACCCCTTGTTTGCAAGGTGTGTGTTATCTCTGTACCGATAATCAATTTATCGGGATGTTGTTTATGGTATTTTTCTAGAGCTCCTCTTAATTCTCCATGCCCATTAAATCCTGCGATATCTATATAAGGAGCTGAATAGCCTCTTCCTTGCGTAATAGGACGTGTATTGTCTAAGTTTTTAAGGAAATTTACTATTTCTTTTTGCGCTTCAGGTGTAAAACCACGCACTTCATTTCCAATACTCCAAATAACTACAGAAGGGTGATTTCTATCTCTTTTAACAAAATCAGTAAGGTCTCTTTTCCACCAATCTTTAAAGTAATTTCCATAATCATGGGTTGCTTTAGGAGTGCTCCAACCGTCAAAGGCTTCATCCATTACCAAGATTCCTAAGGTATCACACATGGTATAAAATTCTGGAGAGAAAGGATTGTGAGTGGTGCGTAAAGCATTACATCCCATGTCTTTTACCATTTTTAAACGTTTGTATAATACATCATCAGGTACAGCAGCTCCAACTGGTCCAGCATCGTGGTGATTACTGAGTCCTTTAAACTTTATTGATTTTCCATTTAAGAAAAAACCGTTGCTTCCTTTCCATTCGATTGCTCTGATTCCAAAAGGAGTTTTGTAGGTGTCTTTAAGTATTCCATCAACAAATAACTTAGTTTCCAAAGCATACATTACAGGTGTTTCTGGAGACCATAAATTTGGTTTTTTGACTTCAAACTCTTGATTAAAAGTTCCATCAACATCAATTGACACAAAATGATTACTTGAAACAATTGCTGTATTTTTAGCATCTAAAATAGTACTGACAACTTCTATTTTTTGTGAGCTACCTGTTTCGTTGCTAACTTGACCTGATAGATGAATAGTTGCGCTTTCAGCAGTTACATTTGTGCTCGTTACTTTTGTTCCCCATTGTGGTACATATAGATTTGAAGTTTTTGTTAACCATACATGACGGTAAATTCCTGAACCGGTATACCATCTTCCACTTGGGGATTTTGAATTATCGACTCTAACGGCTAAACTATTGGCACCTTCCTTTAAATAAGGAGTTAAGTCATAACTAAAACTAATATATCCATAAGGTCTCTTTCCTAATAGTTTACCATTTATATATACCTCAGAATTCATATATACTCCATCGAACTCTACAAAATATTTAGCCTCTTTTTGAAGGTTTTCAATAGGGATGTTTTTACGATACCATCCAATTCCAGTTGGCAGATATGCACCGGCGATTCCAGCGGGATTACTTTCGTCATAATTCCCTTCAATACTCCAATCATGTGGCACATCTAGCTGTCTCCAATGTGTGTCATTAAAATCTTCTGACGCTGCGTTATCAATGTCTCCAAGCTGAAATTTCCAGTCAAAATCTATGGATTCTCTTTGTCTAATAGGGTCACTATGTATTGGGGTACAGGATACAAACTGTATGCTGATAATAAGTGTTAGGACAGTATTTAATATAGGATTAAAATTCATATTTTTTCTTAAATAGCTCCGTGGAGCTTTGATTTATTTAGTGATTGAGTTTAAAACAGTAATTGATAAAGGGGGCAATGTCAATGCTATTTTATTTCCATTTAGTTTTATTACTTCTGAATTTGTAATGTGTAATTTTCTATCGCTAGGTTTTTCTCCTTGCAGTGCAAATCTTGAAAAAGACACCACACTTTCTGAGAGTTGATGTAGTGATATTTCCACTGTTTCTTCTTTGTCATTTTTATTCATCAAGAGCACATTGTATTGATCGCACCTTTTATTTTTAGAAGCAAATGTTCTCACATGCCCAGAAATTTGTGTTGTTTGAACAATGTTCTCTAAAATTTGATCATTTACTAGTTTTACTACTTCAGCAATGGGCTTTCTTGAGTTGTTGTCCGTTCTAAAAAGTACAGCAATATCATTGTCATCATTATCTGTATTTCCTCCCCAAGGAGAGTGGGTTCCCCAGAAATAAGAATAGGCCACATTGGGTTGTGAAATTTCATTCATTAAGACATCAAAATACCAGAGCGCTTTATAGACATTATTTACACTCCCCATTCCTTTATCTGGAGATACTCCTGTTTCAGTAATTAAAATTTCCAAGCCTGGTTTTTGAGAATTGCGTACGGCTTTTTGCATTTTCTTTATATTAGGAATGTAGGTTCCTCTATGTGTTTTCCAAAGTTCATAATTAGTGATTGTCTTTATATAAGGCCACATATATTGATGACTTGAAGTGAAGTCTATTAATGCAGGGTAGTTTGTAACAATGTTTTTGAAATATTTTACATTGCTTAGGATACCGGGGCCAACTTTAATTGTTGGGTCTGCGGCTTTCATGGCCTTTGTAAATTTCTGATAACAGTCTGCATATTCTTCTAAAGACAATAAGTTTTTATGATGATCTACTTCATTACCTATCTGCCAATACGCAACATGGTATTTTTTTTTCTTTGCATATTTCACCCATGCTACGGCGGTTTCAATTAATACATCTAGTGTAGGACCATCTTTGTATTTGTGAGAAAAAACATTTACTACAACAAGAGGTTTACTATTTAATTGTTGGCATAAACTCATGTATTCATCAAAATCCATGGCGTTTTTAAAACTACCATCGGAATGTACCGCCCAGTTCCATTTTCCTGGAGCTTGACTCATAGTTGCAATTGTTGGTCTTAACCCATTTTCTACCTTATCGAAAGGAGGAGTATGCCATAAATAATTATCCGCTAAATGACCATAAGGAAAACGCAAGGATCCTGAACCCAATTCTTTAATTGCGTTTTGCATAGATTGGTTAGGATTCGAACTGTTTTTATCTGAATCTAGTAACCAACATAAATTTGCAGAAGCAACTCCACGATTTACATTAGATTTTTTAATGACTGAATAATCTACACTAATTTGTTCTTGGGCATAACTATTAATTACGATTAGGAACAAACCGATGAGTGAGAGACATCTTACTATGTTAGTTTTAAGTACGATCATTTCTTTTTTCTTTCTTTAGATTTTATGAAATTTTCGTTTTGGCTAGGGTATTGGGCATTTACATCTTTGCGCCATGCATCCAAGTTGTTTTTTAGTTTTTCTGCAATGGTTGGATTTTTGTGAACAAGGTTTTTTGATTCTGAGATATCCTTTTTTAAATTGTAAAGTTCAAAAGTGTTGGTTTCAAAATTTTCTATTAATTTCCAATCTCCCATGCGGATGGCACTGTAAGGAACACCTCCTTCTTGATGATAGTGTGGATAATGCCAGTAAATAGCTTCTCTTTCTTCAGTGTTACCTTGCATTAAAGGAAGAAGACTCTTTCCGTCTACCGTTTGAGAAGTTACTTTTTTTGTGGTGATCCCCGCTAGATCCGTAAGCGTAGGGTAGTAGTCCATAGAAATTATTGGCGCTGCTATTTTTTTTCTTTTAAAGTTATTTTTTGGAACATAAATGATCGTTGGTATTCTAACTCCTCCTTCATAAATATCACCTTTTCCATTTCGTAGCGGTGCATTATTAGTGACTGTTTTTTTTGATTTTCCAATGAGCCCACCATTATCAGAAGAAAATAGAATGATGGTGTTTTCATACATTCCTTTTTCTTTTAGTTTTGCTATGATAGTACCTACAGCGTCATCGGTATGTTCCACCATGGCAGCATAGGTTGGGTTTTGATGCCTTGAAGTTGTGTCTATTAACTTCGTGTATTTGTCTATTTTTTCCTGTGTAGCTTGAAGTGGTGTATGTACATTGTACAACCACAGATTTACAAAAAATGGTGCGTCGCTACTTTCATCAATATAATCGCACACCTCATTTGCCAATCTCTCGGTTAAATATTCTCCTACAGGACCATCTTCCAATCGAGGATTTCCATAGGGTGAAAAATAACCTGTGTATCCTTCTTTCTTATTTCTATTGGGAGCTCCCTTTTTCCATCCTCCAATATTTAAGTCAAAACCATGATTTTCAGGCCAATTTTCTTCTTTTTCTCCAAGGTGCCATTTCCCAAAATGCGCTGTGTTATAACCAGCATCTTTAAAAGCTTCGGCCATTGTATATTCTTCAGAATCGAGGTACATGGTCCAATCTGGTACATTTAACTTTGCCCAAGGAAATTTGTGACCTTCTATCCAATCTGTAACATGGATGCGTGCAGGGTATTTTCCAGTAGCTATGGATGCTCGCGTGGGTGAACATACCGTACAAGCACTATAGGAGTTTGTAAATTGTACACCTTCATTGGCTAGTTTATCAATATGGGGACTTTGGTAAAGGTCACTTCCGTAACTTCCTAAATCTGTCCAGCCCATATCATCGACCAAAATTAATAGGACATTTGGCTTTTTTTTCTGAGCATTCGTACAATTAATGAATAGTAGGCCAAGGAAGAAAATAGAGAGTTTTTTTAACATGATGTTAGATTTAATCGACATTTAAATAAGTGGGGGCAGCAAACTGAAATATATCAGAAGGCGTCCTTGCTTCTTGCATTAATTTGGTGAGTTCCACTACAACTTTAGGATACTGAGAAGCCAAATTGTTTTCTTCGCTAGGATCTAGGTCTAAATTGTATAATTCAATTCGTTGGTTCGGTTTTTTTAATACATTGTATTTTATACCTTTCCATTGCTCCTTTCTAATGGCAATTCTTCCTCCTTTTTCGTGGAATTCCCAGTATAAATAAGCATGTTCTTTTTGAGTTTTTTCACCTAATAGTGTAGGTAAAAATGAAATGCCATCTAGGTTTTTAGTTATGCTTTTACCTGTTATATCTGCGAGTGTAGGCATGATGTCCCAGAACGCAGAAATATGATTGGAAGTGGATCCTGCTTTAATTTTGTTAGGCCATTTGGCAATCATTGGTACGTGCACGCCACCTTCATACAAATCTCGTTTGTAACCTTTGTAAATTCCATTGCTATTAAAATAATCTGGATCTGCACCACCTTCTCTATGGGGACCATTGTCTGATGTGAAAATAACGATGGTATTGTCTGCGATACCAAGTTCTTCCAATTTATTCATGAGCTCTCCAACTTGAGAATCTAAGTGGTTTATCATGGCAGCAAAAGCTGCGTGAGGGTTTTCTTGTGAACCATAACCACCATTTTTATAGGTTGGTCCATCGTCAATTCCTTCAAATTTGGTTTCGGGAGCTAATTTTCCTTTGTATTTATCAACATACTTTTCTGGCAGTAATAACTCCGCATGCGGTAGGGGCGTAGCATAGAACATAAAAAAGGAAGTATCTTTATGTTGTTCAATAAATGATAAAGCTTTTTCATGAATTAAGTCTGGAGCATATATTTCTTGCCCTTTTCCTTCATTCCCCTGAAGTATAATTTTCTCTTGATTATACCAAAGATGGTATGGATAATAGTTGTGTGCAATACGTTGACAATTGTATCCGTAAAATTCATCAAATCCTTGCATGTTTGCGTCTCCTTCAGAACCAGGGAAACCAAGGCCCCATTTTCCATAAACGGAAGTTTTGTAGCCTTGCTCTTGAAGCATTTCAGCCAAGGTATATGTGTTGGCAGGTAATGGGTGTTGCCCCTCTGGACGCACTTCTTTATTTCCTCTTATTACAGTATGCCCTGTGTGCATTCCTGTTAATAAAGCCGAGCGAGAAGGGGCACACACTGTTGCTCCCGAATAATGTTGGGTAAATACCATTCCTTCTACCGCTAGTTTATCAATATTAGGGGTGTCAAATTTATCTTGCCCCGTAAGACTCAAATCACCATATCCTAAATCATCTGCTAGAATGTAAATGATGTTTGGTTTTATATCTTCACTAAGCGCTTGCGTTTTTACAGCTTGTATGTTCTTTTTACAACTTACGAAGCACATTGCAAGTAGTAAGATTCCTAAATATCCTCTTTTCATATTGTTACTGTTTTATTTAGAATTAATTGTGGTAGTATCACTTATTAGATGTTCTGAAGAAGCTATGATCTCTATACCCCCTAGTTCGTTTCTCTTGCTTTTAATAATTAACATACATAAGCCATTAAAAGCTTTTCTGTAATTTGCCTGAAATGGTTCTGTAGTGGCTGCATTTCCGTTTCCTACGGCAGCAATTGTTGCGGGACCTTCTATGTTAAAATTGACTAAATTATCTGCCAGCGGACAGAAATTACCGTCTTTATCTACCACCTTTACAGTAATAAATGATAGGTCTGAGCCATCAGCATCGATTTCTGTTCTATCTGGTGTTAATTCTAGATGATGTGGTTTTCCAGCAGTCACAATTTTCTTTTCAACTACAACTTCTCCGTTTTTATAAGCCACTACTTTTAGTTCTCCCGGTTCGTATTGCACGTTCCAGTTTAATCTGTAAGGAGAATCCCAAGTTGTTGCTGGTTTTTTCCACCACTTAAATTCTGCAGGAATAGTTGTTTTATCAACACCCATCACTTTTTTACCCAATGATTTTCCATTTAAAAACAACTCGGCTTCATCACAATTTGTATAACAATACACAGGGATTTCTTTAGGTGGTGTTTGTTCCCAATTCCAGTGTGGTAAAATATGTACCATGGGCGCTTCGGTCCATCTACTTTGATAATAATAGTAGCGGTCTTTTGGAAAACCACATAAGTCTACTATTCCAAAATAGGAACTTCTTGAAGGCCAATCGCCTCCCCATTTACCATGTGTTTCATTGTCTCTTCCGTTATAAGGAGTTGGTTCCCCTAAATAATCAAATCCAGTCCAAACAAATTCCCCTATAGAAAGAGGCATTGTTTCTTGTGCATGTGTTTCAAAATCTGGAGGGTATGCCCAAGGTGGACTTACAATATCATAACTTGTCACTTGTAAGGATTCATGCTTGTCATAATTTTCTAGAGGTAAGTGGTAAACTCCCCTTGAACTAACTGTAGAAGCAGTTTCAGCTCCGTATACGATATAATTTGGATGCTTTTTTAAAACATTGTTATACTGCGTAGGCTTATAGTTAAAACCAACCAAGTCTACAGCATCTGCCAATCCGTTTTTAATACATTGAGGATAATGATTAAATCCGGCAGTTACTGGTCTAGTAGGGTCTTCATTGTGACAAATGTCTACTAAATGTTGTGCTAATTGACCTCCGTTTTTAGCTCTTTGTTCTTTGATTTCGTTTCCAATGCTCCACATAACCACGGATGGATGATTGCGATCGCGTTTGATCATATCTCTTAGATCTCTTTCGTGCCATTGGTCCCAATACTTGTTATAACCGTTTTCAACTTTTGCTAGTTTCCATTCGTCAAATGCCTCTACTTGAACAAGAATTCCCATTTTGTCACAGAGCGCTAGTTGCTCTGGAGAAGGAGGGTTGTGGCTTGTACGAATGGCATTTACACCAATACTTTTCATTATTTCTAGTTGGCGTTCCGTAGCTCTATAGTTTACGGCACTTCCTAAAGGACCCAAATCATGATGTAAGCAAACTCCTTTGAATTTGACTTGTTTACCATTTAACTCAAAGCCTTTTTCTTGTGAATATTTTATGGAACGAATACCAAAAGTAGTTTGGTAATCATCTAGTTGTTTTCCGTTTTTTAAAATAACGGTATGTGCAGTATACAGGTTTGGATTATGTACATCCCATAAGATTGGGTTGTCTACTATTAAGGTGTCTTTTATTTGTGAGGTCGTTGTTAGGTTGAAGCTTTTTTCTGTGGTAGAAACTTCAACACCATTACTGTTTAATATGGAGGTTCTTAGCGTATAATCTCCAGTGAATTTATTGTTGTTTTCAAAGCTTGTTTCAATCACTACTTCAGCTTCGTTGTCAGTGATTTTTGGCGTTGTTATGTAAGTGCCATTATAGGCAATATTTACGGGGTTCTTAATTGTTAAAAACACATTTCTATAAATTCCAGCACCTGGATACCAGCGCGCTGATAATTCTTTGGGAGCTACACGTACCGCCAATACATTTTCCTCACCAAATAGTATGTCTTGTGTTAAATCTACTTCAAAACCGATATATCCAAAAGGTCTTGCTCCAATTTTTTTACCATTTAAATAGACTTCGGCATTGTTCATTACTCCGTCAAATTCTAAGCTAATTTGATTTCCTTTTTGGGAAGTCTCTATAGTAAATGTCTTTCTATACCAAGCGGTTCCATAAATCGGGAGGCCTCCTGTTCTTGCATCATTTGCTTTGTCAAAGGGGCCTTCAATTGCCCAGTCGTGAGGAAGCTCTAATGTGCGCCAATTGGAATCATTAAATGTAGGCAGGTGTTCTTGTCCAACTTCTCCTTTTAAAAATTGCCAATTTTGATTAAAAGATGCTCGAATTCGTTCTTGTGAGCTCGTACAAGAATGTAGTAAAATCAACAGAAAAAATAGACTTGCTAGTTTTAGTATCGTTGTTTTCATGTGTTTTAGTTATAGATAATGTAATTGACAAATGAGAATAAACTCCTTGTTTTGATCATTCAATTCGTACTACTAACTTGTATGAATTGTGATTCGGGCATTTTTAAACACCACTATTATTTCTAATAGTGGTGTTTTTATGAATGATGTCATGAGTGATAAAAACCTTTAGACACGATCATTATTTAAGGTTGAATTTCCTTACACTTATTTTTTACCATTCGGTTTTTTGCTCCAGCAAATTGTTTATTAAAACTTCTTGTTGAGGATAGGGTAATGATAAATGTTTTTGAGGGTTAAAATTTCTTACACAACGCAATTGTGCGGTATGTTTTTTAGCATCGTAGTCAGAATTAAAAATAATTGATTCTTCTAATTCATTTATTTTAGTTTCCAGTAAGCCCCATCTAACCAGGTCAGATTTTCTGTGCCCTTCAAAGCAAAGCTCTCTTAATCGCTCATCAACAATTTCAAGGAAAAATTCATTTTTCCCTCCTATTGCTTGTGGTTTTACAGTGGCTAAGCTTTCAAGTTCAGCCCTGTTTCTTACTAAATCAATAGCAGCAATTGCTTCGGCAGTTGGTCCGCTTAATTCGTTGGTCGCTTCTGCAAACATCAACAATACATCTGCAAACCTAACAATAGGTAAGTTGATCCCTGTGCTTGTAGCTGAAAGAGGAGAAGGAGTTTCTAATACTACTATGGGAGTATCTTCTAAATTACTTGCTTCAATATCGTCTGGATAGATAGGTTCCCATCTTCTAAATTTACCGATACCGTAACCCCAAGTTAATGGACCTGCCAATTTACTTATTTGTCCATTACCTCTTCCGCTAATACCGGGTACATTCCAAGATTTTCTTGCATCACCTTCTTCGTAAGTCAATTCAAATATTGGAGAAGGATTAATAAGTGGATCAGAATAAGGTGTATTTATTCTTGGGTTTGGTTTGTAGAGTAAGCCATTTGTATAGCCTAATTTTCCAGAAATACCAACACCTAAATCGGAACCATTTTTAAATACAATTTCAAATAATGTTTCACTCAATTCAAACCTGTTCTGAATATAATTTAAAAAGAGTTCTTTGTAATTGGGATTTAATACGTGATTTCCATCGGTCATTATAATTTCACAATGATCTTTGGCTGCTTGATACGGGTTTTTTCCGTTAATCTCAGAAGCTTGTAAAGGATGTCCTGCTGCTTTTAAATAGGTTTTGGCAAGTATGGCATGGGCCGCCATACTATTGGCATGACCGGGTACATAATCTCCATCAAAAGCACTTGGTAAATGTTCCGAAGCAAATGTTAAATCAGTGATGATTTGTGTATAAACTTCTTCTAAACTAGCAGGAGCTTTGTGGTTCGAATTTTGATCTACCGTTGGTGTTAGTCTTAAAGGAACTTCATTCCACCAAATGGTTAATTGATAGTAGAAGAACCCTCTTAAAAAACGGGCTTCACCAATGAACCTGTTGTATTCTTCTTCTTCAAAATTATTTGGGTCGATGTATGTAATGAAATTATTAACATTATTAATACCCTGATAAAAGGTTTTCCAAGAATCAGTGATCTCTTTGGTAGTTTCATTATGCGTATAAAGATTTGTAGGAGTATCTTCTACCCAACCTTTAAGTGCATAGCCTTCATCCGTCCCATAGTCCATCATTAACATACGGTCGCCTAAGGTTTGTCCAGAGCTTAAAGAAGAATAAATACCAGCAAGAGCAATATTAATTTCACTTTCAGTTTTATAAAATTTTTCTGCAGCCCATGTAGTTTCTGGCTCTAATTCTAGAACGTCTGTGCAACTTGTGATTATTGCTAATAATCCAATTATTAGCAAGCTCTTATTATAGATTGTTTTTATTTTTTTTGAAATCATAATTTTTAAAATTTAGCTGAAACAGAGAAACTATATGTTCTACTTTTCGGATATGCAGAAAAATCTAAGTTTTGCATTAAAGGGTTACCTCCAACGGCTACTTCTGGGTCGAATCCTGAGTAATTGGTCCAAGTATAAAGGTTCTGACCAGAAAGAGCCAACCTTAAACTTGTAAATCCAGAACGAGCATCTAAAGGCACATTAAAACCAAATGTTACTGTTTTTAATCTTAAATAACTCCCATCTTCAATATACCTTGTATCCCCTTTATAACCTGGTCGTGGATAAGGTGCGTAACCATTTGAATAGTGCGTTATAACATCAGTATCTGTATTCCATGGTGTCCAAGAATTAGCAACATTTGCTAACCTACTAAAACTAGAATTATGTGTTGGGTAACTCCATAGTGCTCTATTGGCATTAAATACATCAAAGTCATAAGACCATTGTAGTAATACTCCTAAATCGAAATTCTTGTATTTAAAGTTGTTGTTAAATCCACCAAAATGTTTTGGATACGGATCACCAATAACTACACGGTCATCTTGATCAATTATACCGTCACCATTTTGATCGACATATTTAGCGTGTCCAGGACCAATTCCAGGTTCGTAAGCTGGTAAGCCAGGCTTAAGGATATAAGGAGAATTAGGGTTTGATGCTGGGTCGTAATAGAAATCCTCTGCTTGGTATAAACCGTCAAAAACCAATCCATACATCATTCCTACTGGGGCTCCTACTTCTGATATGTAATAATATTCATTACCCCAGTCAATTTGAGGATCTGATTTGATAAATTCTTGACCTCCATTTAAACTTAAAATTTTATTTTTATTCGTGGAGATGTTTATACTTGACTGCCATTTAAATTTAGCATTATCAAAAATATGTCCTGAAAGAGATAATTCAAATCCTTCATTAGAAACCGCTCCTACATTTTGAACTACAGTAGGGAACCCTGCACTTAAAGCCATATCGGCGTATAATAATAAGTCGTCGGTTTTCTTATGATAATAATCCAATGTTCCTGATAATCTTGAATCAAGCATAGAGAAATCTACCCCAACATTTGTTTGAGCGGTAGTTTCCCATCTCAAATCTGGTACTGCAAAATTAGATTGCACAGCTCCCGGTTGATATACTTCACTAGCTCCGAATGCATAACCACTCCAAATACCAATTCCAAATTGATTGATAGAGGCGTAGTTTCCAATTCTATTGTTTCCTGTTAATCCCCATCCAACTCTTACTTTTAAGCTGTTAACGAAATCAACATTATCCATGAAATCTTCATTTCCAATTTGCCAAGCACCAGAGAATGAAGGAAAATATCCCCATCTATTATCTCCTTGAAACTTAGAAGATCCATCGGCTCTATAAGTTGCTGTTAATAAATACTTTTGATTTAAATTAAGGTTAACTCTACCAAAGTAAGACATCAAAACATTTTGAGATTTATCCGTCATGGCAATCGTAGGCTTGGTAGCAACATCTAAGTTTGAAATACCAAATTCATCCGTTGGTAAATTCTTATTCCAAAGTCTTGAAGTAAAGAAATTATTATGAACATATTCTGCACCAACTAAGGCATTAAAGCGATTTCGTTTTGTCTTTTTATTAAACGAAAGTGTATTAGATGAAGAGAATGTAGATCTTTCATAACTATTTATTTGTCCGTTAATCCCATTTTCCGATCGAGATCCTTGTTGTGTTTCCTTGGCATAAAATAATTCTTCCCTACCTATGGTAGTATTAAAACCATTGGTGGTTTTAAACGTAAGGTTTTTATTCATGTTATATGTTAATGCCGTGCTTATGCGAATATTATGTGATTTATCCTCACGTGTACTATTTTTGATGTTTTTTATAGGGTCAAATAAATTGACATAATCCTGATCATTTACACCAGGAATAAGTCCTCCTTCTTCTTCACCTTCTACTGTATTAATTGGTTCTACAGGTCTAAATAAGACAATGTTTCTCAATTCTTGATTCCCTCTACCACTTCTCATTCTTGGTCCAAATCTTTCAGAATTGGTATAGTTGGTACTTCCCCACAAAGACACTTTATCATTTAATTTATGTCTAATAGTAAAGTTATTGGTCCATTTTTTAAACCCTGTTGTAATTAATACACCTTCTTGATCTACGATACCTGATGAAAAAGAGATGTTTGTTTTCTCATTTCCTCCTCTAATAGAAAAGTTAGCTTGCGTCATTGGAGCCAATCTAAAAGCTTCATCTTGGTAATCTACTCCTTCTACGTCTCTATATAATTCTGGATCTATCCATTTATTAATAAAACCTCCTCGATAACTCTCATCACCTAAGAGTAATTGAAAACCATCTCTCGCAATTGCTTGTGTTTCTAGATTTTTCACAAACTGATATGGGCTCAATACTTTTAACTTTTTAGTAATTGATTGCATGGCAGTAGAAAGGTTAACCGTTACCTCTGTTTTTGAATTGCTTGCACCCGATTTTGTTGTAATTACCACAACACCATTGGCACCTCTTGATCCATAGATTGCTGTTGCTGATGCATCTTTTAAAACTTGAAAAGATTTAATGTCAGCGGTATTAATTGTACCTGGATCAAAGTCCTCTAAAGGCATTCCGTTTACAACATATAAAGGAGCATTTGAACTGGTAATTGAATTACCTCCCCTTACAACAATTTTTAAAGCTTCTCCTGGTGTTCCTTCACTTGCGCTCACATTTACTCCGGCAATTCTACCCGTTAAAGCCTGATCAAAATTGGCTACAGGAGCCACTTCCAAATCTTTGGATTTTATGGTTGAAACAGCTCCCGTTAAATCTCTCTTGGCAATGGAACCATAGCCCACAACCACCACTTCGTCAAGGCGTGCTATATCTGTTTTTAAAATTACATTAATAGTTTTTCGAGTACCAACCTTTATGTGTTTGGTAATCATACCAATCATTGAAATTGTTAGTACGTTTTCTGGTTTTGCGTTAATTACATAATTCCCATCAAAATCCGTTGTAGTTCCTGTATTCGTGTTTTTAATAACAATACTTGCACCCGGAAGTGGTATGTTACTTTCATCTGTAATTACTCCCGTAATGGTACTTTGTGAATATCCCAGTACTGTAAAAAGAAGAAATAGATATACTATATATGCTTTGTTTTTCATAATAAGATTATTGTTTTTCTGTAGCTACAAAATGAAGATCTGAAATAAATCCTTCTCCTCTAAGAGTAGATGATAAATCCTCGTCGTAATAAGTTAAATTTCTAAAGGCAATGGTAAATGTCGTATTGTCAATATAATCGGCTAAATCTAATTCACATCTTACCCATTTTCCATTTGCGTTTTTTGCATCATCCATATCTGGAACTCCTGAAAGTGGATATGGTGTCCCAATAAATTCGGTGCCATTATCCGCTATTTCACAAGTTAAAATGTCATTTATTTGAGTCCAATTTGTTCCCTCTATATCGCCCGTATAATTATCTGTAATTTGAATTTCCATACCCACAATAGTTCTTCCATCCGAGAAATAATCCAAAGGCGCTACATCTGCTGGTAAATTAATTTTAGTCCAAAACACAACTTTAGTGTCAAAACATCCTTTATAAGAAGCTAAATTAACGTGGTCAGCAATTACCCAAGTTTCCCATGGAGAAACTAATGGTCCCCAATAATTTGAACGTAAAGAATTGTTTCCCGTTACTCCTGCGTCTGCTCTTGCAGCAACAGCGTCTGGCGTAGATACTGCCGCATCTTTTCTCCAGATATGGTTAGCACTAACCCAACCAGCAAAAGGGTCTACAGGTATTTTTCTGCTGTAGCCATTTCCTCCTGCAGCTAAATTCTTATTGTTTGTAGGTTTTAAGCTTGGGTAGAAAAAGTAATCTACTGTAAGTCCTAAATCTACTGCTTCACTGGATAATACCACGGTAACAGTATTTTCAAAACTAACAACTTCATTGCTAATTGGGCTTACAATATTAATAGTGGGGTGTAATGTTTCTGTGGCTGTAATTGAATAACTTGGGTTTGCAGATAGCACTCCTGTTGTAGGGTCTATAGACAGTTTGTCCGCTTCGGTTCCTAATTCAAATAGAATATTTGAATTCCCTGACATTACCTCTGGGGCAACTGTGAAATTATCGGTAGCCGATGGGTTAAAATTGTATTTAAATGGACAGAAACTAATGGCATCTACCAAGTCTGGCCCTACATTTAAATGAAAAGCATCTAGAAAAAGTGTAGATTCTTGAGTTTCAGCAACTGTGGCTTTAATTGTAAAATAATAATCACCGTAACCGAAAGGACTCCCTTCCTCTATAATTATTTTTCCAGCATTTGATAAATCTGTTATTTCTACGGTATTTCCTGATTCAACTTCTATTACTTGAACAGTTTCAAAACCAAGGATTGTTACGCTGTTCATATAGGAATCACCAAGAACTTCTCCATCTTTCTTTATACTAACGATTTCAAAAACGAGCGGTTGGCTATTGGCATCTATGAAAGGCGTAGCCGATTCTATGTAACTAAATTCTCTGGCATTAAGAATTTCAGGGTATGATAAATTTTCAGGAGTTTTGACAAGTTCTAAGTCCACTCCAAATGACGATTCATCTTGACATCCTTGATTCAAGAAGGCTAAGAAAAATGCTAGAAGATACGAATACCTTAATAAATTTTTATTATACATGTTTATATTGATTATTGATTATTGATTAATTTTTATCAAATCTATAACATACATAGGTCTATAGATCTTCACATATTACCTCTTCTATACTATCTTTTACCCTTGCCTTATTTTTTACTTACAAACACTTTTTTCGTATGAATTAAAATTGGACTCTCCGTCGTTTTTTTCCTATGGATATTTTCAATTAACGTAGCTATTGTAAGCTGTAAAAAGGGGTGAAACATTGCTTTAAGGCGTCCATTCTCTATTACTAGTAGCAAACTTAGAAAGTGATACCTACAAATTTAAGTGCATGTGGTAGTTAATATCGATCACATATTTACTTTAAACTAGCACAGATTTTAAATGGTTATTTTGTGCTATTATTTGTTTTTTATATGCTAAAAAACACTTATAAAACGCAGTGTTTAGAACCGGTACAGTACAGTCTTAACGTTTAAGAAAAGTGAAAGGGAGTAATTTTGAGTATGGTGTAGCTTTGGTGATAAAAAAAGTTCACCATATAACTAGTTAACCTATCGTACATGGTTTATGCGATAATGGGTTTGCTGATAAGTCACTGTTGAAAATAGGAGGGACATCAATGAGACATAAAAAGAAATAGGAATTCATTTAATTTCAGGTTGTCTTTTTATGCGCTAGAAGGAGGCTTATTTAGTATAAGATTTTGGGGAGACACCAAACAATTCCTTAAAACAGCGGGTGAAGTAGGAAGGGTGGGTAAAACCGACCATATACATCACTTCGGAAACATTTAAATGTTCATTTTTCAGTAATTGCGCGGCTCTTTTTAAACGAACGTTACGTATAAATTCAGTGGCCGTTTGTCCCGTTAAAGCCTTAATTTTACGATAGAGATTGGTGGAACTTATTCCCAATATTTTACTAAGTGATTTCACACTGAGTTCAGAGTTGTCCATTTCCATTTCAATTTTTGCCAACAACTCCTCTAAAAATTTTTCATCGATCGAATTCACGGTTATCTCAGAGGGCTCTAACTTCAATTGTTGTAGGTATACTTTTTTTAATGCTTCGCGCTGCTGAATAAGGTTTTTCATTCGAACAGTGAGGTGTTCTAAATTAAATGGTTTTTGAATATAGTCATCTGCGCCTGTTTCTATACCTATTATTTTACTATCGATGCCACTTTTTGCGGTTAGTAAAATAAAAGGAATATGACTTGTTCTAATATCTTCTTTTAATTTTTTGCAAAACTCGATACCATCCACATTAGGCATCATCAAGTCCGAAATAATAATATCGGGTAATTCTTTAATGGTTACACGGAATCCTTCTTGTCCATCTTCAGCTTCTATAATGTTATAATTTTCGTTTAATCCAGCGGATAAAAAATCGCGCATATCTGCATCGTCTTCAACAATTAGTGCCTTTAAGCGTTTGTTCTTATCATTTTGTTTATCAGTTGATTCCTCGTTTTCTGGAGTAATGACTTCAACTTCTTCTAGTGGGGCTCCTGAATGTTCGTTAAGGGTAGGTTCTACAACTTCATAATTTTGTAATAATGTCTTTTCTCTAGGGAGGGAAAATATAAATTTGCTTCCTACATTTAAGACGCTTTCAAATGTAACAGTCCCATTGTGTAAGGTTGCATATTCATGGATAAGTGATAAACCTATTCCTGTCCCTTTTTGATTGGTATAGTTTGGTGATGAAAGACTATTAAAACGATCAAATATATTGGCTTGGTCCTCTTTACTAATGCCTTTTCCGGTATCTGAAACCGAAATGGAAATGTAATCGCTCTCTATATTGTTACTGTTTTCAGTTTCAATATGAACTTTGATAGTGCCGTTATCTGGAGTAAACTTAAACGCATTTGACAATAAATTATATATAATCTTTTCAACTTTTTCTAAATCAAACCAGATAATTTCAGATTCAATTTCCGAAGAGAATTGCAGAAAAATATTTCTTCTAATTGATTCCTCATTGAATTGCCCAAATTTCTGATAACAAAATTTAACAATATCATACTTTTGTATGCGTAATTTCTCACCTCCTGCTTCAATTTTTCTAATATCGAGAATCTGGTTCACCAACTTTTTTAAGCGATCAGCATTTCGCTTTACTAACAATAAACTTTTTAAAGTAGGGGCGTCTAATTGCTTGGTTAATAAATCATCCACCGGGCTACTAATTAATGTTAAAGGTGTTTTTAATTCATGGGTGATATTTGTGAAAAAACGGGTTTTTAGGGCTATTAATTCTTCACTCTTTTGATGTTCTAGTTTTTCGAATTTTAATTCATTTCTGTCTCTTTCTCTATTCAATACAATTTTTCTATAGACTAGAATTAATAAAATAAAACAAGTTAAATAAATAAGTAAGGCCCAGAAGGACAGATAAAAAGGTGTTTTGATAATTATGTTTAGTACTTTTTCTTCCCCATTAAACAATCCTTGATTATTACTAGCCTTTACTTTTAATTTGTAATTACCTGGTCTCACTTGTGTGTAGGAGACATAGTTTTGACCATCTTTTAAGATATTCCAATCGTTTTCATAATCTTCCAAGATGTATTTGTATTCTGCATCTTCCATAGAATTATACGGTAATGAAGAAAAATCTACTCGAAACGAATTTTCATTATACTTTAAAACAATGGAGTCTGTAGCGTTAATGTGTTTATTTAAAACAGCTCTAGAATTATATTTTACATAGGGCTTTATGTTTTTATTACTGATGGAAAAGTTAGTCCATTTAACAGAGGCAATAGCTTCCTTAAATTTTAAATCGGTTGTTTTTAAGGATGCAAAGCCTGTTTTTCCTGACAACAGAATAGTTTGCTCAGGCATTAATGTTATTCTTTTTATGTTTTTTAATCCAATTTCATCATTTGGAACCCTAATAAGGTCCTTTATTTTTTTGTCGGCATAATAGAACTTATTGTCCGCAATAAAATAGACTGTTGAGTCCATGGTTACGGCACTACTAACATTCCCTGTTACATTTTCAAAATGACGAAACTTGTTTACTAGTGGATTCCATTGGAACAATCCATTATAAGAAGAGATCCAAAGTGTTTTTTCTTTATCGAAAAAAAGTTGTGATACTGATTGATTCGGAGATTTTCCATAAAGATTACTATCTACGAAACGTTCAAATACGCCATTCAAAGTATAGAAACAATTGACACCTTTGGAAGTGGCAATCCACGCATTGTCATTTTCATCGAAGGCGATGTCATAGATAGAATTAGACGACAATGAATTCTCATTTTCGGTTTCATGCTTAAAGTTTACGAAGTTTAGGTCTCCATTGTTTTTTTTAACAACTTTGAACAGCCCTTTGTTAAAAGTACCAATCCAAATACTTCCCTCGGAATCTTGCGCAATGGTAGTTAAATAGTTGGACGTTAAAACATGCTCTCCTTTTAGTTTAGAAACATAGTTTAAAAAGACATCTTTCTTGGTGTCATAAATATTTAATCCTCCAGAAGTTACAATCCAAACAAGACCATTGGTGTCACAAAAAATATCTCTTACCTTATTGTGAAGGATTTTTGGAGGTAAATATTGGCTGTAGGAATTGTTCTTATAATCAAATTTAAAAACACCTTGTTGAGAGGCAATCCATACATCTCCGTTAGCTTGCTTTGAAAAATTATTGATTACAACACCATCTTTAAAGTAGGCAGCGTTTGTTGAAAATTGGTTTAAGAGTACATCATTTGCATCTAAATAAATCTTGTCAATACCAGCATCAGTAGCAATCCACAAATTTCGATGACTATCGAAATAGAGAGCGTTCACCACATTATTACTAATGGTAAAGGAATTATTATAATCGTGGTATAAATTAGTAAAATGCTGGGTTTTGAGGTCGAAAGTATTCAGTCCTAAATCGGTTCCTAACCATAACTGATTATCAACCTTGTGTACAGATTTAACTACACTGTTACTAATAGAATTATTCTTTTCAGAATGACTATACTGCCTAAATTTTTTGCTAATCGTATTAAACAAACACAATCCGGTTTCTGTACCAATAACTAAAATACTGTCATTTTGGATTTCTAAAGGTTTGATACTTAGTATTAAATTATTTGTGTGGTATAGCGAGTCGCTTTGTTGTAATTTAAAATGGGATATTTTTTTTTGTTTTCTATCTAATAAATTAAGCTTGTCGTAGGTGCCAATCCATATATTCCCATTTTTATCTTCATAAGCACATCGTACTACTTTATTACTTAAACTATTTTCAATACTTGGTTGATGTCTGTATTGTTCTATAAAGTTACCGTGTACATCATACATAAGTAAACCTTCTTCTGAACTAATTAATATTTCATCCTTAGAGGTAGCAAACAGACTGCGATATGGTTTTCCTTTTATTTTAGAATCATTGAGAGAAACGGAAGTCTCTTTAATAGGGTTGTAAATAAAAACATTGTTTGCCGTAGCGACCCAAATGTTACCGTTTTTGTCTTGAACAAGGGCATTAACATCACCAAAACTTTCAGAAATTCCATCTTCGAGAATGCAATTAACCGTCTTTCCTTTATAGCCATCATAAATTACTAAACCGTTATTAAAGCCAAACCAAATAAACCCATTTGAATCTTCAAGAATACAATTTGCTTTTCTGTCTATTACTTGTGTAGGTAGGTCGATATGCTCGAACCTATGATTTCCTTGCGCACTTATTGAACTCGCATAAAAAAAAATAAGTACTGTGTAACATAGTATTAGAAAGTAGTTCTTATAACTCATAATAGCATAAAGGCCTTGGGGCAATTAAAATGAATACTGTTGTTCAAATGTAAAGAATTAAAATGAGACCTAATAAATTGATAGGAGTGGCATGTATAATAGTAACGGTTATCAATCAAGATAACGGTGATGTTTGTGGGACTTGTTTTATTTTGATCAAAACTGCTTTTAAATTGAAATAGATGTAATCCTACACAAAATAAGAGTGTTCTTTTTTCATGTGCGGCTTATTTTTTTGAAACGATAATTTGGTTCATTTCAGCAGCTAATTGCTTCTTTATGTTGTTATATTTCTTTTTGGAAGCCACATTTTTCCATTCAAAGGGATCCTTGTTGTGGTCATATAGTTCTTCGGCTCCATTTCCATATTTTATATATCTGAAATCTTCTGTCCTATAGGAGAAATTTTGTTTTTCAACGGGAACGCTTTTTCCATAATTCCCTACGATTGTTAAAGCTCCATTTGGACCATTCCATTTTTTTGTTCTTGGATTTTCTATAAATGGACGCAGGCTAAATCCTCCTAAATCCCCACCGTTTTTATTTGTTTTATGATCTCCTTCTAAAGCACAATAATCAATCAAAGTAGGGTAGAGGTCAATTAATGACACAGGGTGTACAACTTTTTTACCTGATTTGTTTCCAGGGATTTTAATTATCAATGGAACTCTTGCGCTTTCTTCCCAAGGAGAATTTTTAAAGATGTATTCTTTTTCTCCCATTTGCCAACCGTGGTCGCTCGTAAAAACCACAATGGTATTCTCTTTTAATTTACTGTTGTCTAAAGCGTCTATAACTACCCCCACTTGTTCGTCTATAAAGGCTACACAAGCCAAATACGCTTGTAAAAAATGTTTGAGAGCCACTTCGTGGTTTCCATTATAGGACGCTAATAGTTTTCTGTAATATTTTGGTCCTTTTTTCTTAGGATCAAAATTTTCAATCCAATGGGTGTCTTTTAGATCATTGAGCATCCAAGGACTTAATTCCAATTCGGCTATTGGGAATAAATCAAAATACTTGTCTGGAGCATGTAATGGGGTATGAGGTCTTACAAAACCAATTCCCATAAAAAAGGGTGTTTGTTTATCTTCTAATTCTTTTAGCTTTTTAACCGCCCATTGCGCATGTTTTTCATCTTGTAAAAGATCACGGTCTTCATCATTTTTATATCTAAAAGGTTTTTTATCCCAACCATACACCCAACCAGGTTTCCCTTTTTCTCCTGTGGATATGCCGGCAGTAGACAAGCGACCATACGAACCATCTACAGGGCCTATTGAATTAAACGGTGCTGGCACTGCAGGATGCGCTACATTAGTTTCTCCATTATTATAAGAAGGGCCATAGTTGTGTTTATAATTGGCGCCCCATTCATCCCAATCTTTTGTTGGCTTTCCATGTGTTAGTTTTCCACTTCCCAACGTTTTATATCCATTCTCTTGAAATAATTTCATGAGGGTTTTATTGTTCATTAATACGGGTTGTTTATGCATAGCTGTCCAACCAAAATCTTTTGAATCGTGTGGATATACTCCTGTAAATAAGCTGTTCCTTGAAGGTTGGCAAACAGGTACATTGGATTGTGCATTCACAAATTGAATACCAGAAGCTGCTAGTTTATCAATATTTGGAGTGATGGCTTGTGGATGACCTCCAAAAACACCTTGATAATCGTTCAAATCATCGCACATGATAAAAATGACGTTTGGTTTACTAGATTGAGCGAAGGATGTAAATCCGAGGCCAAAAATAATTAAAAATCGTAGGGCTAATTTTATATTGAAATAATTCATGGATGCTAAGTACTTATAATTGAAAAAAAGGAGTCTACCTTTTTTGGAAGAAATATCCTTCCGTTTAACACAAATTTAATTAATTTTTATTTTTGAAAAGAGTAAAAATTACCAATCAATACCAAATAGTTACCCAAGTTGTAAGCTGATATGTACGATGTGTTATTCGTTTTTGATGAATGTTATGGCTTTTTTTCCTGCTGTTTTTAAAAAATAAACCCCATTTTTTAAAACAGAAATATCAAGTTCAGTTGTTGCAAACTCATTTATTAATACTTGTCCTGTCATATTTATTATTTGAACAAAGGTTGCTGTTTTTAAGCCTTGGATATTTAAGGTGTTTTTTGTGGGGTTTGGGCTTATTTTTAAACCGTTTTCTGAGCCAATAACTTTCGTAAAACTACCTTCACAGAGCCTACTGGATTTAATTTCAACGAAATCATTGTAAGCAGTATTCAGTTCAAAAGTAGTATTGTTACTTGTGAATAACGGGACCTTGTTTATAAATACCGTAAAGGGAGCTGTACCAGTTGTAATCTGTATAGAAGTTTTGTTTACAGCAGTTTTTGTGGCTTTTGCTGATAGTGTGGCAACAGCCTTTATTTCAACAGAAAAACATTGTTTAAAAGACGGTATTCCATTGATGTAAATACAGAAATCATAGGTGCCAGGAGATAATTTTGAGATTGTTAGCGTATTGGAAAAGTCGTATGTTTTTTCGTTGATTGTAAGTGTGTAACTATGGGATTCTTCAGTGGATATAAGAATTTGGCCATTGTTATTGTTTGGACAGGTTTCACTCAGAATTTGAATGGAGAAATTAGTAGGTGATGTTATAAAACAGCCTAATTCATTTACTTTCTTTCCCGCGGGTGTATTTGGACAATTATCGATATCATTTAATATTCCGTCGTTATCATCATCATTGCCAATAATCTCGCCGTTTTTGGCATTACAGGCTCCTATGTTTGGGCTTTCGGTAGTAGCGTTTAGTGGGTTTCCATAAAAATCAACGGTTGGATATTCAGAGATGTTTTCAAAAATACCAGTGCCTGCTCCAGGTATTGGGGGGCCTTGTTTTGCTACTCCCGAGTTAATTGCAGGACTATTTGTTTTCAATTGGTAGCCATACTTATCACCGGAGCCCTCATTATGGAAAAATGGATTTCCTGTTCTAATATTGGTATCCATATTTTTAAAATTTGCTGCGATTGTTCCAAAAAACAAATTATTTTTCATAAACAA
>Ga0209395_1000554_pt1 | contig 54277 bp, 50 predicted proteins | sample GOMGulsemesocosm_3_FD_184635 | JGI IMG/M metagenome (GOLD analysis project Ga0209395, IMG submission 184635) | Methane-oxidizing microbial communities from mesocosms in the Gulf of Mexico - GOM9D Gulf of Mexico (SPAdes) (version 2) | ecosystem: Environmental > Aquatic > Marine > Cold seeps... | reverse complement strand
TATTAGAACCTATGATTATGGTTGTATTAGGTGTAGTTGTTGGTGGTTTGATTGTTGCGATGTACTTACCTATCTTCCAATTAGGTAGTGTTATTGGTTAAACTTTTACAGTTTTAAATTTTTTAAAGGCAGTGTCGCGCAAGTGATATTGCCTTTTTGTTTTTAGAGATGGGGGGTCAGTTCTACGTGTTTTTGAGTTTACAGCATAACTCTAAAGCCTTAGCCTGCTCTTAGTTTCGTGCTAAATCAGCTTTACGATTGATACTGCTGATATCTCTCTTTCTCTTCTTCTCCAAAGTATAGGTTTAACAACTTATCGGGGGCATTTGCTAGATCAACATGTAACAGTAAACCTGGCGTGTTGTTAAAGTTTTTATCCATGCCTAATGCATGAAACTCTCCGCCCATTTTATGGTAGTGCTTTAATAAAATAGGGACCTCTTTGCCATCTTCTTCTATACCTTTAATCAATGATGAGAGTAGGGGCATATCAATATGGTGTGTTTGTAAGTAACTATCTAGTTCAGCATTATTTATATTTTGATAATTTTCTTTCGCTTGTACAAAACCAGTGTGTTGGTTGAGCATTTTGTTAATTAGAGAGATAGAAGCTGGTTGATAGTTTGAGCTTAGGGAAACAGTACCATATAGGGTTCGATATTGTGGGTGCTGATGAGCGAAGGCGCAGATTCCTTTCCATAGTAGTAATAACGCATAAAAACTATTCTGGTAAGCTGGACTAATAAATGATCGTCCTAGCTCTAAACAGGGGGATTGTTGGTTAAATGCATTATCTGTGAAGTTAAATATCTGCGAAAGATATAGTGCTGACACTCCACCCTGTTGTAATAGATTATCGGTGCGACCCATACGGTAAGCACCCACTATCTTTTCTGCTTGGTTATCATATGCAAATAGGTGGATATAGGTTTTGTCAAACTTATCACTGTCTTGGCTTAACCCACTGCCCTCATTTAATTCTCGAAAGGTGATTTCACGTAAACGGGTGATTTCATCTAAGGTGTTGGGAATCTGATCCAACTGAGCGTAATAAACTGAAAAATGTCGATAGGTCAATAATCTGTTTTTTTCTGGCAAGAGTGACAGTTCAGCGTTAATTAACCTTACATCTACTTCTGCCTGAATAGATTGTAGATCCTGTTTAACAGTCTCTATCTTTGTTTTTGATTGGTTTAAATAACACTGTAAACGTAAAAAGTCGTTGAGCTGTTGATCTGTTTTTAATGATTTTAGTTGGTTAGCTGGAATAATGTTATTAGCCAATAGCTTGATGCTTTTACCATTGAGTTTAAGCATCTCCCTGACTAGCATCAATAACCTAAAACGGTAATAGATTGCACCAAGCTGGTGGAAGCGAGGACTGTTTTTCCCTGATATAAACAGCGGTAAAACTGGGCTGTTAGTTTTTCTAGCAAGTGAGGCACTAAGGCGATTCCAGGGGGCATCAGTAATACACTGTTTATCTTCTTGAAAGGAAGATACCCGACCTGCAGGAAAAATGACTAATAGACCTTCATTGTTAAGGTGTTTAAAGCAGGCTTTTATCGCTTGCTGGTTAATAGCCGCTTTGGGGTTAAGTGGGTTGGCAAAAATAAAGTAGTCTTGAATCTCTTTAAATAGCGCTAAAGCGACATTGGCCATTACTTTGCTATCGGGGCGAATTGTTGATAATAGTCTTGCGATTATCACGCCCTCAATCATGCCGTAGGGGTGATTACAAACAACGATTAATCGCCCATGTTTAGGGATTTTAGCTAGTAGCTGTTGCTCACCTTCAACTGTTACGCCTAATGATTTTAATAGTTTTAGTGAAAACTGCTGTTTATCTAACCCTGAAAAGTTATGCTTTTCATATAGCCGTTGAAGTTGTTTGAGACCTAATAGGCGGTCTAAAAGAGGAGTAAACAGGTTAGTTATTTTGCCAAACAGTGAGTTTGGCAAAAAATAACTGAGACTAATATTTGAAAGCATATTAGCTTTGTTGCTTAATAGTGAGGAGGGCGCATATCAACTTGGTCGATACCACCGCTGTCTGGCTCCGCCTCTTTTAGTTTTGTTACTAAATGTGCAACTTGTTCTGTCAGCAGTTGTAACTTACGTTGCTGGTCAAAAATCTCATCGTTTAATGTTTCAATGTTGTCATCTTGGAATGCAACTTTCATTTCTAGCTGTTCAATACGGCTTTCTGTGGTCATGTTTTACCTAATTTATCATTGTCTTTTCATTGGCCAAATTTCAAGGAATCCGGCAGAACTTTCTGTGGCAATTTTATCGCCATCCCATAATGTCGCTGAGTATACTACAGCTGTTTTCGGGCGTGTCTCTTTTCTTGGTGTAACCATCCACTTTTGTAAACTTAAACCGCTATTTACATCCCATAGCCGTACTGTTTTTGTGCCATTGCCTGTGAGTAACATTTTTCCATTATTGATAAAGCGTACAGATGAGAAGATTGATTGGCGTGCAGTGTAGATTAACGTGCTGTGTAGCTCCCCTGACTCTATATCCCATATTTGTGAGGATTTTTGATTGTCAGCCACAAAAGCATAACGACCTTTATCCTCTAATTTCACCATCGAAATACGATTTTTAAAATTAAATTGCTGGATAATTTGTGCTGTTTTTGTATTCCATAAAAATGCGCGATGGTCGTTGCCACCAGATAGCGCGTACAGTCCATTGGCAGAAAGGTCAACGCTGTTGACCTTTTCTGTGTGAATTGGCATCTCTAAACGGCGACCTGTATCCAAATCAATGTGAACTACTTTGCCATTTACTTGTCCATACAGGACATAACGTCCATTTGCGGAAATGCGGATGTCACGAATAGGCGAGTCGCTGACTTGATAAAAGCCTGCGGACTTGCCTGTTTTGATGTTCCAAACTGCAAACTCGCTACGGCTTGCTGAAAGCGCATAGCTGTTATTGGCAGAGATGCGCACAATGTAGATATCGTTACTTTCTGAATTGCGGTGTTGCCATTGATAAAGCAGTTTATTGTTGCGGTTATCCCAGAGGCCTAAACCATGATGGATAGATGAGGTGATAGAGTAATCACCATTTTGTGAAATTTCAGCTGCAAAGGCGCCTTCAACCGCATGCTCATATTGCTGCAGAGGTGTATCTGATTGTGAGCATGAAAGGACAAAAATGAGACAGGGTAATAAAAATAGCAATTTTAAGGGCTGTTTTAATAACATTAGCGAATTAACTTTTGGTGAAAATAATCATTAAGGTTAGTATAAGCTCATCATTTTTGATAGTTACTTGTTCAATAAGTGGCTATCTTTTAACAAGTTTTTATACATATACATATACATATATATATTTGGAGTAACAATGAAAAACGTATTTAAAGTTTCTTTATTAGCAGCAGCTGTTGCATTCACTGTTGGTTGTAATGAAAAGACAGAAGAAGCAACTGCTGTTTCTTTTGAAAATAGCCAAGAAAAAGCGGCTTACGCAATTGGTGCATCGTTTGCTAGCTACGTGAACACGACACTTGAAAAGCAAGCTGAGTTTGGCATGGCACTAGATAAAGAGATTATCCTACAAGGTATTACTGACAAGTTACGTGATAAATCACAAATGACTGAAGAAGAGATGATTGAAACACTAAAATCATACGATGCTGAAGTTAAAGTGGCGGCAGAAAAAGCACAAGTAGAAAAAGTGGCTAAATCTGCAGAAGATGCTAAAGCGTTCTTAGCTGAAAATGCTAAAGCGGAAGGCGTTACAGTGACTGAGTCTGGTTTACAGTACTCTGTTATTACTAAAGCAGATGGCCCTAAACCTGTTGCTGAAGATACTGTTTCTGTGCATTACGTAGGTACACTTGTTGACGGTACTGAGTTCGATAGCTCAGTTAAACGTGGTCAACCGGCTAAATTCCCGCTTAACCGTGTTATCCCTGGTTGGACTGAAGGTGTTCAACTTATGAGTGTTGGTGAAAAATACAAGTTTGTTATCCCTGCTGAACTAGCATACGGCGAGCAAGGCGCTGGCTCTATTCCTCCAGGTTCTACACTAATTTTTGAAGTTGAATTATTAGAAATAGCTGCTGTTGAAGCACCTGCAGAAGAAGCTACTGCTCAATAATTATTACTGATTAAGTCTTTTAAAAGATCGCCTAGTGCGATCTTTTTTTTGCCTGTTTTTTGGTGACTACTTTTACTGTATCCTTAGCGCCTTATCAGCAGAGGTAGTAAATATGTGGGATGTAATCATCATTGGTGCCGGTGCATCGGGTTTAATGTGTGCAATTGAAGCGGGAAAACGTGGACGTAAGGTACTGGTTTTAGATCATGCTAAACGTGCAGGCCAAAAAATTATTATGAGTGGAGGAGGGCGTTGTAACTTCACTAACCTCTATGTTGAACCGAGTAACTTTCTTTGTGATAACCCACATTTTGTAAAATCAGCGCTTAGCCGTTATACACAATGGGACTTTATCGCAATGGTTGATAAACATAACATTAGCTGGCACGAGCGTGATCATGGACAGCTGTTCTGCGATGATAGCGCTAAACAGATCATTAAAATGTTACTTGATGAAGCTAGCAGTGCTGGTGTAACTGTAAAACTACAGTGTGAAATTGTTTCTCAGCATCAAATTAGTGATAACCATTTTAGTGTTCAAACTAAACAGGGGGCTTATGAGTGTCAATCTTTAGTGGTTGCAACGGGTGGTTTGTCACTGCCTAAAATGGGCGCAACACCGCTTGCTTATAAAATTGCAGATCATTACCAACTACCTGTTAAAGCAACGCGTGCTGGATTGGTCCCTTTCACATTGCATCAAGCGCAAAAAGAGAAGTTTGCTGAGCTTTCTGGTATCAGTTTTCCAGCAACAGCAAGTTGCGAGATAAAAGTAGGCAAGAAAACCAAAACGGTCAGTTTTAGTGAAGCATTGCTGTTTACCCATCGTGGTTTAAGTGGGCCGGTTATTTTGCAAATATCAAACTATTGGAATGCGGGGGATCCTCTTTTTTTAGATCTTCTGCCTAAGTTAGATCTCTTTCAAGAGTTGTTAGCCATGCAACAAACTCGGCCTGAACTAGGTTTAAAAACATTATTAAGTCACCAATTAGCAAAACGAGTTGTGGAATGTTTATTAGAAAGCGCAGATATAAATAGTTTACCTCTTAAGCAATATAACGAGAAACAACTACAACAGGTTGCAGATCTATTCCACAAATGGTCTCCAGCTATTAATGGCACAGAGGGCTACAGAACTGCTGAGGTAACATTAGGCGGTATTGATACCGATGTTATTTCATCGAAAACCATGCAATGTAAATCAGTTGAGGGGCTTTATTTTGTTGGTGAAGCATTAGACGTAACGGGGTGGTTAGGCGGGTTTAATTTTGCATGGGCATGGTCTAGTGGCTGGGCTGCTGGGCAAGAGGTCTAAAACACTAGAGTTAGAAGGGATTGTTATGTTTTGTGTCGCTCGTTTATCGATACTAATGATAGTACTGTTTTCAGTTAATGTTCAGGCAAGCTGGCTAGGGGATACTTTTTTTGATTCTACCGATACGCAGTTAGACATGAGTAACTGGTTATTAGAAAAAAAAGGTTTTTTGCCGGTTCCTATCATTATTACTGAGCCTGCTGTGGGTTACGGTGGCGGTGTCGCTTTAGTCTATTTCCATGACAAACTTGGTGGGCAAGATGGCAAGCCCAGTGTTTCTGCTCTAGGTGTTGCGGGCACTGAAAATGGTACTTGGCTTGCTGGGGGCGGACATATGGGAATTTGGAAAGATGATACTATCCGTTATATTGGTGCAACCGGTGTAGGCCATATTGAGATGCAGTATTATGGATTCTCTAGCGGTGACAGTAATAAATTAACATCCAATATCGGCTTTAAAACAGATGCCCTGTTTCTATTGCAGGAGTTACAGTTTCGCTTAGCCGACAGTAACTTTTTTGCAGGGGCCAGTTATAGTTTTATTGATACGACGAATACTTTTAATATCGATATTGAAAACCTACCTATAGAACTGCCTGGTATCACTTTTGATAGCCGTTCAGCCGCGTTGAGTGCAATGATAAGCTACGATAGTCGCAATAACATGTTTAGTCCACGTAATGGTCTCTCTGCTAAATTAAAAGCCTCTTCATACAATCAAGCATGGGGCAGTGATGAAAATTACTGGGCTTATAGTGCAGTAACAAACTATTACACTGAGCTTTCTCAAGACTGGATGTTAGGCACGCGTTTATCAGCTAAGGCTATCAATGGTGATGCGCCTTTTTATGCTTATCCTTATATTGATATGCGTGGTGTCAAAGCGATGCAATACCAAGGAGATCAAACCTTGTTAACTGAACTGGAGCTTAGCTGGCGCTTTCACCCTCGCTGGACGTTAGTTGGGTTTGGTGGTGTGGGGAAAGCATTCAATAAGGGGGGGAAACATGATAGTGATACTGTCTACAGTCGAGGTACTGGTTTCCGCTACCTGATTGCACGCCAACTTGGTTTACAGATGGGACTGGATATTGCTAAAGGCCCAGACGATACCACTTTTTATGTTCAAGTGGGTAGCGCATGGGCGTTGAAGTAGTGAGGCTATATAGATCTGTACGCCTGCAGTTGTATGGTGTTTTGGTTGTGAATACTAATTGCACGTTAGTTCAGCCTCGCCGTCTTAACATCGGCTTGTTTCAAACTTTAAGCTCCCGCAATTATTGAAGCGCCAATAACACCTCAAACTCCTTGACGGTGATCGGTTTTGAAAATAGATAGCCTTGGAAGGAATCACATTGTTCTGCAAGCAATAGCTGACGTTGCTCTTGATGTTCAATCCCTTCTGCAACTATTTTCATACCTAAGTTTTGGCCTAGTTGGATGATAGTTCTCACCACCATATGGTCGTTACGATTTGTTACACAGTTATCAATAAAACACTTATCTATTTTTAGAACATCGAGTGGCAGGCGGGCGACTTGGCTGAGTGATGAATAACCTGTACCAAAGTCATCTAATGCAAGGCTAACGCCTAGATTTCTTAATCGCTTCAAGATATTCACATTACGGTCTGGATCATCCATCAACCAACTTTCGGTTTGCTCTATCTCAAGCCAGTTGGGCTGGCAATGAGTTGTATTTAAAATATCTTCGACAGTTTTTGTAAAATTGGGCTCGGTAAGCTGTACAGAGGAGACGTTAACGGCAATGTTATGTAATGAATACAATGCCTGCCAATCTGCTATCTGGCTACAGGCTTGCTCTAATATCCATTTCCCTATCGGAATAATATCACCGCTTTTTTCGGCAATAGGGATAAATTCAAAGGGGCTGATTAAACCATGTTTAGGGTGTGTCCAGCGCAGTAATGCTTCAGCTGATATTATTTTCCCTGATTTTAGATCAACTTTAGGTTGATAAAGAATATGCAATTGATTCTTATCTAAGGCCTTCTTTAGGTCTACTTCGAGCTCATTACGTCGTGCAATGGTATCGATAAATTTTTTTTCAAAAAATGTCGTTGAGCTACTGCCATCTGCTTTTGATTGATACATCGCTAAATCTGCATAGCTGCATAGAGTTTCGATGTTATTACTATCATCGGGAAAGAGTGCGATACCCACGCTTGCAGAGATATAGTATTTTTTGTTCTTTAATAAATAAGGAACTTTTACTTTGTGGCGTATTTTTGCCGTTAAGCTATTTATAGAGTTATGTAAGTCTTGCTCGTCAGTGATTAAAAATGCAAATTCATCGCCCCACAAACGGTAAGGCTTGCCCATCATTTCAAGACGTTGTGCTACCATATTTATCATCTCGTCACCGGCTAAATGGCCCAGTTGGTCATTAATGCTTTTAAAACCATCAAGATCAATAATGATTAATGCAAAGGGGTGCTGTTGTCTCTTTTTTACCTGCATATGTTTTATTAACTTCTTACGATTAGGCAGGCTGGTTAAGTCATCGGTATAACTTTCATTACGAAACAGGCGCATTTTGTCTAGCGAGCTTTGCTGAAAGTAGGTCATGATGCTCGCAAATGTAGTGATAACAACGAGTTCTAAAGCATCTTCAATAACATCCACTAATTCATTGCTTGCAAGACTTGGGTAATAGGCGCTGAGCAATAAAACAGCGACTAAAATTGGCCACATGGTACCGGGTAAAATCAGTAGGTAGAGAAAAGGAATAAAAATATACATCTCTTCAATCTCTTCAATATCACTCTCGAATAAAAATCCAGCGCTAAGAAGAATAATGACAGATAATGCAGATGCATACTGCTTATAACTATCGGGAAGATGAAAGCTTCTTGAGAAGTAAGCGGTAAGCAGCAATGTAGCGGCACTTAGATAGATGCTTAGTGCAAATGGCGTGTGATGTAATTCAATGAAAGTAATAAATACACCCGCTAGTATTAGCAGGAAGAGCACTGGTAAAATAAAGCGTTGTGTTAATTTTCTTGCATGCACAAAAATATCCTTATCCGTGAGAGCTTATAAAGATAGTTTATATATGGATTTTTTTCAGTCTAAATATTTAAAAATGTATTGTAGAACGGTAGTTTGTAACAAAAAAGCCCACAATTAAGTGGGCTTTAAATTAGTAAAGGTTGTTTTCAATAAAGTTAATTATGCTTTAGCTGATTTTTTCGCTTTGCTAATTGCTTTATCTGCTACTTCTACTACTGGTGCATCCATTACGTCTGCGTAAGCTGTGCCGTAGTAAGAAGCGATTAATACTTCTTTAAGTTCTTTGATTAACGGGTAACGTGGGTTAGCACCAGTACATTGGTCATCAAATGCATCTTCAGCAATCGCGTCAACTTTAGCCATAAATGATGCTTCATCAACACCTGCTGCTTGAATTGACAATGGAATGTCTAAAGAAACTTTAAGCTCTTCTAACCAACCAAGTAACGCATTAACTTTAGTTTCAGTATTACCTTCACGGTAACCTAAATGCTCTGCAATTTCAGCGTAACGAGCACGTGCTTTAGGGCGATCGTACTGAGAAAATGCAGCTTGTTTAGTAGGGTTGTTCGTTGCATTAAAACGAACTGTATTAGCAATTAATAATGCATTAGCAAGGCCGTGTGGAATGTGGAACTCAGCACCTAATTTATGTGCCATTGAGTGACACACACCAAGGAAAGACTGCGCAAAAGACATACCAGCGATAGTTGCTGCATTGTGTACTTTCTCACGTGCGATTGGATCTTTCTTACCGTTAGCGTAAGAACTTGGTAAGTACTCTTTAAGCATCTTAAGAGACTGTAGCGCGTGACCGTCTGAGTATTCGTTTGCAAGAACAGAAACATAAGCTTCCATTGCGTGCGTTACCGCATCGTAACCACCGAATGCACATAGAGACTTAGGCATATCCATCACTAGGTTAGCATCTACCACAGCCATATTTGGCGTTAGCTCGTAATCTGCTAATGGGTATTTTTGACCTGTTTTCTCATCTGTTACAACAGCGAATGGTGTTACTTCAGAACCAGTACCAGAAGTCGTTGTGATACATACTAGTTCAGCTTTTGAACCCATTTTAGGGAACTTGTAGATACGTTTACGGATATCCATGAAACGCATAGATAGATCTTCGAAGTCAGTTTCTGGGTGCTCATACATAACCCACATGATTTTCGCAGCATCCATTGGTGAACCACCACCAACAGCTAAGATAACATCAGGTTGGTAGCTTGCACATGCTTCAGCACCCGCTTTAACTACTGCTAATGTTGGATCTGCTTCTACTTCATGGAATACTTCAACTTCCATGCCTTTCTCTTTTAAGATTGAACGTAAATCGTCGATGTAACCGTTGTTGAATAGGAAACGGTCAGTTACGATTAATGCGCGTTTTTTGCCTTCAAGATCAGTCATTGCGATTGGTAAACAGCCACGACGGAAGTAGATAGATTTTGGTAGTTTATGCCACAACATATTTTCAGCTCGCTTAGCAACAATTTTCTTGTTGATTAAGTGTTTAGGACCCACGTTTTCAGAGATAGCGTTACCACCCCAAGAACCACAACCTAGTGTTAATGAAGGTGCAAGTTCAAAGTTGTAAAGGTCACCGATACCACCTTGAGATGCTGGCGTATTCACAAGAATACGTGCAGTTTTCATTTTGTCACCGAAGTAAGCAATACGCTCTTGGTTGTTATCTTGGTCAGTGTAAAGTACTGAAGTATGACCAACACCACCTATGTCTAATACGATACCTGCTTGGCGTACTGCATCTTCAAAGTTTTTCGCTTTGAATAGGCCTAATGTAGGAGATAGTTTCTCATGAGCAAATTCGTCATCCCATGAAGCTTCTAAGCCTTCACCGATAAGAATTTTAGTTGAAGTTGGTACTTTTACGTTTGCTAGTTCAGCAATTTTGTATGCTGGTTGGCCAACGATTTTAGCGTTAAGTGCGCCATCGATAAGTAGTACTTTACGTACTTTTTCAGCGTCTGCTTTGTTTAAAACAACTGCGCCGTATTTAGCGAAACGAGCTTTAACTTCGTCGTAGATAGACTCAACAACAATTGCAGCTTGCTCAGAAGCACAGATAACACCGTTATCGAATGTTTTAGACATTAAGATAGAAGAAACAGCACGTTTGATATCAGCAGTTTCATCGATGACTACAGGCGTGTTACCTGCACCAACACCGATTGCTGGTTTACCTGATGAGTAAGCCGCTTTCACCATGCCTGGACCACCAGTAGCAAGGATCATGTTGATGTCATCATGTTTCATCAGTTTGTTAGAAAGCTCAACTGAAGGTACGTCAATCCAACCAATGATATCTTTTGGAGCACCGGCTTTAATTGCTGCATCTAATACGATTTTAGCTGCGTAGTTCGTTGCGTTTTTAGCACGTGGATGTGGCGAGAAGATACAGCCGTTACGTGTTTTAAGACAGATTAACGCTTTAAAGATTGCTGTAGAAGTAGGGTTTGTAGTTGGAACGATTGCACAAACAATACCTAGGGGCTCAGCGATAGTAATCGTACCACCTTCATCGTTTTGGTCGATGATGCCACATGTTAATTCGTCTTTATATTTGTTGTAGATGAACTCAGAAGCAAAGTGGTTTTTGATTACTTTGTCTTCCATAATACCCATGCCAGACTCAGTAGCAGCCATTTTTGCTAGTTCGATACGAGCTGTAGAAGCTGCTAGAGATGCAGCGCGGAAGATTTCATCAACCTGCTCTTGCGAAAAGCTTGCAAACTCTTGTTGCGCCGCTTTAACACGTGCAACCATTGCATCTAATTCAGCAACATTACTTACTGTCATATATTTCTCCAAAGATTATAAAATTTAAAAGTTTAAAAATGTTTTAGTAAAATTTGAGTTCTGTTTAACAAAACCTATCTTAGTAAATAACTTTCACAATGATTATAGAAATTTACAATTTTTGAGGTATTGATCGAGATCATGTTGTAAGTAAATTACAGGAAATGTTGTTCGAGATAACTTTTTAACTAGGTTTTTGATGTTTACTTAATGATAATTGGTGTTTTATGACATTATCGTAGTTGTTAAGGGCAGTAATTCGCTATGTTAATCAACTGTTGTAATTTTATTACACTTATACTGTTTGCTAATAAAGGTGATAAAACTAGGCTTTACCTGTAAGGTATTATTTTTGCTCATAATATGGACTAAATATGCAACAAATGCCTGCATCTGCTCGTACCGCGCTTTATTGCGCCGCTATTATTATCTCTTTAGCGGGTATAAAAATAGCAGCTCCTATTGTTGTTCCTTTTTTACTTTCTCTGTTTGTTGCCATTATCTGTAATCCTGCTATTAACCTACTTGCTAAGCGTAAAGTGCCACGTGGTATCGCAATTACTTTGGTAATTTTGTTTATCTTCTTTCTCTTTATTGTATTAGGTGGGGTGATTGGTAGCTCAGTGAATGGTTTTAGATCTGCATTACCTAGTTATGAAGCGCAACTTTCTAATGAATTGAACTGGATAATTAATTGGATGGCAAGCCACAATATCTCTATCTCGATGAGTGAAGTCCGGGCATATTTTGATCCTAGTAAAATCATGGGCTTAGTAACCACAACACTCAGTGGTTTTAGTAGTGTATTAGGTAATATATTTTTACTGCTATTAACGGTGGTGTTTATGTTGGCTGAGGGGCAGGGGTTTGCCAAGAAGTTACACGTTGCTTTTGATGACTCATTGGAAACAGAAAAACGCCTTGATAATGTATTAACCATGGTGAATCGCTATATGGCGATAAAAACAATGATCAGCCTGGTGACAGGCTTAATCATCGGTACTGTATTATGGTTAATGGGCGTAGATTTCTTCATACTATGGGCGCTACTTGCATTCCTATTAAATTATATCCCAAACATTGGTTCAATTATCGCCGCTGTACCGGCTGTTATCCTCACCTTTTTACAGTTAGGTTTTGTACCTGCAGGTTTTGTGATTGCTTTGTTTGTATCGGTTAATATGATCATGGGCAGTGTGGTAGAGCCAAAGTTCATGGGGCGTAGTTTAGGCCTTTCCACGTTAGTGGTTTTTTTATCATTGATCTTCTGGGGGTGGTTATTAGGCATGGTAGGCATGTTATTATCGGTCCCCCTAACCATGATCTTTAAGATCGTTTTAGAAAACAGTAGTGATGGACGTTGGTTTGCTATTTTATTAAGCTCCGATGAAGAGATTGAAGCACTTAGCCAACCAGTGGTTAAGTCAGATAAAGAAGTTGAAGAAAAGTAAATGAATTTAATAGAACAGATTAATTGGTCAGCGATTCAAGCGCTACCTGAAGTCGAATGTCAGCGTTTATACCATGGACGTGGTTTCCATTTCCCAGAAACAAGCCATATTAATATTGATTGGTTATCGCCTGCTATTCTTATTATTTTATATAAAGAGGAGAGCAATAGTTACTTAAGTGAATTGAGTGAAGCTTTATTGGCTAAGATGCAAGAGATTGGCTTCGTCGTTAAAAGTGTCCAGGTACAATATCGTTGCCGTGAGTTTGCGCCTACAGAAATATTATGGGGTGAGGCTTTAACTGACTTTGTGTCTGTTGAAAATGATCTTAAATATAAGATTAACCTAGGTAAAAACCAGAATTACGGTATTTTCTTAGATATGAAAAATGGACGTAGTTGGTTACGAAAAAACGCAAAAGGTAAGTCTGTTTTAAACCTATTCTCATATACCTGTGCATTCTCAACCGCTGCCATTGCTGGTGGTGCAGAAAAGGTAGTTAACCTAGATATGAGCAAAGCGGCACTGGCCGTTGGTCGTGATAACCACAGGTTAAATGAACATGATTTGAGTAAGATAAAATACCTTGGACATGACCTATTTAAGTCTTGGGGGAAGGTGAAACGTTTAGGTCCTTACGACATTGTGATTGCAGATCCACCATCACTGCAAAAAGGCAGCGTAAACATCAAACGTGATTATCCTAAAATTATTCGCCGTTTACCTGAGTTACTTAATGCTGGTGGGCAAGCGTTACTTTGCCTTAATTCTCCCGATCTTGATTTTGCCTTTTTAGAAGAGGTAATAAAAGTAGAGTGCCCACAGGCGAAGATATTACAAAAAATAAACCCAGAAGAGCACTTTATTAATATTAACCCAGATCGTGGATTGAAGTGTCTTTTGATAGAGTTAGAAGGCTAAGAAGCTGTTAGCTGTAACAAAAAGGGTCCCGTTATGTAACCATAACGGGACCCTTTTTATTGGGATATTATTTAGTCTTTAACTGACAGCTGAAAGCCGACAGCTAATAACTGCTTTTATCCCTTCGCAGCTAACTCTTTCTCTGCTGCTTGTGTTGCTTGAATTGCAGTTAATGCGATTGTGTACACGATATCGTCTACTAGTGCGCCACGAGACAGGTCATTTACTGGTTTACGCATACCTTGAAGCATTGGACCGATACTGATCAGGTCTGCACTACGTTGTACGGCTTTGTAAGTAGTATTACCTGTATTTAAGTCAGGGAAGATAAAGACAGTTGCTTTACCTGCAACTTTAGAGTTTGGTGCTTTACTCTTCGCTACATTTTCCATTACCGCTGCATCGTACTGTAGAGGACCATCGATTAATAAGTCTGGACGACGTTCTTGAGCAATTTTAGTTGCTTCACGTACTTTCTCTACATCAGAACCAGCGCCTGAATCACCCGTTGAGTAACTGATCATTGCTACTTTAGGGTCAATACCAAATGCGATTGCAGAATCAGCTGATTGAATAGCGATATCTGCTAATTGGTCTGCTGTTGGGTCTGGGTTGATTGCACAGTCACCGTAAACTAATACTTGATCAGGCAATAGCATGAAGAAGATAGAAGATACTAAGCTTGCACCTGGTGCGGTTTTAACTAGCTGTAGTGGTGGGCGAATAGTATTTGCTGTTGTGTGAACCGCACCCGATACAAGACCTGCTACTTCATTTTCAGCAAGCATCATGGTACCAAGTACAACGGTATCCTGTAGTTGCTCACGAGCAACAACTTCAGTTAGGCCTTTTGCTTTACGTAGCTCAACCATAGGTGCTACATATTGCTCTAACACATCAGTTGGATTGATGATTTCAACGTCATCTGTTAATTCAATGCCTTGCTGTGTTGCAATGCGGTGAATTTCAGCTGGGTTACCTAATAAAACTGGTTTTGCGATACCACGCTGTGCACAGATAAGTGCAGCTTGAATAGTACGTGGCTCTTCACCTTCTGGTAACACAATTCGTTGGTTTGCTTTACGTGCAAGCTCTGTTAGGTGGTAACGGAACGCTGGTGGTGATAAACGGCGTGTTAATGAAGAGTCTTCAGTTAAGGTGTTTAACCAATGCTTGTCGATATGACCGGCAATATACTCTTGCACTTTTTCGATACGCTCAACGTCATCAACAGGAATTTCCATGTTGAAGTTTTGTAGACGTTGCGCTGTCTGCCATGTATTGCTCTTGATTAATAGAATTGGAAGACCCGATTCCATTGCACGACCACACAGTTTCATGACTTCTTCTTCTGGTGGGTAATCACCAGTTAGTAGTAAACAACCGATCTGCATGCCATTCATTACCGCTAAACAAGCCGCAATAATTACATCACTACGGTCACCCGAAGTTACTAACATTGAACCCGCTTTAAAGTGCTGAACCATGTTCGGAATAGTCCGCGCACAGAAGGTCACAGAGTGTAGTCGACGGTTTTCTATATCACCTTGATTTAAAACTTGTGCTTCTAGGTGCGTCGCTAAATCTCTTACACGTGGTGCAATTAAGTCTGCACTCCATGGGATACAGCCTAAAATCGGTAGTGGGCTCTTGCTAAACATCTGTAAGACTTCAAGGTTGGTATGTGTACCCGCCGTTGGAATATCAAACATCTCGCTCATATCTGGACTGTGTTTATCATTTTCATCCATCGGTGCGCCGACTTTGTTGATGATACAACCTGCAATACGTTTATTCTTTTTACCACCAAACGAAGAAACTGCAATTTCCATGCGCTCTTTAAGTTGTTGTGAAGAATCATTACTTGGATGCGTAACAAATACCATCTCAGCGCCTAACGCTTTAGCGATGCTGTAGTTGATCTCATTAGCAAACTGATGTTTATCAGTGGGCACTAAACCTTCAACAATGATCACATCGCTATCTTTTGTACCTTCTTGAAAGCGCTCAACGATATTCTCTAATAATTCAGAAGAGTTTCCCGATGAGATTAGGTTTTCTGCATATTTCATTGCAAAAGGTTCTGGAGGGTTAATTGAAGAACCATTACGCAGTGTTGCAGTTGAACGCTCTGGGCCTACATCACCTTTACGAGGTTGTGAAATTGGTTTAAAAAAGTTAACAGCAACACCTTGGCGTTCCATAGCGCGGACCATACCAAGACTAACAGAAGTAACACCAACGCCAGAGCCGATGGGAATGAGCATAATTGTGCGGGACATGACTATTCCTTAATAGTAATAATAGCTAACATATCAAAAGCATAAATTAATACGCTGGATATGTGTCGAAAGAAAAAAAAGGGAAGCATCGCTTCCCTAAATAAAATTTAGTATAGATTAAGCAGAAACAAGTGCTGCTGAATCTTTAGCAATAACCCACTCTTCATTGGTTGGAATAACCATCGCAATAGGGGAGTTCTCTTTAGTGATAATACCTTGCTTGCCTAGCTTTGTTGCCTCATTTTTTTGTATATCAATTTGGTATCCAAAAACAGTTAAAAGCTTAAGTACTTTATCGCGCATGATATCTGAGTTTTCACCGATACCACCTGTAAATACAAGTGCATCAATACGGCCCAATGGTACTGCATAACCTGCAATATATTTTGCTAAGCGGTAACAGAAAATATCACGTGCTAAAATTGCGTTTTCATTGCCTTCATCACAGGCCGCCTGAATTTCACGGAAGTCACTTGATACACCAGAAAGACCTAATAGACCACTGTGTTTTTGTAACATGTCCATTACGCCTGCTGTGCTATAACCTTCACGTGTAACAAGGTGTTCAATAATACTCGGATCGATATCACCACAGCGCGTCCCCATCACTAGACCTTCAAGCGGTGTCATGCCCATACTGGTATCAACACACTTGCCGTTTTTAACAGCACAAACAGAGCCACCATTACCTAAATGAGCGGTAATAACATTGGTTTCATCAACTGGCTTATTTAATACTTTTGCAGCTTCACGGCTAACAAACAGGTGACTTGTTCCATGCATGCCGTAACGGCGTATACCTTTCTCTTTATAGAGGTGGTAAGGCAGTGCATATAAGAAAGAGCTAGCTGGCATTGTTTGATGAAATGCAGTATCAAAAACGGCAACTTGTGCAAGCTCAGGAAAAGCCGCGCGTGCAGCTCTAATGCCCATAACAGCCGCTGGATTATGTAAAGGTGCTAAAGAAGCACATTCGTTAATGCTTTTACAAACATCGGCATCAATGATGACAGATTTTGTAAATTCTTCACCCCCATGTACAACGCGATGACCTACAGCAACAAATTGCTCTGCAAGTCCCTGCTCATTTTTAATAATATCTTCTACAATATAAGATATAGCTTCTGAGTGAGCGCTATTGGCTGGTAGATGAGTCGCTTCTTTCTTCCCTGAAATATTCCATTTAATGCGTGCATCGGGAAGGTTAAAACATTCAGCAAGGCCACTGATCACTTCATCGCCATTATCGGCATTGATAACGGCAAATTTAAGAGATGAACTACCACAGTTAAGGACAAGAACTAATTTATTGCTCATGGGTGATTCCAGTAATAAAAGTTGAAGGTTTAACACACCAAACTAGGTGGCTATAGGCGAAATGATAGTATGCCACCCTTAAAAATCGAACATTACCATTAGGTGACATGGCTCACATTTAGTTTTTAAAGTTTACGCTTCTGTAATAAAATTACAAAGTGCATTTAGATAAATATTATTTAAAATCAATTTTTTTAGGCTTTTATTGTTGCAGTTAGTCTGTATGCTATTTACCGAGTGTTTATCAAGGGTTCAACGGTGGTTTTAGGAGGTTATTTTTGAGTATATTTTTTGATATTGTCAGACAGGGCGATTTTTACTTAAAAAACTGGCCAAAGCAAAAGACATTAAATTGTTTGTTTATTGATAGCAAGGTCGCCTTTTATACTCGCCTATCAATTAAAGTTATGCCTATTTTTATTATGTTAATCATTAGTTTAAATATAATATTCCCAACAATGTTAGACTGGCCCGCAACTGCAACACTGGTACTTTTTTTAATGGGGTTACCCGTTCAGGGCTTATATTGGTTAGGCAAGCGTTCACATTCATTTTTACCCAACCAGCTATTACCTTGGTATGCGGCTATCGAACAAAAACTAAATCATACCCATAAAAAAGATGGCATCATGGCACAACGACCACGTTATTTAGATTTAGCTTTGTTGCTAAAGAACGCTTTTAAGCGTGGCGGTGATAATTTCTTACAGAATAATGAGCTTATTTAAAATCGATTGCTGTTAGCTTTCAGTTGACAGCTTTTGGTAAACCTCAATATTAAAATCACATTCAACCTGCCATTTTTCTTCTGCTAGTAAACCTTGCATTTTCTGCTCATTAAACTTCCATGCAAAAGGGGTCATTTGAATAAGATCTTCAAGGATCTGTGGCTTACTAATTTGTAATGGGTAGTTCAGGTTGATCTGCTCTATTTTAGTGAAACCAACAGGGGCTTCATTTTCACTTTGATGTGCATTTACTTGCTCGTAGATTTTTTCGCGTAGCTCAAACAGGTGACGTGGTGCAGGGGTGACGGTGATCAAGTAACCATCCTGCTTAATTAAACGTTGTAGTTCACTATCAAGTGAGGGGGCATAGATACGAATCAGTGCATCAAGGCTATTATCTTCTAATGGCACATCATAAGCACTCGCTACACAGAAATTTATTGTTTTATAACGTTTTGCCGCATAGCGAATCGCAACTTTAGAGATATCTAAGGCGGTAATCGTTGCTGACTCAGGTAACTGATTTGCTAATAGATTGGTGTAATAGCCTTCCCCGCAACCTAAATCAAGCAGTGTTGCATTATCCTTATCTGCCAGTAATTTTGTTACCAAGTTAGCGAGTTTTTCTGCTAAGGGCTGATATCCACCACTATCCAAAAACGTGCGCCTTGCCATCATCATCTCTTTGTTATCACCCGGATTTTTAGAGTTTTTAGCGTTAACTGGTAAGAGGTTTAAATAGCCCTCTTTAGCGATATCAAAGTGGTGATTATTTTCACAAACTTGGGTGTTACTCGTTTGAGTAAAGTGAGTTTGGCAGAGTGGGCAGATAAATGCTGTCATGAGGGCTCTTGTCTTGATTCTTGAGTGGTATGACGACCTACTATTAGTAGGCCGGAATTGAACTGTCTATTAGTACAGAACGTTATCATTATACTGAAGTAAGATATTTTTAATCTCCTCCATTGTTTCGCGTGCTGGTGGGCTTACGCCATCTAATGGGTAAATTTCTCCCATTGCAGTCCACTTATGTTTACCGAGTTCGTGGTACGGTAACATCTCTATCTTTTCAATATTTTTCATTGGCTGGATAAACTTACCCAGTGCATGTGCATCTTCAAGACAGTCAGTGTAACCCGGTACAACCACATAACGTAGGTAAACAGGCTGATTCTGCTCAGCTAAATAGTCTGCAAAGTCTAAGGTGTATTTGTTACTAACATGGGTTAGATCGATATGTTTTTTGTTATCCATCTGTTTGATATCTAACAATACTAAATCTGCAACATCCAGTACTGCTTTTGTTGAGTCATCAATACGACGTACAAAACCGTTAGTATCGAGGCAGGTATGAATGCCTTCTAGTCGACAAGCCTCAAACATCGCTGTTACAAACTCTGGTTGTAACATAGCCTCACCACCCGAGATAGTGATACCACCCCCTGAAGCATTCATAAAGTGGCGGTATTGCAGTAGTTCTGCCATCAATTCATCAACACTCATATCTTTGCCACCCTCAAGATCCCAAGTGTCTCGGTTGTGACAATATTTACAACGCATTAAACAGCCCTGTAAAAATATTATAAAACGAATGCCGGGGCCATCAACGGTGCCACAGGTTTCAATAGAATGAACGTGTCCAATAACTGACATGAAGAACCTCAAAATAGATTATTTAGTCTGTTTCTTTTAAAAAAACAGTTTAAATAATTACTTTATTACTGGTAAAAAGAAAGGTTTCACCTTGCGGATGAAACCTTTTTAATTATAACAGGCAAACGTTAACGTTTACCTTAATAATTTTTACTTTATAGCGATGCTGTGAATGTACGTGCGATTACGTCATTCTTCTGCTCTGCTGTTAACGAGTTAAAGCGTACAGCGTAACCTGATACACGGATAGTCAACTGAGGGTACTTATCAGGATTTTCCATTGCATCTAATAACATTTCACGGTTCATTACGTTTACGTTTAAGTGCTGACCACCTTCAATATCAGGTGTGTGCTTAAAGTAACCATCCATCAGACCTGCTAGGTTAGATTTTTGTGCATCATCTGTTTTACCTAGAGCGTTTGGCACGATTGAGAATGTGTATGAAATACCATCCTGTGCGTAAGCAAACGGCAGTTTAGACACTGATGTTAATGATGCAACCGCACCTTTTTCATCACGTCCGTGCATTGGGTTTGCGCCCGGTGCAAAAGGAGAGCCAGAACGACGGCCATCAGGTGTGTTACCCGTTTTTTTACCGTATACAACGTTAGATGTAATAGTAAGGATAGACTGTGTAGCACGTGCGTTACGGTACATTTTACGAGATTGAATTTTCTTCATGAAGCTTTCAACAAGCTCACAAGCGATATCATCAACACGTGGATCGTTATTACCAAATTTAGGGTAATCACCAGAGATATCAAAATCGATAGCAATGCCGTCTTCATCACGGATAGGTTTAACTGTGCCGTATTTAATGGCTGCTAGAGAATCCGCTGCAATTGAAAGGCCTGCAATACCACATGCCATAGTACGTTCAACATCACGATCGTGAAGTGCCATTAGTGATGCTTCGTAGCTGTATTTATCGTGCATGTAATGAATACAGTTAAGTGCAGTCACATATTGCTCTGCTAACCAATCCATGAAGTGATCAAGATTTGAATAAACTTCGTCAAAATCTAATACTTCACTTGTAATTGCAGGAATAGTTTTTGGGCCAACTTGTGCTTTAGATTTTTCATCTACGCCACCGTTGATAGAGTACAATAATGTTTTAGCAAGATTGGCACGAGCACCAAAGAATTGCATCTGTTTACCAACAATCATTGGTGATACACAACAAGCGATAGCGTAATCATCGTTGTCGAAATCGCTACGCATCAAGTCATCATTTTCATACTGGATAGAAGAAGTATCGATAGATACTTTTGCACAGTATTTTTTGAAGTTGATTGGTAACTCTTCAGACCATAAAACAGTAATGTTTGGCTCTGGAGAAGGACCCATAGTGTATTGTGTATGTAGGAAACGGAAGCTAGATTTAGTAACTAGTGTACGTCCATCAACACCCATACCACCGATAGATTCTGTTGCCCAGATAGGGTCACCAGAGAATAGGTCGTCATATTCAGGTGTACGTAGGAAACGAACCATACGTAATTTCATTACTAGATGATCGATAAGCTCTTGCGCATCAGTCTCTGTAATTAGCCCTGCTTGTAAATCTTTCTCGATGAAGATATCTAAGAATGATGCAGTACGACCAAATGACATTGCAGCGCCATTTTGAGATTTGATTGCCGCTAGGTAACCAAAGTAAGTCCATTGAATCGCTTCTTTAGCGTTGGTAGCTGGGCCAGAGATATCAGAGCCGTATTTAGCTGCCATCTCTTTCATTTGACCTAAAGCACGGTATTGCTCGAAGATCTCTTCACGCAATTTCATTGTGTCTTCTAATGAAGAACCAGCAACTAACTCAGCTTCTAAGCTTTTGTGTTGCGCCGCTTTTTCAGCCATTAAGAAGTCAATACCGTAAAGTGTTACACGACGGTAATCACCAATGATACGACCACGGCCGTATGCATCTGGTAAACCTGTTAATACGCCAGATTTACGACATTTAAGAATGTCACCTGTGTAAACATCAAAAACACCTTGGTTATGTGTTTTACGGAATTCAGAATAAGTTTGACGGATACCAGCATCAAGCTCTTTACCGTATACTTTACAAGAACCATCAATCATACGAATACCGCCGTTAGGGATAATCGCACGTTTTAGTGGTTTTTCAGTTTGTAGACCAACAATAGTCTCTAAATCTTTATTGATGTAACCCGCATCGTGTGCAGTGATCGTAGAAACAACATCCGTATCAAAATCAACAGGCGCATGTGTTGCGTTTTCCTGTTTGATTCCTACCATTACATTTTCCCAAAGCTCATCCGTTGCTTTAGTCGCATCTGCTAGGAAACTTTCGTCCCCTTCAAAAGGCGTGTAGTTTTTTTGGATGAAGTCACGAACATTAACTTCAGTTTTCCAAGTGTCACCAGCAAAACCGTTCCATGCTGAAACAAAGTCTTCGTTAAGTTTTGTCATAAAGATTTACCTTTATAGTTAAGAAATTAAAAATAAGTTATAAAATTGTTTTCTGTTTCTGCGCTGGGCGTAGATAGATCATCCAGTGCATTAATCCTACGATTACGCCACCACCGATAATATTGCCGATAGTCACGGGGATTAGGTTGTTAAAAATAAAATTGAAACTTGTAATATCTGCAAACTCGCTTGGACTATGACCAATGGCAATCCAAAACTCAGGGGATGCATAATGGTGAATCATAATGCCCGTTGGCACCATAAACATATTCGCAATGCTGTGTTCAAAACCCGAGGCAACAAACATAGCAACGGGTAGTAAAACTGCAAACATTTTATCTGTGATAGTACGGGCGCCAAAGGCCATCCAAATAGCCAAACAAACCATGATGTTACAGAGGATGCCTAGGGCGACAGCTTCTGTAAAAGTGTGGTGTAATTTGTGTTGCGCAACCTGTAATGCATTAAGGCCCCATTGGCCGTTGTCTGCGTTATAAAGTCCTGCAAAAAAGATAAGGAAAACCAGGAATGTTGCACCTATATAGTTACCAAAATAAACAACGGCCCAGTTTTTAAGCATACGACCGGTCGTGATACGATGGCTTGCTTTGGCAATCAGGGTGAGGGTGCTACTGGTAAACAGTTCACCGCCAACAACAACCACTAATAAAAGGCCGATGCTAAATGCTAAACCACCAATCAGTTTGGTGAGTCCCCATGGCATCTCTTGCATGCCAGTGGTCACGGTAATATAGAACACAAACGCTAGGCTGATAAACATGCCTGCGGTAATCGCTAAATAGAAAGCAGATAAAAACGCTTTGGTTGCTTTGCTATAAGCAATCTCATCGGCTTTTTCTGTAATTTGATGCGGTAATAACTCATCAATTTTATTTTCTGCTTTCATCTACTTTTGATCCTGTTTTCGCTACAAAATCAGTCTAACAAATGATTCTGCAATAAACTTGATGTAAGTCAAATACGCGGAAATAGTTGTAATTTTATTACAGTTTCAACGCGATACTTCAGCTTAAGTGACATAAATGTTAAATAAACAGCTTGAATCCTGCCTAAATGTAGCTAATTTTCTTTATTGTGTGATCTCTTAACATCACTTTGTTGTCAAAATACACTAATGCACATTAGCATGTTAAGCGCAGTAAACAACCCTTATTTCATTAGTGGTTTATAATTAAATTAGATGTATAGTCAAAGAATAAGTTTCTTTTTATAACAGTGAGATACAGATATTACAGCACTATTTTTTTGGGAGTTATGTTTATGAATGTTCAAATAATGGTAACAGTAAGCGGTTCGAACCAAGTTGATTTAATCAAAGTATTATCCGATAAAACCCATGCATTAGGTGGAAAGTGGTTAAACAGTAAAATTAGTCACATAGATAGCTACGTAGCGGGCTTGATTAAAATAGAAATTGATGAAGACAGCGCTGAAAAACTGATTGCAGAATTTAAAGTATTAGATATTAACGTAGAGTCGGTAGACCTTGGCTGTGTGACTCATGAAAAATCAACACCACTTGATTTGTGTATTGACGGTAAAGATCGCCCTGGTTTAGTACGCCATATTACCCAAGTGTTAAGCGACAATAGTATTCAGGTTGATAATATGGAATGTAATCGATTAGGCGTGCCTGCTATTGGTGGGACGTTATTCACCAGCCACTTTAAAATAGTGGTGGATGAGCAGTTTAATAAAAGCTTACTCGTTGCATCCTTGCAAGAGATTGCCGATGATCTGATTATTGATTTGAGCGCTTAACTGCAACGTCAGTTTAGTGAAAGATAGCGTTACCTGCGGGTAACGTTTTTTTATGCCCAAAAGAAAGCTGGCTACTTATTTTCCAGATATAAAAAAGGCGCTACAAGTAGCGCCTAAAAATTAGCTTGGTATTCTATTTATAGAAACGCTGGAATACCGTATTTACCTTCAAACATACCTACTGCAAGCATAGCGACTAAACAGATAATTAATACGCCACCCGGAATAACAATCTTATCAATAACAGACAGTTTCTTGGCACGCTCTTTATCACCGATTAAACCGTTGTTATCAAGTAACATAGTTAATGCCCATGCGAGTACTGGGTTTAATACCGCTGCAGAGAAGATACAGATACCAGCGGATTGAGAGTCTTTAGTATTTTTAATCATCTGCATACCCGCTTCAAGTAGCGGTAAGAAAACACCTACTAATAGCGCGATACGCATTACTGGAGGCCAAACAGCCGCATCCATTGGGAAACCTAAAATCGCAATAATAATACATAACGAACCTAATAAGATTGCACCACCTGGGATTGGACGTTTTGCGATAGCTGCAGGGATCATGTAAGTACCCCATGAAGATGTGATGTTACCACCACCCACCGCAGTACCTACCATTTGACGAATAGAACACATAGTCATTGTATCATCTACATCCATCAATACTTTTTCAGTCTTTTTAGGGTAGTTTAACTCTTGGAATATACGGTGACCTAAGAAGTCAGGTGACCACATTGCAACCGCTAAAATAGCAAATGGTAATGAAGCGATGAAGTGTTCAAGGTTAGGAAGGCCTAACATCCAACCTTCAGTTGTGCTTCCCCACCAGTAAACTGGATTAAGATTAGGCAGACCCATTTCAGTCTTAAACTGAAGGTCAAAACCAGCACCGAGTGCTAATGCTAGTACTAAACCAGTAATTGCACAGGCTGGAATTGCTAACCAACGTTTGTTAATTTTAGCTAGGAAAGCATAAAGGATAACGTTAACAGCCAGTACGATTAGACCCACGTGGCCCATATCAATGCCTTTTGCCCAGTCTTGAATCTGACCAATTTGGCTAAATGCACCAGTAAAACCAAGGAATACTAATAAACCACCGGCAACACCTTCACTGGTTAAGTTAACCAGTTTTGAGCCACCTTTAAAGTAACTCAGTAAAAGACCAAAAATACCTAACAGTAATGCTAGCGCTAAAGGGTGAGCGCCCGCTAATGCGATTGCACCAATCAGTGGAATCATTGGGCCGTGGTTACCAGCAAGGTTAGCGCGAGGGTTTAAAAAACCAGAAGCAATAATACAGAAAAGTAATGCTGGAATTAACATCTCAACACGTGCAACTTCAATGGCAAACTCTTTGCCTAGGGTGATGTGTGGCCAAGCTTGTGTTAAGCCATCTGCCCAAGACATCATCACCGCGGAGTACATTGCGATAATACCGATGGTACCTGCGATTGCGGGTACTAAATCTTCCCACTCAAAACGGAAATCACGACCAGGTAAGTTCAGACCAAAACGACGTGGTTTCATGATTTGTAATTCGTGATCTAAATAGTCAGAGCGAGAATCAAACTCACTGGCTGGTCTATGCAGTTCGCGATAACTCTTAGTTTGTTTATCATCCGACATAATGCGGGTACTCCCTTACGGTTTTGAGTGTTTAAAGTTAAATAGTGTTCATGAATAATGTTCTTTATTCATGAAGGCTATTTTGATGAGTGCTAGCTTAACTAAAGTCGTTAAAAGGCGGTTGATCTGGATCAGAATAGTAACGATGCTGTAATTAAATAACCAAAAAGTAATTTTATAAATGTGATCGTAGCAGTGAAAAACAGGGGGATAGTATTGAAAATGGTTAAATATTACACGTTACTGATAAATTTTAACCATTTGTTGCATGTTTGTTGTTATAAATTAACAAAAGTGATCAAAATTACAGTTTGGCTTGCATCTCTTCTAATATTTGCAAGCACCATTGTTCGATGCGTTCATCACTTAATTCATACTGTGAGTCTTCATCCACCGCTAATCCATAAAAATGTTTTTTGTCTGCAGTTAATGCTTTTGAGGCTACAAATTCATATCCCTTTATTGGCCACTGACCAATAAAAGTTGGGGATTGCGCTATTAGCTCATCGTGCAACATGCCAACGGCATCAATAAACCACTCGCCGTAACCGTCTTGATCACCTAAACCAAATAGCGCGACGATCTTATTGTTAACATTCAGGCCACACACCTCATGCCACAGTGCGCCCCAATCTTCCTGTAATTCACCGTAGTCCCAGGTAGAGATGCCTAGAATAAGCACATCATAATCGTTTATCTTGCTCAGGCCAGTCTCTTTTATGTTATAAATATCCACTAGCTCTTCACCAATAATGGCTTGAATTTTTTCTGCCACAATTTCTGTGTAACATGTACTAGAGCCATAAAATAAGCCGATTTTCATTTTGATAAACCTTAATAAACAGAGAGTAGAGATAGTTTAATGGAAGCACTAACGATTGACCAATTTTTAGATTCATTATGGTTAGAGCGCGGGTTATCGCAAAACACACTTGCTTCCTATCGTTTTGATCTTTGTTTAGTTGAAGACTTTTTAGCAAAGAAAAATAAACCATTAGCAGAAGCGACTTATTCGGATCTCAGTGATTATTTCAGTTTTCGTTTAAACAGCGATATAGAGTATAAAAATAGTTCTACCGCACGCCTGATGAGCGCATTACGCCGTTATTATCAATTTTTATGCCGTGAAAAGTTACGTGAAGATGATCCTAGTGCAAAATTACAAAGCCCTAAAACGATTAAACCCTTGCCTAAATCATTATCAGAGTCAGAAGTAGATGGATTATTGTCAGCCCCTGATTTAAGTGACTCGGTACAATTTCGCGATAAGGCGATGTTAGAACTGTTATATGCAACGGGTTTGCGAGTGTCAGAATTAACAGGCCTTTCTATAGAGGAGATCAATCTGCAACAAGGCGTGGTACGCGTTACTGGTAAAGGGAATAAAACCCGGTTAGTGCCGATGGGAGAGGAAGCAAATCACTGGTTAGATCGTTATATCAATGAAGTTCGTACTGAACTGCTAAAAGGGCAGAGTAGTGATGTACTGTTTCCAAGCCGTCGTGGCACTGAGATGGTGAGGCAAACTTTTTGGCACCGCATTAAGTTTTATGCACAGATCTGCTCGATCGATAAAGATCTTATCTCCCCACATGTATTACGTCATGCCTTTGCAACACATTTACTTAATTATGGTGCAGACCTGCGTGTAGTACAGATGTTACTCGGTCATAGTGATCTCTCAACCACACAGATCTATACCCACATTGCTCAGGATCGCCTCAAGTCGTTGCATGCGGAGCATCACCCAAGATCGTAAGCAGAGCCTATTTTACTGTATTCCTTAGGAACCAGTAACACGGTACCTCTGATGCGCTTATGTAACTTGAATCGGTTGTGTTTGCCACGATTTCTGGTGCGACTAGTTAGGCATTAAATAAAGGAAAAATTCGAGCCGATGGCAGCCCATGGGAAGCAGTAACCACACCGTTAATAGAAAGTGTGTATCAGCACCGTGTAAAAGTACTAAAGCATCCAACGGTTGATCATCCTGTGATCTACGCACTTTAATTTCCTTATTGATAATGGTAGTGGTTATCGTTATTATTGTTATATTGAAATCATACATTGGAATTGGTTATTGTGTCTCTGCTCAAAATAATAATATCGGCTGTGTTAATACTCAGTCCTCTCACCAGCTTCGCTACTGAAATAGAAGTTCTGCAAAAAAGTAGCCTGCGCGATCAGCAACAAAGTAAAAATGCACAAGTTAAGATTAACCAATTAGATGAACAAAAATTAGCGATCATCGAAGAGGTTAACCGCTTGCAAGCAGAAGCTGAAAGCTTAGAAGCCTACAGTCGTTACTTGGGGCGTTTATTGGTTGATCAAGAGACTGAAAAAGTCTCTTTAAAAACACAAATAAACAGTGTAACTGAAACACGTCAAGGTTTAGTGCCGTTGATGACCGCTATGTTAGAAAGCTTAGAAACCTTTATTCATTTAGATTCTCCGGTATTAGTGACTGAGCGCCAAGAGCGATTGATGCAATTACAGAAGATGATGCAAAAAGCGGATGTCAGTGATGCTGAAAAATTTCGCCGCTTATTAACTGCGTACCACATTGAAGCTGAATATGGCAGCAAAATGGGTCAATACCAAGACAACTTAACATTGGATGGTGTTGATCGTACGGTTAACTATTTCTATCTAGGACGTGTGGTATTTGTTGCTGTCTCACTAGATAGCAACAGCGTGTGGTTATGGGATCGTGAAAATAATAAATGGTTAAGCATTGATGCAAGTTATTCGCGTGATATCAATAAGGCGATCGCAATTGCCAAAAAGACTGACATTCCAGCACTTTTAAAATTACCACTATTAAGCAAGGTGAACTAATGAAACACTTTATTTTATTGGCGCTATTTTGTAGTTTTGCTGTTTTATCTGCACCTAATGCGTCGCAAACGGTGACTTCATTAGATACATTATTGCTTAATGTAAAAGCACAACAACAACAAAATCGTGTTGTAGAAGCGCAAAGAAACACGGATTTTTCTGCCGATTTATCTGTATGGCAAGAAAAGTTAAAAGCCACGCAACAACGCTTACGTTTAGCGAAACAAGATGTCGCTAAAAAAGGTGTGACGTTTGATGACAATGAAAAACGTTTAGCGACATTAACGGAATCATTAACACTTAATAAAGAAAACTTAGGTGAGTTATTTGGTGTGGTACGCCAAGTTTCAGCTGATTTCTCTGGGCAAATTCAAGGCTCAGTTATCTCAACGCAGTATCCTCAACGTAATTTGTTTATTAACGATTTAGCACAACGTAAGGCATTGCCTTCATTAAGTGAATTAGAGCAGTTGTGGTTTGTTATGTTGCAAGATATGACTGAGTCTAGCAAAGTTGTACAGTTTTCAACAAAAGTGTTAGATAGCCAAGGAGTAGCAAGTAACCAACAAGTGACACGCTTAGGTGCGTTTAATTTAGTGGCTGGTACTAACTTCGCTGAAGGGGCTCAATACTTAGTGATTGATGCACAATCTGAATTGCCTCAGCCATTGGCGCGTGTTGTTGACAGTGATGTACAGTCTACGCTAAATGCTTGGCTTAAATCAGATAAACACTTAAACCCTTTCTATTTTGACCCCGCAAAAGGTGAGTTATTAACGGTTTTATCACGCACACCAACCTGGGCTGAACGTACTCAGCAGGGCGGTATTATTGGTTATATCATTCTATCTATTCTGCTGATTGGTTTATTAGTGGCTACCGTGCGTTTTGTGTTGTTGAGCAAAGAATCGTTAAAAATTAAAGCACAGTTGAAAGAAACAACAGCGAATAATAACAATGCATTAGGGCGCATATTAGCGATATATCAAAACAATAAAACACAATCTACACAGTTGTTAGAGCTCAAACTTGAAGAGGCAGTATTACGTGAAGTGCCAAGATTAGAGCGTGGCTCAAGTGTATTAAAAGTATTAGCTGCGATTGCACCCATGATGGGGTTATTAGGTACAGTAACCGGCATGATAGGTACTTTCCAATCCATTACGTTGTTTGGTACGGGGGATCCTAAATTAATGGCCGGTGGTATCTCGATGGCGCTGATCACCACGGTGATGGGATTAATAGCAGCCTTGCCATTGTTGCTCATTCATAGCTTATTACACAGTCGCGCAAATGGTTTAATCAATATTATTGAACAACAGAGTGCAGGTTTTATTGCCTTACAAGCTGAACAGCAAGAAAGCTTAACCAAGGTTATTGAACAACAGCCTGAAATTAGTCGATGCGCATGAATTGGTTGAGTGATCAGTTTTATCTGATTGAGCATTTCATTCGTAGTGGTGGGCCAGTATTACTAGCGATAGCGTTATTGCTATTACTGTTATGGGCTCTGATGATTGAGCGAGTTTATTTCCTGTTGGTGCATTTCCCTGTTTACCAGAAAAGTTTGGTACAAAACTGGTTACAACGCAGTGATACCAGCTCTTGGTTCGCATTGCAGATTAGGCAAGCAAAGTTGGCCAAAGCATCGATGAAGTTAAAGCAAAATATGGATTTTTTGAATGCGCTCATCAAGATGTTTCCACTGCTTGGTTTGTTAGGTACGGTTTCTGGCATGATTCAGGTATTTGATGTTGTTGCTGTACATGGTACGGGGAACCCTCGTTTATTAGCATCCGGTATATCGTTAGCCACTATTCCCACTATGGCGGGACTTGTTTGTGCATTGTCGGGGTTATTTATTTACTCGCGATTACAAAGTCATGCCAATAAGTTACACGCCACTTTAGCTTTGCAGCTAGTTAGCCAACAACATGAGAAAACATAATGAGAAGAAGAAAAGCACGCGCTGATGATGATAGCCAAATTGATATGACACCTATGTTAGACGTTGTATTTATCATGCTTATTTTCTTTATTGTAACCACTTCATTTGTACGTGAATCTGGTCTTGAAGTTGACAGGCCAAGTGCTGCAACGGCAACAGAGCAAAAACAAGCGGGCATATTTGTTGCTATTAATGACAGTGGTGAAATTTACATCGACCGTAAACAAGTTGATTTACAGCGTGTGCGTGCCAGTTTAGAGCGCCTTATCGCTTCTCAAGGGGAAGTGGGTTTGGTGATTCAAGCGGATCAACAAACTCGTCACGGTGTGGTTGTAAAAGTGATGGATGCAGCACGTGAAGCGGGTATCAAACAGATATCGGTTGCTGCTAAGGCACTGCAATAATGCGTTTTTTAGTCGCTTGTTTATCGGCGCCCATTATAACTTTTTTTTTATTACTGTTTATGGCTGGGCTGATTAACCAACAAAGTGAATTGCGTAAAAAAAGCCAAGAAAATCCCTATTTTGATTTGCTAGTGGTGAGCCAAGATGAGTCTTTTGAATCACGTACTCGTAAAAAGCCGATCCCACCTAAACCAGAGCCTCAAGAAAGCCTTGAGCAGGCGCAAGTAACACAAAGTCAGATAAGCAATCCTGATATGAGTGTTGCATTGGAGTTACCCAGTTTAGATCTCTCCAATAATGTCTCTGCGATGGCTATTTCAATGCCGGGTATTGAAAGTATGCAACTCCCGGTTGCGGCTGCCGTTGCAGGGGAAAAGATGGCGATGCCTTTATATCGTGTTGAACCCCGTTATCCACGCAAAGCATTACGTTTAGGCAAGCAAGGTTATGTGATTCTTTCTTTTGATATTAACCAAGCAGGCAGTGTTACTAATATTCAAATTATCGATGCTAAACCAAAACGGATGTTTGAGCGTGAAGCAAAACGTGCGCTTAAAAAATGGAAATACAAACCGATGTTGGTGAATGGAAAACCCGTTAGCCAGATTGGTCAAAAAATTCGTCTTGATTTTAAAATGGAGTCCTAACGTGAATACTGCAATTAATGTGAGTACCGATAGCAATATAAGGTCTGCTTTCAATATGAGACTAGCCATAAAATCTACGCTGCTATTCTTGTCTGTACTGCTTTTTGTGCCACAACTCTCAGCGGCAAAAAAATTTACCTTAAGTCCTAAAGTAGGGCAACAAGTAAGCACTGTTTTTGAATTATATGAATTAGGTAAGCTCGAGCAAGCATTAATAAGAGTGAATAGAATCAAAGCACGTAGCCCTTTTGATAAAGCTTATGTTAATCGCTTTAAAGGTAATTTGTATTGGGAAACGGGTGATGAGGATAAAGCATTACAGGCATTAGAAATTGCTGTTGCTGAGCATGCCCTTGCAGAGAAAGAACAAATGCAAAGCCAACGCATGTTGGCGGATCTGTATCTCAATAAAAAACAAACCAACAAGGCGATAGCCGTTTATCAGTCATTACTTAAAAAACAACCCAGTGAAGATTTGTATAAACATTTGGCGATAGCGTACTACCAGAAAAAATCATGGAATCAGTTAGTTGACGCAACACATAATGCGATTAACTTAAAGACTGGCTTTAATCAAAGTGTACATATTTTACAGCTCAGTGCCTTGTATGAATTAAAAGATTATAGAAATGCCACTAAAACGTTACTCAAGCTTACTAAACATGATCCATCTACTAAGCGCTGGTGGATGCAATTAGCATCAAGTTATCGATTGTTGAAACAAGATAAAAAAGCATTAGCAACCTATGAGTTGGCTTATCAACAAGGTTTGATGGATAGCAGTAGTGACATTTTGCAGCTTGCGAATTTTAGAGCTTCCCTTGGGGCACCCTATAGAGCCGCTTTATTATTAGAGTCTGCGCTTAACACTAAAAAAGTAACGGTCAATGCTAACAACTACAAACAACTTGCGATGTTTTGGCAAGTGGCGCGCGAGCATGATAAAGCACAACAATATTGGGGGAAAAGTGCCGATTTAAGTGGAGAGGTTTTACACTATGTCACACAGGCGCAATTATTACACTTACTCGGGCGTTATGACAAAATGTTGCAGGTATTGCTTCCTATAAAATCAGACAATGCAGAGCTACAGGGCAAGGTTAAACTGACGCAGGTACAGGCACTGTTTTCATTGAAAAAATACCAACAAGCACAAGACATTGCACATCAACAAGTTGAAAACCCAAGCAGTAAAAAACGCGCTTTACAGTGGGTTAAATTATTAGAAAATCGCCGTAATGCAATGCAAGAGTTTGCCATGCAATAAAGGCATGCTTATTGGCAGTTAGCTAACGTTATGTTAATTAAAATATTTAAAGGCAACCATGAACTATTTTAAATTATTAATCGTAAATATCATTTTGCTACTGTTAGCGAGTTGCGCTACGCCAAAGGCAAAGGTCAACTTTGATAAAAACACCAACATTGATACCAGTCATTACAAAACATTTTCATGGTTAAATGAAGACAAAATATTAATGGCTAGCATGGATATTAATCCGGTCATGAAAGTACGTGTCGATAAGGCGATTGAAGGCGCATTTATTGGCAAAGGTTACCAATTAATAAATGACGCTAAAAAAGCTGATTTTACTATCTCATACAGTGTGGGTAACCGTGAAAAAATAAAAGTGCATAACTATCCGGTTGCTTACAGTGGACGTTTTAATTGGGGAAGTCGTTATTATCGTGGACGATACAATGACGTGGTGGTCAATGAGTCACATGTTACGCAATACACACAGGGTAAACTCGCTATTGATATTTATGACGTTAAATCAGCTCAACCAGCATGGCATGGCTGGGCAACCAAGCGGCTAACTTCTGCAGATAAAGAAACCCCTTCACAAACAATTAAAAAGCTTGTTGAGCAAGTACTAAAACAGTTTTAGCACGTCTGAATTAATACCACTTTTTAAAAACATATAGTTAGCAGGTAAGTACAAAGATAAGTTACCTGCTACTGCCATAGATAATAAACCCACTCCATTAATACTCTTTGAATATTTATTAAAAACACATCGACTAAGCACGCTTTCATTAAACTAAATGATAATTATTACCAATAGCTATTGAGTTTGTGGTTGTTAATGATTATCATTTGCCTGTTGTTGATATTAATTTTTAAAAGGGAATTCAATGAAAAATGATGAACAGGAACAACCTCTGCTGCAGGTTAAAGATTTGGTTGTAGATTACATTACCGATGATGGTGCATTTCGTGCTGTTAATGAGGTAAGTTTTGATATTGCACCCGGTGAGGTATTTGGCCTTGCTGGTGAGTCTGGTTGTGGAAAAAGCACCATTGCCTTTGCCATTACCCGTTTACAAAAGCCGCCAGCAATTATTCCAAGTGGTGAGATCCTCTACAAAGGTGTAGATCTCTTAAACCTTTCCGATGGTGAGTTGCAAGATTATCGCTGGACCAAAGTGGCGATGGTGTTCCAAAGTGCGATGAACTCACTAAACCCGGTTATTACCATAGAAGAACAGTTTTGCGATGTGATTTTAACCCATACTAACATGTCCCGTGCAGAAGCGATTGAGCGTGCTAAGAAGCTGATGGACGTGGTAAAAATTCCACGTGAGCGTATTCGCGATTATCCGCACCAGTTCTCTGGTGGTATGCGTCAACGTTTAGTTATCGCTATCTGTTTAGTGCTAAATGCACAGCTGATTGTGATGGATGAACCAACCACTGCATTAGATGTTGTTGTACAGCGCGAAATTTTACAGCAAATTTATCAATTAAAAGATGAGTTTGGATTCTCTATTCTCTTTATTACCCATGATTTAAGCCTGATGGCACAGTTCTGTGATCGTATTGGCATTATGTATAAAGGTAAGTTGGTTGAAGTAAATGAAGCCCAGGAGATACGTAATTATCCGCGCCATCCTTATACCAAAAAGCTTTGGTCTGCGTTTCCTTCTATTCATGAAGGGCGTAAGCACTATCAACCTAACCTTGATTTCATTCCCCAAATTGTTAATGCATAACAGAGGTATTTATGACTGATTTAAACACCCCCATTCTTGAGATGAACGGCATCGTTAAAGATTTTAAAGACCGAGGTTTTGCAAATACGGGCGTTTTTCGTGCGTTGAATGGTATCAATTTTAAAATACATAAAGGCCGTGCGCTTGCATTAGTGGGTGAGTCTGGTTGTGGCAAAAGTACCTGTGCACGTCTGATTACTAAAATAGAGAATCCAACAGAGGGGAAAATACTCTTTCACGGAGAAGACATCGCAACGATTACAAAACGTAAAGATCTATTAAACTATCGTAAAAATGTACAGATGATCTTTCAAGACCCTTTCAGCTCGCTTAACCCAACCCATACCATTTATCATCACTTAAGTCGTGCATTGTTGATTCATGATCGTTGTGGCAATAATTCTAAAAAATTACGTGCACGTATAGATGAGTTATTAACACTAGTGGAATTACCTACATTAACAGCGGATAAATTTCCACATGAGCTGAGTGGTGGCCAACGTCAGCGTGTCAATATGGCTAAGACATTAGCGGTTGGTGCAGAATTAGTATTGGCTGATGAACCAACCTCTATGTTAGATGTTTCTATTCGTCTTGGGGTATTAGATACCATGAAAAAGATGAAAACAGAGCATAATATGGCGTTCCTTTATATTACTCATGACTTAGCAACTGCGCACTATATCGCTGAAGAAACAGCGGTTATGTATAAGGGGCAAATTGTGGAGTGGGGTGATACCCATGAAGTTATTAATAACCCTCAGCATCCTTATACTAAACTGCTCATATCAGCAGTGCCGGATCCGGAAGTGAAGTTTAGAGAGGTAATAGAAAACGACTTAGACTTTTCTGGTCATGCTGCCACGGTGCGCGAACAAAGTGGTTTTAAAGTAAATCAAGCAAAGCAGGTTAATCACAACCACTTTGTTCGATTATTAGCAGGATAGAGAGGAGAGTAATATGCAATCATTTTCTATTGGACAGTTTTCACTTGAACGTTGGCAATCACTTACTGAAGAAGGTTTGTTAAGTCTTCGCCTTGGTGAATTTTCTGATGCAGAGGTAGGGTGTAGTGAAGCACTCGCAGAGGCACAAAAGTTAATTGATGATCTTAGTTTAAGTGCATCTTACGAGCATAGTGCGCGATTGTATAAAACGGCTTGTTACAATCTTGCACGCGTCTGCCAATATCAAAATAGGGGAGATGATGCATTTCATTATCATCAACTAGCACATATTCAGATTCAACAGTTTGCAGATCAACAGCAGTTATCTGAACAAACTCGTTTCTCTGCGCTACAGGTGCTAGATGATACGATTGTCACTCTATTGGAGCATTATCAACGTTCAGCAGTCTCAGATTCAAAAAAGTATGCAGATGCGCTTATCTCTGAGCATGTTAATTTTATGCAAAAGCATGACAATAAAAACTTACCAGAGGAGTTACAAGAAACGGCTTGTGGTCAATGTGAAGGTTGCCAGTTAGATAACTCAGAGAGTGTAACTTTGCACTAATAGCGGTTAAATTTTAACTATTTAAAAATATAGGGCATAATCTAAGTACTCTACTTTGCAAACATAGGTTTAATCATGCAATTCACTTTTCTTAAGAAACAATTTATTGGTGCGTTAGCACTTGTTGCTTTTAGCTCTTTTTCTATCGCTGCACCTGCCGATAAAGGCATTGTTGAAAGCATTACTAACAAATTAAATACCTTAGATATCTCTGTTAGTTCTATCAATCCATCACCTGTTGATGGTTTATATGAAGTATTAACTGATCGTGGTGTTTATTATGTGAGTAAAAATGCTCAGTTCTTAGTACACGGTAATATCTATGATTTAGATAATAAAATGGAAAATGTAACTGAGAAAAGCTTAACAGTATTGCGCCAAGAGAAGCTTAAAGCATTTGAAAAAGATATGATTGTTTATAAAGCTGAAAAAGAGAAGCATGTAATTACAGTGTTTACAGATACTAGCTGTGGATACTGTCAAAAATTACATGCTGAAATGGCAGATTATAATAATTTAGGCATTACAGTGCGCTACTTAGCTTTTCCTCGTGGTGGCGTAAACTCAAATACCTACAATACAATGGTTTCTATCTGGTGCGCTGATGATTCCAAATTAGCAATGGATAAAGCAAAGTCACGTAAGCAGATTGATGCTAAAAGCTGTAACAACAATGTGAAAGAGCAACACGCGCTTGGTCAGTTCTTTGGTGTGACTGGTACACCGGCTTTAGTATTAGAAGATGGTAGCTTACAACCAGGTTATCTGCCTGCCGCTCGTTTAATAACACTGCTTGAGCAAAACAAAGGTTAATAGGTGTTAGAAAAGGGTTAGATCCTATAAACTGCATTAATATTTAACTATTAATGCAGTTTTTTTATGTCCTCAATTCAAGTAAAAAACAGACCATCTATTGACGCGAGTTTCTTAAACCTCTCCTGTTCACCGTTATTAAAACAACTTTATGCCAACCGTGGTATTAAAAACGAAACTGAGCTTGATAACAGCACTAAAACATTACTACATGCGCAACAGTTAAAAGGCATAGAGCAAGCTTGTGAACTGTTATATCAAAGCTTGTTATCTAATCAAAAAATAGTGGTTGTTGGGGATTTTGATGCAGATGGTGCGACGAGTACTGCATTAAGTATGTTGGCGTTTCGAATGCTTGGTTTTACTCATATTGACTACCTTGTGCCTAACCGTTTTGATTATGGTTATGGTCTCACCCCTGAAACAGTCGATTTAGCAATTGCCAAAGGTGCACAACTGATAATGACTGTTGATAATGGCATATCCAGTATCAATGGTGTCAAGCATGCTAAAAAGCTAGGTGTGAAAGTGTTGGTCACTGATCATCATCTACCCGCTGATGTTTTGCCCGATGCTGATGCGATTGTTAATCCAAACCAAATTGATTGTCACTTCCCAAGTAAAAACTTAGCAGGGGTTGGTGTGGCTTTTTATCTGATGCTTGCACTACGCAGTTATCTATCTGAAAAAAAATACTTCAATCAACAGCCCCCTAACTTAGCTAACCTTTTAGATATTGTTGCCTTAGGTACAGTTGCTGACGTGGTGCAACTAGATGCAAATAATAGAACATTGGTACAACAAGGTCTTGCACGTATTCGCGCAGGTGTTTGTCGGCCGGGCATTAGTGCGCTCATTAGTGTTGCTAAACGTAACCAAGCACAGCTGGTGGCGAGTGATTTAGGATTCTCATTAGGACCAAGGTTAAATGCTGCTGGGCGTTTAGATGAGATGAGTTATGGCGTTGAATTGTTGTTATGTGATGATCCGATGCAAGCAAATATTATGGCAAATGAACTTGATGCATTGAATCACTCCCGCCGTGAAATTGAGCAAGGCATGCAAGAAGAAGCGCTTAAAACCTTGGCTAGTTTAAAAATAGATGAGACCAATATTCCCCATGCTGTGTGTCTGTTTGATGCAAGCTGGCACCAAGGGGTAATTGGTTTGGTCGCCTCACGTATTAAAGAGTCCTATTATCGTCCAACGTTTATCTTTGCTAAAGGTAATGCAGGTGAAATCAAGGCATCTGCGCGTTCGATTCCGGGGATTCATATACGTGACATGTTAGATCTTGTAGATAAAAAGATCCCTGGTGTGATCTTAAAGTTTGGTGGTCACGCAATGGCTGCCGGGTTATCAATTAAAGAGAGTGACTTTAAACTGTTTAAAGAAACGCTTAATGAATTATTAAAAGATCAGGTGGATGAAGCGACTTTAACTAATATATTGCTTTCTGATGGGCAATTAACTGCACAACAGTTTAATTTAGAACAGGCTCAGGAGCTACGTGAAGCGGGGCCTTGGGGACAAGCATTTCCAGCACCACTGTTTGATGGTGAGTTTAAAATTTTACAGCAACGTTTAGTTGGCGAGAAACACCTTAAAATGGTATTAGAAGTAGATGGTAAAGCAATTGATGCTATCGCTTTTAATGTTGATCTAACAGTATGGCCGAACCCAATGGTAAAAAAGGTGTTTTGTGCCTATCGTTTAGATATCAATGAGTTTCGTGGTAATCGAACGGTACAATTATTAGTTGAACTGTTACAACCACAATAAAAAAAGGATTTTTTGTGCGTTATTTCTTAATGATTGTCGCAAGTATATTGGTCTTTTCTACTGCTAGTCTTTTTGCTAGTGACGATGAGCTATTGTTAGAAACTAATATCGCCAATAGTGACAGCAATGAATTGCAGTTTACAGAGCAAGAGTTAGCTTGGATAAAAGATAACCCGACAGTGACGGTTATTGGTGATTCAGATTGGTTTCCCTTTGAAGGTTTTGATAAAGAAGGAAACTATGTTGGTATTGTTGCTGAGGTCTTAAACCTGATTAGTGAAAAGTCTGGGATTGTTTTTAATGTTACTAAAACATTAACCTGGCAACACACCATGCATTTCTCTGCTGATAAGCAGGTCGACATTATCTCTGCGAGTGCTAATAACTCAGTCATTGAAAAAAACTATCGTGCGACTTATTCTACGATAAAAAATCCTATTGTAATGCTGGCAAGAAATAACATGCACTATATCCCTGACCTTAATGCGGTTAAAGATTTACGTATCGCTGTGTTAGGTGATGCTGGTTACCGCAACGTAATTATTGATGCCTATCCTGATGTTACATTTATCGATGTTGATAATATAAAAGAGGGGCTATTAGGTGTTGCTGATGAACAGTATGATCTGATTCTGATGAGCATGGCGATTGCCAGTTATCAAATGGCAGAGATGGGCCTCTATGAATTACGAGTTGTAGGGATAACAGATTTAAATATGCAATTAACACTGTTTGTTAATCGTGATAAACCCATTTTGTGGAGTATTATCAACAAGCTTAAATTGCATGAAAGCAAACAAGAACGTCATGAAATTCTCTCAAAGTGGATAAAGCAAAAGTATATAGACCGTTACTCCCCTGAAAAAATCCGCGCATTAATATTAATTGTTATTTTTGTCATTGCTTTTGTTATTTATCGAAATTATTTGTTAAGAAAACAAGCAAGAGTACTAACTGCGTTATCTCAAACCGATAAATTAACCAATATTCATAATCGACTCTATCTTGATAAAGTTTTGTTACAAACAGAAGCTCAAAATAAACGTTACAAAACCCCATTCAGTTTGATTATGGTTGATATTGATCACTTTAAATTGGTTAACGATAAATTTGGCCACTTGGCGGGTGATAAGCTATTAAAGCAATTTGCATTATTGATTGAAGATAATATTCGTAATAGTGATGTATTGGGGCGTTGGGGAGGGGAGGAGTTTTTAATTATTTGTCCGGAAACTAACTTACAGGAAGCGCTAATTTTAGCTGAGAAGTTAAGAGAGGTTGTTTCCCAGTGTATATTTCTAAGTGTTGGTAAAAAAACAGCAAGCTTTGGCATCTCTGAATACCAGCCTATTGAGTCTGCAGAGAGCTGTTTAATACGTGCCGATGAAGCCTTATATAAGGCTAAAAGTGCGGGCCGTGACCAAGTTAGAGTACAAGGTTAGAAACTGAAAAATCGGAAATCGAAAAGCTCAAGGTTTGAAAGCTAGCACTTACAAACCTTTGGCTACCAGCTGTTAGTTCATACTCTATACTGCACCAGTATAATCAAGTTGGCGCCATGCTTCATACACAAACACAGAGACTGCATTTGAAAGGTTCATTGAGCGACTTTCTGGTTGCATTGGAATACGTAGTTTTTGTTCTACAGGTAGCGCTTCTAAAATTTCACTTGGCAAACCACGTGTTTCTGGTCCAAACAGTAAAACATCATCGCTTTCAAAGTTTGCATCACTGTGGAAGGTCGTTGTTTTCGTTGTACAAGCAAAAATGCGTTTACCCTTTACCGCTTCTAAAAAAGCTTGGTAGTTTTTATGGTGTTGAATATTAGCAATTTCATGATAATCCAATCCTGCGCGGCGTACTCTTTTTTCATTAAAATCAAACCCTAGCGGTTCAATCAAATGTAATGCACATCCTGTATTTGCGCATAGGCGGATAATAGCCCCAGTGTTTTGTGGAATTTCTGGTTCATAAAGTGCAATCTCAATCATGGTGCCTCTGTGTATAATAAAAAGTTGGATTAGAAATAATCACGTCTGCTTTTAGTGACTCTCAGGCGCATCATATTATTTCAATCAAGAAACTTTGTTTGTTTATTAATTAAATCGGGGGAATTGTAAATGCATCGATACCTGATTACCAAGGTTATCTGCCCAAATTTTCCCCCCATGCTTTAACAGTGCATTTTCAGCAATACTCAAGCCTAATCCAGCGCCACCAGTTTCTCTTTCCCGTGACTCGGTTAAGCGGTAGAAGGGGCGAAAAATATTCACTAATTCACTTTCTGGAATCAGTGGGCCGTCATTACTGATACTTAAAGTGATTGTATGCTCTTCTATTTCAATTTCTACAGTAATCTCTTTCTGTGCATATTTAATGGCATTACGAATAATATTTTCAATGGCACGATATGCAAGCTCTGGATAAATATTGATAGAGACTGTATCCAGTGTTGGGTAGCTAAAGGATTTACTATATTCATTCGCTTCAAATTGTGCATCTAAAAAAAGATCTTCTAAAAACTCATCCACTGCCAGATCGACCTTTTTATCTGGTTGTAGTTGAATGCGAGAAAGGTTAAGCATCTCGGCTATCATACGTTCGATTCGTTCGGTTTCTAATTCAATGCGTTGTAATTCTTTGTTTTCACCACTGTGGCGTTTAGTGATTGCAAGAGCAAGTGTTAAACGCGTTAATGGGGATCGTAACTCATGAGATATATCGCTTAATAAACGTTGTTGGTTATTGAGCATATTTTTTAGTGAGCCAACCATTAACGACATCGACTTTGCCAAGAGAGTCACTTCATCACTATGTTTTATTTGTGGGAAGGGCGTATCCAGGTCCCCCTGCGCGACTTTGGTTGATATATCACGAAGCTGACGCAGTGGATATGTTAAATACCATGCAAAAAATGCACAAATAGGAGTGCTAATTAATAGTGCTGTAAGTAGCAACAATAACGGTTTATCGAGTAACCATTCTACTAACTCCAGTGATTTTTTTTGATTCGGTACCGATATATAAATAAGCAGGTCATCGTGGTTATGCTCTACTAAAGTGGGACCAAAATAGGTTTTATAAGTATTGATTTTTTTAAGTGGTGTTTTAGCTGATTGACTATCAAGTATAAACTGGCGCATCTTTTTAGGTGCGCGATGGTTGATTAAACGACCTGATAGATCGGTTAGGTAGATCTCTTTGTCTGTACTTTTAGCAAGTAACACCAACAGGGAATGACTACTAAGTAGTGGATTCTTTTCTATTAGCTCTGTGAGTTGGTTAAATTGCTGGCGGAGGTCTGTTAGATCATTACTGGAAACTGGTTGAAGCTGTCGGCCATCAAGCTGTGGTAATAGAATAAGTGCACTAATTAATAGGGCGATTAATAACCAAAAGGCGGCAAAGATCTTAGTGAAAAGTGAATTAAGAGATTTCCATTGCACAATACAATCCTTGTAAAAATGCACCACAACTCATTGTAAGGAGTGTGATGCGCTTATTTATTAACTTGCTACGGGCATATTAGTTTCACCCTCTAGCCACATATATCCACGGCCACGGAAGTTTTTCACCCGAGTTTGTCCATCTAATCGAGTTGGCAGTTTACGACGTATATTGCTTAGGTGCATATCAATACTACGATCAAAAGGTTGTAATTTCTTACCTAACACTTCTTCACTTAACTCTGCTTTTGAAAATAATTCGCCTGGATGAGCCAAGAATTTTTCTAATAATAGCAACTCAGTACCAGTTAACTCAATGGTAAAGTCTTGGCAAATAGCCTGTTGCTGAGATGGGAAAAGTTCAATATCTAGGTGTGTTAGTTTACTTGGTACTTCTGTATTTTTATACTGTGTACGTCGTAAAATTGCACGAATACGTGCAAGTAATTCACGCTCGCTAAATGGTTTTGCTAAGTAGTCATCTGCGCCCATCTCAAGACCAAGTACTTTATCAATCTCGTCGCCTTTTGCTGTTAACATAAGAACCGGCGTATCACTTTTTTGACGAAGAAGTTTTAACATATCAAAACCATTCATGCGTGGCATCATTACATCCAGTAATAATAGGTCATAGTCACCAGTTAATGCTTTCTGTAAACCTCTTTCACCATCGGGGGCTGTATCAACATTAAAATTTTCAAGTGTTAGGAATTCAGCAAGTAGGGAGACAAGCTCTTGATCATCATCAATTAATAGAAGATTTTTCATAGTGTGGCCTTATTGTTATGCCCTTGCATAAGTATAAGTCACTTAAGAAAGGCTAAAATAAAATTAAGTTCATCTCTAATTCAAATCCATTCGTAGTAAAGAGGTGTGATGTATATTTTGTTGATGTAGCTATTAAACACTTTTTTTATTGATAATGTAATCTCATTTACACTTATTTACATTCAATTACTTATCGTTGACATAATGTCGTCAACTTCTGTTAATAAGAGCATGGTGAAGTTTAAGTGAATTTATTTGCAATTAAAAGTGCTTTGTATTTTACTTTGATTTGTATGGGGAAGTTAGAGATAACAAATAAAGAGATAATGATTAGCTGTTGTGTATAATGAAGTTATTATAGGTATAAGATAATGATGGTGATTTTTTGCAAACAAATATAAGTAAAGAGGAGTACTCTCGCTTAGTTAATCTTGCTGGGCGTGCTGCTATTGTTGCTGCTTCACTATTAATTATTGTAAAATTATTAGCGTGGTTTATGACCGGTTCTTCAAGTATTCTTGCCGCGCTTACTGACTCTTTAATGGATGTCACTACCTCAATTATTAACCTATTTGCCATCAAAATTGCACTACAACCTGCTGATGATGAGCATCGTTTTGGTCACGGTAAAGCTGAGAGCCTAGCTGGGCTTGCTCAAGCCGCCTTTATCTCTGGCTCTTCGGTATTGCTGATGTTAAACGGTATCTCCTCACTGATAAATGGCAATCAAATAAGTGCTTCTAATGTTGGTATCGCAGTGATGGTTTTCTCTGTGCTGGTAACTATTGCCCTAGTGAGTTTTCAAACTTATATAGTAAAAAGAACCGCGAGTCTTGCAATTAAGGCTGACTCAATGCACTACCGTACTGATATTTTCATGAATGGTGCTGTATTACTGGCGCTTATTTTAGCAGGTATTGGTTGGCATTGGGCTGATGGACTATTTGCAATTGCAGTGAGTATTTATATTCTGCACGGTGCATGGGAGATTGGTGCTCAATCTGTAGATGCACTAATGGATAAGCAGTTACCAAAATCAGATGAAGAGTTAATTTTAAAGACTGCATATCAAATAAAAGATATACGCGGTGTACACGATTTACGTACCCGGCAGTCTGGCAATACTAAGTTTATCCAATTGCACTTAGAGTTAGATGATGATCAGAGCTTGTTTGAAGCGCATGAAAAAGCAGATAAACTAGAATTACAATTACAGAAGCAGTTCCCACATGCAGATATTTTAATTCACTTAGACCCCCTTTCAGTTGTAGCAACTGAAAGGCAGCGGTTTAGTGTGGATAGCAAGGCAGATAATAGCGAAAAGGATGACGATTAATGCAAGCTGAACAACAACAGTTATGGAAAAAAATCCGCGAAGAAGCGTGGGCAAGCTCAGCTAACGAGCCTATTTTAGCCAGTTTTTTCCACTCTACCATTTTAAATCACAGTAGTTTTAAATCAGCGTTAAGCTACCAGTTAGCAAACCGCTTAGATAGTCATACTATGCCTGCTATTTTAGTACGTGAAGTGATTGAGGAAGCATTTATCAAGTCGCCAGAGATTCTTAACGCGGCTATGACAGACATTGTTGCTGTTCAAGAGCGTGATCCTGCTGTTGAAGATTACTCTATTCCCCTTTTATATTTAAAAGGCTTTCACGCAATTCAGATTTACCGAGTTGCGCACTGGCTTTGGAATGAAAAGCGTGTACCACTTGCTTTGTATCTACAAAACCGTAGTTCAGAATTATTTGGCGTAGACGTGCATCCTGCTGCAAAAATTGGTAAAGGCATTATGTTTGACCATGCAACAGGGGTTGTTGTTGGTGAAACTGCTATTATTGAAGATAATGTATCTCTATTACAAGGCGTAACACTAGGTGGTACAGGGAAAGATTGTGGCGACCGTCACCCTAAAATTCGTCAAGGAGTCATGATTGGTGCCGGCGCTAAAGTATTGGGTAATATTGAGATTGGAACTGGTGCAAAAGTAGGTGCAGGTAGTGTTGTTTTAGAGCCTGTTCCTGCACATACAACAGTTGCAGGTGTACCAGCTAGAATAGTTGGAAGACCTTCCTGTGAGATGCCTTCTCTTTCAATGGAACAAAATATCTAGTTGTCATGAATCACCATTACTTGCATAGTATTCAGTAATGGTGACTGAATTTATCATTATACCAATTACATTAAGTATGTTGTTTTAACTAGCTAAATCGATCAGCTGTTTATTGTAATTGGTATTATTACTCTTCAACAAAAGCAAAACGAGGTTGCTTGACTCCGTCTATATTAACTTCTTCAACAAACATTGTTAGTGGTCTTACCCAAAGCGCTTGCTCGCCATACAAAGGGCGATAAACAACCATTTTCTCTTCTGTTTCACTATGTGTTGCAATATCTTCTACTTGATAAAAACTGCCTTTGTAGTGTTTGTATTTTCCACGTTTAATCAATTCTTTACCCTATTAGTCTATTAAATAGAGCAAAAGCGTAACATATTGACATTTATTTTCCTAAATCAAAAACAATGGTTGAATAAGCGCGCTGGAATGCTTATTCTCACTGGATTGTTAATAAAAAATTCTTAAAGGGGCGAATCCATGACATTAGAGTTACTAGAAAAATTAGAGAGCAAAATTCAGAACGCAGTAGATACCATCTCTTTATTACAGATGGAAGTTGAAGAGCTTAAAGAAGATAAAAGAAGCTTGTCAGAAAAGGCTGAAGCGCTTGAGTCTGCTAATGGAAAATTAACTGCAGAGCACCAGCAATGGCAATCTCGTTTAAGTGCGTTAGTGGGGAAAATCGAGGAAGCAGAAGAAACGATGTAGTTTTTCTGTTGTTAAAAAAAAGCCCAATGAATGTGAGTTCATTGGGCTTTTTTATGCTTCAGAGAAAGTAATATTACTCGTCCTCTTCAATCTCATCTAATTCTAACGGCTCTGGTGAGATAATAATGCCGGTACTATCTGCGTATAGGATATCTTCAGGAAGGAAACTTACGCCAGCAAAATTGACTGCTACATTTACTTCGCCAACTTCATTATCTTCTGCACCAACAGGAATTGCTGTGATTGCTTGAATACCAATATCTAACTCTTCAAGTGCATCAACCTCACGTACACAGCCATTAACCACTAAACCTTCCCAGTCATTGGCAACGGCAAGTTCTGCAATATTAGCGTTAATGAGTGCGCGGCGTAATGAGCCACCTCCATCAACCAGTAATACTTTACCTGCACCATTTTCTTCAAGTGTTTTATAGATAAGGCCAACAGATTCAAAACACTTAATAGTGACAACTTCACCCGCAAATGAATTACGGCCACCAAAGTTAGTTAATAGAGGTTCAACCACATCAATGGTTTCAGCATAAATATCACAAAGCAACGAAGTATTATAATCCATGGTTGATCTCCAAATGTTCAAATATAATAACTTGAGTATAAACGTAAGGTGTTCATTTACAATTATGTTTTAACGAAAAATTAATCTAGCTCATTAAAAAATGCGCTATCAAAAGATTTTTCACAATAATGACATTTCAGTTTTAATGCATTACGTTTATTAACATAAAATTTTGTTTCAACGGGCTCATTGTGGCTAATACAATTGCTATTTGGGCAAGCTAACACACCAACAAATGCGTCCGGCAACTGTACCTTAAACTTGTTCACTACATGAAAATCTTGAATTTGATTAATGGTTGCATCGGGTGCAAACAGTGCAAGTTGGTTAGCTTGGGCATCACTGATCAGCGTATTTTCAACTTTGATGAGATCTTTAGCTTGGCCATTTTCTTTATTAAGGTTCAAACCAACAGTTATTTTTTCATTTGCTTGTGCAAGTTTGAAGAACTTTAAAATTTTAATACCTTGCTGCGCAGGGATATGATCAATAACAGAGCCATTTTGAATCGCTTCAACCTGTAATTTATGGTCGCTCATGATTTAAACCTCCGCTTGAAAGTGGTTAGTTAATAACAGTGCTAACAACGCTTGGCGTGCATACACTCCATTTTGTGCTTGCTGGAAATAATAAGCGTGTGGTGTCTCATCAACATCTTTGTTGATTTCATCAACACGTGGCAGTGGATGTAATACCTTTAAGTTTTCACGCGCGTTAGTCAGCATTGATGCATTTAATAGGAAAGCTGACTTGATATGCTGATATTCAGTCTCATCAAAGCGCTCTTTTTGCACGCGTGTCATGTATAAAATATCAAGGTCATCAACCACCGCTTCAATGCTTGCGTGTACAGAGTAACCAATTGCTTTATCGTTAAGTTCTTCAAGAATATAGTCTGGCATCGCAAGTGCTTCTGGTGCGATAAAAAACAGCTTACAGTTAAACTGTGAGAGTGCCTGCGCCAATGAATGTACTGTACGTCCATATTTCAGGTCACCAACAAAGGCGATATTGAGGTTATCTAATGTGCCCTGTGTTTCATAGATAGTAAACAGGTCTAACAGTGTTTGTGTTGGATGTTGATTTGCACCATCACCACCATTAATAACAGGAATATCAGTAAACTCAGAAGCTAAACGCGCAGCCCCTTCCTGCGGGTGACGCATGAAAAAGGCATCTGCATAGGAGCTGATCACTTTTACCGAATCCGCTAGTGTTTCCCCTTTTTGTGCTAGTGAGGTATTACCACCACTATCAAAACCGATCACACTGCCACCTAAACGTTGTACTGCCGTTTCAAAAGACAACCGCGTGCGTGTTGAGGCTTCAAAAAAACAACTCGCGATCACTTTGTTTTTAAGCAATTCAGGCTGTGGATTTTGTTTTAATGAATTAGCTGTTTCTAGGATTAGTTCAAGGTCGCTACGGGATAAGTCAGCGATAGAGATAATATTTTGTTGGTATAGCGGGTTATTCATTGTTTTAGACTCATGGTTAACCTGTGAAGATAGCTAATTATAACACCTTCATGTTTGAATTCTTTAAGTGTTTTCGTCTTAAATTGGCGTTATGATGCAGAATATTTAATTTTTGGAATATAGCTAATGCTGACTCGTTTTATTGTTGCCTTTTCTCTACTCTCTTCAATAAATGCTGTTGCTAATGAATGGCAAGCATTACACCCGTTGTTACCCAAAGGCACCCAGCTCTCTTATATGGTTGTGGATGCAAACAAAAAAACTGTACTTGCGCAGTCGCAGCAAGAAACGTTACGTACACCAGCGAGTATGCAAAAGCTACTGACGGCAACGGCCGCTAAATTACATTTAGGAGGTGATTTTCGTTATCAAACCACATTAACAGGTGATAAGGGCAATATAAAAAATAGTACCTATCTGGGAAACCTACGTTTGAATTTTGTCGGTGATCCAACGTTAAAACGGGCAGATATCAAAGTGATGCTACGTTCACTAAAAGAACTTGGTATTAAAGAGATATCTGGTGATTTTTTGCTTAATCAATCACACTTTAATGGTTATCAGTGGAGTAATGGGCAAGCTTGGAATGATCTAGGTGTCTGCTACACAGCGCCGTCTAATGCTATTATTGTTAATGAAAACTGTGTATTAGGAAATTTAAGCCTGAGCAGTAATGATGCCAAAAAAGCGACTTTATTCATTCCAAGTTATGAACCCGTTTCCATTAGTGCGGATGTGGATGTAGTGACAAAAGAGCAACGTAAAGAGCAGTTTTGTGCGTTAGAGGTAACCAGAAATAGCCAAAATAGCTACCACCTTTGGGGCTGTATGGTACCAAGAAATCGCCCATTCGGTTTAGCGTTTGCAGTTAATGACCCTTTCCAATATGCCTCAAAAATAATTGCTAGTGAGTTAAGAAAAGCAGGAATAAAATTAATTGGTAAAGTTCGCTTAGAGAGTAAAAGGCAGGACAAAAAAAATGTAGAAGTATTAACAAGCTATCAATCACCAGAGCTTGATGAGCTTTTAAAAATTATGATGAAAAAGTCAGATAACTTAATTGCTGATAGCCTGTTTAAGACCTTAGGCGCAAGTTACTTTCAGCGTGCCGGTAATTTTAGAAATGGTAGTAAAGCGGTGAAAGCAATTTTAGCTGAGCAGGGCATTGATCTTGAAAATGCTTATTTGGCTGATGGCTCTGGATTATCACGCCATAACTTAATGAGTGCTGAGTTATTCATGTCTGTATTAAAGTTTGTTTATAAAAATGACAAGCAATTTGAGTTACTCTCTAGCTTTTCTGTTGCCGGTATTGATGGCACGCTAAAATATCATAAAGGCGTACGTGGTAAACAATTTAAGGGAAAGGTTTTTGCTAAAACAGGTTCGATGAAAGGGGTGGCTAACTTATTAGGAGTTGTGAAGTCAGAGCAAGGGGATCGCCTTTTTGTATTGATATTAAATGGTTACAGCAAACCTAAGTCAGTCTTAACTTCAGAATTACTTCGTGATGAAAAAGCGTCTAAATATCGTTTTGAGAACGCTTTTTTTGAAACAATTTTAAACTCTCCAGTGCAGTAGTTATTAAGCAACAAAAAAGGGGCTAATGCCCCTTTCTAAGTATCGATGTACAATTTATGTTACATCTTAATTGGAAACCACTGTGTTGGTCTGCCTTTATCAAATAATACCACGCCCGTTTCATAATCTGCTTTATTAATTGGCGTTAAATCACGAGTATGAATAGGGTAACTTAGGCCATCAAAGTTAAGTAATGACCAGCCAGCTTCTTTTTCAATTAATAGGCTTTGCCATAGATAATGCTGACTTTGTGATATAACGATAGGGGCATGGATTCGAGAGATACGACTAGAGAATCGGTAGCCATTTTTTCTGCCTTCAAAGATTAATGCCTCACAGCCATTTTTATTTGAACACCAGTCAAGAAGTACGATTGCTTCGTCGATACCATTGCCGTTTAAGTCATATTTTACAGCGCTAAACTTAGTATCCTTCGGGTCGGTACGATGGATCTTAAAGTAGTTGTTCACCGCTTTTTGTATCTCTACATCAACGACTTCACCTGGGCTAATGTTCTCTGCTGAGAAGTCACGGTTTATGCGGTTAACCTTGACCTCTTCAATCCCCTCTTGTGCATTCATTTTGTTGAAAACTAAAGGCTGCTTTAGCGGTGTAACAATATTGCTATTGTTAACTTCTTCAACGCTGATGGTTAACCCTGTTCGTTTAAAAATAAGTTCTTGGCGTAATGTTTTTCCATCTTGTAGGGTTAACATTACAACGACACGGTTTGGCGCATTTGTTTTCCAAAAACCTGTTTTGATAGTCTCTTTACCATCAACTTTTTCTTTGTACTCAACTGTATAGTTAGGGTTCAATGCCAAGTTTGTTGTTGTATTAGCATTTTTACTTAAGTAGTAACCGGTAAATACTTGATCTTCAATAGGCCAACCAGGCTCTCCACAGCCCGTATACTCCCCCCAAATGCTATCAACTTTTGTTGTATAACCCCAATATTCCTTATTATTAAGCTCGTAACAATGGCCAGGCTGAATTTTCAATTTCAGTTTTTGACCTTTTTTATTAGTGGTGGTGATAGTGTTGATCTGTGTTGTTCTAAAATCGGCATCATCAACATCATAGGCTTGATTACTTGCCTTTGTTGAGAAGAAAAGTTGCTGGTTATCGATGCTCAAACGCCAGTATGGATCTATACCATTAGCTTTGAATAAAAAGGTATCAATCGGCTTGGCACATTGCAACGATGCTTTAGCGAGTGCCATGTGGTGTACTCTGTCAATACGCATAATTGCATCTGATTTTTCTGAGCTGTCTTTTGGAAAGGTGACCTCACCTGCAAATTCAATGTAAACAGGTGTATAAGGCGAAGAGGCTATTTGCTCATAAATATTACGCAGTGCAAAGTTAGCATTAACTGAAAATTCTTTATTAGCATCACATGCTTTAAAGTAACCTTTGCCATCCCCAAAGCTGAACTGACCACGGAAGTTACCTTCTAACACGTTAGAAAAGTCTTGCTTAATAATAGGCGTGGGTTTCTCTTCTACAGGAGGAGGTGGTGGAGGTAATGTTGTTGAACTACAGGAAAAAAGAAATATCGGTAGTGTAAAAAATAGGGCTGAGGGACGCATAATAAACCTTTGTTCCATAAAAGTAATCGGGATACCTACCTCAGTATAACAGTGGTTGTTATTATTTCACCCTCAAGGAAATAAATATGTGTAGTAATGACAACTATTACATTGTTATTACTACATGATGACTAAATTATGCTAATAATTGATCTATTTTGACAGCTACACCATGTTCTTTTGCAGATAATGTTGTTTCGGCATCTGTTAATTCATTTCGTAGTGCCTGCTGGCTATTTTTCATTAATACGGGTTTGCCAACAAGTGATAACATCTCAACATCATTCATTGCATCACCAAAGGCGATCGCTTCTTCTGTCTTAAAGCCTTTCTCTTTTAATACCGCTTTAACAGCGGTACCTTTGTTGGTGCCTGCGTCCATCACTTCTAAACATTTATCAAGTGAGAAAGTCAGGTTTATACGATTGCCAAAGCGTTTATTTAAGTCTTTGTAAACTACTTCAAGCAACTCACGTTCAGCCCAAAAGAAGATTTTAATGGTGTTGCTTTTATCTAATTCTTTTAGGTTTGCCTCTTGGCAGTCAAACTCTCCACCAAGGCTAATATCATCTAGTTCTTTTAAGCGAAAGTTGGCATACCAATGCTCATCAGTAAATAAATTTATTTGAATTTTTTTATCTAAATCGAAATCGCATATCTCGGTGGAAATATCAGTGGGTAGGTTTTGTTTAAGAATAATTTCACCCAATTTATTATGCACGCGCGCACCATTTGAAGTGATTAAATAAATTGGCTCGCCTAATTGATCCTGTAAACTTTTAGCTTCGATATAGTGGCGACCTGTTGCGATGACAAATTTACGGCCACTCTCAATCCAGTTATGAATGCTGTTTTTTGTTTGTGAAGATATTTTATGGTCTGGGCCAAGTAATGTTCCGTCAAGATCTGAAATGGCTACTTTATACATATTTGTTTACCTTGTGCTATTTCTGAGAAAAATTGAAGTGCGTGATTCAGAGCAGGAGTGCGATATTCATCACGCTCTTGTAATATCTCATGGTTTGCCCCATTAATGGTTAAAAACTGATTTGATTTACAATTTGTTACATTGGAGAAAAACGCCTTTTGGCCTTCGTTTGTAACAATTGAATCATCACCTGCTTCAAACATTATTAAGGGGATTTCAATTTTGTGTGCATTATTTATGGCTTGTTCAGTAGCACTAATACTGGTTGAAACCCAACGCATGGTGGCATCACCAAGTTGGGTTTGTGGAAACTCTTCAAACCCATGTTGGCTTGAGTTGAATCTAACGTCACTGTGACTGAGTGAGTTACCTTCAAATTTACTTTTAATGTAACCTTTTCCGCCTGGTGCATAGCAGGCTTTATCGGTAAACCAGCTACAAACTTCTGCACTGCTATAACTGATTATCTTAGCCAGAAAAGTTGGTAACGGGCCAAAATCAATTGAAAACATAGGGCTGAAAAAAGCAGTTGCGTGAAATGGATTATTATACTGCTGCAGGTATAGCGCGCTAATCACCCCGCCCATCGAGTGAGATAAGAGATAACGCTGCTGATACTTTTTATCTAGCTGTAGCGACTTAACATAGTGATTGAGATCATCTACGTAATCCTGAAAGTCGACGACGTAACCGCGGTGTTGATCTCCGCCAAATCGCTCGGAAAAGCCTTGCCCACGATGGTCGATAAGAAAAACATCATAACCCTGTTGGTGTAATTCATAAGCTAGCTCTTTATAGCTTAAAACGCTTTCGTTACGGCCTTGGCTAATCACAATAACGTTATTGTTGCCTGTTGTAATTGAAACTGTATGTACTGTTTTATTATCATTCCCCTGAAATGTTTTGGATTGGGCATTTTTATCCCAAAAGCTTAAAATTTCTGGATTGAAGTTGTTGGTGAGTGTTTGCTCACTAATGACATTAAAAGGGTTGTTAATCATATTGGTGGTCGCAAAACTTAGGGTTGTGAAAAATATAAAGAGAGCGCTGATTAATAGTGTTTTTTTGTGTAGTTTCATCGTAAATCTCAATAACATTTATTTTATTTTATATAGTTTAATGAGAATATAGGTAGATGATAAGTTATTATTTTTTTAAAGAGGTTTTTTGTGAAGAAGAAGTTTACCCTGCACCTTGATGCTATTTTGGTTTTGCTGGTGTTGTTTAGCGCATTAGTTGGTTTGGTTATTTTTCAGCAAACACAGGTGAGTATTTTAACTCAGGAGAATCAAAAGCTACAATGGCAGTCAGTTGAGAATAGCTTTAATTTAAGCTCTCAAGAAAATTATATTAAAAAGTTACAGAAGCAACTAGAGAAGCAAGACAAACCATTATAGCAATGGTTTGTCTTGTAAAATTTATGCTAGTTTAGCTTTGATAAAGTCTATAACTTCTTCAATTTTAACTTCTTGTTTCTCGCCAGATTGACGATCTTTGTATTCAATAACACCGTTATCGATACTGCGATCACCAATCACTAGCGTATGTGGCATACCGATTAGCTCTGCGTCAGCAAACATAATACCTGGACGCTCTTTACGATCATCAAGCAATACTTCGATACCAGCTGCTTGTAGTTCTGCGTAGTATTTCTCTGCAAGTTCTGCAACACGATGTGATTTTTTCATATTCATTGGCACGATAACAACACTAAATGGCGCTAATGTATCGTTCCAAATGATGCCATTTTTGTCGTTACTTTGTTCAATCGCTGCTGCCACAATACGCGAAATACCAATACCGTAACAACCCATCATTAATGTTTCGTTTTTACCTTGTGGGTTTAATACCGCCGCTTTCATCGCTTCAGAGTAAGTGTTACCAAGCTGGAATATATGACCAACCTCGATACCACGTGTAAATGAAAGTGTGCCTTTACCACATGGGCTAGCATCGCCTTCTACTACGTTACGAATATCTGCAATTTCATAACCTTCAATATCACGATCCCAGTTAACACCCGTTAAGTGTTTACCTGTTTCGTTTGCGCCACATACAAAGTCAGCTAGTTTTTCTGCGCTACGGTCAACGATAGTACGAACCGTTAATCCTTTAGGGCCGATAGATCCTGCATCGCAATTAGCAGCTGCTTTAATTTGCGCTTCATTAGCAAATACAAGTGGACTCGCGATACCGTCGAGGTTTTCTGCTTTAATTTCATTAAGGTTATGATCGCCACGAACGACTAATGCAATGACAGGTGCGGTTTCACCCTCTTCACAGCTACCTTCTACTAATAATGTTTTAACAACCTGCGTAGCTTCGATATTAAGTGTTTTGCAAACATCTTCAATACTGTGTGTTTTAGGTGTTTCAACTTCAGCGATTTCTTTACTTGCTGCAGGTCGCTCAAAAGTAGGGGCTAACGCTTCTGCTTTTTCAACGTTGGCAGCGTAATCACTCTCTGTTGAAAATACGATAGCATCTTCACCACTATCAGCTAATACATGGAATTCATGAGATGCACTGCCACCAATGCTACCAGAATCTGCAATTACCGGGCGATATTCAAGACCTAAACGTTCGAATATGCGACAATATGCGTCATACATACCTTGGTATGTCTCTTCTA
>Ga0209395_1000553_pt1 | contig 54310 bp, 43 predicted proteins | sample GOMGulsemesocosm_3_FD_184635 | JGI IMG/M metagenome (GOLD analysis project Ga0209395, IMG submission 184635) | Methane-oxidizing microbial communities from mesocosms in the Gulf of Mexico - GOM9D Gulf of Mexico (SPAdes) (version 2) | ecosystem: Environmental > Aquatic > Marine > Cold seeps... | reverse complement strand
GTAGCGTGGTTATCGTGTCCCTCAGAAGTAAGAAAATCATGTCTGCTATATGATCTAAAAGTTGACCTTCATAGTAGGGAAGACTTTATGTCTCTAATGCGCACAAAGTGACTATGAAAATAACCGATAACTTCACTCTTTTTCTTTTGTTAGCTTGTGCCTTGTTATCACAAGTGCCAACTCTCTCTCATGTTAGCTCTATAACCATTTATAATGACAACTTTGCTTTGATTACCAACCCAGTATCATTGGATTTAAAGCAGGGCATAAATAAAATCAAACTGAGCGATATTACTTATAAGCTAGACCCAGATTCGGTGATCATTCGAGATGCCGATGATAAGGTTAATTTGCAGATATTAGAGCAAAGTTATCGCAATGCTAAGTCACTTTATTCGTTTAGATAAAAAGGCAACTGCAACTTTATCAGTACAAAAATATGAAAGAACCCATAAAAAAGTGAGTGATGCTGCCTAGGTGTTATTTGACTAACGTGCTATTTTTCATTATCTAAAAAAGCTCATGTTCAAGGTATGTATGACCTTGCACATGAGCTTTACTTATTGGGTTTATTTTTTATGAGTCAGTAACGACTGATAATACCTACATTTATAAAATAGAGATGGATGTTTAAATGCACGCTACTTTTTTTACTCGAAAATTAACGACTAGATATCACTTACTGTTAGTCGCTTGTGTTGCTTTAGTGTTGAGTCCACTAAATAGCGCAAATGCTGCAACATTAAGTGGTAGTGAACAGGCTAATATGACGAGTTTGTCAAAAACGGCACTAAACTCGGACTTGTCATATCAACTTGTTGAATCATTAACTACTGAGGTAGGTCCACGAATGATGGGCACACCGGGCGATACAAAGTCTATTGCTTGGGCCGTGAGTAAAATGAAACATTTAGGTTTTGATAAAGTGTGGACGGAAGAGGTCACTAGCACTCAGTGGTTAAGAGGTAAGGCGGATGCAGAAATTATTTCACCCTATGCACATAAAATTGTTGCCTTAGCATTAGGTGGCAGTGTCGGGACTGGTGATAAAGGAATTACTGCAGATGTTGTTCAATTTGATGACTTTTCAGCATTAAAGGCTGCGAAATCGGGTAGCTTAACAGGAAAAATTGCTTTTGTTTCCTATAAAATGTCACGCCATATCGCTGGTAAAGGTTATGGTCCTGCTGTAGGCACACGGGTAAATGGTGCAGCTATCGCCGCTGAAAAAGGTGCTGTTGCTTTGATTATGCGTTCAGTCGGCACTGATAGTAACCGTGTCGCCCATACAGGAATTATGCGTTATAAAGAGGGAGTTACTAAAATTCCTGCTGCAGCACTTTCAAATCCAGATGCAGATCTATTGGTTAATCAATTAAAACGCGGTAAACCGGTTAGTTTCTATTTAAAGCTAACGGCAAGTATTGAAGCAGAACAGGTGATTAAATCTGCCAATGTCATTGGTGAAATTACCGGTAGTGAATCGCCAGAGCAAGTGGTTGTTATTGGTGCTCATCTTGATAGCTGGGATGTTGGCACGGGAGCCTTAGATGACGGTATAGGTGTGGCTATGGTGATGGCAGCCGCACATCATATCAGCAAGTTAGAAAATCGCCCAAAACGTACTGTTAGAGTCATATTATATGCCGCAGAGGAAGTAGGATTACTTGGCGCCAAGCAGTATATGATTGATCATGAAAATGAAGTGAATAATCATATACTGGGTGCTGAATGGGACTTTGGTGTGGGTAATATTTATGAAATGACCCCTCGAGTTGGACCTCAAGGCCTAAAAGCGATTAAGGATTTAGCAAAATACTTATCACCTTTAGGAGTGAAACTTTCAGCTAGAAATAATGGCAGAGCCTCTTCTGATATGGGCTTGTTAACCGATGCGGGTATGCCTAGTATGAATTTCTCAGCGGATGGCTCACAGTATTTTGATTATCACCATACCGAAAATGATACCTTGGATAAGGTCAATGTTGATGCACTAAAACAAGCTACAGCGGTATATACCTTGTTTGCGTATTTTGCAGCTCAAGCTGAAGTTAACTTTAGGAAGTAAGGTAGAAATTATTTTTTTAAGCTAATTATAGAAAGTAATAGTTTCATAAAACGCCAAGCTACAAATTTGAGATGTTTAGTCTTTAATCTGTAGCTTTAGCCTTCCATCAATAACATTTCGATAATTTTCGCCATATCGAGATCAAACTCTTCAGCTCTTACACCTTTAACGATGAAATCTTCACTATCTGACAGATCAATTTCCTGCTTGTTTAAGAAGTGATTTAGCTTAACGCTATAAAAAGAGTGAACTTGTGGGTTTATTGGGTCTTTATCGTTGCGATGTTTTACCAAAGCAAGTTTGTTCGATTTTAATTGCACCAATGAACCAACCGGAAAAACACCAACACATTTAATAAAGTGGTCAACTAAATTAGCATCTAGCTGTCCCTGTTTTGCTAGCTCACGTAAAATGGCAAATGCTTTGCCGTGGGCAAAGCCCTTTTTGTAAACACGTGTTGCTGTTAGTGCATCAAAAATGTCGCAAATGGCAATCATACGGCCATATTTACTAATGTCATCGGCAAGCACTTGGAAAGGGTAACCCGTGCCATTAAGTTTTTCATGATGTAAGGCGGCAACTTCAAGGCTAAGGGCACTAATGCCCGGTGTTTTTTTAATGATATCTATGGAGTGATTGGCATGAGTTTTCATTATGGTAAACTCATCATCGGTTAGTTTACCTGGCTTATTAAGGATTTCATCAGCTATTTTAATTTTGCCAATATCATGAAGGAATGCTCCGATAGAAAGTTGTTCAATAATGTCACGATCTAACGACAAATAACGTGCAAAAATGGTGATGTATACAGAAACAGCTACAGAGTGTTCTAACAGATATTCATCCTTATCTCGGATGTTTAACATACAAGCAAGGGAGTCAGGGCTATTAAATATGGCATCGATTGACTTATTAGTCACTTCAACCACAGGTGACAAGTCAAGGGTGCTACCACTAAGTGCATCGCTAAATAATTTTTGTTGAATAGCTTTTGACTGAGTGAAAATTTGTTGGGCTTGTTTCAGCTCTCGTATTTTTTTTTCTGCGGGGCTAATTGATTCAGTTTTAGAGTTGGTTTTGCCATGAAGGATTGTTTTATCATCATCAATTAAGACACGATGAACTTTTTTACTTATAAGGTGATTTATAACCGCTTGGCTTTTAACATGTCCAGCGGCAGAGAGAGAAAATTTACCCTCCTGGGCAATAATTTTCACTACATAATGACCAACAGTTAACTCAGAAAGATCTTTTTCAATTAGCATGTAAAAGTGCCGTTGTTTTGGGCTAGTTTTTTGAAATGTTATCTTAAAAACATTAGTTTAAAAAAACTTTAAAAAAGTCATTCTAACTCTAGCTGTTTGTTATTGTTATATACTAAATCATAGTAGTCATAGTTAAACACTTATACAATTTTTATCTTTTTTACTCTGTGTTGGCGTTAATATTGCTTTAGAATAATGATGTTGTGCAAATAAATTTCATACTCGCCGCTTGTTGGCCGATATAGCGTTGTAAGCTGAATTAACCTAGTAGGATTGTTATGCGTATTTTGTCATTCATCAGTATTTTTTTAGTCTGCTACTTTTTTAATAGCTCTGATGCTTTAGCTATGAAAAAAAACTTGCAAGCTGTTCAAATTTATACAGATAACCAATTACTTGATTTGATAAAAGAGAACAAACATTTGGGCCAAGTGGTGTTAGATGAATGTCAGTTAGTGCAAGATATCGAGGTACGTGCCAATAAAGCTAATATGCCATCATATCAGTTTCTCTGGGGGGACATGTTAGCTTTTGGTGTGTGTGTCAAAAAGGATATTCCACTGGGTTTGCATTATATGAACCTAGCCGCAGATCAAGGCTTGGCTGAAGGTCTTGAGCAATTAGGTCGTTATTACCATATTGGTAAGTTTATGCAGGTTGATATTGAACGTGCCATTGTTTATTTAAAAACCGCGGCAAGTTTGAATAATTTAGCCGCGCAGATGCGTCTTGCTGGTTTATATCAACAGGGCTACGGGAGTCCATTAGACTATCCCGCACTCTATTCTCAATTACACCACTCTTTAACGGATGATAAAAAAACGCATAAAGAAATTAGTCGGCTATTGGCAAAACTTGCCGACAAAATGCCGGAAAAAGTGGTTACACAAGCGAAAGTGAACATTTATACCAATTAACTCTGAGTGCTCTATACCAATCAGTATAAGAAAGTGATCACATAGCGAGAATTGAAAGGCTTATAGGCAAGGCATTGATTGCAGAGAATGGTTATTCCCTTATTAAAATAAATAACGCAGTATATAAGCCTTTAAAACTCGCCCTTTGGGAGCTCATGAGGACCATGATAACTTCACAAAAAATGCTTGATGTAGAATAACTATAACTACGCATATTTTGATTGTTCTAATGTCGCTCATGCTGTTCTAAGTGAGCACTTCTTTATACTGAATGGTATTAGTGCTAGCTAACTTAATAGACTTGCTATAAAAACTTTATGGTATACTGGCAAGTAGTTTTCCTTAAATACTGACCCATTATAGTGACCTATAACGATCCACACGCTAAACGCGAAGCCAAAAAATATGAGAAGCCAGTCGCCTCACGCGAATTACTGTTATCAATCATCGAAAAATGCTCGCCACCACCAAGTTTTAATACCATGGTTAAAACGCTCAAGTATGATGAAGAATATCAGCTTATTGGATTAAAACGTCGTTTACGCGCCATGGAAAATAGCGGTCAGTTAATTTTCAATAAATTCAAACAATATGCCTTACCGGAAAAAAATAGCCTGCTTACCGGCAAAGTTATTGGCCACCGTGACGGTTTTGGTTTCTTTTCTCCAGATGACGCTTCTATCAAAGATAAAAGAGGTAAAGACTTCTACATTTCTTCTCATGAAATGCAGCGTGTTTTTCATGGCGATATTGTGCAAGCGCTTTTAGTTGACCGTACCGATCGTAAAGGCCGTAAAGAAGTTAAAATTATTGAAGTGGTTGAGCCAAGAAAAGCGCCTATTGTTGGTCGCCTCTATGTTGATCACCATATTTGCTCAGTGGTTTCTGAAGACAATAAAATCAAACAAGAAGTCTTAATTGACCCACAATCTAAATTGGGTGCCCGTCATGGTCAAATGGTTGTGGTGGAATTAATACAAAGACCAACTAAGCGTTCACATGCTATTGGTAAAGTGATTGAAGTATTAGGTGATCACCTTGCCCCTGGTATGGAAATTGAAATAGCTTTACGTGCCCACGATTTACCTCATCAATTCTCTCACACCGTACAAATGGAAGTTGCCAGTATATCTGATGAAGTGGAAGAGTCAGCTAAATTATCACGCAAAGACTTACGTGACTTGCCATTAGTTACTATTGATGGCGAAGATGCTCGTGATTTTGATGATGCGGTTTATTGTGAACCTAAAAAATCAGGTGGCTGGCGTTTATGGGTGGCGATAGCCGATGTTAGTCATTATGTAAGAGACGGCAGTGCATTAGATGATGAGGCAATATCACGTGGTAATTCAGTGTATTTCCCCAGCCAAGTTATTCCCATGTTGCCTGAAAAATTATCTAATGGTCTGTGTTCATTAAACCCTGATGTCGATCGTTTATGTATGGTTTGTGAAATGACCATCAGCGGTGCAGGAAAGCTTTCAGGTAGTAAATTTTATCCGGCAGTCATGCGTTCTCATGCACGATTTACTTACACCAAAGTAGCGGCCATTCTGGATGGTGATGAAGCCCTATCTGCTGAATATAGCGCGGTAGTGCCTGATTTAAAAAATCTTGAGCATATGTATCATGCATTAACCGATGCACGTCTTAAACGTGGTGCAATTGCTTTTGAGACACAAGAATCTATTTTCCTCTTTAATGAAGATAAAAAAATAGACAGCGTTGTGCCACTTATTCGTAATGATGCACACAAGATTATTGAAGAATGTATGATTATGGCTAACGTAGCCACGGCTAAGTTTATTGAAAAACATGAAAAGCCAGGTTTATTCCGTGTGCACGATAAGCCAAGTGAAGATAAATACCGTAACTTCATCACCTATTTAAATGAACTAGGTTTATCGCTACCAGCTAAAGAAGAGCCAGAGCCTAGAGATTATGGTGATATTTTAGCTAAAGTTGCCGGTCGTCCCGATCAAGAATTGATTCAAACCATGTTGTTGCGCTCAATGCGCCAAGCAGTTTACCAAAGTGATAACCAAGGTCACTTTGGTTTAGCATTAACATCATATAGTCACTTTACTTCACCTATTCGTCGCTATCCTGACCTAGTGGTACATCGTGTTATCAAGGCTATTTTAGAAAAAGAAGCGAGTAGTGAAGGCAACCTCGGTTTCTATGAATATTCACAAGAAGAAGTCATTGAGTTAGGTGAACATTGTTCTATGACTGAGCGACGCGCCGATGAAGCAACGCGTGATGTGGCTGACTGGCTTAAATGTGAATTTATGCAAGATCATGTCGGTGATTGTTTCACAGGGGTTATCTCAACAGTCACTAACTTCGGTATGTTTGTGCGTCTGCAAGATTTACATATTGAAGGCTTGGTTCATATTACTTCTCTTGGTCAAGATTTTTATCACTTTGATGATGTTCGTATGTGTTTAACCGGTGAACATAGCGGTAATAAATACCGTGTAGGTGATGAGATTCGAGTACAAGTTGCCGCGGTTAATCTTGATGAAAAGAAAATTGATTTACGTCTAGAAGGTATTGAGCCAGCAGGTAACGGCAAGGGTTCATCAAAAGGTCCATCTAAAGGTAAGTCTAAAGGTAAATCAAAAGATAAATCAAAAGGGAGTAGCGCTAGGCACGCTGATTCAAAGTCATCAGATACTAAGCCAACAACTACATCAGGCAAACCTAAGAAAAACAAAAAAGACAAACCGAAAGAAAAAAGTAAAGCAAAAAAGCGCAGTGCTCGTAAAAAACGTCCTGGCAAAAATGCCCGAAAAAATGCGCAGAAGTAATATATAAGTAGCAACATTCAGTTAAACCTCGGGTTCTACTCGAGGTTCAGTTAACAATAGAGAAAGAACATGGCAAAAAATGAAGAGTTAGTTTTTGGTATTCACGCAGTTACTGCCTTAATTAACGTAGCCCCAGAGCGCTTTATTGAAGTATGGCTATTAAAAGGTCGTGAAGATGATCGCATGATGCCAATCATTAATCTGACACGTAAATACGGCATTGGTGCACAGCAAGTTAGTCGTAAAGTGCTTGATGAAAAAAGTGATGGTGAACAACATCAAGGTGTTATAGCGCGTGTGAGACCTGGAAAGGCTTATACTGAGAATGATCTGGATGATATTTTACAAGCTGCAGATAAAAAAGATATTCCGCCTTTTTTACTTATTTTAGATGGCGTTACCGATCCGCATAATTTAGGTGCTTGTTTACGTAATGCTGATGCCGCCGGTGTGCAAGCCATTATCGTTCCAAAAGATAATGCCGCGCAAATTACTCCTACGGTACGTAAAGTTGCTGTTGGTGCAGTGGAAAGTGTACCGTTAGTACAAGTAACCAACCTAGCAAGAACGATGAAATATCTTCAGCAGCAGGGCGTTTGGATTATAGGTACTGCAGGGGAAACTGATACGTGTTTATACGATACTAAGTTAGCAGGGCCTATGGCACTAGTAATGGGAGCCGAAGGTAAAGGAATGCGTCGTTTAACGCGTGAAAACTGTGATCAATTAGTTAAACTGCCAATGGCAGGTACCGTATCTAGTTTAAATGTTTCTGTTGCAACAGGGATTTGTTTATTTGAAATGGTGCGTCAACGCGCTATTTAAATAATGCCGTCTGTGGCCTAAGGGCCTATCAGACATATATAGGGAAATAGGAAATTACATGAAGAAATTATTAATCGTTTTACTGGTAATTATTGCCGTTGTTGCAGTATCCCCAAAGCTTATTGGCACACTCGTCGCGGACGAACGACAAAGTTTTATTGATAAGATAAATGAAGCTGAAGGTATAGAAGTTAGCAGTAAAAATTACTCGGCTCATTGGTTTGGTGCACAAAGTGTTCTAGAGATTACTTTGCAACTTGCCGATGAAGGGCTTGGTGACATCATCATCACAGTCGATGAAGTTTTATCGTTTGGACCTATTATCATTACTGACAATGATTGGTACTTAGCGCTTGGTCATAGTGACATTAGCTTTCGCTCACCAGCTGGTCTTGTTGATGATGAAATTATGAATTTTATCAATGAAAAAGTGCATGTAAGTGCAACCTTTACTTTTGCTGATAATATTGTCGCTAATATCTCAACTGATGAAGTGGTTTTTGAAGATGGTGATACACAGTTTGTTGCACAGCCGTCAGCTGGCCAGTTTAGCTTAGCCAATAAAAAAGACTTTTCTGGTGAATTAAATTGGGGAGGCCTTGAACTTAAAAGTACTGATGGACGTTTTGTTATCGGTACTGTTGTTATGGATACTCGGCAATCACTTGTCAGTGGCAGTTATCTTGAAGGTACCGCTATTTTAAGTGGTGATGCTAAGTTTTTAATCGATAATATTAATTACTCTGATCAAGCGGGTAGTGAAATTTTTGCTCTACAAAAGTTACTATTTACCACTTCGGTTGCAATAGAAGATGATTTGTTAGCACTTTCTCTGGCTTATGGAGCCGAGCAAATCGTTACTGTTGGCCAAACATTTAAGCGACCTAATCTAGATATTATTTTAGCTGATGTTGATGTTAATGCTTTACAGGAATTAAATACGCTACTTGCTAGCTTACCGACTAATGTTGCAGAGCAGGGCATGTCGGCTGAAGTGTCTAAAGCGATCGCTGAACTTGCCGATAAGTTTTTAGCAAAAGATCCTAGTTTAAAGATTACCGATTTTAGTTTGATAGCAGAGCAAGGGGAAATAGCTTCGAACTTTAATTTAACTATTGATAAAGATCGCTTCGATAGCCAAAACTTACTGTCGGTGATGTCAGCATTAAGTGCTGATGCTAAAGGTAATGCTCCTGTTGAGTTCTTCACTCAGTTTGGTTTAACACCTATGGTTAATAGTTTTGTTGAACAGGGTTACTTAATCAAAAAAGACAGTGAATTAAGCTTTGTTGCTAAATATTCACAAGCGCAATTACAGGTTAATGGTAAAGCTATTCAATACTAACGACAAAATTTTGATTAGCTCAGGCTACAGACATTATTAGATCAAAAAAGGCTTATTGTTTAAAACAATAAGCCTTTTTATTTATTCAATTGCTATGGCTTTAGATATTAAAGCCAGAAGAAGAATATGTTTACTTATAGTAGCTCAAACATTTTTCTACTTCGTTTTTAGAGCCCATAATAACTTCAACACGTTGATGGATGCTATCAGGTTCAATATCCATTATTCTACCTTCACTGGTCATTGCTAAACCACCTGCTTGTTCAAGTAAAAATGCCATTGGATTAGCTTCATACATTAAACGTAGTTTATAAGGTTGTTCTGCTTTTTTACTATCTGCAGGGTAAGTAAAAATACCGCCTCGACATAAGACACGATGAATATCACCAACCATGGCAGCTATCCAGCGCATATTGAAATTTTTACCACGTGGGCCAGTATCACCAGCAATTAAATCACTGATGTAATTTTGCATAGGCGCTTGCCAAAAACGTTGGTTAGACATGTTAACTGCAAACTCTTGTGTATCAGCAGGTACCTGTACATTACGCTCTACTAGTAAGAAACCACCATGTGTTCTATCTAATACATAAAAGTGTGTACCACTACCTGTGGTCATCACTAACATGGTTGATGGGCCGTAAAGTACGTAACCAGCACAAACTTGACGATTACCCGACTGTTTGAACATATCATCATCACCTGCAGCAATATCTTTAGGCGCTTCATGGATGGAGAAGATAGTACCAATTAAAGAGTTGATGTCGATATTAGAGCTACCATCAAGTGGATCAAAAGAAACAATATATTTACCGTCTTCACTACCGGCAACTGAATGGTCTTCCTCTTCTGAAGAAATAGCTTTAACAAATCCTGACTCTAGTAAAATATCTTTGAATAACTCATTGGCAACAACATCTAATTGTTTCTGAACTTCGCCTTGAATATTTTCATCCAACGTTGACCCCATCACGTCACCTAGGTGGCCTTGGCTAACACGAAAAGAAATCTCTTTTGTCGCAGCTAAAATGGTTTTTATTAGTGATATTAAATCAAGAGGTACATTATCTTGGCGTAGTGCTGGGGCTAATCGTTGCATTAGGTTACCTAAATTACTTTAAAGTTAGTTGTATACTTTATAAAATTTGCCAATAATGGCAGACAGTAGTTTATCATTACGTCTGAAAGTTTTTATGAAACTCTTCAAAATGATAATGACGATAATTATAGCAAGCTTATAGCTGATCTTAGTAGCCTTTCCTTGCCTTTTCGTTAGTGTTTTTTAATATACCCATGTTACTTCAAAATGCAAAATTCAGCTTGCAGCTGGAATGATAAATGCCTTTAGGTAAGGCTTTGATGTGTTCTGGCATACTGAAACATGAATTTTTGGGGGGGATCGGTATAAATGCCGTTAAATTTTTATTTATGGCACAATTTTATCTGCTCTTTATTTAAAGGAAATAATATGAATTTTGTTCGTAGCTTGATGTTTTTATGTATTGGCTTGATGTTTACTGCCAGTGCTAATAACGCGAATTTTGCTAGTTTTATAAAGGATAAAACCCTGCAACAGGGATATTTCTCTTTCTATCATGATAAAGATGAAGGCAAAGTCTATTTGCAGATAGAAAACTTCGAGCAGCAGTTCTTATTTCAGTCGAGTTTACCGCACGGTATTGGTTCTAACGATATTGGCTTAGATCGTGGTCAGCTTGGAGATACCCGTTTAGTACAATTTGAGCGTGTGGGTAATAAAGTCTTCTTACGGCAATTAAATCCTTATTACCGGGCCGACTCAAATAATTCATTAGAGCAACAGGCAGTTGATGAAGCTTTTGCTAGCTCCATTATTTGGGGGTTTAAAATTGCAGCTAGCAGTAAAGGTAAAAAGCATAAGAAAGATCGTAGTAAAGTATTGATCGATTACACACCGTTTTTATTGTCTGATATCCATAATATCACTCAAAGCTTAAAAGATAGTAAGCAGGGCAGCTTTAAAATAGATGAAAGTCGCAGTGGTTTATATAACAAGCGCACTAAAGCTTTTCCTGAAAATACTGAATTAGAAGCAACAGTGACCTACAAAGGCACAGGTGCGGGTGAATATTTGAGAGCGGTTACACCAGATGCTAGTGCAGTAACTGTAAATTTACATCATTCATTAATTAAATTACCTGATGATAATTATCAAACGCGTCAATTTCATCCTTATAGTGGTTATTGGTCGGTAGATTATGCCGATTATGCCAGCGCCATTGATGAGCCATTAATAAAGCGTTTGATTCCACGTCACCGTTTAACAAAGCAAGATCCAACAGCAGCAAGTAGTAAAGCGGTTGAGCCTATTATTTATTACCTTGATGCTGGTGTACCAGAGCCAATTAAGACAGCGTTAATTGATGGGGCTATGTGGTGGCAGCAAGCGTTTAGTGATATTGGTTATCAAGATGCTTTTCAAATAAAAATATTACCTGAAGGTGTTGATCCAATGGATGTTCGTTATAACGTTATTCAATGGGTGCACAGAGCGACTAGAGGTTGGTCTTATGGTAGTTCTGTTATCGACCCACGTACAGGTGAGATCATTAAAGGTCATGTTACTTTAGGCTCTTTGCGCGTAAGACAAGATTACTTAATTGCGCTGGGTTTAACTTCTCCCTTCACTAATAGTGAAACTACAGACACAAGTGCTATGCAAGCAATGGCATTGGCGCGTATTCGCCAGTTATCAGCACATGAAGTTGGCCATACTTTAGGTATTGCACATAATTTTGCTGCTAGTGTTAATGACCGTGCCTCAGTAATGGATTATCCACATCCCTTTATTACCCTTGATGAACAAGGTGAAATAGATTTGTCGCAAGCCTATAAAGAGAATATTGGTATCTGGGATAAATATGTTATCGCGTATGGTTATGGTGATTATGCCGCGGCTGAAAATAGTAATGAAACACAGCAACTTGCAAAGCTTGTAAAACAAACAAAAGCGCAAGGTCTATTATATGTATCAGATCCTGATGCCCGTACTGCTTCCAGTGCTCATAATACCGGTCATTTGTGGGATAATGGCAGTAACGCCGCACAAGAATTAACACGTGTAATGAAAGTTCGCGCCAAAGCGTTAGATAACTTTGGTCTAAATTCTATTGCGCCCAATACGCCGTTGTCAGAATTAGAGCAAGCTTTAGTGCCTATCTATAACTTTCATCGTTATCAGGTTGAAGCTACGGCAAAACTTATTGCAGGGGTAGACTATGCCTATGAAGTTAAAAGTGCATTGGCAGTAAATAATGCTGGAGCAATTCAAGTAGCGACTGATGGTGAAACAGAGAGTGATGAACAAGAAGATTCAGCACAAGCAAGTAATGATACCAATGAGATTGAAAAGGAACAACAACGTATCCAAGCAGTTTCAGGGGCTATGCAGCAACAGGCGTTAACGGCACTTTTATCAACGTTAACCCCTGACTTTTTAACCTTGTCAGCAGATATTATCAGCTTGATCCCACCAAAAGCATATGGTTATTCGCGCACAAGAGAGAGCTTTTCCTCACAAACAGGTATCACTTTTGATGCTATTACTGCAGCGCAGGCAAGTGCAAAACATACCTTAGCTTTATTATTAAATGGCGAACGCTTAGCACGTTTACAGCAACAGGCAGTGCTATATCAGCACAAAAATAGTCGTGGTAAACAAGTTAATAGTATTTTCTCTGTACAGCAACTGATTTCACAGCTAGTTAATAGCACCATTAAACAAAGCCCTGAAACTGGTTTGGCTTTATTGGTACAGCAAAGAGTGAATCATCAAGTTGTTGAGCAACTGTTGACACTATGGCATCAAAAAGAGCTTGTACCTGAAGTGCGCAGTGAGATTTATGTTAGTTTAGATAAATTAACCGAATGGCTAGATGATAATAACGATAGTCGTCGTTATTCAGCTTTATCTGCGCAGTTTATCTTACTTGAGCAGAAGATTGATTTTAGCTTAACGCAAAATAAATTGGCTGCACCAGTAAGTAAAATAATCATGCCTCCTGGCTCACCAATTGGTAATTAAACTATTATTGCTCCCAGGATTGCTCTTATTCGTTAATAAGACTTTGGGTTGTAATACTTATTGGTATTCAATGTATAAATAATCAATATACGTGCATCCTTGTTTGTTGCTACCACCTAAATAACCGATGCTATTCTTTAAAGTAATAGCATCGTAATTAGAAAATATTTATCTCCCCAAATTTACTTTAAAGCGACTTGAGTGAAAATAGCCAATGTTTTTATATCCAAGTCCTCACTAATTTCATAACCACTTTGTTGTACCTTTCTTATTGTTTGCTTGTATTAATATTCTCTTTTGTTGTATTTTTATTCATTGTTTCGTGTGTTAGTTGCTTTTTATCAGAAATATTTACCCACTTTAATGAAACGAATAAACCTTTGTATATCGTATACATTGTTAATGCTGGGTTAAATTTACGTTTATTTTAGCGTTAATCAGCGAAAAACATGATATTAATCACCTTTTTTATAAATAAATAGTTAAATTTAGTGAATGTATTTAAATTTATTTAAGCGAATATATTTTCACTTTTTTTATTACTAAATAATCCCCCTAAGGCATATAGAATCTCATTCTCTCGCCATTATTACCGTTTGAAGTTGTATCAATATGTACGGGGGATTTAAGTTTTATTCAAATTGATGTAGGAGATTTGAATATTTTCTATTGAAATGCATGTAGCGCTGTTTTATAAATAATTGTCAGGATTTATTTTGTAAACATGGTAGTAAGTATCAAAGAATATAATAAAAACAATAAATAAGTGAATAATTATAACAAAAATTCAAAATAGGAAAAATAACATGTCTCATAACTTCCGTACAGGAACCATAGCGTTAGCAGTTAGTGTGGCGTTAGGTTCAGTTTCTGCAAATGCAGCTGAAGAGAATACAAGCACAGTAGATAAAAAAAATATCGAACAAATCGTAGTTGTTGGTTCTCGTGGTGCGCCACGCTCAGTTAACGATTCCCCTGTTCCTATCGATTTGATTGGTGCTGATGAACTTGAACGCGGTGGTAATACCGACATGTTGGAGTTATTAAAAGGCACGGTGCCGTCTTTTAATGTTCACGAAAACCCTATTTCAGATGCGGCTAGTTTGGTTAAACCCGCAAATTTACGTGGTTTATCATCAGACAGTACCTTGATATTGGTCAACGGTAAACGTCGCCATAAAGCATCGGTTATTGCCATGTTAGGTGGTGGCATTAATGATGGTGCACAAGGATCTGATATTTCTGTTATCCCTAGCTCCGCATTAAAACAAGTAGAAGTTTTACGTGACGGCGCTGCTGCACAGTATGGCTCTGATGCTATCGCTGGTGTAATGAACTTTGTATTAAGAGATGATGCTGAAGGTGGCTCTTTAACCGCTCGTTATGGTTCTTATTACGAGGGCGACGGTGATACCATGGAAGTATCAGGTAATGTAGGTATGCCCCTTACTGAAGACGGTTTTGTTAACCTGAGCTTCCAATATAAAAATTCTGATGCCACCAGTCGAAGTGTACAACGTCCTGATGCTCAAGGATTAATTGATGCAGGTAATACAGCAGTATCTTCTTTAGCACAAGTTTGGGGCTCACCTGAAGTAAATGACGATATCACTATTTTTGCTAACGTAGGTTTAGACTTAGGTAACGATAACGAAGCGTATATGTTTGGTAACTTCTCAGAGCGTGATGTTCGTGGGGGTTTCTATTACCGTAATCCACATAAGCGTGGCGGTGTTTATTCAAACGACGATGGTGCTTCATTACTTATTGGTGATATTGCGCAAGCAGGCGGAGCCGAAAGAACTTGTCAAGATGTAGCGATTACTAGTGGCAACGTATTAACGCAGCAAAACTATATTGATAATGTGGCGAACAATGATAATTGTTTTGCTTTTAACCAATTAGCTCCTGGCGGTTTCACCCCTAACTTTGGTGGTAATATCGTTGATACTTCAATCACTATGGGTACACGTGGTGAATATGCTAATGGCGTTATGTATGACTTCAGTGGCTCTGTTGGTATGAATGAATCAAGTTATGTGATTTATAATACAGTGAACTCTTCGTTAGGCCTTGAAACACCACGTGACTTTAATCCGGGTAAACATAGACAACTAGAAAAAACATTTAACGTAGACTTCAGTAAAGATTTTGATGTTGATGCGATTGACAACTTAATGGTTGCTGGTGGTTATGAGTGGCATGCTGAATCATTTGAAGTAACGGCTGGTGATGTTGCATCATATGAAGCAGGTCCGTATACAGATCAAGGCTTTGGTATTGGTTCAAATGGTTTCCCTGGCTTTAAGCCTTCATCAGCGGGTGTTTTCTCGCGTCAAAACTATGCCTTATATGTTGATGTAGAAGCGCAAATAACCCAAGACTTTTTAATCGGTACCGCTGTTCGTTATGAAGACTATAGTAGCTTTGGTAGTACTACAAACTACAAAATTACCGGTCAATATAACCTTACTGATAACTTTTCATTACGGGGTTCTGTTAGCACTGGTTTCCGTGCACCAACAGTTGGCCAAGCTAACTACTCTAATGTACAAACTGAATTAAAAGAGGGTAAGTTAGTCGATACTGCCTTACTACCGGCAACTAACCCAATTGCGGTTCAGCTGGGCGCTCAAGAACTAACACCGGAAGAATCATTCAGTCATACTTTAGGGGCAGTTTGGACTATTGGTGACGTGTTCATTACCCTTGATTATTACAATATTGTTGTTGAAGATCGTGTTTCTAAATCAGATAGCTATACCTTAACAGATGCTGATAGAGAGGCATTAAAAGCAGCTGGTGTAGCAAATGTAGATTCAATTAATGGCGTAAGCTTCTTTACCAATGACTTTGATACCACTACATCGGGTATTGATCTTATCGGTAACTACGCTACTGAAATGTTTGATGGCGGTGCAACCTTCAGCTTAGCGTACAACTACAATAAAACCGAAGTTGATAGTTACTCTGAAGTTACCGGTGATTTTAAAGTATCTCGTTTAGAAAACGATTTACCAAACCATCGTGCAACCGCTACATGGTCACAAACATGGGATCAAGTAAGTTTCTTACTCCGTGGTAACTATTACGGCGAATATCAAGGTGTTCACGTTGATTATGATGCAACGGCTATTACTGCCGATACAGCAATAACACTTGATGCTGAAGTAAGCTACTTTATCAATGAATCATTTACTGTTTCACTTGGCGCGCAAAACTTACTTGATCAACAAGCAACTGAGATTGATATACCTGGCGACGATATTCCAGATAATAATTGGGGTGGTAAGTACTATGAGACATCACCGTTTGGTTTTAATGGTGGCTTCTATTACGTAAAAGCAACTTACAACTTTTAGTCTTTAATGGGTTGAAGGCAGCCGTAGTTTAAATTGTTAAGTAGCTATTTTTTACTCTCTACTTGTTGGCATTTAAGACAATTATAACCATAGGCTGTCGTTTCCTTTAATGAGCATCATTTTGATGCTCATTTTTATTTTTATTACCCTATTTACGTCAACTAACTTTTCAATGCTGCTGTCAAAGGCGCCTCTTGCTCAGTATTTTTACTTCTTTTGGGTTTAGCCAATACCACTAGATTTCCCGATAACATTAAGGCGAGTCCGGTAAACGTGTAGAAATCCCAGACAAAACCTTCAACAAAGCTTGAAATGACTACGGCAACAGCCGGAAACATAATGGTGGAATACGAAGCTTTATGTGCACCAATACGTGATAGTAAAGTTAAATAACAACCAAAGGCGATAACAGAACCAAAAATTGATAAATATAATAAAGAGCTGATATATGGCAAGGTAAAAGAGAAGTTAAATGTTTGTCCTTGTACTAGTGCCAGTACAAACATAAACAAAGAACCATACAACATACCCCAAGCGGTAGCAGGTAATACGGGCATATTACTTTGCTGATTTTTAATTGAAAGCATGTTGCCTGTTGAGGCAAAAATAACACCTACCATACATAAACCTAGACCTAATAAGGTACTCTCAGCAAATTCAGTATTGCTGATTTGTGGCCAAAATAGCGTCACTATACCCACTAAACCCAACGCACCACCAATATAAACTTGACTAGAAATGCGTGTTTTAAACCAAATACGGGCATTAATAATATTGACTATCATCAGAGTAGAAAAAGCAATACTGGTCAAAGCAGAGTTAATATGTGCTTGAGCGTTATAAAGTAAATAATAGTTACAGCCAAATAAGGTTAGGCCAAAGGCAAACAGTTGCACATGTTGTTTGGCTGAAAAGGTTAGCGGTAACTTTTTAAATCGACAGTAAGCAAACATAATTAATGCTGCTAAGCCAAAGCGGTAGACAATAGATACTTCAGGGGCTACATCACCTAACTGATAATTAATGGCAATCCAGGTCGAACCCCAAATAATTACGGTCACTATATATAAAAAACTATTGTTCATTGAATTTACCACCCTATTAGAAGATTGCTCAGGAAAGATGACATTGTAATGATAATTTGATTTAATAACATGTACAGAAATATGAAAATGTAACCTATACAGTTTAGGTTGTAGATAAAGACACCGCGGTGAGAAAAAAATGAAATTATTAGATAAAAGTTCGTCAGCTTATTTATATCAACAGGTGATTGATTTTATTGAACACCAAGAGAAAATTGGTGCCTTACAGCCAGGTGACAAATTACCTAGTTTACGAAAACTCAGTCGTCAGTTTGAAATTAGTGTACCAACAGTTAAGCAAGCTTATATCGAATTAGAGCGTCAAGGTCGAGTTTGTGCAAGGCCACAGTCAGGTTATTACTTGCAAGCGGCCCAAGCGAGAACACTAAAGCCACGCCCAGCAAAGTGGGCACAGTGTGACCCTGTAGAAGTACAAGGTCGTAGCATGATTGAACAAGTACATGCGGCAGTGCATTTGCCTGATACCGTTGCATTAGGTATATCAAATCCTATTCAAGCACATCCACCAGACAAGGCATTGGCAAGATTAATGCGCTCAGTGTTGAGTAAGGTTTCGGAAAAAGCGGTTAGTTATGGTCCGGTTACCGGGGATGCCAAACTACGTATGCAGTTGGCGTTTAGATATCAAGACCAAGGTGTTGAGGTCAATCCTGATGATATTGTTATAACCAATGGCGCTCAAGAAGCGCTTTCTATTGCACTGCAATGTGTAGCAAAACGTGGTGATATCATTGCCATCGAATCACCGTGTTTTTTTGGTATTATCGAGTTAATTGAAACCTTAGGTATGAAGGCCTTAGAAGTATATACCTGTACAGAAGATGGTGTTTGCTTAGATGAATTAACCGAAGCAATTGATCAGCACGACATTACCGCCTGTTTATTTTCTACGGCGATAAATAATCCGCTTGGCTCTATGAAAACGGATGAGCAGCGCCAGGCAATGGTCTCGCTGCTAGAGCAACATGATATTCCTTTAATTGAAGATGACGTATATAGCGAAATATACTTTACCGAACAAAAACCAAAACCTGCACAGCTTTATTCCGAAAAAGGTTTGGTGATGACTTGTTCCTCATTTTCAAAAACGGCAGCACCTGGCTATCGTATCGGTTGGTTATTACCAGGTAAATTTGAAGAGCAAGCTAAACGTATTAAGCGGGCACAATCGGCTTCTACACCCATGTTGCAGCAATGGACGTTGAATGAATACTTACTGAGCGGGGATTACGATCGCCACCTCTGTGTATTACGCAAAACCTTAGCGTATAACTGCGAACGTATGCGTGCCTTAATCGCTGAGAATTTTCCTCCTGAGGTGTGTATTTCTAAACCACAAGGCGGCAGTGTGCTCTGGCTGCGTTGCCAATCACATGTTAATACGGGGGCGTTTTTCCAACAGGCTTTATCTCAAGGTGTTAGCTTTGCTCCAGGAGTGGTTTTTTCCCCGTCAGGTAAATACAAAAACTATATGAGAGTAAGTTATGGCGTGCAGTGGGGTGAAGATATTGAAAAAGCAATAAAGGTATTAGGCCAACTGGTTTTTGAGTACACAGATAAGCAAAAAATTAATCATAAAATCGATGGAAAGATAGCTAAAAAAGTGGAAGTTTCATGACAAGTATAAACAATAACAAGCCGATAAAAAAAGCGATAAAGGCAAAAAAAACAGAGCCACTTGCTGAACAACTTAAGGTGTCATTGAAATTACTATTACCTTTATTAGCTGCAGTTCTAGCTATATCACCACTTGCTGTAGATATGTATTTACCCGCTATGCCTACCTTAGCAGAGCACTTAAATACCCCGATGAGCATGGTACAAAATAGCTTAAGTGTTTACTTGCTAGGCTATGCGTTGGGTCTCATCTTATTTGGTCCTATGGCTGATAAATATCCACGTAGAATACTTGTTTTACTGGGGATTGGTGGGTTTTTCATAACCAGCTTATTGTTACCTATTGTCAATAATATTGAGCAGTTTTTGTTGGTAAGGTTTATACAAGCTTTTATCAGTAGCGCCGCTACCGTTGTGGTGCCGGGTGCTGTTCGAGAATATTACGGTAAAGATACAGCCAAAGGTCTTTCCTATGTCAGTATGATCATGATGCTTGCGCCTATGATCGCCCCTAGCATAGGTAGCGTATTGTTATTAGCACATAGCTGGCAGCTAATATTTTATGTCTTGGCTATGTATAGTTTTGTGGTGCTAATCTTGGTGTTTAAATATCTACCCAATGCTGTGAAAACTACCCATAAATATGATGTAACTAATCAACAAAGAGAAACGCTGAGCTTCATTCAACGCTACAAGATAGTGTTAACTAATGTTGAAGCAAGGTTAGATATCATTACTTCCATGATGATATCACTGGCATTTTTTGCCTACATTACCGCCATACCTTTTGTTTATCTAAAGGTGTTTGCTGTTTCTGAATATAACTTTAGTTTGTTATTTGCTTTAAATGTATTGGCGTTGATGACGGCACACTTCACCAATACCCGCTTTGTTGTGCGTAAAGGCTCAAGAATGATGTTACGTTTTGGTTTAAGCATTGCCGTTTTCGCGGTCACGGCACTTGCCTTGGTGAATATATTTGAGCTGCCTTTAATATATACCGTGGTAGCTATTTTCCCCTTGATGGGCAGTATTTCTATGGTCGCAGTAAATAGTGATGCATTAATATTAACCAAATTTCCCGAGCATTCAGGTACTGTAACTGCGGTGATCGGCACATTACGTTGGGGTATTGGTGCGTTAGCGGGGCCTATTTTAGCGTATTTCTATGATGGCAGCGCTAAACCATTTGCCTTGTTAATGTTCTTCGCAATACTGCTAGTGTTATGCTGTCAGCTAACTGTATGGTTTAACGATAATAAAAAGTATCAAAAGACGTAAACAAAGGATCAATAATGAAAAATGTAGCAGTAATTTTAAGTGGTTGTGGAGTTTATGATGGCAGCGAAGTCCATGAAGCGGTATTAACTTTTTTAGCGATAGAGCAGCAAGGGGCAAAGTACAACTGCTTTGCTCCTAACATTTCTCAACATCATGTCATTAACCATTTCAGCGGTGAAGTTAATAAAGATGAAAGTCGCAATGTATTAGTTGAGGCTGCACGTATCAATCGTGGTGATGTTGAAGACCTAATTGAGTTACGTGAAAAAGATTTTGATGCCATTATTTTTGTTGGTGGTTTTGGCGCGGCAAAAAACTTAAGTAGCTTTGCCTTAGATAATGACAACTATACGGTTAATGGGTCAGTGCTTGAAGCGGCAAAGACTTTTGCAAAGGCTGAAAAACCGGCCGGATATATGTGTATTGCGCCGGCGTTATTACCGCTGGTTTATCCTGAAGGAGTGAAAGGTACCATTGGCAGAGATAATGATACTTCAGCGTTAATTGCTGCTAAAGGTTTAACACATGTTGCTTGCGATGTGGGTGATGTGGTTATTGACGAAGCCCATAAAATAGTTACAACACCTGCTTACATGTTAGCAGAATCGATAAGCGAAGCCGCTGATGGTATTAACAAGTTAGTTAAATATGTATTAGCTTTTACAAAATAGGTTGCTATTTTTTGATGAATAAACAACCAAGCAAAAAAAGATTCCAGCCAGTACCACTAGTGCTAACTGTGATCATCACCATTGCGCTCAGCGCTTGTCAGAGTCAGGCAACAGAAAATAATATGAGTAATAATCCTAGTAATGACCTTAATAAAGCCTCAGTGTTCAGCAAGTTTGAACAGCAAATAGCTGAAAAAATCTCCCTCGATATTCGCTATTTTTGTGCCAATATCAACGGTGAAAAGAGTGTGCCGACATCGAAACATTGCCGTCGACCTGTGACTGTATTACCCAATGAATTAGCGGAAATGATCAGTCAGAGCAATGTTGGTGGCATTGTTCTTTTTGCTGAAAATGTACAAGATACGGCGCAAGTAGTTACCTTAACTCATGCCATTCAGCAAGCTTCATTAAAGTCAGAACAAGCAAGGCCACTGATTATTGCCATGGATCAAGAGGGGGGGCGAGTTGCACGTTTTGCTGACATGACTGGTTTTGCTGGCAATATGGCAATAGGGGCAAGCTATCCAGAGCACGGTACCCATTTTGCCACTCAAGTTAATCGTGTTATCGCGAAGGAATTAAAAGTATTAGGTATTAACAATAATTATGCCCCTGTCGTTGATGTAAATACCAATGTTGATAACCCAGTGATTAATACTCGCTCTTTTGGTGAATCACCAGAACAAGTGGCCGAGCAGGGGGTAAGTGCTGTTAAAGCTATTCAGGCAGAAGGAGTGATGGCGACCTTAAAACACTTCCCTGGCCATGGTGATACTCATGTTGATAGTCATTTAGGCTTACCTCGGGTCGACCATGACAGAGCAACAATTAATAACATTGATCTTAAGCCGTTTTCTTGGGCTATAAAACACAGTAAACCGGCGATGATTATGACGGCTCATATTCAATATCCAGTGCTTGATGATAGTATTTTTGTCAGCAATACAGGTGAAAAGCTCATTCGACCAGCGACCATGTCACGCAAGATATTAACTGACTTATTAAGAGAACAGATGGCTTTTGAGGGCATTATAGCCACCGATGCCTTAGATATGGCGGGAGTTACTCACTTTTTTAACGATGTAGAAGCTGTAGTTGAGACCTTCATTGCCGGGGCTGATCTTGCGGTAATGCCTTTTAAAGTGAGAACACCTGATGATATTGCAGCTTTTTATCAGTTTATTAAAGACGTTGCTCAAGCATTAACAAGTCGTATTGAACAAGGCGACTATCAGTTAACTGAATTTGAGCAGTCAATTACTCGCCTTAATTATTATAAAAAACAATATATTGAGTTGAGTGATGCTTCTGTCGAGCAGAAAATAAGCGCTGCTCGGGCAATTATTGCCAACAAAGATCACATTGAAACAGAGCAAGCATTGGCTGATTCGGCAGTGACCTTGTTGAAAAACAATAAATTGCTGCCATTAAAACCCTCAAACTTAAAGCAAATACATTTAATTGTTGCCAATAAACAAGAGTTTAATGCAATTAGTTATGCTATGGATGAAGCTTTTGCTAAATCGGCTAGGGTATCTTGGCAAGTAAAACCCCTCATAAGTTACTTGATTGCTGATAGTGTAGAGAGTGATAAGCAGTTTGAGAGCTTAATAAATAATGCAAATATCGTGATTGCTACGATAGATATTAAAACTGCAAGTTTGGTTGATTTGGGCGGTATGGATGATTTAATACCAAGCTATGGAAGCGCGGCGCTGAAACAAGATAAGTTAACTTATTCAGTATTATTGAAGCAGCAACTTAACTTGGCTAATAAGTTAAATACACCGGCAATACTTATTGCTAAAGGCTCTCCTTTTCTAATCGAAGAGTACAGTGAATTAGCCGATGTTGTCTTGTTAAACTTTGATGATAGGGTTTATCAAAACACAAATAAGCAAGAGGTTAGCCCTGGTTTTAATGCCAGCATATCGGTTGTTTTTAATAATAGTAGTGCGACAGGGGCATTACCGGTGACATTGAAAAAATAAATTTGAAGCCTTGGTTACCACCAGTTTAAATGACTAATCACTGGATAAATAAAAAGCAGCATAACCTTAGGTTTATGCTGCTTTTTATTACGTTATTTTTGACTATTTCAAAGTGAGGAAGCTAGTGAAGCTTAGCTTACTTCAGTGTCACTTTCTGCTTGAGTTCTTGTGTCTGAAGTTTGGCTTAGCCAGTCAACCACCAACTCGTAACCTAAGGCTAATACTACGGCGCCAACAAATAAGCCGATAATGCCAGACAATAACATACCACCAATGGCACCGAGCAATATAACTATCATAGGAATGCTCATGCCACGGCCTAAAAATAGAGGTTTTAAGAAGGCATCACTAGCACTGACGATAATGCTGAAAATTAAGAAGGCAACGGCTGGTGTGGTATCAGCTACGGTAAAGTAATAAGCAGCAATAGGACCTAAAACAAGTATTGGTGGTAATTGCGCAATAGCGAGTACCAGTACCACAATAGCCCAGATACCTGCACCAGGAATGTCTGCAATCATTAAACCAACACCGGATAATAATGACTGAATAACAGCAACACCTAATACACCAGTCGCAACACTACGAATGGTTGCTATCGTTGTGTTAATGGTTCTATCACCACTTTCATTCATCAAACGTCGCATTAGTTTGCTCATACCTTGATGCAATGATGCTGATTTTGTCATAAAAACTACAGCGATAATCAAAGAGACGATAAATTGAAGGATACCACCACCAATCCCCGCAACAGCTGATAATAAGGTACTTGATAATGACTTTATCTGCTCAGGATATTGTCCGGCAACTTTTTGAATATCTTGCGAAGCATCCAACCAAAGAGTATAAAGTTTTTCACCCACCACTGGCCAATCTTTAATGCTTTCATTAGCTGCAGGTATCTTTAAGGTACCGTCTTCAATACCATTATAAACATGCTGTGCCGAGTCTATGGCAGAAGAAGAAAGATTTATTGAAGGTACGGCAATGAGTGAAATACCTACTATGGCTATAAAGGCTGATGCGAGTTTTTTATTACCTTTGAGCACGCTAGTTAACTTAGCGTGTAGAGGGTACAAAGCGACGGCTAGAATACCTGCCCAAATTGTAATTAAAATAAAGGGTCTCATGATGGCAATACACCATAAAATAACAATGGCCATAGCACCTAACTTAATTGTGATATCAATGACACGACGGTTAAATACTTGATCACTGGTGAGCTCTTGCAGATCTTTCATTGTTCTTCCTTTATGTTATTAACTGGTTCTTTGTCGGTATTCGCTATAGCTGTTAAGTTAGGACCGCAACTTTCTATTATTTCTTATGTAAACCTTTATCTGAGCCTTTAGATAAATTCCCGCCAAAATTGGACATATGTGATCCCACTAAGCTTGCTACTAAAATAGCGAGATAAAACTGACCCACGATTGCTTCAAAATAGACGAAAAATCTAGCAATAGGTAACAAGGGGGAAATATCGCCAAAACCTAAGGTGGTAATCGTGACAAATGAGAAGTAGATAAACTCAGGAAATAGCGTGAACCAAGCATTACCATTACTGATATTGGTAAAAGCACCGGGAAAGCTTAGTTGTACTAAGGTATAAAGCACTGCCCAAATCAAACCCATTAATAAATACAAACAAATGGCACCTAGAATTTTATTACCGTCTATATCGCCAGTGAATAAGACTTGTTTTGCCGTACGTAGCGCGGTAGAAATGAAAAAACTCAATAAAAGTAGTAAGTAAAAATTGTCGAAACCCGCATTGTCTAACCAAGCACCAAAAAAAGAAAAAAATAAGATGGCGATAGGAAATATGAAGGTTTTTCGCAGTACAAAGTCCTTTGAATCCACGCCCCATACTGCTACTAAAAGCGTCACTATGGTGGCAGATTGCACTAAACGTTGCACTGAGTTATCAAAAAACTGTTGAGCTAAAGACGTACCAAGTAATAATAATATTAAGGAAAATGTGAGATAAATAAAATTATCTTGCCGAGTCATTGTTTTCAATAGTGTTTCTCAAATATCAGTGCATTGTTATAGATTATCTTATTATACCGAGATTGCAATACGTGGACTTGCGCCCTCATCACTATCTATTTGCGGTGAACAAAATAAAATACGAGACGATTTAATATTTCCTTCTTCAATTAAATAATCTTTAAAAGCATGTTCTCGTTTTTCACCCATCTCGATTAATTTTTTTATGTCATCTTTATCCGTAACACTAACTCCTGCTTTTAAATCAATATCTGCTGGTGTGCTAACGGCACAAATAGTGACACGGGTATCTTCTTTATCATGCATTAAGGTAATGAAATCTTTTAAATAGGCAGCCTGTTTTTGATCCGGCTCGATTTGTTTCTCTTGGTACTCCAAATCATCAAAGCGTAGTTTTAAGGCAAACTCACCGGCTGTTATCGCAATTGAAACTATGTTGGCATAGGGAACAAAAGTGGTCATTAGGTAATCTTGTGTTGCCGACATAATCGCCTTTTTAGTAATCAAGGTAACAACACTGCTCAACCCAAACGATGGATCGGAGGTAGAACCACTAAGCGGTACATCAAGTTCTACATTACCATCACTATCCTTTAGCATACCCATTGCCATATTTAGCGGTAAAGCACCTTGGTCAATTAGGTTGCCAGCTTCTTCACTATCAACTAAACCCGTTTCTAGCGCTTGCAATAAAACCACAACATTGCCATCAAGTTCATCACCAGTAAGTGTTACGTCTAATGCTGTATTAAGTTGCCCTGTTTTAACTTCAATACCAGTAGATGCTTTTAAGTAAGTAGAAATAGCTGGTAATGAAAACTCTTTAAAATCTCCCTTCACATAATACGTAGGCAATTTAGCGAAAGGTTGTAATGTACCAGCAAGGTTAAAATTGGCATATTTATTACTTCTCCCAACCAGGGTAAATGGCGTTTTTTCTTGTTGTTGATTTTTATTATTGCTTAAGGCGCCTACTTCAAGTCTGTCGATAAACAACGTTCGCTGATAAATAGGATCAACACTGAAGTCGGTAAAGTCGAAGGCATTTTCATTAATAAAGCGCATTTCTTTAAAGCTAAAAGTAAAAACATCTTCAGCAACGTCAGCTTCACTTTGGGCTGGTTCATTTTCAGTTTTAGCTACGTTTTTGCTTGTTGCTGGTTGAACCTCTTCTTCAACTGATTTTTCATTCAATACGATTAAGTTAGCAATATCCTTGTTTTCTTTAACGATAATGGCGCCAGTTAAGGTGTCGAAAATAATACTGTCGATAGCAATACTTTGTTGATGTATATGTAGTTTGTCTAACGTAAGCTGTTTTAACTCCATCACCGGGGGAAGTTTAACTATATCCGCAGCATCAATTTCAATACCATCTTGGGCTGATAGTGTCTTGATTTTATCAATCGCTTTTTGAGCTACTGCACTGCTTAATGTCGCTTTTTTCGAGAACAATAATTCATCTAGGACAATATCGCTAATATCAATACTTGGCTCATCATCTAACACGAAATTAATATCGTCTAAGCTGAGTTGTTTAAAAGCGGCAACTGTCGCTTTGCTGCCATTTTGAATGAGTGCTGCATCATCGAACTTTATACTACTGTGACCGGCGAGGTGGGTGATATTGTTATCTTCTAGCTTGATGGCAATATCTGTGAAATTTTGCTGGAACTTCTGTAGTGTCAAATGTTGTTCAGGCAGACCGACTAAAATATCTTTTAGGCTTACCTCGGCTTCAGCTACATTAAAGTGAATGCCTCGTTCCGCTAGCGTTACTTTCTGTTGGCTAGAAAATGATAATGAACCTTTGAGGTCGGTAAGTTGCTCAACATAGCGTGAAAGTTTTTCAATCGGGTAGTTTGTTAAACGAAGGTTGCTGTCTACATCGCCCTTACCTAATATTAAGTGTGTTTTTGCGGTAAGTGCTAAGTGCGTTTTATCAATTAATGCCGTTAATGCTAAGCTAGCTTCTTGCTCTGATTGCGTCGCCTTTAATTGGCTTAATACCAATTGCTCTATTTCTATATGATGAGTTTTAGTCTTTTGTTTACTCGATATTTTTTCAATGTTGATATGGAGTTGGCTCAACAGTAAATCAGGTAACAGCAATTGATAGGGAGAATCAGCTGAAACCTCTTTAACAGGCTTTTCATCTGAGGATTCTTCAGCTTTTTCTTCGTTTAATATTTCGATGCCGGCGATAACCATTTTGTCATCGTGTTGTGATATTTTTAACGTGCCATCTTCAATTACAAATTTACTTAATACTACCTTGTCAAAAGCAAACTGCCATAAGGCGACTTGTACCTGCAATTTACTTAATGAAAATACCGTTTCTTGAGGCTGTACCTTTGTACTACTTAAGTTGATATCAGATAAGGTGATACGCATTAAAAATGGATTAAAGCGGATGCTGGCATCATCTGATAGATGTAAGTGTTGTTCGGCCAATATAGGGCTAATAAAATGCTTGATTAATGGCGATGAAATTAGCCAAACAATAATAAACAGCCCTAAATAGAAAGCTAATAATATTTTGAAAAACTTATGGCTGAAAAAAGAGACCAGACTTGTCATGATAAAGGACATTCCTTGTTAATAATCAATATATAAAGTGTTGTTAAATGCGCATTTGGGAGGTGTAAATAAAGTGGAATAAAATTTACACCATTTTGCAAAGGGCTTATAATTGTAAATGAAAAGTTAACTTTGTAGTTAACTATTATTTAACACGGTTTAGGATATCATTTTCATGGAAATCAATATAGAAAAAATAGAGCATTATCTGCAAATGCTCGGTGAGATGGGATTAACATTTGCTGTGCAGTTCTTATTAGCAGTTGTTGTCTACTTTGTTGGTAATTTTATTATTAAAAAGGTGCTGACCTTAGTTGAGTTAGCCTTATCGAAAAAGAAAGTTGAAGTAACCCTTCATCGTTTTTTATTAAGTATATTAAATACCTTATTAAAAGCGATTCAAATCATTGTTTTTGCCTCTATGATTGGTATTCAAACTGCTTCACTTATTGCTGTTTTAGGTGCCGCTGGTTTAGCAATCGGTTTGGCCTTGCAAGGGAGTTTGGCTAACTTTGCCGGGGGGGTGTTAATCTTATTATTTCGTCCATTTAAAAATGGTGATGCTATCAAAGCACAAGGCTATGTCGGTAGTGTTGAAGAAATTCAGATTTTTAATACAATTTTAAAAACCTTTGATAACCAACGTATAATCATTCCAAACGGTTTGTTATCAAATGGTTGTGTAACCAATATTAATGTCAATGGTACACGCCGTGTTGATATGACTTTTGGCATTGGTTATGACGATGATATTTCCAAAGCAAAAGCATTATTACGCACAATTATTGAAGCAGATGATCGTGTACTTAAGGATCAAGCGGTAGATATTTGGGTGGGTGAACATGGTGAAAGCTCAGTAAATTTATTTGTACGACCTTGGGCAAATGCAGAAGATTATTGGGGTATATACTTTGATATGATGGAAAAAGTGAAAGTTGAATTTGATAAAGCAGGTATCAGTATTCCATATCCTCAACGTGATGTGCATATTCATCAAGCACCTAGTGCTTAGTTTGTTGTTCAAGCCATTTTGCGATAAGGTTTAGCCTTAATGTAAAATGCATGCATTAAAGCTTATACCATTTGTATTAATTAAGGTTACAGAGTTTAATGAGAATAAATTGTTCAAGAACAAGGCGCTTGATTGAGCAATAGCTGGCTATTGGGATTGAAAGCTACGATGTTATTGGATATTTAGGCCATTTAGTAATGATCACTTAGTTAGTACAATTGGTATTATTTCATTAAGTTTGAAATAGGCTTTTTAATTTGCTACCTCAGAGAATCAATTGCCGAGTTAAACAATGATTAGACCAATACCTTATATTTCAATAGCAGCAAGTAGTATATTTCTCTTTGCATGTGATGGAGACATTAAGCATCCAATTGAACGGGAGACCCCATCCTTAACCTCCTCTGCACAACAACAACTAGATGACTTAGCTCAAAATTTAGTAGTGAAGTATCAATTTTTAAGTAATATAGAAACAGATTGCCCTGATTTTAACGGTAAAGCAGTTAAGCATTGTTATGGTGCAGAAATTCACTTTAGTTTACCTAAAGGCAGTGACTCATATTTTATCGGTAAGCAAACTTGGCAGTTAAATTTTTCACAAGTCTACCCAAGTTATGCAAGCACTAGCGACGAGTTAAATTTATTACATCTTAATGGTGATATCCATCAAATAACACCAAAACCTAGCTTCAAAGGCTTTAAAGCGGACAAAGTGCATACAGTTAAATTGTGGGTTAAAAGCACACTAATCACAGAGTCGGAGCTTATGCCTAACTACTGGTTAGCAAGTGAAGGGTTAGCAGCAGCTGTTATTGATAGTACTCGTAGTCTTGTTGATAATGAAACTGGCTTAGAAATTCAGCCCTGGGTTGTGCCTTTTACAAATTTCTCCAAACAGATAAAATCAGCGCCTGAAGATGTTAACCAGTATGCATCCACCCAGTGGCTCTATGATAATGAACCCAGAGAGGCAGTAACGGACAGTCAACTCGACTTTGCTATCATTCCCACCCCTAAATTAATGCATATTAATGATAAACAAGCACGCTTAGATCTCACCCGTGGCTTACAAATAAAGCTTAGTGGCGGCATTAAATATGCCGAAATATCAGCAGCTATAGAGCGTTTAGCTTTATTGGGTATAAAAGAAAACCAAACAGGTGTTGTTGTCGCTATTGAGTTAAATAATGAGAAAGAGGCTGATTGGCGTGCAGGACATTATCAATTAACAGTTAATGACAGCGCTATCATCGTAAGGGCACAAGATAGTGCCGGGGCATTTTATGGCTTACAAAGCCTAGCCAGTTTAGTTACTGTAGGTTCAACAGAGTTACCTCTGCTGCGTGTTGATGACCAACCTTATTATGATTATCGTGGTCAACATGTAGATGTGGCGAGAAATTTTCATTCTAAAGAGTTTATCTTTGAGCTCATCAAACAAATGGCGGCTTATAAACTTAATAAATTACATCTACATTTGGCTGAAGATGAAGGTTGGCGTCTAGAGCTACCAAGCTTGCCAGAGTTAACTCAGCTGGGTAGTCGACGTTGCTTAGATTTATCAGACAAGGTGTGTATGCAGCCACAACTTGGTGGTGCCGGTGCTGATAAACGCGATGGTTATTACAGTGTGAGTGATTACCAAGAAATTTTACGGATGGCGAGTAAACATCATATTCAAGTGATCCCGTCACTTGATATGCCAGGGCACTCAAGAGCCGCTATCAAGGCGATGGAAGCACGTTATCATTACTATATGAGTAAAGAAAATGAAACTGAAGCCAAGCGCTATTTATTAACCGATTTTGATGATAAAACGCAATATAATTCTATTCAAAACTATAACGACAATACTTTAAATATCTGTATGGAGTCGACTTATACCTTTGTTGACCGTGTATTAGAAGACCTAAAGGCATTGCATCAGCAAGCTGAGCATCCCTTAGCGCTTTATCATATTGGTGCTGATGAAACGGCTGGCGCTTGGCTTGAATCGCCAGTATGTAAAGCATTAATCGCTGACAAAAGTAATGACTTTGGTGATGCTAAACACTTAGGAGCACACTTTATCGAACGTGTTTCACATATGGTGGTAAGCAAGGGGATTGCCGTAGGTGGCTGGAATGATGGCTTAAAAGGCACTGATGTTACCAAGATGCCCGAGGATGTTTACTCTTATATTTGGGATGCTTTACCTTGGGGCGCTCATAAACAAGTCAGTGAACAAGCTCATCGTAATTGGAATATAATTTTGGCAACACCTGATGTACTTTATTTTGACTTTCCTTATCAAATAGATCCAAAAGAGCGGGGATATCACTGGGCTTCTAGACGTGTTACAACCCGTTCATTATTCAACTTTATGCCTGATAATTTACCTATTCATGCTGAATTTCGAGTAGATACCTTAGGTAAGAATTATGTCGCCAATGATGAAAAACAACACGATGATTCCGGTGAAGTAATACATCAACCTTTACCAAACAACTTCCGCATTAGTGGTATTCAAGGGCAGCTTTGGAGCGAAACGGTACGTAGTGATGAACAAGCAGAATATATGATTTATCCAAGACTCTTAGCGCTGGCTGAACGTGCTTGGCATCAAGCCAGCTGGCAGGTTCCTTATAATGCTAAGGGGAAGATATACAGCAAAGATAGTAATGTTTTCTCTAAGCAGTTGCGCCAAAGTCGAGATAAACAATGGTTAACATTTTCACAAACTATTGGTGAAAAGGAGTTAGCTAAGTTAGATCTTGCTGGTGTCTTTTATCGTGTGCCAACGGTCGGAGCAAAAATTGAATCAGGCATTTTGTCTACCAATACGGCAATTAAGGGTTTACCCATTGAGTATCGCCAACAAAATGGTCAGTGGCAGCTTTTCCTAGAACCTGTACAGGTGAAAGGGCAAGTAGAGGTTCGTACACGAACATCGGATAAGCAGCGTGCAGGGCGTACTATGACGGTAACTCAGCACTAATTCAGCATTAACAGATAAAGCTATAAATGATAAAGAGCTGCTTAACTCACGTAGGAGGCTGCCTCTTTATGTTGATATATCTCGAATGTTAGTTTTTAGCCGTGAGTGCTTGCTCTATTTCTTGTTGATATATCTTTTGTTTCTTACCATTAAAGCCGTTGTGGGCACTAATCAATTTACCATGGCGGTCAAATAAGTAACTACTAGGCATGCCTTTTAGCTTAAACTGCCTCGCTAATTTGCCCTTAGCATCATAAATGATGTCAAAGCTTGCCGGGGTTTGCTTTAAAAACTTCTCGGCTAGTTCAGTTTGTGCATCAAGGTTAATACTCAGTACTATCAAGCCCTGCTCTTGATACTTTTCTTGCATGGTATTCATCCAAGGAAATGACTTGCGACAAGGTACACACCATGAAGCCCAAAAATCCACATAAACCACCTTGCCTTTATGGCGCTCCATAGTCTGTTCAAATTCCTGGATGGGCTCATATGCGTGTGAAGGTTTGCTGATAAACATTATTATCATAGTTATTAATAGTAGATTCACTAAGATTTTCAGTGAGAAGGGCATATTATTTCCTACCTTTTTTATACATAAGTTAACTATACTTAGTTCTAACGGTAATGCACAATATGCAAAATGTGATTAAATATCATTTACTGCGAATTGTTAGAGCTACTTATATGAAAACGATGTTAAAGATTTTATTACTTGCCTCTGTATATACCACCTTCCCAAGCTATGCTTTGTTGTCAGTTTCATCAAGTTCAGCTGTTGAAGCTAACCCCGGTAATAATGATAAAGCCCATAATGAATGGCTTAAACAGCGCTTCAGCAAACAACACCAGCAATTGATTCCTATTGTTGCGGTTGCAGATATGTTTTTAACCTGTAACCAAGTGAGAAAAACAGAGACCACTGATTATGAAATGAGTTTTTTAATCAACCAGATGGATAAAAATACCTTGGCGGAAAAACTAGGGAATTGTTTAGGAGATGACACCTTGCAATCCGATGTTGCCTTGGACTTTGGTCTTTTGGGCTGTTTCCAGCAACAGCTTGCTCATTTACCTAAAACCGAGCGAGAACAAAAAATGAAATTAGTTAAACAAGCCGTGTCTTCACTTTCGCACGAAGAACGTAAAAAAAGTTTTACTCAATGTGTTACCGAGCAAAGTATTCATTACCTGAAATAGTGGCCCCAATTACTCGTTAGTTAATTCGGTAGTTACATAATTTGTAACAAATACTTGAGCTGATTTACCTTTGCCACTTTCTTATTGTAAGCAATATCACTTATAGTAGCGTTAATTCAAAATTTATAATGAAAAATAAAGCCAGCAAGGTGAAATATAATATGACTCAAGAGACACCTAAAATTTTAGTGGTAGATGATGACATGCGTTTACGTTCTTTATTAGAACGTTATTTAGTTGAACAAGGCTTTACTGTGCGTAGTGCAGCAAGTTCAGAACAAATGGATCGTCTGCTCGAACGTGAAAATTTTCACTTATTAGTCCTTGATTTAATGTTGCCTGGTGAAGATGGTTTGTCTATTTGTCGTCGCTTACGCCAGAACTCAAATAATATCCCTATTGTAATGTTAACCGCCAAGGGTGACGAAGTTGATCGCATTATCGGTTTAGAGCTCGGCGCAGATGATTATATGCCTAAGCCTTTCAATCCTAGAGAATTGTTAGCTCGAATTAAAGCTGTTTTACGTCGTCGTACCCAAGAAGCACCTGGCGCACCAGCTTTAGAAGAGAATATTATTAGTTTTGGTGGTTACCATCTAAACCTAGCAACACGTGAAATGCAAAAAGATGATATTAGCATGCCGCTAACCAGCGGTGAATTTGCGGTACTCAAAGCACTAGTGACTCATCCTAGAGAGCCTTTATCACGTGATAAATTAATGAACTTAGCTCGTGGTAGAGATTACTCGGCATTAGAGCGTAGTATTGATGTGCAAGTATCGCGATTACGCCGTATGCTCGAAGATGATCCAGCAAAACCAAGATACTTACAAACGGTTTGGGGTTTAGGTTATGTCTTTGTTCCTGATGGGACACCTGCTTAGTTTGTTGCCTGCTCTTATTCTGCTCACTTAAGTGTTTTCTATGAAAATATTACCTCGTAGCGCCTTTGGACAAACGGTTTTATTGATAGGTTTTTTACTCTTTATCAATCAAATCGTTTTGTATATCTCCTTTGCAATCTATGTAATCGAACCACATCAACAACAAATAAATCAATTGTTGGCCAAACAAGTGCGTGTGGTTTTTATTGATATAGATGACGCTAAATTGAGCCCTAAAATGGCGAAGGCGTTTCATAATGAGACGGGCATTGGTGTGTACCGAGAAGAGGATGCTATCAAATTTGGCCTTGCCGGTGCTGGTTTCTTTCCTTATCGTTCTGAGCAAATGTCAGTGTTGTTAGGTGGGCCGACAGAAATCCGAATCTCTGATGCTGATGAATATTTATTTTGGATACGCGCACCACAGGCTCCACACCTTTGGGTGAAGATCCCACTAAATGGTATGGAAACAGTGAACTTTTCACCATTACTTTTCTTTATGGTGGTTATTGGTTTACTCAGCGTGATGGGGGGTTGGGTTTTTGTACGACAACTCAATAGACCGTTAAAATCATTAGAAATCGCGGCAGAAGATGTTGGCCGTGGAGACTTCCCTGAGCCACTTGTTGAACGTGGTACCTCAGAAATAATGGCGGTTACTCAAGCCTTTAATCATATGTCGAAAGGTATCAAGCAGCTTGAAGATGATCGTAACTTATTAATGGCAGGTATTTCACATGACTTACGAACACCACTTACGCGTATCCGCCTCGCCAGTGAAATGATGCAAGAGCAAGATGTCTTCCTTAAAGAAGGTATAGAAATAGATATCGATGATATGAATAATATTATTGATCAGTTCATTGATTACATTCGCCATGACTCTAAGGACAAAGCTGAGCTGGGTGATTTAAACGTATTAGTGGATGAAGTGCTAAACGTTGAAACGCCAAATGACCGAATGATAACTTTCCATCCTGGAGAGTGTCCTAAAATCCCATTACGACATGTTGCCGTTAGGCGTGCGCTTGCCAACTTGGTACAGAACGCTATTCGTTATACTACCGATGAAATAGAAGTCTTTACTGGTCAAGATAAAGCGAAAGGTTTCGCCTACTTCATTGTCAGTGATAAAGGTGCAGGCATACCTGAAGCTGACATTGAGCGTTTATTTCAACCCTTTACACAAGGTGATACCGCTCGTGGCACTGAGGGAAGTGGCTTAGGTCTAGCTATCATTAAAAGAATTGTTGATACCCATGGTGGTAATGTGGTGCTATCAAACAAACCGGAAGGTGGCTTGCAAGCTAAGGTGTGTTTACCACTTAAATTTTAGTTGATATGTTACTGGAACAGTAACCGCTAATAGCTATATACGCTCAGGACAAGTAATACCGCACAAAAAAGATATCTTAGCGGTTGTCTGTGTTGTTTTCCCTAATAGCTAGCTGGTCAAATCAGACTCCTAGTTAATCAGTGGATTGTCATTGTCATGTATATTTATTGAGTTGCTTAATTCCAATTGCTTGCAATATTCCTTATTAAAAGTTCAGATTAACTAGACACAAAAAAGCCCCAAGTAAGTTATTACTTGGGGCTTTTTATTATTCAAATTTTACTGCTTAGCTTACTGCTTTTAATTTAGCTTCTTCAAGTTGAGGGCCTGCAGCAACTAACGCTTTACCGTTGTCTGTGTCAGTGAACTTCTCAAAGTTATTAACAAAACGTTTAGCTAAATCTTCTGCTTTGTCATTCCAAACATTAACATCTGCATAAGTATTACGAGGGTCAAGAATATCGCCTTCAACACCCGCTAGTACCTTAGGAACTTCTAAGTTAAATAATGGTACTATTTCTGTTTCTGCATCATCAATTGAACCATCTAAGATAGCATCAATGATGGCACGAGTTGCTTTAATAGAAATACGTTTACCAGTACCGTTCCAGCCAGTGTTAACTAAGTAAGCTTCAGCGCCTGCAGCATCCATACGTTTATGTAAAACTTCTGCATATTGTGTAGGGTGTAAGCTTAAGAAAGCCGCACCAAAACAACTTGAGAAAGTAGGAGTAGGCTCTGTGATGCCACGTTCTGTACCAGCTAATTTAGCTGTGAAACCTGAAAGGAAGTAATATTCAGTTTGCTCTGGTGTTAATTTAGCTACTGGTGGTAATACACCAAAAGCATCAGCTGTTAAGAAAATTACTTTCTTAGCATGGCCGGCACGAGAAACTGGCTTGACGATATTGTCGATGTGGTGAATTGGGTAAGAAACACGCGTGTTTTCAGTTTTTGAGTTATCGTCAAAATCAATTTTACCATTAGCATCAACAGTAACGTTTTCTAATAAAGCGTCACGACGAATCGCGTTGTAGATATCTGGTTCATTTTCTTTGCTTAAGTTGATAGTTTTTGCGTAACAACCACCTTCAAAGTTAAATACACCGTTATCATCCCAACCATGTTCATCATCACCGATAAGTTGACGTTTAGGATCTGTTGATAAGGTTGTTTTACCTGTTCCAGATAAACCAAAGAAGATAGCCGTGTCGCCATCTTTACCAACGTTTGCACTACAATGCATAGAAGCAATACCTTGCAGCGGAAGGTAGTAGTTCATCATTGAGAACATACCTTTTTTCATTTCGCCGCCGTACCAAGTACCGCCAATCAATTGAATTTTTTCAGTTAAGTTGAAAGCTACAAAGTTTTCAGAGTTTAAACCTTGCTCTTCCCATTTATCATTAACTGTTTTTGCACCATTCATGACTACAAAATCAGGTTCGTAAGTTTCTAGTTCAGCGTCGCTTGGACGAATGAACATGTTCTTAACAAAATGAGCTTGCCAAGCAACTTGGGTGATGAAACGTACTTTTAAACGAGTTGCTTCATCAGCACCACAATAAGTATCAACAACAAATAGACGTTGACCCGAAAGTTGTGTAGTAACAAGGCCTTTTAAATGGTCCCATGTTTCAGGTGTCATCGCTTTGTTGTCATTTTTACCTTGATCAGACCACCATACTGTATCGCGAGTTACTTCATCACGAACAATATATTTGTCTTTAGGAGAGCGACCAGTAAATATACCAGTATCTACATTAACTGCACCAAGCTCAGTTACTACGCCTTTATCAAAGCCATCTAGGCTATCTTTAGTTTCTTCACTAAAAAGTAACTCATACGATGGGTTATAAACAACTTCGTTAACATCGTTGATGCCGTATTGTGACAAATCAATTGAGTTTATTGGGGCGGTCATAGCAAGTTCACTCCTAAGTATGACAAATTTCTAATTAAGTAATATAAGTGATGAATTACGTGCTGAAAGTTTTCAGGCTGTCTTCATTGTGGGTATTTTAAGATAATAGTGAACAAAACGAAAGTAAAAAATGCTTTAATGTGAAAGTTTTCATTATAAGCAACATGAATGGTGATAATGAAAAGCATTTTTCTATGGGGGGCGTCTGGCTAAGGCCTTGTAATTAAAGGGGGCTGCCGTTGTACTATGTTGAACTTAATTATCACTATATGGAATAAGTGATAATTAAGGTAGTGAATTTTAACGCGGAATGTTTGAAAAAACAGCTGTTTTATTAATGATTAACTTTCGAAATGAAACTTTGCAGGCTGAGTTCATCAAAGTCGTAAGTCGTAATGCAATAATCACATGTCATTGAAATTTTACCTTGTTCAGCTAATATAGCTTTGATTTCACTTGGCTCAATTTGAGAAATCGCGGATAAACATTTCTCTGCGGAACAACCACATAGGTAAGTTACGGGTTGAGGCTCAAAAATATTAACTTGCTCTTGATGGTACAATCGATAGAGTAAGGCTTCTGCCTCAAGTGAAAAGATTTCTTCGTCTTTAATGGTATTAGTCAATTGGCATAAGTGATCAAAATCACTTAACTGTTTTTCTTTGTTTTCAGCACTACCATCTCCATCAGGCAATAATTGCACTAAAGCACCTGCAGATTGTTGTTGCTCAGTATCGCTAAACAGCCAGATTTTAGTTGGGATTTGTTCAGAAACTTCAAAGTAATGTGCTAAGCAATCGGCAAGGTTATCTTTGTCTAAAGCAACAACCCCTTGATAAGCTTCACCAGCACTTGGTCGTATAGTGATAATCATAGTGCCTTTGCCGATTAATGTTTGCAGTGTATCTGCAGAGGTTTCTTCAGCCATTTTGGCAATGCCACGCATCTGCTGATTATTATTGCCACTAACTGACATATAACCAACGGGGCCATCACCTTGTAACTGAACGGTAATGTCACCTTCAAACTTTAAAGTAGCTGTTAATAAACAAGTGGCACTTAATAGTTCACCGAGAAGCTTCTCTACACCCTTAGGGTAGTTATGATTTTTAATAATACTTTTAAAGCTGCTACTTAGCTGTACTAGCTCACCACGTGCATGGGAATCAGTAAATAAGTAACGATTTAATACATTGAACTCGCTCATGATAGTTAGATCCTTTCTTTAAATTCACGTAGCTTTCTACGTTGTTTTTTATCGGGTTTAGTATCACTAGCTGGACTTAACAATATACCTTGTTTACGAGCTAAGGCATTTCTTTCGCGGCTTTCAATACTTTGTTTATTTTCTTGGTATAAGGTTTGGGCAAAGGTTGCATCGCTGCGTTTATCGGCTAATGCGATAACCGTGACTTCTTTTTCTTCAAATCCTTGACGAATTTTTATTATATCACCTATTGATACAGCTTTGCCCGACTTAGTACGTTGACCATTGTAAAATACTTTACCGCCATCAATCATTTGTTTTGCAATGGCGCGAGTGCGATAAAATCTCGCTGCCCAAAGCCATTTATCGAGTCGAGTAGAGCAATTTTCAGGGGAGGGACTTGTTGACATAGCAAACCTGTAAAGTTGAACTTATAAAAAATAGAGGGGTCAGATAATGATTATAACTGGCAACATTTCTATGGTGTTAGTATTTTTGTTACGATTTATTTTATGCAAAATATCCGAAAAACTTGGGCTATCACTTGTTGCTTGGCTTATGGTCAAGTATCATCCGTGCTTGCTTAACAAAAATCTAACATAAACTTTTACTATATATGGTAGATTTATTTAAAATTAATAATTATAAGTTGATATGGTACTTCCCACTAATATGACAGCTCTTACATCACTGCTCACCCCAATTGCTCAGCGACGACTTGCGCAACTAGTGATGGCTTTGTTATTGGTTTACATTGCCTATGTTAGCGCAAAAATTACTTGGTCTGTTGTACCACAAGCACAATCTATTCAAAGTACTGCGAGTAAAGGTGGTGCTAATAAACTTAATGGTAATAAAGCCAATAAAAGGGTAGATGTCAGTAAAATACAGTCACTCAACCTGTTTGGCCAATATAATGCCAGCACTATCGTAGAGCCTGAAGTTGAGATGTCTAATGTACCAGAAACCAAATTAAATTTAGTTTTATCTGGATTAGTGGCTAGTGATGATAAGTCAATTGCAGCAGCGGTAATAGAATACCAAGGAAAACAAGAGACCTATGGGGTTGGTGACATCATCATAGGTACTCGCGCTAATCTCGAGCAGGTTTTAATGGATAGGGTCATTATCAAGCAGTCTGGCCGACTTGAAACTTTAATGCTTGATGGCTTTGATTACAGTCAACCCGCACAAAATGTTGCCAACAAAGCTGATAATAAAAAGAGTAGGCCTAGAGTTGCGCCGAAATCTAGAGACTCAGGCGTGGTAGATCACAGGAACAATAAAGAATTAACGGCTACGGCTAAAAACTTACGTACAGAGCTTGCTCAAGACCCTGCAAAAATAGGCGACTATTTACGTATCTCACCTAAGCGTAAGGACGGAAAAATAGTGGGTTACTCACTTCGTCCAGGTAAAAAACCTGAGTTTTTTAAATTGGCTGGTTTAAAATCGGGTGATGTTGCGGTTGAAATGAACGGTTATGACTTAATTGCCCCGGCCCAAGCAATGCAAGCAATGGCAGAAATGAAAAAAGCACGTGATATTTCATTGCTGGTTAATCGTCAAGGTAGCTTAACTGAGATATTGATTAACCTAAATTAGCCTGATTTTATGAGCTAACTGGGTAAATGAAAAAAAAATCACAAATAATCAAACTTAAATCGTTTATAGAACAACTATAAATAATTCAGATAAAGATTTTCTATTAAAAAAGAAAGCAGAGACAAGCATAATGATGAAGAAGTTTTTACTAATCTTAACGACAGCGATAACATTTAATTACTTATGTTTTGTCGCTCAAGCCAGCGCTGCCCAATATTCTCCTAATTTTAAGGGCACTGAAATTACCGAGTTCGTTAATATTGTCGGAAAAAACTTGAAAAAGACCATGATTGTTGACCCCAACGTACGAGGAAAGATTAATGTCCGTAGTTATGATTTATTAACAAAAGATCAATATTATCAATTCTTCCTCAATGTGCTTGAAGTGTATGGTTATGCTGCAGTAGAAATGGACAATAATATTGTCAAAATCATTCGAAATAAAGATGCTAAAACCGCAGCCATCCCTGTTATCGGCGATAAAAGCAACATCATGGGTGATGAAATGGTCACCCGTGTCGTTGAAGTGAAAAATGTTACCGTTCGTGAATTAGTACCGCTATTAAGACAACTGTCAGATCAAGCAGGTGGTGGCAATGTGGTTAACTACGACCCAGCCAATGTCATCATGTTAACGGGTACCGCATCAACAGTTAATCGATTAGTGAAAATTATTGAGCGTGTTGATAGAGCAGGCGATCAAGATGTTGAAATCATCAAGCTGAAATATGCATCAGCAGGCGAAATGGTACGCATCATTGAAGCAATGAACAAACCAACAAGTGGTAAAGCAGGTCAACCTACCTTTTTAATTCCTAAAATTGTTGCTGATGATAGATCAAATAGTGTCATTGTTAGTGGCGAAGTTAAAGCCCGTGAACGTGTCGCTCGGTTGGTTAAACGTTTAGATAGTGAATTAGAAAGTAATGGTAATACACGAGTTTATCACCTTAAATATTCAAAATCTGAAGATTTAGTCAAAGTATTACAAGGAGTAAGTGATTCTATATCGGCTGAGACTAAGGGTACACAAACTAAAGGACGGACTAGTGGTAAAAAGCGTGATGTGAGTATTGAATCACATGAGCCTACCAATGCCTTAGTCATCACTGCACAACCCGATATGTTACGCTCTTTAGAAGCCGTTATCCGTCAGTTGGATGTACGTCGTGCACAAGTATTGGTTGAAGCTATTATTGTTGAAGTGTTCGAAAGTGATGGAGTTAGCTTAGGTGTGCAATGGTACAACGAGGCCGGTGGCTTTACTCAGTTTACCAATGGTCCTGCCAGTATTTCTTCGGTTGCTGCTGGTGCAAAAGCTGCGGAAGACATACCTGGGAATTATGTACCTCCGGTATTTAGTCCTAGTAATGGTGAAGTAGTGACACCTGGTTATACCGAGGAGGGCACTAATGGTGATTATAGTATTCTCGCGCAAGTATTAGGTAATGTAAGTGGCATGATGTTTGGTATTGCTAAAAATGATTGGGGCGCAATTGTGAGTGCAGTCAGCAGTGATACTAATTCCAATATTCTCGCTACACCAAGTATAACTACCTTAGATAATGAAGAAGCTTATTTTATTGTTGGTCAAGAAGTGCCAATTATCACTGGTTCAGCGACAGGTAGTAACAATACCAATCCTTTCCAGACCGTAGACCGTCAAGAAGTGGGCATAAAACTACGTGTTACCCCACAAGTGAATGAAGGCAATGCAGTGCAATTAGTCATTGAACAAGAAGTCTCTTCAGTAAGCGGTTCAACCGGTGTTGATATTTCAATAAACAAAAGAGAAATCAAAACAACGGTTATGGCTGGCGACGGCGACACGGTAGTATTGGGTGGCTTGATCGATGAAGATGTACAAGAGAGTGTGCAAAAAGTGCCTATTTTAGGTGATATCCCTATCATCGGACATTTATTTAAATCAACCAGTAACAGTACACGTAAACGTAATTTGATGGTGTTTCTACGCGCTACTATTGTGCGCGATTCTAATTTAATGACAGATATTAGTGAGTCCAAATATAATTACATTCGCGCAGATCAAATTCGCAAACATGAAGAAGGCTTGTCGTTAATGAGTAACGAAAATATGCCAATCTTACCGCAGTGGCAAGACAACCTAACGTTACCGCCGTCATTTGATGAATATCAGAAAAAACTTGAAGAAAAAGATATCGAACTACCTAAGCCGCCAACGGCAACAGAAGGCGTTGCTACGGAAGAAAAACAATAATGGCTGATGATGTAGATGTAGCCGCTGTTGATGAGGTGGAAGAGGAACAAATAAACAGTACTTGGTTATTACCTTTTGCTTTTGCTAAGCGCCACAGTGTATTGATCTCTTTTGATGAAGAAAGTGCTAGTTATGTCTTACATTGCTTAGCTGATGTGAACTTTGATATTATTTTAGAAGTACGCCGTATCTTAAAAGCGCCTTTTAATTTCAATTTTTTAGAGCCTACCGCATTTGAGTTAATGTTAACGCAATCATATCAGCGTGATTCTTCAGAAGCACAGCAAATGATGGAAGATATTGGCAACGAGGTAGATTTATATTCCCTTGCTGATGAATTCACGGAAAGTGAAGATTTGCTTGAAAATGAAGATGATGCACCCATCATTAAGCTGATTAATGCCATGCTTAGTGAAGCGATTAAGGAAGGGGCATCTGATATTCATATTGAAACTTTTGAAAGTACTCTTCAAATTCGTTTCCGCGTTGATGGAGTCTTACGTGAAGTACTTAAACCTAATAGAAAATTAGCCTCGTTATTAGTGTCACGAATTAAGGTAATGGCTAAGCTAGACATTGCTGAAAAACGTATTCCACAAGATGGTCGTATTTCACTACGCATTGGTGGACGAGCAGTGGATGTGCGTGTATCTACTATGCCTACAGGACATGGTGAACGAGTAGTATTACGTTTGTTAGATAAAAATGCGGCGCGTTTAGATTTAAAAGATTTAGGCATGACCGATGTAACTCGTGCTAATTTCTCCAAACTTATTGATAAACCTCATGGCATCATCTTAGTAACAGGTCCGACAGGATCGGGAAAAAGTACCACCTTATATGCGGGTCTCTCACAAATAGATGCGAAAGAACGTAATATTTTAACCTGTGAAGACCCCATTGAATATGCCATTGAAGGTATAGGACAAACGCAGGTCAACGCCAAAGTGGATATGACTTTTGCCCGTGGTTTACGTGCTATTTTACGACAAGATCCTGATGTGGTCATGGTCGGTGAAATTCGAGATTTAGAAACAGCAGCAATTGCAGTGCAAGCGAGTTTAACGGGTCACTTAGTTTTATCAACCTTGCATACGAATACCGCGGCCGGTGCTATTACACGGATGGAAGATATGGGCGTAGAGCCATTTCTGCTGTCTTCAAGTTTACTTGGTGTATTAGCGCAACGTTTAGTACGAACTATCTGTCCTCATTGCAAAGAAAGCCACTTACCTGATGAAGAAGAACGTCATTTATTAGCGTTACCTCAAGACAATAAAACGATTATTTACCGTCCTGTTGGTTGTGTGGAGTGTGGTTTTAAGGGCTATCGCGGTCGAATGGGGATTCATGAATTATTACCTGTTGATGAACAAGTACGGGAGCTTATTCATAACGGGCAAGGCGAACAAGCCATTGAAAAGTGTGTTCGTCAATCCAATGCTAGCATCCGCCGTGATGGTTTTGATAAAGTGATGTTAGGGCTGACGACATTAGAGGAGGTATTACGCGTTACTCGTGAAGACTAATTCACTGGTTAGCTAAAGCGTAATTATTTCTACTATGGCAGCATTTGAATACCAAGCGGTAGATAGCCGCGGTAAAACTAAAAAAGGTGTCATCGAAGGTGATACCCCTAGGCAAGTGCGTGGTTTGTTACGTGATCAAGGTTTAATGCCCACTTCCGTTACGGCTACGTTGGCAAAAAACAAAGCTGCTAATGCAAAATCGGGGTTGTCAGCAAGTTTCAGTCAAAGTAGCGGTGGTAAAGTATCCCCCGCGGAACTAGCTCTTATCACGCGACAATTGGCTACCCTAGTGGAGTCAGGCTTACCGCTAGAAGAGTCACTGATGGCGGTTGGTGAACAATGTGAAAAAAACCGCATTAAAAGCATGATAATGGGGGTACGCACCAAAGTAACTGAAGGTTATGGCTTATCTGAAAGTATGGCTGAATACCCTAAAGTATTTAATCGATTGTACCGTGCTATGGTAGCTGCTGGTGAAAAGTCAGGTCATCTCGATAAAGTACTTAACCGTTTAGCAGATTATACCGAGCAGCGTCAGCAGATGCGCTCACAATTAATACAAGCATTAGTTTACCCCATAATTATGACCGTGGTTGCTGTGGGTGTTATTGCCATCTTATTAACGGCTGTAGTACCTAAAATTGTTGGTCAGTTCGAACATATGGGTGAAAATTTACCGGGCACAACCCAGTTTTTGATCGCCAGTAGTGACTTTCTTCGTGATTATGGCTTGGCGTTGCTTCTCGTCTTTGTTGCGCTGATGTTCCTGATTTCACAGCTATTGAAAAAACCGCACATTGAAATGGCTTTTCATCAATATTTGTTACGTATTCCAGGAGTAGGAAAAGTCGCTAGAGGTATTAATACCGCGCGTTTTGCTAGAACCTTGAGTATTTTAACTGCTAGTGCTGTGCCCTTAGTTGAGAGTATGCGTATTTCTGGGGAAGTACTAGATAATTTATATATCAAGAAACAAGTTAAAGTCTCAACTGACAGAGTGCGTGAAGGAGCAAGTTTACGTGTATCACTAGAGCAAACCAAACTATTTCCACCTATGATGCTGCATATGATTGCCAGTGGTGAGAAAAGTGGTCAACTAGAGCATATGCTTGGTCGTGCGGCAGACAATCAAGACAGAGAATTTGAAGCCTTGGTGAGTATTTCATTAAAGGCTTTTGAACCCGCACTTATGGTTGGCATGGCTGGAGTGGTACTCTTTATTGTTATGGCCATTTTACAACCAATTTTACAACTTAATAGCTTAGTCGGTGGCTAAAGCTGTTTGACAGTTAAACTGTCGAAACCTCAATTTATCAGACGTTAGGAAGTACTATGAATATGAAAAAAGCACAAGGTTTCACCTTACTAGAAGTAATGGTAGTTATCGTTATTTTAGGTATTCTTGCCAGTATGGTTGTACCAAACTTAATGGGCAGTCAAGAGCGCGCGAATATGCAAAAAGCGATCTCGGATGTTACCGCCTTAGAAACTTCGTTAAGCTTATACAAGATGGATAATTACGACTACCCAACCACAGAGCAAGGGTTAGAAGCTTTAGTTGAACAAACAGATATTGAACCAGAACCACGTCGTTTTCCTGAAGATGGTTATATCAAACGTTTACCAAAAGATCCTTGGGGTAATGAATATGTTTTATTGAATCCAGGTGAGCAGAGTAAAATGGATGTGTTTTCAGTGGGTCCAGATGGCGAAGCCGGTACAGAAGATGACATTGGCAACTGGAATTTGGGCGACTTCCAGTAATTTTGTCTAAAACATACTTACTCATCGTTGTGAAAATATTCGTTTAGCAGACTAAACGTCATAATCCACGCCTTGATTAAGTAAGTTTTAGCCTAAAATTCAGTTTTAATTTATCTACCTATTTAGCTGAGAAAGAGACTTTGAATGAGTATTGTTGAAGTGATAAAAGCAAGCATCACAAGCAGGGATGCTTGTGTTGAGCCCCATGGATGGGTTAATGCGTCTTGCTTGTTTACTCAACAATGCTCATTTATAACCACTCCCTTCTATTATGAAAATTAGATCGTTGAATCGAGTTGGCTCAATAGAGAAACACCGTGGCTTTACCTTAATTGAGGTGATGGTTGTTGTTGTGCTTATTGGTATTATTGCTAGCTTAGTGCAATTTAATTTTGCAGGAAAGCGACCTGAAGATATTTTACAGCAAGAGAGTTTTCGCTTTGCTGCTATTTTTGACGTAGCTGCAGAATATGGCATGCTTAATAATGTTGAATTAGGCTTAGTTGTAAAAAAAGATAGTTATCAATTTTTGGGTTATGACGGTACTCAGTGGGCTGAAATCCCTGAACAAGACTGGCAAGCCAATGTCACTTTGCCTGAAGAAGTTGAGCTGACTCTAGAGCTTGATGATTTACCTATAGAAGAGCCAATGCTCTTTGATGCAGATACCTTTAGAGAAAAAGATGAAGATGACTTCACCTTGTTGTCTAAAGAAGAGCAAGAAAAGAAGCTTATCCCACAAGTCTATATCCTATCGGGTGGCGACATATCACCTTTTAGCGTAACTTTTCGTTTAACCGAAGAGTTGGCCTACTTTGAAGATGCAGAAGATTTAGCTTATCGCGTAACGGGCATTTACAGTACTCCATTAACCATTGAGGGGCCGGTGCTTGAAGATCAATAACGTGAATAGTATGAAAAAATCTGGATTTACCTTGATTGAAGTCATGTTGGCAATGGCAGTATTTGCTGTGGCAGGAGTTGCTTTGCTTGGTGTCGCAGATAATAATTACCGTCACATTAGCCACCTAGAAGAGCAAATGTTTGCTAACTGGGTAGCCTCTAATCAATTAGTTGAAGTAAGCTTAGATAAAACGTGGCCACCAAGGAACAACCGTAAAGGTAAGGTCGAAATGGCTGGGCGTACTTGGTATTGGCAACAAAAAGTTGTTAAAACTGCCAATAAAGAAATGCGTGGATTAACGATGGAAGTTCGTCTAAATGAAGACGACGAATTAGTCACTGCGAGTTTGATGACATACCTTGCTCAGGACAAGCCGTAATGCGAGTGATTAGCCGTCAATCAGTGGTCATGAAAAGCAAAAGTCAGCAAGGGTTTACCCTATTAGAAGTCTTAGTTGCTATTTCAATTTTTTCCGTAGTGAGCTTAGCCAGTTTTACCATCTTCGATACCGTATTACGCGGTGATGAAAGCTCAAAAGTACGTAGCGAAAGACAGAATGAATTGCAGCGTGCATTTTTATTGATGGAACGAGACTTTCTACAAATTGCAAAGCGCAGTATGCGTGTGAATGGTGAAGCGCCAAGTAAAAACTTTTTACAAACCTCTGATGACAGCTTTTTAGCTGACGAGCAGGCTATTGCCTTTGTTCGTAATGGTTGGACTAATCCTGGTTTGTTATTACCACGCAGTGATATGCAGAATATCGCCTATCGGTTGGTTGATGATACACTCGAGCGTTTACACTTTAACTTTGTTGATGCTGTCGTTGGTCAAGAGCCTAGGGTTAGGCCGTTAATCAAACTCGTAACTAGTTTAGCTTTTGAGTATTACGATGGAAAGAAATGGCAGAAAAAGTGGTCAGGCAACACTTTGCCACTAGCTATTGCGATTGAAATTGAAACCGAAGATTACGGTTTAATACGTCGTCAGTTTTTAGTGGCAGGTGATGCTATCGCTAATGACAAGGCCAAAACCTAACTGATGACAATTATGCACCCACCATTAGATTCATCAAAAGCTCGCCAGCAAGGTGTGGCGTTAATAACGGTAATGCTAATTGTCGCGTTAGCCTCGATTATTGCCGCACAGATGACCACACGTTTACAAACCCAAATGCAACGTAGTACCAATATTAGCTTTAATCAACAGGCCTATTGGTATGCAATGGGCGCAGAGGCGTTTACTAAACGTATTTTAATTAAAGCTTTTAAAGATGAACCCAATGTTACCCACCTTGAACAAATATGGGCTGAAGAAGGTACTAATTATCCTGTTGATTTTGGTGAAATAAGTGGAGAAATAACGGATTTACAAAGCTGTTTGAATCTTAATGCCATGCACCCAGAGGCAAAAACTAAAGACCAAGCTGGTGCAAGTAGTTCATCTAAATCTTCAAGTTCATCAAAAACAAATAGTAAGGCCGCAAAACCCAATACTCCTGCGAAAAAAACTGGTAAAACCAAGCAACTACCAGCAGCGACTGTGTTAGAGGGACTTATTGTCAACTTAAACATCGAAGGTATCGGCGCTTTTGAAGCGGAAGCTATGGTAAATGCATTAACAGATTGGCTTGATAGTAACGATATGATAACGGGCTCAGCTGGGGCAGAAGATAGTGATTATGAATCGCGCGAGTTTCCCTACCTTGCTGCTAATAATTATTTAGCTAGTATTAAAGAATTAAGAATAATCGAGCATTTTACCCCAGCAGTTATATTGGCTTTAACCCCCTATGTGTGTGTGTTGCCAAATAACAGTCAGCATTTAATTAATATTAATACCATGGATGCAGAGAAACCTGAACTGTTGCAGGCTTTACTTGATTCTAGCCTAGATGAAGCACAAGAAGTACTGAGTGCAAGAGATAGCGCAGGTTATGAAACGGTAGAAGATTTTTATAAGCTGCCAGAATTAGGTAAGATTAAGATGACGAAGTGGCAAAAGGCGCAGTTTGTAGTTGATAGTCAATTTTTCAACTTAAAAGCCAGTGCACGGTTTAACAATAGCTACTTTGCTATGAGCTCAATTATGCAAGTTAATGATACTCAACAAATTCAAGTAATTAGTCGTACTATAGGACGTAACTAGTGACAGAAACTTTATATATTCGCTTGGGAAGTCAAGCCCAAGATACTATTCATTGGCTTGTGCTTGGAGGGGCTAGTACAGATGAGCCTGAGGTAATTGCCAGTGGTGAGCTTCAAGGTGCAGAGCAGTTAAATGAGCTAACCAGTAAAGCAGAGCAGCGGAAAGTACAGGTCTTTGTACCTGGCTGTGATGTGCTGTTAAAGTGTTTAAATGTACCGGCAAAATCAAGTCGGGCTATGCGTTTAGCTGTGCCTTATATGTTAGAAGATAACTTGGCAGAAGAAGTTGAACAGCTGTTTTTTGCTTATGCAGAATTACCTAATGATAGCGATGACAATAATTGTTTCACCGCAATTGTTGCCCATAGTCAAATGCAGCAATGGCTATCATGGCTTAGTGATGCAGATATTCAAACTAAGACAATGTTACCTGACGTGTTGGCAATGCCAGTTAATGAAAGTGGCTGGAGTGCGATAGCCCTAGGTGAAAATGCGCAGCAACAAGTCATTGTTCGTCAAGGGTTGTGGCAGGGTTTTGCCTTAGATGTCAGTGCTTGGCAACTTCAATGTCAAGCCTTTTCCCAGCAGCGAGAAGTTGATGATGCAGATGAACTTGAGCAAGAAACAAGTATCGATATCCAAGCATACTCACCTTTAGCTAACAGTGAGCAATTAGCGATAAGTGCGATGCCAGAAGTGTTACCTTTAGCATTAATGGCACAAGGTCACAGTGATAACCTCAAGCGATTCAACTTATTGCAGGAGCAATACAAGGTTAAAGAGTCTCGCAGTCATGGTGGTCAACAATGGTTATGGGTAGCTGGCGTGGCGATGTTTGCATTGCTGTTGAGCTTAGGTCATAAAAGTGCGAAGTTATGGCAACTTAAGTCAGAGCAAGAACAAGTGACACAAAGCATCATAGCTGACTATAAAAAAGCCTTTCCTAAAACAAAAAGAGTGCGAGTGTCGACTATTAAATCTCAGCTAAACCGTGAGTTAGCTTTATTGGGTGGTGCCAGTGATCGACAAGGTTTTTTGGCTATGTTAGCTAAAGTGCAACCTGCCTTTGCAAAAGTGTCGGCGTTAAAACCTGAGTCATTAAAGTTTGATGGCAAACGCCAAGAATTGCGTATTCAAGCACAGGCAAAAGACTATCAAGCTTTTGAGCAATTTTCTGTTGCGCTTGCTGCGGCTAACTTAACCGTTAAACAAGGTTCACAAAGTAATCAAGGCGATCAAGTCACGGGGTCTTTTAGCATCACAAATAAAGGAACGAGCCAAAAGAAAGGCAGCACCAGAAAACGTAGTAATCGCAAAGATAAGGAAGCATCATAATGAAAGCATGGTGGCAACAATTAAACAGCCGTGAGCAACGCCTTGTCGGTGCGATGGGGCTTGCTTGTATCGTTTTTATTTTTTACAGCGCTATTTGGCAACCGCTAAATAATAGCTTGCTTGAGGCGGGTAGTAAGTTAAAAAGGCAACAACAATTGTTAGCTTGGGTGCAAGAGAATACAGTGGCATACCAACAAGCCAAACGTGCGGGTGGCAAGTCTAAACTTAGTGGTAGTATTTCAAGTGTTGCTAATAGGAGTGCTAAAACTTACAAACTAACAATTACTCGTATGCAGCCGCAAGGTGATGATTTACAAGTATGGATAGATAGCACACCCTTTACTCAGCTATTATTTTGGCTAGAACACTTAGCTAATAATGAAGGGTTGCAAGTGAAATCAATTGATTTGACTCATGGCGACCGTGTTGGTGAAGTAAAAGTGCGCCGTTTACATTTAGCAAAATGATATTGTGCTTTGTAGCATAATGTTAGGTGTCTAGTTTGTGACAATCATAATTTAAGCAAAAAAAACAGAGAATTTCATGAAAAAGTGGTTTGCCGCTTCGGCAATTTTTTTGAGCAGTTATATAGTATTTTTATTGTCAACAGCTCCGCTAACCTTGGTAGTCAATAATATTTCGCTACCAAAGAACATAGACTTACAGGATGTATCAGGCTCAGTTTGGCAGGGTGAAATTGCACAAGTCACGATAAATAATGATACCATTGAGCAAGTTAATACAGAGGTGAGCTTTTGGTCTTTGTTCACCTTAGCTCCAAGCGTGAAAATTAACTTTGGTGATGCCATGTTAGCAGGACCTGAGGGGAAATTTACCTTAGAGATATCTTCAGAGAAGTTGGCATTAACAGAAGTGCAAGTTTTCTTGTCTGCTAACGACATTGCTAATCAATTACCATTGCCCATTCCTGTAGCTGCTCAGGGTAATGTGGAGTTATACCTCGACTCAATTGTTATAAAAACAGGCAAGGAATTGTCATGTTTACAAGCAAAAGGCGATGTAACTTGGTTACGTGCGGGGGTTATTGCGTTAGACCAAGATATAAAATTAGGGAAGTTTAACGTGGGTATTAGTTGCGCGGGCGGAAACTTACTAGCTAAGGTGGATCCTAAAAATAACTTAGGTCTGAATTTCGATGGCGTTTTAGCATTACCTGCTAAGAAGGCTTCAGGGCAAGGTTATTTAAAGCCAGGCGCTAAATTCCCAACTCAGTTAAAACCGGCACTGTCCTTCTTAGGGCGAGCTGATAATGAAGGCCGATACCCTCTAAGGTTTTAACGGAAAAGTTCGTATGTCAGTTAGCGTTGGTTAAGGTTGGTCAACGCTCACTAATGTAGGCCAGTCATTTGCATTAAGCCTATTCTGCTCAATCATGCCTCCTAACCCTTGTAAGCCACCAGTGTGCAATAAAATAATACGTTCATGCGGCTTAAATTCTCCTTGTTCCAACAAATCAAGCAACGCCAATATCATTTTTCCGGAATAAACGGGTTCAAAAGTTACCCCTGTTTGTTGATTAAAATCGAGGATGCGTTGGACATCATTCGAACTGAATTTTGCATAACCACCGCGATGAAATTCAGTCAACAATTGCCAGTTGTTATGTATAAACCCATTAGGTGTTAGCAATTCCTTCACCTCTTTAATTAAATACTCTGCTTGTTTTAATACGGCAACCCCCAGAATCTTATGTTGTTTGCAATTAGCGACACTGTCACCTGTTATTAGCCCTGCGAGAGTGCCACCACTGCCTACTGGAGTCATTAATGTATCGAAATGACATTGTTGATTCAATTCCGCTATCACTTCCGCTACACCTGGGATAGCAAAGTGATTGCTGCCACCTTCAGGAATGATGAAATAGTTAGGGAATAACTCGCTCAGCTCTGCTAGAAAGTCAGTCTCAAAACGGCGACGGTATGTTTTTCTATCAACAAAGTGACAATGCATGCCCCAATGCCTTGCCCAACGTAAAGTGTAGTTGTTGGCGTATTCAGCTTCACCCCGGATAACACCAATACAAGGAATATTTTGTTGTTTACAGGCGAAAGCAAAAGCATGGATATGATTGGAGTAGCTACCGCCAAAGGTTAAGGCTCCTTGGTAGTTTTCACTTTTAAGCTGAACTAGATTGTACTTTAGTTTACGCCACTTATTTCCAGAGATAATGTCATGTATCAGATCATCTCGTTTCACTTTAACATCAACTTTATATTGTTCAAAAAGCGGGTGGTATATTTTTTGTAACGGAGACAGAGGCTTATGCATGAATTACCTAGTTCAATATAATTTTATACTTGATGAACACTATTATAAACGATATCGCTATTTGCTCTAAGTTTTCTTATCAAGGCTAAATCCTTTGCGATAACCAGTATTAATGAACCATTTGAAGGGGAAGGAGAGTGTATGTTATCAATATAAATATCTAAATATGCGGTATAAATATCTAATATGCTTAGTGAATAGTTACAGTAAAACTTGCTCTAATGGTGTAACAAAGGGTAATATTGTTAGTAATTATAGCCATGATGCGATATTGCCGATAAATGTCATTTTTAACGAAAATAAGTCAACTTTTTTCAAAAAATAATTCAAGTCAGCGTCTTGGCATTACTTTTCAGCAGCAGGGTGTCTCCTTATGCTCAATTCCTGCGCAAAAAAATAATGTTGCTGGGAGTGAAGACCCAATTGAGAAGGTGACTTTTCATCATGAAAAGGCGAATTCAGCTAACCTATCTAAAGCGTTGGAAAATCTACATGATAACTGTGAACTTGAAGGTGCTGCTTACCTTGTGCTTAACGAAGCGCAATCTCAAGTTGTACAAGTGGACAAACCTGCCTTGCCTGAGAGTGAAATAAATAGTGCTTTGAAGTGGCAAATAAAAGACTTGGTTACTATTGCACCTGATAACATGGTGTTAGATTTTTATGATGCTCCGACCTTGGCAGGTGGCAAAGAAAAAATTAATGTTGTCTGTGCTCCACTCGATGAGCTGAAGAAGCTGGTTGCAGCAACAGAACAGGGCAATGTTAAAGTGAGCAGCATTACTACTCAAGAGTTTGCTTTTGCTAATTTGTTAACACCACAACATGATGCCATTTTATTGGTGTGCCAACAGCCCAATGAAGAGATTGTTTTAATCATCGTTAAACAAAAACAAATATTTTTTCAGCGTCGTTTACGTGGTTTTGCTCAGATAGGTAATAAAACGGCTGACGAGTTATCATTTTCCATAATTGATGATATCAGCTTAGAAATTCAACGCTCAACCGATTACTTCGAGCGTCAACTTAAACAAGCGCCTATTAAAGCAATCAAAGTACTCTTGCCTATAGCGTTAGAGAGTAACTTTATTGAAAAGTTAGCCGAGAATTCTGCTGTGCCTGTTAGTTTACTTGAGTTACCTAGTCCATATCACGAACACAGAGAATATGCTGCAGCTATTGGCGCTAGTATAGAAGACATTCCGTATAATGCAGATGTTAAAGCGGTAGCAGGAGCTCATTATGGCAGCTAAACATAATATTAATTTATTACAAGCGGAGCTTTTTCCTGAAACGCCACTTTTGAGCCTAACCAGAGTTGTCACTGTATGGGGGGGCTTATTGGTTCTTATGGTTATTTGGGCGGTTGTCACTGAAATTAGCTACACTCAGTCAGCAGCAATATACGATGGTTTAATACAAGAGAAGCAGCAAAAGACAAAGCTTGTACAATCATTAGAGACACAGTTACAAAACAGAAAAGTCTCTCCTGCGTTAATAACAAATCTCAAAGCTATTAAGTTAGTTATGCGTCATAAAGACGCACTACTGCATAAGTTGACAGACTCAAATGAAACCTTTGCAGGTGGATTTGTTATGGCAATGAATGACCTATCGGCGATGCACCATAAGGATATTCGTTTGCAGTCCATTAGCATTAATTCCTCTGATATGAGTTTTACTGGTTTGGCACGCAACCCACAAGCCGTTCCTGCATGGTTGGCAGGCTTTAAAAAGTCACGATTATTATCGGGTAAGTCATTTGTGCAGTTTAAACTTACTGAAAACGAAGACAATATTATCGAATTTGTTGTCAGCTCAGCAATGAAACAAGGTGGTAGCTAATGAAGCAACAATGGCAAGACACCAGCGATAAATTTTTACAGCTAACCAGTCGTGAGCAATATTTAGTGCTAATAACCGGTTTAGTGGCAATATTCTTTATAATCTCATATTTATTTATTGATGATAAAAGCGCAAAAAAAATCACTTTTGACAAACAAAGTCGAGTGATGAAGTCAGGAAATCAAACTCTTACCTT
>Ga0209395_1000546_pt1 | contig 54526 bp, 47 predicted proteins | sample GOMGulsemesocosm_3_FD_184635 | JGI IMG/M metagenome (GOLD analysis project Ga0209395, IMG submission 184635) | Methane-oxidizing microbial communities from mesocosms in the Gulf of Mexico - GOM9D Gulf of Mexico (SPAdes) (version 2) | ecosystem: Environmental > Aquatic > Marine > Cold seeps... | reverse complement strand
TTTGTTTAATGGCTAACCGACATAGCGAAGTAAATGATGTTGTGAATTGCCTGACAAATTAGCTGTCTTACGACAGCTAAAAGAAATATTATTGCCTATTGACAGGGATAAGGCTCATATGTGTTAATTTTACATTACAAATACACTATTTATGTTTTGCCCTTGTTTTAATAAGTCTAAGTTTTCATAAAGCTTAGACTTATTTATTCCGCTCGCTAGAACCCTTGCTGCTTGATAATGCTTAAACTCCAAATGATTAAAAGTTTGTTTTTTTACCGAGTCAATCTCACTTTGGGTTAAATCTATGTTCTCCAATAAATACCTGAAATCAACTAATGTAGCTATCCCTTCCATAAACCAAGTTGGTACGTTTAATAGATAATTTAACCACCCAACCCTATGATGAACTTCTGCATGTGCGTATTCATGAGCAATTACATCAATGTTTTGGCCTTCCGGACCCAAGACAATACATTGACCAAGGGGGCTTAAATGTGCGACGCCATATGAGTTAGAACCAAAGCTTACTGCTTCGTTTTCAGTTACAGTAATGATTACCTTAGGAGAGGATGTCATATTTCCAAATGTGTTATTTATTCGAGACTTTGCCAAGTTAATAGTAAAAAGTAACTCATCACTTTCGATACTATTAATTGAAGGACTAAAAAAAATGTTCGGCTCTATTTCTAAATACCCTGAAGGTGTAATGAGCTGGCACCCTATTATATGCCTTTGGCTGATTCCGCCCATTAAAATAATGAAAGACACACCTGTGATTAATGCTAATTTTAATTTGTGCACAAAACGTCCTTGTATAACTAACGCCCAAATAACGGGCTAAAATGGAGCGGAGCGAACAGATCGCTGTTTTAAGTCCCTGTTGATTTTCTTATATTTTCGATAACTCCACTCTTGGTTTTAAAACGAGATAAAGTAAGGGACCAATTGAAACAAACACTAAAGTTAATAATGCAAATAGCAAGAAATACATATTTGATTTACCTAACCTTTTACAATCATCGTACATCCAAGCCATAGCCAAGAATGCCATAATATACAGATCAAAGACAACCTGTGCTGTGTCAGGGCTGGAAATTAATTGATAGCCAAAGCTTAACAAAGATTGTTGAGCAATTGACATAGTAAATGCGGTATAACCTGTAAATAAGAATAATAGAATTATTGACGTAATTCGTAGCTTCAAACCAACTTCCTTATGGCAGACTTTGTGAAAATATAACAATTAATATGAGAAAAAACGCCTTCTTTCTACAAGATGGGAGCAATCTTCCATAACTTGATAATATCAAGAGATTACTTGATTGTTATCGATTGTTCAATGAGTTAAACATCCTCCACTTAACTGGTTGACGTGTGAAAGAGATAATTATTCCTACTTTCTTGTAGAAATAAGGGCACACACACCTGTATAGGAAAACAGCCATCATTGTTTTATATTCTATCTCTAAATGATATTTACGAAAAAATTCGCACCAAGTACCATGGTAAAAAAACGATTTAAAATCATGTTTACAAGTTCAAGTAGCGATCTACTCTATCAATGTTTAAATTTATTCGATTATCAAGATGAAACGTTTATGAATAACGGGTTATTTATCGACGTTTTAACACTGAGAATCGAATAAAGGGGAATAATGAGTAAGTGCTGCTTATCCAGAATTCAGGTTATTTAATAAAAAGCTACTTTAAGAGCCAACCATTCAATTCGTCGGCGAAAGGTTGAATATCTCCTATGTGCTCTTTAACCCAATTTTCATCATAATAAGAGTCTAAATAACGCTCACCACTATCACACAATAAAGTCACTATTGAACCTGACTTTTTATTAGCCGCCATCTCTTTGGCAAGGCATAAAGCGCCCCATATATTCGTTCCTGTTGATGGGCCTGCTTTTTTACCTATAATTTTTTCTAACCATAATATTGTTGCTACGCTTGCTGCATCAGGTACTTGCATCATTTCATCGATAACATTAGGTTGAAAAGAATGTTCAACTTTAGGTCTTCCGATGCCTTCAATACGACTTGATTTATTATTTGTCAGTGTGCGGTCGCCTGATTTAAAACTATCAAAGAAAACTGAATTTTCAGGGTCGACTACCATAAGTTTTGTATCAAAACCTCTATATAGAATATACCTGCCTAAGGTCGCTGACGTGCCACCAGTACCTGCACTCATCACAATGGCACTTGGTATATTGTAAGGTTCCTTTTCCATTTGGTCATAAATGCTTTCGGCAATATTGTTATTTCCACGCCAATCTGTCGCCCGTTCAGCGTAAGTAAATTGATCCATGAAATATCCGTCAATTTCTTTTGCCAGTTTTGTCGCAGCGTCATGCATTTGGGGGGCTGAATCAACAAAATGGCATTTCCCACCATAAAATTCAATTTTATTTATTTTACTCTTCGCTGTTGATTTAGGTACAACAGCAATAAAGGGGACTCCAATCATTTGTGCGAAATATGCTTCAGATACAGCAGTACTGCCAGAAGATGCTTCTACAATCGTGGTACCTTCTTTAATTTTTCCATTACACAGAGCATATAAAAAAAGTGAGCGGGCTAACCGATGTTTAAGACTGCCTGTAGGATGAGTACTTTCATCTTTAAGGTATAAATGAATAGAGGGGGTTTTAGGGATGTCTATTTTTAGTAGATGAGTATCTGCTGAACGGTTGTAGTCAGCTTCTATTTTGTTCACACTCTGCTTTACCCAGTTTTTCATAAGATATTCTCTTGGCTGTTGAAGGTAAAAATAATAACGTTTACGGTGACTAACTCTAATGCCCGATTTTAAGATTAAATATATATTTTAGACAACCTAAATATAGATACATAAGGTTAACCGACTATATCAGGCTCAACGTTACCATTAGCCACTCATAAGCTAAAGCGACAACTCCCCCATAAAAAAACACACAATAAACCCCAACCAACTAAGACCTAACAAACACCAGGGTAGTTTATTAGACGTTTGACTTGCACTTGATTCATTGTCCACTGCTAGCTCTTGGGCAGCAAGTTGCTTTTGCTTTACTTGCTGTTTACGGCCTTTGTCACGCTCCCTAGACTTTTTATTTTGCTGCTTTTTATATTCACTAATACCCTTTTCAATTCCTTGGGTAATGAGTTTAGTTTGTTCTTTACTTTGGCCTTTTTTTTGCGTGCCTTTCGCCACTCTCATTGCTTGCTCTTGAGTTTCTTTAGATACTTTTGTGTTCATCGCTAAATTCTCTATCGTAATTTATTCGGCCAAGGAATAGTTAAAATGTGCCACTGAAGTTCAAACCATAGTGTCCACCGCCAGCGGTTGGTGAAATAGTAATACCTGAATATGGCTCGGTAAAATATAACCCTGAAATTATACCGATAGCAGCACCCGCTAATACATCTACTGCATAGTGTTTATCACTTTGTACTCGGCTATAGCCAACAAAGGTTGCCGCTAAATAGGCAGGTCCCCCCCATTTCCAACCATAACGTTGTTGCATAAATGTGGCAGCAGCAAAACTATCTGCGGTATGCCCTGAAGGAAAAGAATCATCACCTGAATCGTCTGGCCTATCTTTATCTACAGCAAACTTTAAACCTTCAACGGCGACACGAGACACAACCCCTGTCTTAATAAGCTGCCAACTACCAGTATAATCATCTTCAATAAAAAGCGTAGCCCCTAATGCTGTAGCAGGTAAAAGTAAGTGGATTATATCACCTGACTTTTCCAAATTTGACTTTGCCAATGTCGGGTTAGCGGTAATAAATAAAAGTATAGATAAAACAATCACTAGAAACGTCTTCACAAAGAAAATCCATAAAATAAATAATCATGGTCGCCTTTATACCTAGCATAATAAAAAATTGCAAAGTTGTTTCTTACCATCAAGCCTCAACAATATCGGCAAAGCACTTTGAACTTTCGTGCAAGTACTTTTAAAATAATGAAATATCAACTTAAGCGATACCCTCTATAATATTGGCGATAATGTTATTAGTGTAAATTTCACTGACAAAATAATACTGGGTAAACTAGCCATTTATTCAGCATCTGTTAGCTTGGCAACATACTTGTAAAGTTGCTTGGACAATATCCTCGTCTATTAAACCTTACCGTTAAACGCATCCTTATTGACATTTTTTTTACATACTAGAAAATGACAGGGTTAATAAGACTAAAAGCCAGCCGTTAAATATGAGCTGACATAGAATAAAGTGATTAAACATAAAAGTTATATAACAAACAAGACAACGTCAATTTAACAACAAATATATAGCGTTTATCAAACTAAAAACTGCTTGTTTTTATCTAGATATTTACCCATACCATTCATTAATTTTCACTAATAAATGGTCTCTGATTAATTATCATGAATTAACTACAACCAATTAATTTATAAGAGAAATACTCAATGAAAAAATCTTTAATAGCCATTGCCTTGGCAACTACCATTATTGGCGGTTGTGGTATCTTTGAAGCGAGTAATAACAATAAAAGTATTGTCGCTAACAAAGCTGAGTTAGGTAGCTTTGGTGTTGACTTATCTGCCAGAAATGAAGCGGTAAAACCCGGTGATGATTTCTTTATGTACGCTAGTGGCACATGGTATGACCATTATATTATGCCGGCAGATAAAACCCGTTATGGAGCTTTTACTGGTTTAGCTGAGCGTAGTGAAACACAAGTAAAAGAAATCATCGATGATATTACTAGCCGCAGTGACCTAAACGCTGATGAGCAATTGGTTGCTGATTTTTATCAGGCTTATATGGATACCCAAACCGTTAATAAATTAGGTATTTCACCAATTCAGTCAACATTAGATCAAATTAACGCGATTAAAACGACTAAAGACTTAACCAAAGTATTTGGTGAATCTTGGTTAACGGGAGCAGAGTCTCCTATTGGTGGCTACATGTGGTTTAACCGCTTAGATCCAAACCAATATGAGATGTCTATAGGTGCTGGCGGACTAGGTCTTCCTGATCGTTCTTACTATTTAGAAGAAAGTGAACGTTTCGAGAAAACCCGTAATGCCTATGTAGAACATATTTCCACTATGCTTAGTTTTGCTGGTATTGAAAATGGCCAAGATCGCGCTGAAGCCATTTTGGCATTAGAAACAAAAATTGCACAAGGTCACTGGCCACGTGAGAAAAAGCGTAACCGTGATTTAACTTTAAACCAAGTAAAGCGTGCTGATTTGGCAAAACAATACCCAGATTTTGATTGGGATACTTACTTTGCTCAATCTGGCTATAAAGTGCCACAACTTAATATATCGCAACCTGAGCCAGTTAAAGCAATGATCGCCTTAGTCAACTCTGAGTCATTAGCCGTTTGGCAAGACTACTTAACCTTCCATACGATTAGTGGCAATGCTGCTTTACTGTCTGAAGACATTTATGCAGCCGACTTTGCTTTTTATGGTAAAGAATTAAATGGTCAACAAGAGCCTCGTCCTCGTTGGAAACGTGCTATTGGAGAAATGTCATCTACTGAATCATTAGGTTTCGCTATTGGTAAAGTTTATGTCGCTCGCTACTTTCCTGAAAGCTCAAAAGCACAAATGGCACAACTCGTTGAAAACTTACGCACTGCACTAGGCCAACGTATTGACGGCCTTGATTGGATGGGTGATGAAACTAAGGTTAATGCACACGCTAAACTTGCTGCTTTTAACCCTAAAATTGGTTACCCAGATGTATGGCAAGAATTCGACGGTGTTACTATTTCTAAAACAGATTTAGTAGGTAACATTAAAAACCTTCGTCAATTTTTCCAAGCTGATAGTGTTGCCCAAGAATTGAAGAAAACCGATCGTAATCGCTGGGGGATGACACCACAGCGCGTAAATGCTTACTACAACAGTTCATTTAACGAGATTGTTTTCCCTGCTGCAATATTACAACCTCCATTTTTCGATCCAAATGCCGATGCGGCTGTAAACTATGGCGCTATTGGTGCGGTAATTGGCCACGAAATGGGCCACGGATTTGATGATCAAGGTTCAAAGTCAGATGCTAATGGGATTCAACGCAATTGGTGGACGGATGAAGACAGGGATGCCTTTGATGCTAAAGCTGACCAGTTGGTCGCACAATACAATAAGTATGAACCAATTCCAGATAACTTCGTTAACGGCCGTAATAGCTTAGGCGAAAACATTGGTGATGTTGGCGGTTTAGCAATGGCATATCACGCTTACAAACTTAGTTTAAATGGCAAAGAAGCGCCAGTGATTAACGGTGTTACAGGCGACCAACGTTTCTTCTTAGCTTGGGCGCAAGTATGGAAAGAAAAACGCACAGAAAAGAGTATGTTAAACCAACTACGTGGCGGAACACATGCACCAGGACGTTTCCGTGCTCAAGCACCACGTAACCACGATGCTTGGTATAAAGCATTTGACGTTAAACCAGGTGATGCATTGTATTTGCCTGAAAATGAACGTGTTCGTATTTGGTAGTCAATTACTACGGTATGACAAAGCAGTCGATAAACTTTTAATACCCTAGCCACCATAAACAAAAATGCCAGTCAGATAATCTGACTGGCATTTTTTATTCGCTAAATTACTGCTTCGACTCAAACATCAAGTACTCATTATCCAGAGTTCAGGTTAGTTAAACTTAAAACGTGATACCAGCTCATTAAGGTGCATTGTTTTTTCTCTTAGATCACTACAAGCGAAAGACGTTTGCTGAACGATTTCACTATTAGCGCGAGAGATATCTGCAACCGCAGTAACATGAGGGTTAATTTCACCAACCACATTAGATTGTTCCCCTGTTGCTGTAGCAATTTGTAAATTCATATCATTCATAATGGCAATACTTTCAGAGATACTTTCTAAATGCTTACCGGAATTCCCTGCTTCAGTTTGGCTATTTGTACTCAACTCTGTACTTTGCGAAATCGCAGCAACCACCTCTTCTGTTTTCGCTTGCAGTTTTTCAATAATGTTTCTGATTTCTTCGGTTGAATCATGACTTCTAGATGCCAAGGTTCTAACTTCATCAGCAACTACAGCAAAACCTCGGCCCTGTTCACCTGCACGAGCAGCTTCAATGGCAGCATTAAGTGCCAGCAAGTTTGTTTGCTCTGAAACACTACGAATTACTTCAACAACAGTATCAATTGAGCGTGCATCTTCAGCCAATTGCTTAATCATAATACTGGTAGAACTTAATTGATCACTCATATCTGAAACACTCGATATCGTTTGCACAACCGAGTCATTTCCTTGCTGCACAGTTGAGTCTGCTGCTTGAGCGCTTTCTGCGGCATTGTTAGCACTACCAGCAATTTCCTCTGCTGTCATACCCATCTCATGCATCGCCGTAGCAATTTGTTCTACTCGGCTAACTTGTTCATTAATTTCAGCTTCCATTGATTTAGCTTGAGACTCTATTTGCTCAATGGCTGCAGCAAGCTCATTACCCGTTTTAGAAACCTGTTGTAATAATTCACTCAAATGACTAACAAATTGATTATAACCTCTTGCCATAGTACCTGCTTCATCTAGACGTGAATCGTCTAAACGGCGGGTTAAATCTCCACCGCCTTTACCTATTTCATCCAGCATTTCAGCTAATTGACTAAACGGAGCAATTAACCGAGAGATAATCCAAGTGCTAACAAATGCAGAAATTACCGCGATAATAAGGCCCATCATGACTAACGCCCAAGTTGCTTGAGTAAGCCCACCAAGCACTTCGCTTTTAGGCACTTCAGCAATAACATACCAACCAATACTGTTTAAATATCGGCTAGCAATAAGCGTTGTTGTACCATCTTTACTAAATTCCGTAGAGCTAAATTTTGCTTTGGACAACAGGCTTTGCTTATCATTAACACCAATATCAGAGAGGCTTTTTCCAATAAATTGCGTTTCAGGGTGGAGCTTAATAACACCTTGTTGGTCAACTAAAAATACTCTTCCTGTTTCTGCAATACGGTACTGACTAATTGTTTTAGCCATATTTTCTAGTGATAAACCAACACCTACTACAGCACTGGGCTCACCAGAAACTCTCATAAGGTAATTAATAAATAAAGTTGGAATATTAGTTTCCTCATCAATATCTAAGCTTAATTCATATTCTTTACCGCTGTTAATAAAACTATAGAACCACTGATCTTTATTATTTTGTGGTGACAAGGTTTTAAAAAGTCCACCTGGAGTGAAGTAATATCCGGTATTAGCTGAAACTAAAAAAGCGCTAATAGTATCAAACTCACTTTGAATGTTTTTCAAATAAGAAATAACTTGTCGGTGCTCATCTTTTTGCTCACCAGCAGTAATAAACTGTTGAGAATAATGATTACTCGACATGGTTTTCGATACCGTTATAGGTAATAACAGATGGGCATCTAAATCATTAGCGACCTCACCCAACGCCGCGGGTAGCTCTCTTTCAATGGCTGCTTCTAAAATAATAGCCCGACTTGAACTAAGGGCAAAAGCACTAACTATTAATATAGATAACACCACGGCGGTCAAGGTAGTAAGTACAACTTTACGGCGAATGGTTAAATTCAACATAGATAAATATCTTCCTTTGAAGTAATAAGCGAACAAATACAGGGGCTAAAACAAGAAATTAAAATTTACAATAACTTAAAAATATCCGACGACAAATATTTACTATGAATAATTTCAGCTCATTTAATTAAATTCCCAAGCCAATTTAACTATAGACCAATTAAAATCATTACTTATAAAATATTTCATCATTGGCTTGATGGTTTCATATGATGAAAAACCAACAGTTATAAAGAGTTATCGGCAGCTAGAAGAATTTCTAAAGTATGAGCAGATAAAAAAAACCAAGCGGTTAACACTTGGTTTTTTAGTTGCTAATTAATCATCAGGAAGGTAATAACGAATGGGATAAAGCGAACGTTTATCTACTTTTCTCTTTCTGTACTGTACTTTTCAAACCACGCAAGACTGTGCTCAATTTTAGTTATCATTCTTGATGGTTTACCAGCAATGCCATGCGGTGCCCCAGGTACCTTAATCAATACAGTGTCTATTTTTCTTAACTTAAGGGCTTGGTAAAATTGCTCCGTTTGCGCCATTGGTGTACGTAAGTCTTCTTCCCCTGTCATTAACATAGTTGGTGTAGTGACATTACCAACCAGTGACATAGGTGAACGTTTCCAGTAATGCTCAACGTGTTCCCATGGCATGCCCGGAAACTGAGATGGTATTTGCCCTAAACCACTATCAGCTGTTAACACCTTACTTAACCAATTGATAACAGGTTTAACAACAACGGCTGCTGAGAAGCGATCCGTTAAACCAATAGCATAAGCGGTAGCTATACCACCAGCAGAGCCTCCGGCAATAAATAAGTTTTTCTCATCAATAAAGCCCATACCTACCATAGCGTCAACACCCGAATTATGATCGGCAAAGTCTTCTTTAGAGCTGTATTTATATTTTAATAACATGGCAAAACGCTCACCATAAGAGCTACTACCTCGATGATTATCATAAAAAACCACGTAACCTTGTGCTGCAAAACGTTGCAATTCAGCCGAAAAATGTGGCCCATAGGCCAAGTGTGGACCACCATGAATCTCTAATATCAATGGGTATTTTTTCTTAGGATCAAAGTTTGGAGGGGTAATGTACCACCCCTGGATCGGCTCACCATCAAATGATGATTGGTAATTTACTTCATGTACCTTACCTAAAGTTTTGTGGCCAAATAAATCTTCATTTAATTGCGTTAGTTTCACTAACTTTTTACGCGTATTAATAACGGCAACATCTGCTGGGCGTGAAGAACTTCCTTGTGTAAAGGCCATGTAACCTTCATTTGAAGCAGTAAAACTACCACTAATATAAGGACGACCAATACTTGTCCCTGCAAGGGTATTAGTTAAATCTTTAATATTTCCTTTAGTACTTATTGTCGCCAGCTTTCGTTTACCAAAATCATCATAACTAATTGCTAACAAAGAGCTCGATAACCATTGTGGATCTCTAATTGAACGATCAAAGTCGGTGGCAACAGCCATTACTTTTTTTGTTTTCCAATCCATAATATTTAGTTTTGCGTTTCGATAAGGATTTAACGCATTAGATGTTGATAAAAAGGCGAGTTTCTTACCATTTTCAGAAAACACTGGATTAAATTCTTTACCTGGTTTTGAGGTTAATCGTTTCAACGAACCACCAGTTAAGTTCACTTGGTATAAATTACCCTCAAGCGATTTATACTCCCAGTCTTTTATGCGATTGGCAGAGAATACAATTGCATCGCTGGTCTTACTCCAGGTCAATTTCCCTTTGTGATGAAAATCCCCTTGAGTAAGCTGACGCGGCGTTCCTCCTTCGCTAGGTAAAACAAATATATGTTTATAGCCCGGCTTAATTAGACCTCGACCATCTGCTTGATAATAAGCTTGGTCGATTACTATTACAGGTTTAGACCAGTTCGCTCCTTTAGGCTTTTCCGGCATTTTAGCAATGACTGTCGGCTTTTCCGCAACTCGTTGTGTAAACGCTAGCCACTTACCATCTGGTGACCAAGTTAAATTACCAATTCCCCCCTGCAACTGACTAACCAGTGCTGTGCGATTTTCCTTAAGATAATGTACATGTACTTGATAGCTACCAGTTAAATTACTGATAAAAGCTATTTTTTCACCATCAGCTGACCAACGAGGCTGGGAGTATTGATTATCATCAGAAAATAACGGAACCTGATTTTTAGATTTAACATCAATGACCCATAAATTTGTATTTTTGTTATCAGTCATTATATCGTTAGAGTTTCTGATATATACAATCTTACTGCCATCAGGTGAAATTTGTGGCTCACTGGCATATTCGAGTGAAAAAATATCATTCGCCTCGAAAATATTTTTATCTACCGTACTATTAGCAACTGCACTATTAGACAGGGTAATAAATGGTGTAGTTACGACACTAACAGCCAAAACTAATCGACAAGAAAAGCGTGACAAAAAACGCATTGGTTTACTCCAAGACAGACGATGAGCTTATATGCACTCATCATAATTGATTAAGGGGATGACTAAATATTCTCTTAAGTAACCTGAACTTTGGATAAACAGCACTTGCTTAATATTTCTCTTTATCCACAATGCCGGTTACGAAATTATTAATGATTTTCATCAAGCTATTATTGTATACAGAATAACGGTTTTTCATATGAACTATCTGTAGTTCTACCTTATATCTTGGTACATTTGTCGCAAGCGTTAATGAAACAACACCTATTAATGTTTAAAGGTGTGATCAAAGACCATTTAACTATTTAGGTGAGTAACTTTTACATGGTATTAGTCGCTAAAGGCTTTACCTGTATAAATATATTTGTTTAAAATTTAAGTCATGCCAGTTAACATCTAGCCAATCTTAAAGACTCAAAAAGTAGTTTAGGCACATCACTGTCATGTTGAACATCCTAGACAGGGATAAAATAACCACCCGAAGGGGAATTAACATGTTAAAAAAAATAAAAATTTATGGCGCAATCATCATATTATTAGTGATAGCTATCTTCATAATTAAAAGCTTGTCAAAGGATGACGTCGGCGATGTTTCATTAGGTATGTTCACGCTAAAAGATATAAAACTCAATACTATGGTCGATCCTGTTGTAACCGGGGTTACTTGCCATGTTGCCAGTGTAGAAGCTAGTTTGAGCTTATCTGACCCAAGTGATAGTTCAATATCTTGCCGCCAAACAGGTGAGATCACCTCAGCAATGATCGCACAAATAAATAAAAGTAAATCTGGCGAAGTTGTCTTTAAAAAGTCAAAAAGTATATTCTTTAAAACAATGAAAGTCAGGCGTATATTCGATGCAAAAAACCAAACCTTAATGTACTTGTCTTACGCAACCAAAGAGACTTCTGGGAGTTTTAAACATAGTCTTTCAACTGTGCCGCTTTGGGGAACAAAAGCTTTCGCCAAGAAAAATATTACAATAAATAAATAACCTTCTCTAAAGGTGATTAGTTTAGTGATACTAACTAACCTGAACTCTGGATAATGAGCACTTGGTATTGATTTAAAAACAACAACTTACGGTTATTAAAAATAAAAGTTATCGGGTTAAATAGCGGTATGCTCTATCAATGTTCCAATTTATTCGATTATCAAGGCAAAACGTTTATGAATAACAGGTTATTTATCGACGTTTTAACGCTGAGAATAGGGTAAGGGGGAATATTGAGCAAATGCTGCTTATCCAGAGTTCAGGTTAACTACCTCACCTTTCTAATTCAACTCCATAACATCCCCACCAGTAAGCCTTATACAAATATCAATTAAGCTGGGCTGACAAAGCCCCCTGCTAGCTATAAACACTTTCAGACATAATCAAAACCCATTAAATACACAACAACAAACGCAAATGAGAACCAATATCATTGTAACCACAAGTGACACACCCAACCAAAAAAACAACATATACAGCTAAAAACCAGATAAAAAAGTAAAAAACAAAGAAACAAAAGAACACAACCGTAATTAAATTACAAAATAACTTTACAAAAGCAATTTAATTAGTATAATTGCTCTACTTACTTAAGACCCCAAACACATTAATTGATTTCATCTACATAGAGGTTCATATGAAAAACGTATTAGTAGCATTAACAGTATTTTTATTTGTCAGCGCAGCTCAAGCATCAACAGCGAACAAAAAATTTGTATCAATGGACAATACCGCCGCTAGTAATTTATGTGTTATTGCCGCAGAAAGTGGCTACAAGGCAGCAATTGAACATGCTAGCCAAATAGGTGAAATCAATGTCAAAGAAATTATTTGTAACGGCAAGAGTATTAGACGATTTTCTAAACAAGTAGAAGTTAAAGAAGAACAAACAAAAGAAGTGCTAGTTGCACTAGAAGTAACCTCTCTTGAAGCAAAAATTTACGAGTAAATACGTTACTCGTTTGATTGAACAACACTCAAATTCCTAATCATTTGTATTCCCTTACATTGATTCTTTCGCCACGTTAATAACGTGGCTTTTTTTGCCTATCATTCCTCGCAGCAGTATATCTTACGCAATTGATTTTCGTTTATTTCAAAGAGAATAAATAACTTTTTATACGAGGGATAGCTAGAATTTAATTGAGGCTTAGCTTAGTTTTCTTGTATCCTGATTTTTTGTCAAGTACCATGAAATTTTCAAGACTTAGGCAGTGTTACGCTAAATTGTGCACCACTTAAACTCGGTGAATTATCAATATTGATATTACCATGGTGCCATTCAACAATGCGTTTAACAATGGCAAGCCCCATACCGTAACCTTTTACTTTATGTTCACGGCTTTCACCCCGAATAAAGGGCTTCAAAATTTTCTCGCGTTGTTCTACAGGAATCCCCTGACCATCATCGCTCACCATGAGAGTGATGCTACTCTCCTGCTCTACAACAGAAACATGAATTATGCTGTGGCAATATTGATAAGCATTCTGCAATAAGTTACTCATTAAAATCATTAAATAAGATAGGTCGCCATCAACTAATATCTGCTGTTGTGGCACATGCAAAACTAACTCAATATCATCTTGGCTTTTATTTTTAATACAAGTATCAATCAGTGCCAAAAAGTCCACCTGCGCTTTATCTAACGTAATTAACGTTTGATCTAAACGGGCATAACTAAGCAAGCTTTCGACCAATTCGACCATTTCATCAACGTTATCACTGATGCGTTGCTCAAATTTTTTTCTCAAAACAGGATCATCTTCTTCAGCAATGGTATCAATACCAAAACGAATCCGCGCCAATGGTGTACGTAAATCATGAGAAACGGCACTACTAAGTAGTTTAATATCAGTTACCAAATCATCAATACGCTGTGCCATACGATTAAACTCGAGCTCTAGATCACGAATATATGAAATTGTACCTACATTGATGCGCTGATTTAAGTTACCCTCGCCAAATGACTTTGCTGTTTGTCGTAAGGTCATTAACCTCTTCACTAGCGGATATAACCACAACAACATAAGTAATAATACAGCCAAATAAAATAAACTGGTCAGTAGAATAGGCAATAAAGAATTACTTTGGCTAACAGTAGGTGGTGGTGTGGTTAATACCAAAAGTTCATCGGTGAATGCAAGATAAAAATGCATAGCAATACTGTCATCGGTTTCAAGTAATAAAGGCTGCCCAGCAGTTAAATCGTTAAGTAGAGTTTGAGGTAGCGGAAAGCTTGCTAAAGGCTCGATAGTCAGTGATAGTCCACCTTCGCTTGGCCATTTATCAACAAATTCTTTACGGTTATCGAGTACTGATAATGTCACAGCTAAGTGAGTACCTACTTGCTCCAATATACTGATAGAATCTTGCTGTTGAGTAGAAAATCCTTGTTGCTCTTGCGCAAAGTTTTTATTCAAGTATTGATTATATATCCCATCAAACATCCAGCCTAAACCTATAGTGGCAATAAGCACTACCGCCAATAGTGAAAGCGTTAAATTACGCATAAAAAAGAAACCCTAATATTGTTTACAAACGAGGATAATAACAATCTACCAAACATCATTGGCAAATAAGTAACCTTTACCCCAAATGGTTTTAATGCGAAAAGGCTCTGATGAATCATCGTTAAGTTTCTTGCGTAACCTTGAAATACGTAGATCAATAGAGCGGTCGAAACCATCATAATCAAATCCACGAAAATGGCTAACGAGCTCTTTTCTTGACACTACTTGCCCAGCTTTACTGGCAAGGAACCACAAAACATCAAACTCATTAGAAGATACTTTTATTAGCTCCTCATCAAGCATGACACTTCTTGTCTGCTCACTTATCACCAAACCGTTAAATTTAAGTACGCCATTGGCTTGATGTTTTTCTGCACTTTTCTGTAAATTTTTTTCAACTCGAGACTTTTCTTCACGGCGAAGTAAACCTCTAATGCGGGCAAGCAATACTCTTGCTCGCACTGGCTTAGTGATATAATCATCTGCCCCCATTTCTAGACCTAGTACTTCATCAATTTCTTCATCACGAGCAGTAATCATAATAATTGGATTATCAAAAGTTGCTCGCACAGTTTTACATACATCAAGTCCATCCATGCCGGGTAACATGCCATCAAGTAAAACAATATCAGGATTAAGCGAACTAATTAAATTGACCGCCTCATCACCTCGGTGACAAGTAGTTACTTTAAAATCACGAGCCATTAAATAGTCTGCTATCCACTCGGCAAGATCTATATCATCTTCCACGAGTAAAATATGGGAATCTGTTTGCGCTACCATTTATTACTTACCCTGTTTTATCTAGCGGCTATTCCGCCTTTAAAAAATACGCCACGACTTTCTAGGCTGACCTTTTTTCTTATGCACCCACGCCATTTTAACGATAGCCGTTGCTAGCGAAAAGTTTTCATTTTGACGCCTTAATGAAAATTCTAAATTGACCTTACTATCAAAAGATTTTTTCAACTCTCCCTTAGTCGTATTTTCCCAACAATTAAGTGCTACAGATTTACCCGCAGCATATAAACAATAATTACCTGGACTAGCAACTTGCCAGCTTAATTGCACGGAAACATAACAAGTTTGCCCTTGTCGCATAGCCACACACTGCTGAGGATTTACCTGTATACTCGCTTGAATATCCGTAGCACTAGCAACCGAACTGATGACAAGTAATAATAATAATAAGCAGCTTGTTTTTATTTGTAATAGAAGTCGCTGCAATTTTTTTTTCAAACTTTTAGAGAGCATCAGTATATTCCTCTAAAAAATGAATGTAAGTAAAAGGCCACCACGGTAACCGTCTTCTACGGTATCTTGTCTAGCGGCAATACTACGATCAGAAAGAGCGTTATAACCAACATAACTACCTATCACCCAATCCGTCGTTAATGGATACTCAACACCAATTTCAGCCGAGTAACTGATACCTGCCGAAGTTGATAAGTCATCTTCAAGCCAAGTTTTCATACCATAGGGAGTTACTTCTTTAGAGCGATATTGCATACCTAGGTTAGTGTAAAAATTAGTATTTCTAAACTGCAAGTTATAACTGTATGAAATGGAGGCTTCAATACCATCGCTACCTTCCCCATTTCGACTTACCGGAGAATATATCATTTGCAGCTGAGAATTTTCATAAAACCCTGTCATTCTCAGGCCAGCACGTTCATCTTCGTTACGTGTTTGAATACCCTCTAAACCTTCAATTCCTCTGGTGCTGTACTGATAAAAAAGATCAAAAGAATAGTCTTCACTATTATAAAAGTTAAGCCCCCATGCTGGCATTGAATACATACCTTGAATTCGGCGACTGCTAATACCTGGTGACTCCATAAACAAGCCAAGTAACTGAACTCGGTAACTTATCGCAACATCAAACTCTGACTCTGTATCTTCACCAGCAGCAACACTATAATCATCACCGACACTACTTACTGCACTGACATCAACATAAAACCCATCTCGACGGTTTTTCAAGAAGCGATAGACTTTTTCACACGCATCATCATCGTCGTCGCAACTATGTGACTGATGACTTTCATCATCACAATTACCTATGCAAATAGATATTTCATCTTCATCTAAAGTTTCATCTTTAGCTTGCTTTACTTCACTAACGGACTCTGTATTTTTTGTACCAATTTCTGGCTTAGCTTCTAATGTAGTTTCAGTTTTTGTAGAGTTTACCTGTGTTTCTAATTTGTTATTCTGACTGGCTATTTGCACATTAGCCTTACTATCACTTGTACTAGCCCCAGTGTCCACTTGCTCTATTGTTGGGTGTTTTTCCGGCTCAACATCCGCTGTTGCAGCAAATGAGGTGAACAGTACAGTGGTGGCAACTAAGCTATTTATGGTTGTTTTTGTTATGTTTTTCATAATTTCCCTGTGAACGTCTTTGTTTGTTAACCGTAATATTAACTAAGCATTGAACAAATAGACGTAACACAAACTAAGCTAATGTATCAGTTTGTATCATACTTTAACGCAATAATAACATTGCTTTACATGGACAGGAATGCAGGGAGTAAATAAATAAGTGTCGTAGACATAGCCTAAGGATAATAATGAAGTAAGCTATAACGTTGTAATTTCTTTCATCTCAGTAATTTATTTTAGCCATAAATTACTGAAATAAAAGAAATTGAGAGATGATAAGTTTTTATTATCCTGCAACAGGTATTGAATAGCTCTGACGCTTAGCACCGCAAAGCAAAATTACTGGCTAGTAATTTTTAGGGTAAATGTCGCTCTTATGGGATTCATGAATTAATCACTCTTTGATCAGGTCATGAATGCCACAAGAATAATACGGATTGAACAAGAAGGACTAATAAGCATTGTGCTCAAAATAGGCTAAATCTCTCCGCAAACGTCGCTGTTCTTTTATTGCTTCAATTTCTCGCCATTTTCTTTTACGTACTTTGCTTTTAACTTTACCGCTTCGCTCTGATGATTCTTCATCTTCAACATCGTCTAATATGTCAACTTCATATTTATAAGTGTTTCTCATACTAATTCCCGTGTACATTGCCAATTGTTAATGTTCATTGGCAATGTAATCGAGCTAGATGAAAGTAATATGAAACAAAGATGACACTTTAATGACTTTTCCGAATGACTTGCAGTTGTTCATCTTTTTAAAAAGTAGCTACATTGAGGTTAAATTATTGAGCTTGGATTTTTAAACCCTTTAAAAAGGTAGATAATACGTCATCAGAACACACTTTATAATGCTTATGGTTAACATTTCTAAAAAAGGCACTTAATTCATATTTTCCTAAGCTCAAACCGGCTAACTCTAAAATGGCGATAACCTCTTCAGCTTTTAGCGACATGGCAATTTTTACTTTATTAAAAATCATATTATTACTCAGTTCCTGCTCGGCTTGGCGAGCAGGACCATCACTTGGCCCTCTTTTATCAATGATCAAACCATTTAAAAAGCTAGCAAGTTGTTCATCTAATAATTCTTGATAGTTTGCATCATCTTTTTCTTTAAAAAAGCCAGCCAGCTGCTCTGCATTAATTTCACATTGGTTTAAAGCAAAAGTTGCCATTATTTTTTCATCATTAAATTCAAAAATTGTGCTGATGCGACGAAGGATGTCATTGTTAATCATGTAGGAGCCTAAAGGTTTATTTGCTTGGGCAGTTATTGGAGTAGCTGCTTAAGAAGTATTTAAAATTATTTGCACAGTATAACTGACTCTTAACTTATAAGCGTGTTTTGATTAGATAAATGACTTCAACCAAATGTAAATATCTCTTGGTTAGCGATTATTTAATAAAGTTGGATATTTTTCAAAGCAAAAATTGTATTTTTTATTAGTAGGTATAAGATATTAATGATTTTAATCATTGTTAATAAAGGAAATTCAATGAGCACAATAGATACTTCAATGACACAACTCGAATCTCTTACCACAAAAGCCTATGAACTTGGGTTAATGTATGCACCAAAATTAGCGTTATCAATTATTACTTTATTGCTTGGCTTATGGATAATAAGCGGTATTAGTAAACTAGTAACCACCTCGATGGAACGCTCAAAGGTAGATCCAACCTTAATACCTTTTATGGGTAGTTTAGTTTCATGGATTCTTAAACTTCTGTTATTTATCTCTGTTGCATCAATGGTTGGTATTGCAACGACATCTTTCGTCGCGGTACTTGGTGCAGCAGGTTTAGCTATTGGCCTAGCACTACAAGGCAGCTTAGCTAATTTTGCTGGCGGGGTACTCATTATGGTATTTAAGCCTTATAAAGTAGGCGACCTGATTGAGTCTCAGGGTCACCTCGGAGTGGTTAAAGAAGTACAAATTTTTAATACTATTTTGCTTTCACCACAGTCAAAACGCATAATAATTCCTAATGGTGCAACGTCTAATGGTTCTGTGGTGAACTACACTGTTGAAGGTCTAATTCGAGTAGACCTGAGTGTAGGTGTTTCATATGATGCAGATATCGATCAAACTAAAGCAGTATTAATGGATGTACTTGTCAATAATGACAAAGTGTTGAAAACGCCTGCACCGTTTGTTGGTCTTTCAGAAATGGCTGACAGTTCAGTTAACTTTGCCGTACGTCCACATTGCTTACCTGAACATTATTGGGATGTTTATTTTGGTGTGAATGAAGCAATAAAGAAAGCGCTTGATAAAAATGCTATTACCATTCCTTTCCCACAACGCGATGTACACCTAATTCAACCATAGCCACGATTAACCAGCTTAGTAATCAAATTAAAACCGCGTTAATGCCAAGTCTACGCGGTTTTTTTTTAATAAATATCCTACTCCTATAAGCTTATTTAGCTGGCCAAGGACTTCTAACATGTGTTTTTTTAGCCTGACTATCTTGGGCTTTGACACGGCTAGTTTGTTTGCTCTTCGACTGGTTGTTTGTCGATTGATTACTTGCTGATTGATTACTTGCTGATTGATTACTTACCGGTTGATGGCTCTGCGGTGTTCTCCCCTTAGCTTTAGCGTTTTTAGGCACAAAATTTAAAATAGAAACGGGAACAGTCTTTTTTACCGGGAATTCGCTAAACTCTTTACGCTCAATAATGTGCCCCAAACGTGCTTCAATAGCACAAAGCTCTCTAAAGTTATCCTTAGCAACTAACGATACAGCTTCTCCTTTTGCACCTGCTCGGCCAGTACGACCAATACGGTGAATATAATCATCCACCTGTGCTGGCAAATCATAATTAACTACCAAGCTAAGTTCACCAATATCTATACCCCGCGCAGCAATACCCGTTGCCACTAAAAATCTGATTTTTCCTGACTTAAAATCAGTTAAAATTTTCTCTCGAATATCTTGAGTTCTCCCGCTATGAATACTCTCTGCGGCAATACCTCGTTTTTCTAATTGGCTAACTAATTTAGCGGCACCATGTTTAGTTTCTATAAAAATAAGTGCCTGCTGCCAGTTCAGCTCTTTTATCATATGGCTGAGCAATGCTGACTTATTGGTTTTATCTGTAGTGACTAACCACTGCTTTATCTTTGGTTTAGAAGCATTGTCACTAGAAATACTAAGCTCAACGGGCTTGTGTATTGTTCTCTTGGCTAGACCACGAACATCATCAGACATGGTAGCTGAAAACAATAGATTTTGTCTTTGCTCAGGTAAGCGCTCAATAATTTTATTGATGTCATCGATAAAGCCCATATCCAGCATTCTATCGGCTTCATCAAGCACTAACATATCGAGTTCATCAAAATGTAGTGCCCTTTGATGTGTCATATCGAGTAAACGTCCTGGTGTTGCAACCAGTATATCTATCCCCCAAATCAAACGTTGCTTTTGTAATTGTGCGTCAACACCACCGTACATGGCCATTGAGCTTATATCTAAATGCTTTGCATACCCACTGATACTTGCCTCAACTTGTACAGCTAACTCACGAGTAGGCACTAAAATAAGCGCACGAATACGTTTTCCACGTAATTTTTTATTACTTTGCTTATAACGGCTATGAATTTTCTCAAGAAGCGGTAAGACAAAACTCGCAGTTTTACCTGTGCCTGTTTGGGCGGCAGCAATAATATCCCTACCCGATAAAACGTGAGGTATCGCTTTGTTTTGAATGGCGGTAGGTTTTTCATAACCTAAATCAGCTAAGGCAGTTAAAATTGGCGCGGATAATTTAAGTGTAGAGAATGACATAAGGTGTCTCAAGAGCAAAAGAAACTGTCTAAAGTAAACTAGGTTTACCAACTAACGGATAAACCTAGTGTGACAGTATAATAATGGCCAGCAGTATAACAGCAATCAACATCGCCTAGAAGCGAACCCTATGGTTAGTTATAGCCTTCTGTTTATGTTTGTGGACAAGTGAATGTTAACCAACCTTTGCTGAGTTCACCGTACTTGGATAACCAAATGTTTTTTGCTTCTTGCTCAGTTTTACGGTCAACACTTAATAAAGCTGAAGCTTGAGCAATCATTTCGTTTGTAAAATCAATTTTCTTCATCAGTTGATATACACAGGGCCACTTGTGCTTCACTCCTGGCCAGGCTGCTTTTTTAATAAGGGTCACTCTAGGGTTACCGCAGTCGTAAAGCATTTTTTTATTTATTCCCCAGTTAGGGTCTTGTTCGCAGGCTTTTTCAAAAACTGGAAATTCAATAAAATGTCCTTTAATACGAACATCAATCCAATTGGGACTCCAATTAAGTAAGACTATTGCCTGTTTAGACTTTATCGCTTGGCGAAGCTTTTGCCAAAGTTGCTCAGCATTTGACAATCGTTCAATGGAAAAATTCATTCCTAACGCTCGAATAAGCGCTGCATCACGAGACTTCCATGGCCCGGCATAATAAATCCCCTTATCAGCCTTGTTATCATCACTAAATAATCCCGCACATTTTTTTAATGCTTGCCATTTTGGCAGTTCAGGGCAAAGTTGTTCGACATATTCGGGATACCACCACTCCTCCCTGCCGACGGCGGTATGTAAACCAAGATCCTCTATATAACCAGCCTTTACTGCTTTGCCAAAATGTCCCTCATCATAGCTTTGCCATAATTCTACTTGCAAATGCACTAGCCCTTTTCTGAGCGCGCCCATTTGATTGACTGAGCTTATGGGTAAATACTCGACTGAATAGCCTAATTGCTCAATTTTATCACCCACAATTTTAGACAGTAACCTTTGGCTGGGCCAATCATTTAAAGGCAAAACAATAACGTCTTCAGCAGAAGCATGTGTATTTAAAGAGAAGTGAATAAGTATAATAGCAAGTAAGACTCGCACTTGTGGTTACCTAGAAATCAAACCAATTTTATAAGTATAGTCTTGAGAATGAAGATTTATTGTAGTTGACCTGAACTATGGATAATGAGTATTTGATGTTTACGTTAAAATAATGACTTACGGCTATTAATAATGAAATTTACACGTTGAAGTAGCGATATACGCTATCAATGTTTCAATTTACTCGATTATCAAGGCAAAACGTTTATTAATAACGGGTTATTTATTGACGTTTTAACGCTGAAAATCGAATAAAGGGGAATATTGAGTAAGTGCTGCTTATCCAGAATTCAGGTTAGTTAATATTTTTTAAGGGGTATACACTTTATAGCCTCATCAAAATTAGGCAATAAAACTAGGAACTGTTGCTCTTTATCGATTGCTTTTGCAACGAGTTGTTGGGGGTAGAATACAAGACAGATCCTTTGTCATATAGCTACTCATAGCAGTGTACTCTGGATAATGTATTTGCGTGTTTTCTATAAAGTTACATGCATATAACGTCACATAAAAAACGATAATACAGTAAATACTCCCAACAAAATTTTCCGATGATTCGGCTAAAGGATCAACAAGCCTAACCTAAAGTTGCTTTGCCTATGGTCACTTCCCCTGTACCAGGGTAATAACGCATTTGCCAGTTCTCTTGCCCTTTCGCTGGATTATCGGAGATATAATTGTAATAACAGTGTGTATCTGGAGATGTTACGTCTTGAGCGCTATACCAGTAGACTATATCGTTTTCTGCGGAAAAGGCAGCATCACTATGAATGGCTAGTTGAAATTGATCATCAAGTAAGCCGTGCCAAAGTTCTTCACAATTAGAGCCCTTTAATACCTCCCCATCAATATCACTACCTGAAGTAGCGGTGTCTTCGCCCAATGGATAACCGGTAGTAGTTGAATCAATTTCTCCGCCGCCAAAACAAGCTAAATCTTTAACATGCCCAGATGCTGAGCTTGCTACCCAGCAATTATGGTACAAACCCACCGCACTTTCAAAGGAAGCAAAGGTTGCGTGCGCCACACTATCATGTGCATCTTGCGTTAAATTCATAAACCGCGGCAATGCAGTAACCGATAATATTCCGAGAATAACAATAACTGTGATTAATTCAATTAACGTGAACCCTTTGGTTTTCAATTTAACTTTCATGTGTGCATACCTCAAAATTACAACCTAAATATTGTACACAATATACATAAAAACTAAAAGTTGAACTCTATATTATTAGACTTTTATACTATTAAGTCTTATAAAGCCAATCGCTTTATATTAAAGGAGCTATAAAAGAGAACTATAAAAAGAATTATTCAAGAGAACTAAATTGCACATCTATTTATCACGATATTCAAACAGATGTATGACTATAACAGTCAATTTACGATACAATAGTTAGATTAGAGATCACACTTGCCTCATGATAAGGAACTATCTGACCAATGAAGGACATCAATAAAATGACAAGTACTAACAATATTTCTTTAGGCAGTGTTTATGTTATGACACATTCTTTATTTTCAGATGTAATCAGAATTGGCTGCACTCCAACCGATCCTGTTGAATATGCTCAGTCTTTATCTGCTAAGACGATTGGTGACTACAGTGTCGCTTTTTCATTACAATGTAATAACCCCTGTAGAGTAAAAAAACAAATAAGGGAATACTTGAAAGCAGAAGAATATACTAAAGAGTTTTACCAAGTGCCCCCAGAAGTAGCGGCTAAGTTGCTAAGAAGAGAAGCCTTAAAAATACCGAGTTTGACTGCCTTATAATGTACGGTATTAGCTATTATATTGATTATACCACATTGCTTACAGACGTTAGTTATCTATGTAACTATGTAACTATGTAAGTAAGCAATATAATAACAGCATTCCAAAAATTATTTCAGTGACTCTATTTCAGCCAGAGCCTGGGTAAAATCACTTAACTCTATTTCAATGCACTCATCATCACCTTGCCAGTTAACACCAATAATAACACCATCTTCATTTAGGTCTTCTAACCAAAATTCAAACCAGTCCGCAAGAGATATTTCACAAGGAATGTAATCACTCCATTCATCGATACAATGCTGTTGAGCTAACTCACGACTTGACCACAGAGGCATAACATCGGTCTCTTCAAAGCTTGGTGAGTCAAGCACAACCCAATCTTCACTCGCTTTATCTTGTAGCGCCCAAATTAGCTGGGTAGGTTTAGCTTCAGCCAAAAAGGCTGTCAAAATATTGTGGTTATCGCTCATAAGGTCATTACTTCTAATTAATAATATGAATCGATTATATCGAAGTTGCCGTCATTGGTCATGTAATTGTCTGACACAATCACAGTTACCAATAAAATAAAGACTTTTTATTTTATGCATTAATCTATAATATTGTCGGCTTTTTTGTACTGAGACTTCGTTATGCTTTTTAGAATGAATTGTATTTTATTAGCTATATTTTTCACCTCGTTTTCATCGGCTAATGCTGTTAATCAGTTCAACACCAATTTCTCTAATCAAGTGGCTAAACACCTTCAACGCTATAATATCCCTGGTGGCGCCTACGCCATTGTAAAAAATAGCAAGATAGTAGCAATAGAAAAATTTGGTCACACTGATAAAGCTAAATCACATCAAGTTGATAACAACACAATATTTCGCTTAGCTTCTGTATCAAAAACCTTTGCCGCGACAATAACCACCTTATTAGCACAAGAACAGCAACTAAGCTTGTCAGATCCGATTACCAAGTATGTACCCCATTTTGTATTATCTACAGAGGGAGCCGCACAAAAAATACAGCTAAAACACTTATTAAGTCATTCTAGTGGCCTGATGCCAAACGCCTACGACAACCTTCTGCATGAAAATTGGAGCATGGATAAAATAATTAGCCGTTTTAATAAAATCACACCAATTTGTCAGCCCGAAAAGTGTTACGGCTACCAAAATATTGCTTATGGTATGTTAAAACCGGCCATTGAGGCTAGCCAAAGCAAAAGCTATGAGGCTTTATTACAAGAGCGGATATTTACGCCTCTCAACATGACACATGCCTCTGTGGGAATAGATGTATATACCAAACAAGGTAATACCGCTAAACCTCATATACTAAGAAAACGCATCAAAACAGATAAAAAAGACCAACAAGGTCGTAATATTAATAAGTATATTTGGCGAACAGTAAAAGTAGAGTCTGATTTTTATAAAGTGGCGCCAGCTGCAGGTATTAACGCAAGCATAACCGACTTAGCCAAATGGTTGATAGCAAACCTAGGACACAAACCAGAGGTATTATCTCCGAGTTTGTTAGCTAAATTAACCACACCGAGGATAAGAACTAAGAAAGATTTACGTCGACGCTTTTGGCGTGATTATTTAACTGACGCTCATTATGGCTATGGCTGGAGAATTTATCAGTTTAACGGTTTGAAAATCATCTATCACTCGGGATGGGTTGCTGGGTTTCGGGCAGACATTGGCTACTCACCTGAATTAGGTGTTGGTTTTGCTATCGTTATTAACGCAGAGTCCAATGCTATTAACCAAATATCAAGTCAGTTTTGGTCACAAGCACACCGTGTGTTTTCAAAGTCGTTAACTACTTAACAGCTGAGTTTTCATCTAAATGAATTGGTTACATTGATGAGTGGCAATGTAACCACCTCTAATAATGTTAACATTACTGATAAACAACTGCATGAAATCAGTACAAAAATAGAGCGGGAAATCAAAAAACATCCCTATTTCAGACTATCTATAATTTATAAAAGATAAAAGATAAAAGATAAAAGAATAAAGGTAAAATTTCGATACACGCCATAACTTTGTTGTATATGTAGATATTTCACTCCTGAAAACTGCTTTTTAGTTACTTTTTGTTACATCTAATATCAAACCATTTTTTCCTTTCAAGCGACAATTGCATTAATAAAAATAACTTATCCCTATTAAATAAGTCTCTATGCCTTTTATAAAAAACAGCTCGAAAATTAATAATTATCTACTACTTATTGTTATTGCCACTTTACCCTTTAACCTTTTTGCTAAAAAAGCAGAGCGAGAGCGTTTTCAATTAACTCACGATAAAGCCGTTATTAAGGTTGATGGTCGTATGGATGAATCCGTATGGGCAACAGCAACAAAAATGGAATTGAAGTACGAGAAGAGCCCGGGAGATGGTACACCACCGCCAGTAAAAACTGAGGTGTTTTTCTATGAAAATGGTAGCTCTTTTAATGTTGCCTTTATCGCTTATGACCCCAACCCAGAAAAAATAAGAGCATCACTACGGGACCGTGATGATTTATGGGCTGATGATAATGTTGCCATAATTATTGATACTTTTAACGATGAACGCAGCGGTTATGAATTTTTTGTTAACCCACTAGGTGCCCAAGCAGATGTGCGAATGGATGATACTGATGACTGGGATGAAGATGATTCTTGGGATGCTATTTGGGAAAGTGCAGGACAAATTACCGACTTTGGTTATGTTGTTGAAATGAGTATTCCCTTTAGCGCCTTACGCTTTCCTGAGTCAGATGAAGAGTTGGTATGGAATTTTACTGGTTGGCGAAATTATCCTCGGGATGTCAGAGTACAAATGGCCACCAATATTTTTGACCGCGATATAAAGTGTAATTTATGTCAATTCCATCAGTTGGTTGGTTTTGATAAAATTAAGCCAGGTAAAAACTTTCAATTAACACCTACATTGACCGTGTCACGTGCAGATAAGAAACCAGATGTACCAGGAGAGTGGAAAAATGGTGACGTAGAAGTTGAACCTGGCTTAGATATTCGCTGGGGTATGACTCAAGATATAGTACTCAATGCAACATTAAATCCTGATTTTTCTCAGGTTGAAGCCGATGCAGGCCAACTTGATGTTAACAATACTTATTCATTATTTTATCCAGAAAAAAGACCTTTTTTCTTAGATGGCGCTTCATATTTTGATACTACAAGTTTTAATTTTGTGCATACACGTAATATTGCAGATCCAGATGGCGGCCTTAAATTAACCGGTAAAACTGATGAACATAGCTACGGCTTAATGTTAGCTAATGACAATAATACTTCCTTTTTAATGCCCGGGAACCAAGGCTCTGATATTGCCACCTTAGATGAAGAATCTAAAGTAGCCATTGCACGTTATAAAATGGATGTTGGTGAACGTAATAATATTGGTGCTTTGATGACCCACAGGCAATCTGATAATTATCACAATACACTGGCCTCCCTAGATGGTACTTACTGGCTAAGTCAGAATGATAGTATTCAATACCAAGTTGCGCAATCTGATACAAAAAACACAGCGGCAGTAATAGAGGAATTTAAGGTAAACGAGCAACAAAGAGACACCGCCTACCGTCTAGATTATTCTCGTAGTACCCGTGATTACACTGTAAATGCCGGTTACACCAATATCGGTGAAGATTTTCGTGCTGATTTAGGTTTCCAATCAAGGAGTAATATAGAGCGAGTTGTTTTGGGTGGCAGTCGGACTTATTACGGTGAAAGTAATGATACTTTAACTGAATGGGGATATTTTGGCGATTGGGATAAAACCTACAATCAACATGGGCAGGTACTTGAAGAAGAGTATGAATTACATGGCACCATGGAAGGAAAAAAACACTTTTTTACTAACTTTGGAGTCGTGCACCGTGAAAGGTTATTTGAAGAGCAATACTTTAAAGAAACCCAATTTAAAACCTTTATTGAAATGAGACCAATAGCCAGTATTAACATAGGGACATTTTTCAAGTTTGGTAAACAAATTGACTTTGCTAATGCACAATTAGGTGATTTGGTATACGTAGAAGCATTTAGCCAGTGGGATGTTAACCGCCACATTAATGCCAGTATTAATTATAATTACTCTCACCTTGATGTTGATGATGGCAGATTGTTTACCGCACACCAATCAGATATTCGCTTGAGTTATCAGTTTAATATGCGCAGCAAGCTTAAACTTGTAGTTCAATACACTAATATTAATAGAGATATCAACCTTTACACAGAGGAAGACCCTGATGATATTCCTGATGCACAGGATAGCTCTTTCTCAAGCCAGCTAATATATTCTTATAAGATAAACCCACAAACTTTATTCTTTCTTGGCTACTCCGATAGTGGCTATCAAGATGATAGCTTAGCCCAACTAACCCGAGATGATCGCTCTGTCTTTACTAAGTTTAGTTATGCTTGGCAGATATAATGTTGCCTTAGTTATACCTTCGCTATCCCTTAGTTATATCTCTAATAGTCCCCTAATCATGCCTTAAGTTAACACTCAAAAAAGCGATGAATGTCATCGCTTTTTTGTTTCCTTCCCAACAACAACTTTGTAATAATTTTACTTAGCCAATTTATTGATAATATCTCTTAGGGTGATCTGAGAATCACTATAATCTAACGTTATTGGTTGGCAGCGACCATCTTTTTCAAGTACCAATGAGGGAAAACCCTGATCACTTAACTTTCTCGCTAAACTCACCTGCCTTGTTAATTCTTTATCTATTTCCACTGAATTAATATCAACAATGAATTGCTTAATGTTTAAGTTGATAGATTCTTTCTGGCCCAATTCTTTAGCTAGACTGATTAAAATATCAAGGTCTGATGGGTTTAAGGCTCGCAGATAGTAACCTCGCTGAATAGCGTCAATCATAGGCTTTTGACAGTCTTGTTTGTGAGCTGCAATGACAGCTCGACAAGCATTATAGGTTGACCGCCTTGGTATATTATCTCGCCAAAAATCATAGTTAAATACCGTGCCTAACTTATTTTCTATAGTGCGCCAATGGCTTTCAATCATTTGCTGTTGAGCCATAGGCATTGGGCTGTTTGAGTCTGGCGCCAAACCACCTGCAACATACTCTACTGGTATTGAAGCAGGTAACTGCTGCTGTAAAACATCCCACACTGGGCGGTAGCCCCAACACCAGCTGCACATAGGATCATGAAGGTAATATAATTTTGTACTCATTGATAAGCCTCAATAACATTCATCAAATAATAATTGAAAATCTAGTCGTAAGCCTTAATTCCTGTTATCAAACTAAGACATTAAAATGCAAAAACCTAAATATTGGACACTTTAGCCATACTTTAACGCTTTATCTGCCTCTATACTAATCCCAATTATTGTCATCTACAGGGATATTTCACATGCTAAATACATTAGGTAAGACATTTTTATCAATTTCATTTTTATTGTCTAGTTCACTAGTAAATGCATCACTGATCACTAATGGTAGTTTTGAAGAGCATACCTTTGCCGATAACTCTTCTGTAGAGGGGCTTGTCCATAAAACTAATTTAAATGCTTTTGAAGATAAAAATCGCGGATGGGATGTTTTTTATATGTTACCTGGCTGGATAACCACTGCTGGCACAGGTATAGAGTTACAAAAAAATATTGTTACTAAATCAATGGATGGTGAGCACCATGTTGAGCTTGACTCTCACCCACGAGGTTCATCCAATTCAGTAATGACACAGTCATTAAGTTCTTTAATTATTGGCGCAGAATATTTGTTAGAATTTTCTTATAAGCCGCGTACTAACCAGGTAAATGACAATGGTATTAGTGTCTTTTGGTATGACACAGCAACAGATTTCAATTTAAATATGAATGCCAATTTAGCAGTAAATAATAGAAGTAACCAACAACCAGACTGGGCAACTCAATCAATACTATTAACCGCAGAGTCTGAAACCATGGATTTAAGTTTTGGCGCCTTTGGTAAACAAAATAGCCTTGGTGGCTTATTAGATAATGTCTCTTTAATACAGGTAAGCAATGGTACTAAAACAGATATTCCAGAGCCTTCAGTATTTGCGTTATCATTGTTCGGCTTTGCGCTATTAGTACGCCGCCAACATAAAAAAACGACATAAGACAGGTTAACCCTACTCCTTCTTAATAAGTGTGATAGAGGTTTAAAGTAAGTGCATATCAACATGTACCTAAACCAAATGTAAAAAATTAATGCTCGCCCATTATAATTATAACTTTCTCGGCCAGTCCCCCTCTTGTTCAGAGAGGCTGAGAAAGTTCCTTTTTAAATCAGCAACTAATTATCCGCAAGCAACAATGCTGTAATATCTGAAAAATGATCAAGTTCTAATCCTAATAACACCGCTTTTTGCTCTAAATCACTGTAATCACAATGTCCTGAGGCCAGTACATATAAACAAGACAACATGAACAATTCTAGTTCATCCTGTTTACTTCCCTTCTTATTTTCCTGACTCACTGTATCTAAATGATTAAGCTGCTTAATAACATTGGCATCAATGTGCCATAACGACAACATGAGTGTTGAAGCCGCATAAATACTAATATTCGTTGCTTCATTAATATGTTGGTTAAAAGAGTGCAAATCACTGAACCCTTGTAATGAGTGTGAGATAAGCTCATGCCTAGCCGAGTTTTTATGAGTCAGTAATAGAATTCCTAACAACGAAAATACTAACACCTGCTCAGTCAGCGCATTGTTAAATTTAATATCCCTAGGCACTGATTTTCGAATGAGTTGAAAGAGCTTAGGTGCAATTAAAAATGCATGGGTACATTGTTCAAGTAGCTTTGCTTCAACCTGTGATTTAAGCGAATCATTAACACCGTACACTACAGCCATATTTATTACGGTATTTATACCCAAATTTCGACTAATTGCTTCTTGGGTGTTTTTAGGCGTTTTACCATAAATAGCTTTACTGGCCAACCCTATAACTCGGCCAGTAAAAATGGCATCGCTGGCAACAATTTCAACCACTCTTTGCATGTCTAAATTATCTTGCTCCTTCTCCTTGAGTAATAGCTGGCAGCTATCAGGCAAAGGAGCCAAGTTCTGTGCAATATAGTTCAGGCTTTGTTGGCTGTTATCATGATTACCTAGTAAAGAAAGCTCTCTGAACTTAGATGGGGTGATACCAAATTTATTGCGAAAAGCTCTTTCAAAGGTGGCTCGTTCTGAATAACCCAGCTTGTATACTAAATCATCGATATTGACCTGCTTAGTTAACAAATCGTGTACACATAGCTCATTTAGAAACTTATTTTGTATGAGCTTAAAACTAGTCTCTTCTTGATTTAACTTACGCCGAAAAGAAGTCATACTCATTGCTAAGGTGTTAGCCGACTGTTCAATTGTTAAGGTTGCAGGGACTTCACTTTTACTAAGTAAATTGTTCACGGCTGCTGTTAATGTTAAAGGCTTAGTCGTTTTATTCATTGGGTTTATCTAAGGTTTTTAAAAAGATAATAGTGACATCTTGCCCTAAAATAGCGCAATTAGCATGGGAAATTTACGGAATAAAACAAGACAATAGCTAAAAGGGAAAAGTGCTCTTAAAACCAAAGTACATAGAACCCCCAAAGTGCACCAAAAGCAAAAATGAATCCTGTCATATACTCCGCTATCGCTCGGTAATTAGGGTTATGAGATTTCTTATCCGCCCTCCTTACACCAACAAGCAAACACATCAGCAGCAACAAAGAAGCAAAGAGTTTTAAAATTAACATGTGTTTCCTTATTACTTGCTGAGGTCTACTAAAAGCTGAATCTACACATTACAGTTTTCTGATTGCCCGTTGTGCATTATCTTGGTTTTTTCTCATTAAGCGCAATAAAGCGGTTCTGATGACGCCCCGGGTTAATTCTTCTTTTGATTTAGCGGCTTTCATACCTAAAGCTTGCATAATCTTATGCATAAAACGCATAACCCAATAACTGACATTATCAGCTAAATTGACACCTTTAGATAAAACATAAGCCAACTTATCAGCTAGTGTTGAGATACCCATTAACGCTCCCTGCAATACGACAGCCACACCTAGAAGCACCTTTTTCATTATATATATCAAGGCCGACTCTGCCCAACGTAGAAAAGTATGTGAATCTGCATTGGTAAATCGATTCGACTTTAACCATTGCTCAATAGCCCAATCAACATCATAGGCTTGCTCGGGAACACCGTTAAGCTCTCCCCAACCTTTATTTCCTACTGACTCAAGGTACTTACCCATTTTATGCGCTTCACCACTAAAAACTAACTCTGATGATGAAATGTAGTGCCCAGATGTATTATAAGGGGCTTGCATATAAGGAAACATGCCAACCATAGGTACGGGATCAGTTTGATGATAAACCCTATGCATATTACCTAGCTTAAGGTTATCGGTAGTACTTTTTGCAAAAAAGTACGTACCGACTCTTGGGGCGCCAAAAGTATATAACTTAACACTTTTACCGGCTTTTTTCTTAAGCCAATCAGCAGCTAGTGCAGCAACAGCCCCGCCAAGGCTATGACCTATACAATGCACTGTCCCGGTGACTTTATTTTTTGCCAAGAACGAGCTAATCTTCGGTAACATACTAGTAAAAGTGCTATTAAAACCGACATGCACCATATGACCAGTACTTGAACGGGTTAAGCCGATATTACCATCAGTAACAAAATCAGCTTTATTGTTAGCGGTAGTGGTGCCACGAAAAATTATAAACAAGTCGCCTTCATAACCTTTCCCGCCCATGGCACAAACACCAAAGCCGTCTTTAGCTGAAAGCAGAAAGCTTCCACCGACCGTAGCATTTAAAGTAACTTTAGATCCTTTGTCTGAAGAAAATATCTTGTTTGCTAAAAATGCTTTATAAGTGATTGAATCACCACTATTTACAGAATAAACTTTATCTGCGACACTGGCCGCTAACTCTGGCTTTAATTCATTACCCATGATTAATCCTTTAAATGTAATTTATGACTTATCCAATATTTAACCCGGCATATCTGTCCATTTACAACGAGAAAAAATTCCTACTCGTGAAATATCAACTAACGCCTCATCCTGAGCCATATCACACACCAACTCTTTTAATGGCTCTAAAGTGTCCGAATATATTTCCGCACTTCTTTTGGAGCTATGGTAAAAAAAATTCTCATCATCAATCGACTCTATGTACAAGGTCACTGTACCAACAAATTCTGTCAGTTTTCCAATAGTTAACATTTCTTCATATACCGGAATGTCAAAATACCCTTTATCATCTGTGATAAACTCATCCTCAATACCCTCATCATTTCCGCTCCAACTTAAACGGCGAATAATTTTAGTATTAATAAGGGCTTTTCCTTCCCTCACTAGAACACCATTTAAAGGTGAAGCAATTACATATTTTTCAGCATCACTTTTACCAAATACTCCCAACACGTTTAACTCCTTATTTGATTTTTCGTTTTCGGTAACTCTATCTTGTGAACTACTCTCACCAGAGCAACCTATCAATATGATAACCCCCAATAAACTGATCAATATTTTCATTATTAAATGACACTTATTGTCTTAAAAAGCTTAAATCGATAGTAAATCTTTTACACAATATTTACAACTGTATAATAATACTGCTAATCACTTGTATTCACGATATAAATATCAAACTTAATATGCTTAAAGAATATATGGATGTAAGAATTTAGGGGCCTAGAAGCAACTTAAACTATTGATGTAAGTTTAAGTTGCATTTTAAAGCTGCTAATTGGGGCTTTACTGCTTTCACGTACTTAAATAACCTGAACTATGGATAATGAGTACTTGATGTTTAAATAAAAACAACGATTTACGGTTGTTAAGAATGAAGTTTACACGTTGAGTAGCGATATACTCTATCAATGTTTAAACTTATTCGATTATCGAGGCAAAACGTTTATGAATACAGGCCATTTATCAACGTCTTAACGCTGAAAATCGAATAAAGGGGGAATGTTGAGTTAGTGCTGCTTACCCAGAGTTCAGGTTAAATAGGTAAAGAGCTCATCGCAGCTTTGTCGTCAACCTTACTCTTAATATCGAGGTATTGATGAACAGAGCCAATAAATACAAATAAATAACCAAACAACTCTAAACCTTCTTGAATTATAGTTTTATATATATGGTGATAATCATCGTTCATCACCTCTTTCCATAGGGTTCCTGAGCCAAATAACCGACTAAAAATCATGATAATTACCAAACCGACCAAAATATTAAAGTAAGCATTAGTTTGACTAAATTCACGTACCGAGGCTACTAACGTAGTATTATTTTTAATCGCATAGGCAATAACCAAACTAGCCAGAATAATTGTCGGATAAAACCAAAAGCCATGCACAATCATGTCAAAGTAGTAATCAAGCTCACGTAAAAGCATACAAGCAAAAAAACCGGCAATTAACACAAACAATGTACGAGAGCCTTCGACTTTACTTGCTGACCAACTAAAGATACCCATGCTAGCAAGCAATAACAGTTGTTGAAATACCTCAGTAAGTGAACGCTCTGATAAGTTATTCTCTAAGTAAAAATAATCTATATTGATAGCAGTAATAACACCTGCCGATAAGAATGAAATTAATATAAAAGGTAATATTAATAACTTGAATAATTGCAACACAACCAACTCCATTTTTAATAAGTTCACATTGAATAATTTACTTCGCTAAAGCTGCTAACTCTAACGTAACGTGGTCTATGCCTTGTTTAGCTATTTTTTTATTAAGCTCAGCTTGTTTAGTACTTAATAAAGAAATACCTTCAACGGTGATATCAAACGCCTTCCATTGTTTTGTTTTTTTATTTTGTCGCATTTGAAAAACGATATTAATGGTTGGTGCTCCTTGTTCGATTATTTGAGTTTTGATACCAATGATTCTTTTACCTTTCGTCGGCTTCTCTGGTTCAAAAATAACTTGTTGGTTTTTATAGTTAGATAAAGCAATTGAGTAGGTTCTAACCAAGTAATGACGCATTGCTTCAACAAATTCAGCGCGCTGCTCTTTTGATATTTTCTTTAAGTGCTTACCTAAAATACGATAGGAAGCGTAGCGATAATCAATTGATGGCATCAGTTCTTCTTCAACAATATCTCGCATTAGGTGAGGAAATTTTGTAATTGCTTGTTGGTTAGCTGAGATCCTTGAAAATAAATTATTACCCGCAGTCTTTAGCACCACATATGGCGAAGCACTGCTTAAAAATTCTGAAGAAGTCTTTGCATTAGTTGGCGATGTGGTAACGGTTGATGCCGCCAGAGCATCTGTTATTTGAATGGAAGATAAAGCCAAAACCAAAATGCTTTTTGCTATGAATGCCCGCATGATAAATAGACCCTTAAATATATATTATGTTTAACGTTGCCCGGAAAACAAACCGACCGAGCGGTTTGCTTGTTTATGACGAGATAATAGCACCGACCGACCGGTTTGTTAAAGCTAATTTAAAGAACTAAAAAGTTTACAAAAGTGTAAATTGGAATAAGCGGACAATTAAATGTTTGCTTCACAGAAAAACGAGGGATTATAAAAATAACAAGATAGTAGGCACGACAAATACAAGGCTATTTGTCGTATTATTTTCTCAGAGCCCTAATATAAAGACATAGCTCTGCAATAACTTGCTGAAATAAAGCTTTATTACGAGAGCTTTTACTTAAACTGGTCGCGCCATTAATAGTCGCTACAATAAAGTAGCCCACTTGGCTAAAGGCTATACTAGGGCGTAAATCATCGCTGATTTTTTCTAAAGCATCAACAATCAATTGATTCAACTGCTCTTGCATAGACAGAATACGTAAACGAAAACCTTCATCTACATTTGCCATTTCTTCACAAAGGTTATTAAGTGGACAACCACAAACAACTTCACTACAAGACATTTGTTCTGTCATTGAAGTAAAGAAATTGCATAACCCTTCAACGGGGTCATCAACAGCCAAAGCCGGTTGCCATACATCTAGAAACATTGGCGTATAAATTTCTTCAAATACTGCGTAACCCAACTCCATTTTACTGGTGAAGTGATGGTATAACGCGCCTTTCGATATTTCACAACGGTTTAGAATAACCGACAAACTCGTCGCTTTGAAACCATGCTGATGAATTTCATCGGCTGCCACAGTTAATATATTTTGGCGGGTTTGCTCTGCATCACTCATGATTACTTCTCAATATCTTCATTCCTTTGAATAATAACCGACCGATTGGTTTGTTGCAAGAAGTGCTTGAACACTCTCCTATTTCTTACTGATGTTGATCATTCCAATATAGAACTAGAACGTTTCTAATGAAGCTGGATCGGATTTTGGGGCGGGTACTTCGCTGAAGGCCATACTTGTCGTATGATACATTAATATTGGTATTGTTTACTTTAAAAAGGACATCTGTATTAATTCAAAATATGCCCTCTTTTGAGTAGTTCATCTGACTTAGTAAAGTGCGCACTATAAAATCAATAATTAATATTTTCCTATTTATTATTATGATTACGTAAGATGTCATAAATAATGACAATCGCGTCAATAGATGAGAATTTATGTGACTGCGTTACTATGAATCATGTTTGAGATTATTTGTGACTTCGCATAATGCTTGAGTTTTATAAACTATCATTCATTAAAATTAAGATACGAGAAGAAAGCCGCGATAAAATAACGGCTATCTCGAAAAATACTAATCAAGCATTTCTAAACTTTTAGATAATTCATCTTTAAACAAATTTTTAAAATTAATACGCTCCTGATCTAACCCTGCTTTGCTAAATTTATATCTAAAATAACTTGATGTGTGATCCTCATGAGTAGAAATGAATATTTGGCGGTCTTTAAATTGGTGCCTTAACAAATCAATAAAACCTGCTGCATTAATTTCATCCATGGTTTGTACAGGGTCATCAATTAATAGAAGTTTATTTTTAGCATACTTGTGGTTCAAGGCCATGGTAAAAGCAATAACTAAAGATGAGAGTTGACCTGAACTCATTGAAAAAATAACATCATGTGAAGAATTTGGCGAATCTTTAAATGTTACTGATTTTCCATCTGTGTCAATGAAAACTCCTAAACCATTATGGAAATTTTGAAGTAATCGCCCTGAGTAAATATGGAAAAGAATTTCGATAGATTCACTAATGGAACTGATGTATTCGTTAACATTTTCGTTGTATAAATCAAATAACGCCTTTAAATTTTTATCTAGCGCTATTGCTTTATCAAGTTTGTTCTTTTCATCTTTGTATATTTTTATCTTATCTTGAATTTCTTGTAAGCGAGATTCGGAGTGCTTTTGTTGTATATATCGAGCTTTTGATTCAATACTTTCTATTTTGAGTTTTTTTAATTCTTCTACATTATTTTTGAAAATAGCTTCAAACAAGTCTTCTAATTGTGACGTAATCCTATCGGAGCTATAAGGCTTACATAAATTAGCTATTTCATTTTCTAATTCACCTGTCTTTAATGAATCGCTTAAATCAAAAGAATTAGTGTAGAACAATGATAAATCTATTTTATATTTAGCGTAGTTATTCTTCAGTATTTCAAAAAATCTAATATTTTCTTCACTGAGTTTACACAGCCCTTTTTTATATTCAATAGATGGATTTAAATCCATGATTAGTGAGTTATACTTTTGATTAATAATTTTTGTATATGATAATTCAAACGATTCAATAGCTGCTTTTATTATCAGACCACTACTATCTAATAAGGAATTGAACGCTTCTTTTTTTATTTCAAATTGTTTTAATAAAAGTTCATGCTCTTTCCAATCCCAGCCACACGTGGGACAAGTACTTTCATCAGAACTTTGATTACTCAAATGCTGATTGTAATCAGTAAGGTATTTATCTCTACTCGCTACTACTTTATTTAAGCTAGTACTGAGCTGATTATTTGAATTTAGTTGGTTTCTTATTTCTGCCGATTTTGTTTTCATCTCTTCTAGATCAACAACCTCAGCTACTAATGATGCAACTTCTTTTTCTGGAAAAATTTTATTTTCAATTACATATAATGAACCTTTTTGAGTAAGCTCTAGAATGGTTTGTACTTTTTCAAATAAAGATATTTGCTCTTTAAAAAGAGGAATGTTTGGGATGTTTTTTCCATACCTTAACAGAATAGAGATAGCTTTATTTTGGTGGTAAAGTTCTTTTTTAAGAGCATTATTAAATTGTTTAGCGTTCAGCTCTTCTTCAATAGTTTTTAATTCGCTCAATAGATGTAACTCGCCATCTTCACCTAACCAATTTGAGTAACTTCCGGAACTAAATAGAACTTTTTCATTGTCCCAAGGTTGCTCTGAACAAGTGACTAAACGTTCATACTTTTCCTTTTGCTCACCACTGGGAATTATTTCTTTTTCTAATAATTCAAATTGTTTCTTTAAATTATCAACATACGTTTTCTTCTTAGGTGTTTTCAGTGGTTTTATGGTATCTCTTATAATCTCTATTTTTTTAATTTTGTTTCTATAGTCAGAGACATCAAATAAATGGTCAATTTTTTCTTGCTTGTGCGTAGATTTACTTTTTAATAAAGCTGTATTTTCTTCTTGTTCAATATAGTGGAATAGGCCGTAATTACGTTGATAGTTACTTCCTAATAAACGAGTTAGTACTTTTTCCTCATTATCAAAGTTAATAGGCTCACTATTTATAAAAACTTGGAAATTAAAGCTAGCTTCTTGAATTTGTTTTAGAGCCATTAAGTCAGAACAGCTAGCAGAACGCTTAAGTACAACATCATCACCGTTATCTAGGTTGACAGTTAGCTCTATAACTAATTCATCGGCTGTAGAGGCTCCATTAAACATTAATGGATACTTTTTAGCATTCTTCCTTCCTTCGGCTGCTTTATTCTCAATATCTAGGTATCTTTGAACTTTTCCTAAAAAAAGTAATTCAAGAGCGTCATAAAATGAAGTTTTACCAAATCCGTTTGGCCCATCAAGTAATGAAAGGTTATTAGAATCAAGATGTAATGTCATATTATGAAAAGCTTTGAAATTCTTAACTATTAATTTTTTTAATGTAAACATTACAACATATCCTCCATTGAGTGGTTAATGTAATTAATTAGGGCTTCAGGATCGCTTAAGTCAAATTGACTATCCATTTTCTGAACAACTTCATCTAATAGAATCAAGCTTTCTTTCTTAGAGAGTCTTTGTGAATGAGAGCTATAAAGCTCTGTTAATTCGCCAGAATTTCCGGGTGATACAGGCAAAAAAGTTAATTTGATAGCAATTCTGTACAATAAAGATTCCCATGAACCTATATTCTTCTTTTTGTAATTTTTGAATGTACTTGGATTGATTAGTTGTTCAGTTAAAAGCTGGTGTAAAGATAAAGTGTTAAGTTGAAGTTTTAATTCTTCATGCTCTAAATCAGTAAAATAAAGCACATGTTTTTTGAAAAAATATAGATCTTCTTCTAAGTGGTGGAGTCTACTTGTTATGCTTTTATTTATGCTTGGGACTTCCCAAAGGCACAATAAGTTAAGGTTTTTTTCTAAAGATTTATTTTGACAAAGCTCTTTACATTGACTGAGTAAATTAGATTGTGTTTCATAGTCAAATAGTTCTGGCTCTCCGTTATGTACTAACCAAAAATCGTCCATGGTATTTGATTTGAATAAATGAAAATTTGAATTTCCTATATCGGTATAGCCATAAAACTCGAAAATACTTTGTACCAAGTTATTCATTAATTATCTCCTTAGCATCATTAAGTGATATTAATGATATATTCTTCACTGAATTAAACTTTTGATGTTTATATGGATCTTCCTCTTCATTTTCAAAAAAGAAACCGTTAGCCGCAACAGCAAAAACGGAATTATTAGTTATTGCTTGGTTTACTAATCTTCCTGCTTCAAACAAAAAATCAACATCGCTGTCCAATGACGTATTAATTATTTCCTGACATATAACTTTTTCATGTCTCAGCACTTTTTCAATTGCGGTTGGAAAATATACCTGTTCTCCCTTGTTCCAATAAAACAATGGTAATTCGGTGTTTTGGTGATTATTTTCAGATTTAGTTAATTCATGTAGCACCGTTAGTAAACCAAACTTGAAATCATCTCTATTAAATGTGTTATCAGTTAACTCTTGAATAGTCCTGAATGATGCTTTTCTATGAGGCATAATGAGTTGGATAAACCCTTTTAAACCAGGTATATCTAGAGTATTAATTATTGATAAATAGTAATTTAATTTGCAAAGATTATTATCCTCAACAACAGAGTCTTCACTTCCCATTAATTCTAAACAGTATTCATGGAAATATTCCCCCGCTCGTTTAATCAAAAACCAATGGAAGTAATCTTCATTGATAACCTGGTTAAGGTTTTGAACTGCTAGAACTTGGTAAAAATTCTCTAATGGTATCTCTGATACACTGGCTATATGTCTATCCGTTATTGCTGGATTTTTACATTCTATTATTTTGTGGTGTACCAAAATGATGTGCTTAATAATAATATCTTCAAGAATGTGACGGGTTTTAGATAGGTAACTTTCATCTGAAGATTTATATGCTGGTTCACCTAAAGCTTGAAATGTTCTTTTGATTTGTAAATTATTCCACGCATCAATTCTATCTAACTCACAAGAATCTATACTGACATTATGTTCATTTTTGTAATTATAAAATTTTACTGGGGAATATGTTTCTTGAAAGCCATCGGGAATATCCGTAATACTCTTAGCTACATGAAAATACACTTGGATGCCAGGATGATTTTGAGCACTATTCATTTGTTGGTTAATAGCCACTTGGTAGCTAGAAAAGCGTTGATTCTTTTTAGCTTTAACTTGATGCATTGAACGATATGAATCATCCGAATTTTTAATAGCAAAATCATCAAGACTTTCTATTTCAAGTTTTAGAACTCTTGCATCTACGCCTATATTTTCAAATAACTTCATGCAATGTAATAAGGCTATTTTACCCTGATAAATATAGCCGCTACACGAAGAGATTGCTGTATGTGGAGGTACTTGAACTGCCATTTAAAATCCTTATCAATATTTAATCAAAATAGTTAGGTCAAATTAGCTAACTTATTTCAATAACATTCCTGCATTTAGGAAATGCACTGCATCCCCAAAACTCATTGCCTGCGTTTTTACCTTTAGTGACTTTTCGCAATACCATGTCCGAGTTACATCTTGAGCAGGATTTAGTATCAGGCTTTTCCTTTACTATTTCTTTGACATGTTTAACGTGTTGACGGTTAGTTTTAAAACTTATTTCTAACCGACCACTCTCTATTTTCTCAATGATGTCTGCTACTTCATCTTCACTAAAGGCTATATCACGTTTACTTTTAATATATTCAATACCTCCTCTCGCGAACCTTACGTTATCAGGCATTTTTGTTTTAAAAGTACTATCACCAATAAAGATAATGACGGAAAAAATACAATCATTCTTTGTGCTTAAACAAGTTTCTAACGTTTTGACATGTTTATAGTTTTGATACAAAGGATTTTGAAATTTAGAGGTGTGTTTAAATATTTTTTGCGTCCATTGCTTCTGATTAGCACTGCCAAAGATCCAACCCTTCATGTTCTTCGTTTCAACAACAAAAATGCCGTATTTTGAGACGATAATGTGATCTATCTGAGTAGTTCCATCATTTGTAGGCAGTGTTACGTTTTTAATAAGATGGTAGCTGTCTTTGTCTAAGAAAAACTTGATGAGTAAGTTAACTTGCCACTCACCGAGTACACCTTTGAACCAAGCTGACTTTATAATGACAGCAAATATGAATATTGGTATCAGATACCATGCGGCACTGAATATCATGTTGAGGTAAATTGATAAATCCATCTGTTACTAATCCCTTGTTGAAAACTATTGGTTAGTTTTCTTCTTTAATTTCCAGTTAATTCCATAATAAATAGCAGCACCGACTAGACCACTATATAAACACACCTTGTGTAACATCGACACTGAGATCAAGCCTAAAAACTGGTTGTTTAGGGTAAAAGGAAAAAATGGTTCAACATCTGAATGCATAATGCTATCAAGTAACACATGACTAAAACTGCCAATAAAAGCACTTAAAAATACCACCCACCAAGCAATAGATATTAGATTGTTAGTTTTAGAAATTTTAAGTATCTTCAAGCCAAGTTCTGATAGATATTTACCAGTCAACGCTGCAAAAATGGCAATTAATATTGCGCCAACATAGGTGTGGGTAAAACCATGTAAGTGACCTTCGCCAGAAATCAAAACAATGAGCGGCTGAATATCCATAACAATTTGAGTCCAGCCAAAGACCATTAAACTAAAACTGCCTTGCAGTAATGATTTGAGAAGGATTCCAGGTCCCATATGTATTGGCGTGAATGGCATAATTATAAGTCCAACTATTCTCTACCTATTTGGGCCTTCAACCTAGTATCGCTAGCAGAAATTTCATCAACAACATCAAAGTAGAACGCTTTATATTGATCTGCTAAAACATCATCTCGACCAATCACTTTCCCGTAATCGCCAAAGTCTTCCCATGGTGAGTTATCAAGATCCTGAATCCAATAGGTCAAACCGTCTTCATTATTCTCACCATACAAAACAGCAACACGAGAATGTTCATTCTTGGATATAGACACTGCAACCGTGAATTTATTTGGATGCCCTGTTGGAACACGGAGCCAATAATCAGCTTCAACATCGCCAAGTTGATTTTCTACTCGACCACAGAAAAGCTTGATTTCACTCTCACAGCACCCGCATGACGTAGATTCTAGTTCTTCTTCCTCAAACACAGAGAACTTATCTTTTCTTGTGTAAGTGGTATATTCAAAAGCCCTATGTGCGGTTATCCCTTTTGATTGTTCGTTATACAAGGTGCATCTTGGTGTAGTGACGTAAAACAATGGACGAGATTTACTATCCTGTAATTGAATTTCTAATTCAGTCGGTCCATCAGATAGAGTGTAAGGCATACTATTTGAAAGGCTTGCTTTAATGCGAGGTTCATCAGTTCTTACATCTACATCCCACAGCTCTTCAATTTTATCAAAGTCTTCTTCAGAGACCTCGGCCCAAGCACCTAAACAGTAATCGTTTTGGTTTTCTACAGGTAAAGGCAATAACCCCCGAACAAAAAATCGACTGCCATCTAAAACATAAAGGTCTGTACTTCCTTCTGTTCTTTTCTCCATATCCTGCTCTGACAAAGCAAAAATTTCATCTGGTAACCCAAAAGTTAATTCCATTTGATTAGCAGGTAACATCTTGTCGCAACAAGAACACTTTATTAATTCACTCATTATTTCTACTTCTAGTTATTTAATTCAGGTCTTAAATGTTCAGCGCTACACCTTTCTATGAATAGCTTGGCAGCTAGAGGGTGTAATTTATCGACATCAATAGTTTTTAACTTTCTTTTGCCCACTCTTGTATCAATTACTGCAAGTGATTGTACTAAAGGATCTTCTGAGCTTAATGCATCATCAATACTCAAATCATGAACAAACTCCCAACATGCTTGATAAGCATCTTGTCGGCTTAGTTCACCATAATTGGTTAAGTCTTTTTCGTCTGGAGTAGGAATGCCATTGGTCAGTTCAGGATCTTTTGATACCCATTTTTTGGCTGAGTCATCATATTTGCGAGGAATATTCCAAAACGCTCTAGTGCAAAAATTAGCGACTATTTTTTTATCCAAAGTGATCCAAGCATGGCCACACGAACAGGCACCGTATGCGGCACTGTTTATAGCGAATCTAGGGCGAATAGAGGGAGCAATCCTTTGTTCTACAAGATGTTTTAATTTAGTCCATTTCATAACTACTATTAACGCAGATGTATAAAAATTTATCAATTACTTATTGCTTTATGTTTATTGTTTGATTAATATGCGCTCGTTCAATTAATCACCGTTTCATTTCGAATAGGTGAATTCATCAAATAACTGTAAAGGAGATAATATTATGACAATTACATCAACATTCTTTGCAGGTCTTATCCGATAAGAAATACCTAGTTTAGCCACGCTCTCTTAAAGTAAAAAGTTAGATCAAGAAAGCCTAAACACTTTAAACTCAAACTATTAAAGTTACTTGTTTAAAAAATTTCCTTCGTTTTATTTCTAAAGAAATCCAGACCTGCCAATACGTATTACGTTTTAAATCCTCATTTTCTATAAAGAGAAAGGAATTGGTATTATGGACAAATCCGTCCAAAAAATTACTGACAAAGTTAGCCTTATTGCATCCAAAGAAACTTGGATTGAAGGGCTAGCGATACAGCAACTGATTAAAACATCAGAATTAAGTGGTATGCATCGCGTTGCGGGTATGCCTGATTTGCACCCAGGGAGAGGTTATCCCATAGGTGCTGCATTTTTTACAACAAACAAAATTTATCCTGCGCTTGTAGGCAATGATATTGGTTGTGGTATGTCGTTATGGCAAACCTCAGCAAAAGTATCCAAAGTTAACTTAGATAAACTGGCCAAGAAGTTTGAGCATGTAGAGCAGCCTTTAGATGAAAGCTGGTCTGAAATTATTGAAAACCGAAAGGCTGATAAAGGTATAACAACCGATAACTATGATCGTGCTCTAGGCACCATTGGTGGTGGTAATCACTTTGCTGAGTTTCAGGCGATTGACGAAGTTTATGACCAAATAGCGCTTGATGAGTTGGGGCTTAATAAAAAACACCTTCAACTACTTGTTCACTCAGGCTCTAGAGGTTTAGGGCAATCCATTTTGGTTGAGCATATAACTAAGCACAACCACGATGGCTTAAACCTTGATGATAAAGACTTTCAGGATTACATGGCCAAACATGATGAAGCGGTTCGTTGGGCTGAGCTAAATCGTGAACTGATTGCCAAACGCTTTTTGGAAGCAATAAGAGCAAATGGTGACTGTGCATTAGATATTAACCACAATTTGGTTTCATCAAAAAACATTGATGGTTGTGATGGCTGGCTACACCGAAAAGGCGCAACACCAAGTGATAAAGGCTATGTAGTGATACCTGGTTCACGTGGTGATTATAGCTATTTGGTGAAACCCATTACCTTGAATGAAAAGCTTAATAATAGTGAAACTAGCGATAACTTAAATACAAGTCTGTTTTCGTTAGCGCATGGCGCAGGTAGAAAATGGAAACGTGGCGAGTGTCATGGCCGTTTAGGGCATAAGTATAAGCGTGAAGACTTATATCGCACCGCACTCGGTAGTCGAGTGGTTTGTGGCAATAAAGAGCTTTTGTATGATGAAGCACCGCAAGCTTATAAGAAATGTGAAACCGTTATCAGCGATATGGTTAATGCGGGGTTAATTGACGTTATAGCTAAGCTACGTCCGGTATTAACCTTTAAAACAAATGGAGATTGTTCATCATGATATTACTACAACTGTCAGCAGGCCAAGGCCCTGTCGAGTGTTGCAAAGCTGTTGGTTTGGCGCTGAAAGCAATTGAAAAACAATGTCGAGAAAAAGGAATAAAGCTCGATATTGTTGAAACCATTGCAACCAAAGAGCGAGATTGTTTTAAGTCAGTTTTGCTGCAACTTGATTCAAAAAAGGCTGACTCTGAAAAGGAAAGTTCAGCTAAGAAAATAGCTGAGTCATGGCAAGGAGCCATGTTATGGGTATGCCAAAGCCCCTTTCTTTCTGATAAAAAGGGACCTAAGCGTAAACGTAAAAACTGGTTCTTCAGTGGTCAAATGTATGAAATAAATGAAACCCAGCTAGATAAAGGGGTGACTTTCCAAACATGCAGAGCGTCTGGTGCGGGTGGTCAACACGTTAATACAACTGATTCGGCTGTAAGGGCTACTCATTCAGAAACTGGTATTTCAGTACGCGTTGAAAGTGAGCGCAGTCAACATGCTAATAAACGGCTAGCGAGAGCTTTGTTGTTTCAAAAATTAGAAGCATCAAAATTGGAGCAAATGACACAGCAAGAAAAAGCTCGCTGGCAACAACACTGGGAAGTAGAACACGATAATCCAGTAAGAACGTTTAAAGGTGAAAAGTTCACTGCTGTTTAATCGCAAGATAAATTAAGGATGATGAAATGACAAATATACTTTTCATATGTAGTCGAAATCAATGGCGTAGTCCCACGGGTGAACAAGTTTGGAAAAACCACCCTGAGTTAAAAGTCAGGTCTGCTGGCACAAGTCCAAAAGCTAGAAGAACGGTTAATGCCAAAGATATTCAATGGGCAGATGTGGTTTTTGCTATGGAGGAAAAACATAAAAGCAGGCTTAAGGCACAATTTACTCGGCTGTTGAACCACAAAAATGTTCAAGTACTCGATATTCCTGATGAATATCAGTATATGGATACTGAGTTAGTAGAAATTATGAAACAAACGGTTGGAAGTTATTTAGGGGTAGCTTGAATAACCCCACAGTAAGATTCGATTATTTAAAAAAATAGAAGGTAGGTACCATAACTTGCGATGAGGGCTTAATTTCATACCGTTATTAAGCCGTCATAAGTACAGAGTCAATTATTACGGTTTCTAATAGCTCGCTTGTATTTAGCTTGGTATTAACGTCTTTGCTTTGTAACTTCATACAAAGCTATACCAGTGGTAGTTGCTAAATTAGATCTCTCACCTGAATTATGGATAAGCAGCACTTACTCAATAGTCCCCTTTATTTCGATTATCAGCGTTAAAGGGTCGATAAATAACCCGTTATTCATAAACGTTTTGCCTTGATAATCGAATAAATTTAAACATTGATAGCGTATATCGCTACTTTCAACGTGTAAATTTCATTCTTAATAACCGTAAGCTATTTTTTTACTCAAACATCAAGTACTCATTATCCTGAGTTAAGATTATCTAGGAAATTGGGGACTTATCTAGACCTACTTTCCATGAGGCCTCTTCATTAAGTGACAGTGCAGTTTGTAAATTAACTGTCGCTATCTCTCTATCTACAAAATTATCCTGTGAAAAATCAGCCGTGCTCTCCTAAAAAACCAAACTGATTCGCTATTACTTCAGGAGAGGAGGTTAATAATTACACACCCAATGTAAACACTACGTTAATTTATTGTAAACTATATTTTTATTGGTATAGTCAATCTCTTAATTTAACTAAGGAAATCAAGAATAAACATGATGAAAATATTACATACCATGAGTTTATGCCTCTTATTAGGCCTATACTTATTCCCGAAAGATGTTTCAGCTTTAAAAGTGAACACTCATGTCTGGATTGCAGATGAAATAATAAAAGATTTAGAAGATGGAAAGCTAACTATATATGTTAATGGAAAAGCTATTTATGTGACCATTAATGCTAATTTAAGAAATTATATACTAAACCATAAAAAAGAATTTAGAGCTGGTACTTTAGGGCCCGATGCGTTTCCTGATATTGCTGTAGGACAGGTTTCTATTCATCCTGGGGCCAAGGAACGTAACGCTACAGGAAAAACATGGAATACAGATAGATGGCTAAAATATATTTTCGACAATGCTCAACATCCACCAGAGAAAGCATTTGCTTATGGGAATTTAGTTCATGCGGCTTCAGATATCATTGCCCATAGTTATGTGAATATGTATGCTGGTGAAATTTTCGATGTGGTTGAACATGTTAGCATTGATACAGAGCCAGACCGTCGTCACTTTTTATTGGAGTCTTACATTGGTAATTTAACGCCAAATCTAGATAATGGACTCAATTATAAATCTTCCGTTGCCTTTCCTGATACTAAAAGGTATATCGATGAACAATATCAGCTTTCTTATCGACAATGCTTGGCTGAAGAGAAAGCTGAAAGAGCCGATTTTGATTGTGATGCATGGGCTAGTCGAGATGTTTATGGCGACAAACGAGACTTTCTTTCTCGTACCTTTATTTATGACCCTAGTGATATTGTCTCTTTAGTTAATACCTATGGTTCAAATTCTGCTATTAAATATCCAACACAAATAGCGCAATATTTAGATGCTGCCAATGAATCTGTTCTTGGCGGAACTCATCTTGCTGCTATTTATCAACTAAGATACCGCATTGAGCAACTGATTCAATCAAATGCGCTATTAGAAATGGATATCGAGATAACTAAAAATGTTGTTTATTACTGGACTAACATTAGGTTATCGGATGGGCAGGCCAGTATTCTTAACGATCTTCATCAGGATGTAAAAACGCTTGAATATAAGTCAGTTGAAGAATTACAACAAATCAAAAATAAACTAGAAGATATTCTTCAAAACTCTACATTGAAAATACATAATGCAACAGAGCAAGCTGCTTTGATGGTTGATAGACATAACCGAGCATTAATACAAGCTCAAAGTAAAATTTTCAATATCGAAGATAAGATACTTGAGCTCGATAATAAAATTAGCCGTTATAGCTGTCCTCCGTTTGATCCCATTTGTAGCGCCTTAAATAAACTTAAACGGAAGCTGAGAACTGCAAAAAGTGATTTAACGAGAGAAATAACAAACTATGCATCTAGTCGTAACCTATTGTCTAACGCAATAAAGCAACTCCATGAAACTGTTCAAGGAGTTGAGTTATTTAGACGCTCTCTAGATGATGCTGCTATAGATTTAGCTCAAGTTTTTATGAAAGATGTTAACCCAATCCGCGCGATACTTATCAACTGGGCTGAAGGTATTGATGCTGCGATGCTCAGTTATCGTACTGTTGGCATGGAGATGATGCAAGCAGCAATGGTTAATGAAAATGTACTAGCACCGTTAGAAAACTGGGCATTTACTCAATGTAATGTTGCTAAGTTGATAGGTATAGGAAATGAACTTGGTAATAGTGTTTGTCGTTTAAATCGTAATGGACAAGCGTTAATTGATGAAGTTAATCAGCTTACACCTTTTGTTAACGGTATTTTATTAGGAAGTATTCAAACCGACATTAATAACTTACTCGTCAATAAGGTGAAAGAGAAGTTAAAAGGGGCATTAGTTGATGCCGCGTTAAGCAAGGTCGACCCTGAACTTATTAACTTTATTGAAGCTGTCAAAGAAAGTGTTTCAGCATCACGCTTAAATAATGAATTTAGTAATGGCGGTAATCAAGGGTACTTAAATATAGCTGATATGTCAGCTCGAGTGGACGCTGAGATGCGTACGACATCAAACTATTCTACTTGTAAAGGTAAAGCTAAATGTTTTGATAAAATGAAATCTCCACTAATATTCAATGCTATACAACTATCAAAGCTTGCTATGTTAGGTAAATCTGAATTGACTAGCCTGGCTTCACAAACCAATAACCTTGTCGATCTTTTAGATAGTAATGGCTACGGCGGGAGTAACATTTCACGCTTCAATGGCAGTATTTTATTTAATGGCGTTAAATCAATTGATGGTAATCATCAATGGTTTGGGGAGCTTTCCCCGCCATTACCACGTGATAAAACTTACCCGCAAAATTACAGCTGGGAAGTAAATCATTATGGTTATGATAGTGGTTCATTACTTGGGCAACGCGAATCAGAAAAACAAAATATTATGCACTCGGTATTTATTGGACCATTAAATGAAGGGTTATTTACTCCTAAAGCACTAGGTTTCGAAACACAGCCAGCGATACTTACAGATATTTATCGTCAAAGCTTTGATGAATGTAAAGGGCATGCATTTCAATTAAGCCGAAACGACCATTTCTGTAATTCAGTGGAAGATACTTTTGAAGGAGGAAATGATAATGGAGGTGGTGGTGGCACTCGCCCGCCTTGGATTGAAGATTGTGGACCCGGCACCGGGGTTATATGTAAGTAATTTAGAACACCTGCAAGTCATTTTGAGCTTGATAAATAGATAAAATAAGCTACATAAACAATTAGTTTAGCTTTTGATAAGGCAGTTATTTTGTTAGGTAACTGCCTTTATTATATTACTGTGAAAACACAATATAATGAATCAAGCAGCTTACAGAATCACTTAAGCAAGATTGATTTAACATGGGTGATATCTCATTGTTAATTTTAGGATTTGATCTATATTCGAACGGTATGAAGAAGTTAGTTTCAAGATGACGACATATTCATATCGATCGGATACGTAAATGGCTATTTTAGTACTAAAATAATAAAAACAACTTTTAACAGTCTCATGTCCTCACAGAGCAGGCATGGAAAAGGAACTTCTTATGGTGAAACTACTCACATTGATTTCTTCAATTTTACGTAAATTATTCAAATATATTTGGCACATTGTCGGAGTCGTTATAGGATTAATGGTTATTGCCATTATCGCAGGTAAAACGTACCAAAATTGGGATGATGACCCACAGCGCGGTGCTCTCGCTATTAATAATGGAGCCTTTGGCGAAAGCTATCAAACACCAACTTATTTAGATCAAGGCTGGTCAGCAGCACAATCTTTGTGGTTTTATAACACCACACAAGGCTCTGACTTAATGCCTTATGATTTATTTATGGTGTTAGAACAAGCTGATTCGAACACACTGTTTCGCGACAATCAACATATTGATAAGTATCGCTACCTTCCTCAAAAACCAACCTTCTTAAACCCTGATGGATTACCTGTAGGTATCATAAAAGACACTTATCAAGGTAAAGATTATATTGGTTATACTTGTGCTGCGTGTCATACCAGCCAAGTCAATGTCACAAAAGATGGAGTCACTCATGCTATTCGCATTGATGGCGGTCCCTCAATGGCCGACATGGTGGGTTTCTTAACCGCTTTAGAAAAATCAATGGCTGCGACCATATCAGACGATGTTAAAAAAACGCGATTTATTGAGAGTGTTATTGCGCGTGAAAATAATTATAAAAGTGCTGCCAGAGTTGAGGAAGATTTGATCCAGTGGTTCAAAACCATAAAACTCTATAACACTGTTAACCACAGCCATATCGATTACGGTTACGCGCGTTTAGATGCCTTTGGCCGTATTTACAACCGTGTGTTACAACACATGATTAATAAGCCACAATTAGCACAAGCAATGGCGATGGTTACAGCCCCAGGTGGTCGTAGAATATTAACCACCAAGCAAATAGACCTTGTATTGAAAAATATCAATGAAAACATTATTGTCGACAAACAATTTGGGTTAATTATAGAGCGTTTGTCCTCATCAACTGAAGGCTATCCAGGACTTAATCAACGTGACTTATTACGCGTGCGAAACGCAATATTTAACGAGCCCAATGCGCCCGTAAGTTACCCGTTTATTTGGGATGTTGGGCAATCTGATTATACCCAGTGGAATGGCTTAGCTAATAATAGTGGTGTCGGTCCATTAGGTCGTAATACCGGTGAGGTCATAGGGGTATTTGGTCAATTAGATTGGACCTCTCATAAAAAAAGCGGTTTCAATTTATCAACCGTGTTGACAGATCAAAAAAATAAAAATGAAGTCGTTAACTTTACATCATCTATTGATGTAACAAATTTGCACCGTTTAGAAGCTCAGCTTAAGTTATTACAATCTCCTGTTTGGCCACAAAAAACATTAGGTAATATTGACCAAGTTAAAGCCCAAAAGGGTGAACTTCTTTATGCTGAACACTGTCAGTCTTGTCATGAAGTGGTTGATCGTAATAATGCAGATCGCATGATCATTGCCAACATGTCTGACATAAATACCGTTCTCACCGATAAAAAAGCTGCTATGAATGGGGTTATGGCAATGGGAAAATCAGGTAACTTTAAACACACGGTGCAATCAACTGATGTTGGAAATATCGTTATTCTTGAAGATGCACCTGTGGTGCAAATATTAACATCAGCAACTAAAGGTGTAATTGGCACACCAGACCCTGACAAATTTGTTATCCGCCGCTGGTTAGACCGACTGTATGTATTAGCGTCATCTTTTTTTGAGAATAAAATCCCCAATACAATTAAATCAGGAAATTACCAAGTAGATACTACAGCTAACCCATACAATTCTTTATTAGCTTATAAAGGACGTGCTCTGAACGGTATTTGGGCCACAGCTCCTTATTTACATAATGGTTCAGTACCCACGTTATATGACTTACTACTACCTAATAAACGTGTCGGGGATGTTGGTGAAGAGTTCCGCCCTGATACCTTTATGGTTGGTAGTCGTGAGTTTGATACAGTTAAAGTAGGGTTTATTTCTGAGGGTTATAATGGCTTCAAATTCAAAACATTCAGAAAAGGAGATACCAACGTAGGTCACGATTACGGTCCTATATTGTTTGAACACGCAGATGGTTCTACAACCGCTACATTTGATGATAAACAGCGCTGGGAGTTAGTTGAATACATGAAAACACTATAGTGTCTTCTAACATGCCTTTTTGAAATTAATGCTAGCCATGGTAAATTGACTAGCATTAATTTCAATATATCCTATTAATTAACAAAACCTGCTAGTTTACTACTCTGACAATAAATATGATCAAGTAAATATGTATGAGTAGCTATCAGCAAGTAACTATCTCACTACACAAGCATACTAATACCAATTTCATTAAGTTTGTGATCTTGTTGTGCGAAGGAAAAATAAATCAAGGTAAGGCGCTCGATTGAGCAATAGCTGGCTATTGGAATTGAGAGCAACGAATTCTTGGGGTATTTTAACCAGCACAAGTGAGCAATAATTTAATGGAATTGGTATAAACAGGTATGGCTAAACCCTTCTTCCTTAACATCTTTTAGGTAACTATATATGCCTGCTAATATGCCCAAAAAATCATTCGACTCTTTCTTTGATTTCTTTAAAGAACTTGGCGTTGGAGCTGAGGAAATTAATAAAGTAAATTCTCAGTTGAAGTTTATGCAACTTGAGCCTTCACAAGTAATTTTACACCAAGGGGAAAATCAGAAGTACGGCTATTTAATCCTTTCTGGAGTTATTAGAGCCTGTTATTTTTCAGATAAAGGTAATGAACGTTGTAAAGAATATTATTTTCAAGGAGAGTTATGTTTTTTGTATTCAGCTTGGTTGACTAATTCACCTGCAAATTATCAGATTGATATTTTAAAATCATCAAAAGTTATTCGTATACCTTTGGCAATATTAAATACGACTAATTGGCAGCCAGCTAAATTAAACTTGTTACAGCAACAACTACTTTATAAGGAAGAAAAAGAGATTTTTCTACTTTTGAAGAATCCTGAGGAAAGATATCTTCACATGGTCAAGTATGCTCAACAATGGTTAAGTAATCTTAACGATATTCAACTATCCGCTTATATCGGTATTAGTCCCATTAGCTTATCGAGAATAAAAAGTAGGATTAAACAAGTATCATCTAAATAACCTGAATTCAGGAAAAGCAGCACTTACTCAATATTCCCCCTTTATTCGATCCTCAGCGTTAAAACGTTTATAAATAATCCGTTATTCATAAACGTTTTGCCTTGATAATCAAATAAATTTAAACATTGATAGAGTATATAGCTACTTGAACTTGTAAATTTCATTATCAATAACCATTCTTTTGACTTAAATATCAAATACTCATTATCCAGAGTTCAGGTTAAATACTTTAAATAAATTAACTTAAGTTAATTATATAAAAGCAATTAAAATACATAATCCCCTCATAAGTCGCCCCCACTTTATGAGAGACGTACATTGTCAGTATTTATTATTTCACAGCTACTAATTCTTATAGCGATATCCTTTGATTTAGCTTCATTTCAATTTAAAAAACGTAAACAAATAGTTAGCTGCTTATGTGTCGCAGGCACCTTAATTTTTAGTCATTTTATCTTGCTTGAGCAATGGACCGCAGCAGGGTTAATGGCAGTTGCAACCATTAGGTATTTCGTCAGTATTTTTACAACATCTAAAAAAGTAATGTTAGCTTTTTTACTTTGTTCTTTAATCGTCTTTATATTTACGTTCATGGGAACTATTAGTATTTTATGTTTTACTGGCTCTGTATTTCAAACAATTGCTTCTTTCTGTAAAAATGATAAAAAGTTAAGACTGCTAATGATTATTGGAACAAGCTTTTGGTTATTACATAATGTTCTTATTAACTCTCCCGTTGCAGTCGTTATGGAGGCTTTATTTATTAGCAGCAACCTTATTGGGTATTATCGGTTTTATGTAGTCCCAGCAAGAAAGCCAATAACAAATGATTAGGTGACTAAATTAACTTTGCTGCGAAAAATTGTACGATTACAGCGAACGTTACAACATACGCTCCACGATAAACACTCTCACTAGCTTTCGAAAGTTATAACGTTTATATTACTACCTAACAACTGGTACAATGAGTTAGCGTTACCATTCAATTCGCTGAAATCAAGCTTTTAGAAGTGACTATAAATGAATATTTTATTTAAAAAATCTTGGATATTTCGTCTTATTATGAATACCTGGCCACCGTTATTTTTTGCTGGTATCCGCATTAAACATATATCGACTGACTTTAAGACAGCAAGCGTAATGTTAACCTTACGCCCATGGAATAAGAATGCCGTTGGTAGCCATTTTGGCGGCTCATTATTTGCCATGACCGACCCTTTCTATATGTTGATGCTACTTGCTCAGCTAGGTGACCAATATGTGGTGTGGGATAAGTCTGCTGACATTGACTTTATAAAGCCAGGAAAAGGTAAAGTCACGGCAGATTTTGCTATTAATCAAAGCCTCATTGACGATATTATCACCAACACTGCAAATGGTGAAAAGTACTTACCGCAAATTCCTGTCTATGTAAAAGATGAACAAGGTGACATTGTCGCTAAGCTTAATAGAACGCTTTATATTCGACGAAAAAAGCCAAAGGCCATAGGAAAATAACCTCTGTTCAATAGTAATTAGTGTGCTGAAAATATCAGCAAGCGACTAATTTATACCAATTCCATTAAGTTTGTGATCTTGTTGTGCGAAGGAAAAATAAATCAAGGTAAGGCGCTCGATTGAGCAATAGCTGGCTATTGGAATTGAGAGCAACGAATTCTTGGGGTATTTTAACCAGC